>LNFM01002709.1_pt1 | contig 44135 bp, 45 predicted proteins | sample 596031 | NCBI WGS metagenome assembly LNFM01 (sample SAMN04254537, study PRJNA301005) | activated carbon metagenome | isolation source: dual media filters at the Ann Arbor, Michigan drinking water treatment plant | place: USA: Ann Arbor
CGCGCGGCATACGATACTCGTCCACATTGTCGCTCGTTCGAATGGTTTCGATCCGCAGCGCGGATCCTGGCCGGCGTTCGTCCACGTCGTCTCACGCCATGTGGCGCTCGACCTCAACCGGACGATGCGCAAGCAGCGCGCGGGCGAAGCTTCCGCGATGGATCAACACAGCTGCTGCGATCTTGCCGCGGGATTGCACCTGCGGCTCGATTTCCAAAAGGCGCTCAAGCGGCTGCCTACTGAAGCGCAGCGCATCGTCGGGCTTATCGCCAACGCCAGCAGCGTCACCGACGCCCAGCACCGCAGCGCGCTGCCGCCGGCATCGTTCTATCGCGCGCTTCGCGATTTGCGTCTCCGCCTGATCGCCGCGGGCGTTTGTCCATCCGTTCGCAACCAGCTTGCAGCGTGAAGGGGCTCGTCATGTCCACACTCGCTCTTCCCTCCGCCAGCAAGCCTGGTCCTGTTTTTCCTGCACGCGACATCATCACCGACATCGATCTGTGTGTGTGGGTCAGCGACGCCGAACCTGGCGATAGCCTCGTCTACTACCGCGGGCATCTCAGTCACGACCGCGCGCCAATGCCGCGCGTCTATCCGGACGAGCCGCGATGGCGCCTCGACTGGCTCGCGCGACGGGCGCTGATCCTCAACGCCGATGGCTGGATCGATCTCGTGCAGCGCCGCTGCGGCCCCGCCGTCTGGGATTACGTCGCCATCAAACGACACGCGGCTCCGCCCGCGAGCGCTATGCGCGCCGTTGTCGCCGCGCTCATCAAGCGATCCGCCTGAATCCTTCCACAAACGCAGAAAGCAATCGCCATGAATCCAACGGTTATTGATGAGATCGGCAGTCTAACGATGCAACGTCTCGCCGATCTATCCCCAAGCGAACTTGCATGCCTGAGCCGTGATCTTGCGGAACAGAAGGCGAAACTTGCAGCTCTCGATGAAAGGCTCACCTCGGCCTTCGACTTGCGCTACGGCGCACGCGCCGCGCAACGCCGCGCCGAAATGGGCAAGGACACTGGCGCCGTGCGCTTCGACGACAATGGCTTTGTCGTCGTCGCCGATCTGCCCAAGCGCGTGAAATGGGATCAGGAAAAACTCCGTCACGCCGTCGAGATCATCCGATCGAGCTGGAACGACGATCCCGCAGACTATGTGAAAACAAAACTCGAAGTCTCCGAGAGCGCCTTCACAAACTGGCCGCGAGTGGTGCGCGAGTTGTTTCAGCCTGCGCGCACCGTCGAGACCGGCAAGCCCTCCTACAAGATCCAAGCCAAGGGAGATCAATGATGGGCACGCTTACCGATTCACTTATGAGTTCGACGACGCTTTCCGCGCCGCGGCTCCTGGTCCACGGCGTCGCCGGCGTCGGCAAAACCGTCTTTGCCGCAGCAAGCAATCGTCCTGCGATCATCTGCTGTGAAGACGGTCTCGGCATGTTGAAGGTCCCGCACTTTCCACTTGCTCGCTCTTACGGCGACGTCATCGACGCGCTGGCGGCGCTGCACACGGAAGATCACGAGTTCAAAACCGTGGTCGTCGACAGCGTCGACTGGCTCGAGCCACTCGTGTGGGCGGAGACCTGCAAGATTCACAACTGGAGTTCGATCGAAGAGCCCGGTTATGGGAAGGGATACGCCGCGGCTCTTGATCTGTGGCGCCAGTATCTCGACTGGCTGAACGCGCTGCGTGACGACCGCGGCATGACCGTGATTCAGATTGCCCACACGGACATCAAGCGCTTCGATAGCCCGGAGCATGAGCCCTACGATCGCTACGTGATCAAGTTGCAGGCCCGCGCCGCTGCGCTCCTGCAGGAGCATTCGGACGCCGTGCTATTTGCAAACTACCGCATCAGCACGGTGAAGTCCGACGTCGGCTTCAACAAGAAGGTCACGCGCGCTTTGGGGAGCGGCGAGCGGGTCCTCTACACCGCCGAGCGTCCAGCCTTCCTCGCCAAGAACCGCTACGGCCTTCCCGACGTCCTGCCGCTCGATTGGCAGGCGTTCGCGGCCGCCATGCCGAAGTTCGAATAACCACCAATCATACAGGAGAGATGAACATGGCGCGCTTTGATGCCACCTTCGACGCCGCTGGCGTTGAGCCGATGAAGGCTTTTGAAGTCCTTCCGGCAGGAAAATACACCGTGCAAATCGTCGAGAGCGACATGCGGCTGACCAAGGACGGCGCCGGCCAGTATCTTTGGCTGATGCTCGACATCCTGGAGGGGCCGCTGCAGGGCCGCAAGCTTTTTGATCAGCTGAATTTGGTCAACGCCAACATAACAACGGTCGAAATCGCGCAGCGTTCGCTGTCTGCAATCTGTCATGCGACCGGTCAGATGCAGGTCACTGATTCAGAGCAGCTGCATCTGATCCCGATGACCATCCAGGTGACCGTCGAGCCACCCAAGAACGGCTACGGCGAGCGCAATAGGATTCGCTACATGATGCCGGAAGCAGCGGCTTCAAAGGCCCCCGCGGCCCCAGCAACTTCCGCCAGGCCAACTGCGAGTCCAACCGCGAGTTCAAGTCCAACGCCGCGGCCGCAGCGCCCGACGGCTCCTTCAGCGCCCCCTCGTCAGTCGGCGCCATGGAACCGGCCCTCCTGAGACAATTCATTCAGCGCCGCCGTCGCCCATTCAGCGGCGGCGCCTCTCCCGGATTCTTGGAGATAATTATGGAAGACGCCTTCGCCGCGCCCGCCACAGGCGCGAACACGAGTTGCGCCACGCATCGAACATCTGTCGACGCGCGCGCCGCGCTCATTGAGATCGACGACGGCATCGCCGCCATCAAGGCGCAAATCGCGGCGGCCGACCTCAGCCGACAAGCGAGCAAGCGCAAGATTGACCCGGTGTGGTTTCATCGCGCCAAAACCGCGCTGCGTCACCTTCAGCGCGAACGGGCGCAGCTACTGGCTTCGGGTTCGGCTCCTCACGCGAACAAGCAGACGTTCAAGGACGTCATCATCGCCGTGCTGCGCGAGCGCCACGATCCGCACGCCTAGGCAACGGTCATTGAGGAGGCGCGTGCGCGTCTGGCCGAGGAGGCGCGCTCATGAGCGCCCTTCCGTCTCCTTCCTCGCCCACTCTCGCCGCTATCTACGCCGCCTATGAATCTGACCAGGGCGATGGCTTTCGGGAGCATCTTGGCGCCTCGCTCATCGGCAAGCCGTGCGAGCGCGCACTTTGGTATGACTTTCGCTGGATTACGCCCTCGCGCTTTGAAGGGCGAATCCTGCGCCTCTTTGATACAGGAAACCGTGAGGAGGCGCGGCTGGTGCGCGATCTTCGCGCGACCGGCGCCACTGTCCTGGAGGTCGATCCTCAAACGGGGCGCCAGTTTCGGGTCGAGGCGCATGGCGGTCATTTCGGCGGCTCGCTCGACGCTGTCGCCGTTGGAATACTCGAGGCGCCAAAGACCTGGCACGTGATCGAGTTCAAGACGCACGCGACCAAAAGCTTTCGTGAGCTGATCGCCAAGGGGGTGCGAGCGGCAAAGCCGCAGCATTGGGCGCAGATGCAGGTCTACATGCATCTGACCGGGATCACCCGCGCCCTCTACATGGCCGTCTGCAAGGAGACCGATGCGCTCCACATCGAGCGGAGCGAAGCTGACCGGGATGAAGGCGAACGCCTGCTGGCCCGGGCGGCGCGGGTGATCGACGCGCATCGCCCGCCATGGCGAATCTCGGAAGATCCGGCGTGGTTTGAATGTCGTTTCTGCAGCCATCATTCGGTCTGCCACCTTGGAGTGGCTCCAGCGCTCACCTGCCGCGCGTGCCTGCATGCTCGCCCTGTCGATGACGGCTGGCGCTGTGACCGGCACGGCCAGATGCTCGACGCCGCTGCGCAGCGCGCCGGGTGCGCCAGGCATTTGTTTATTCCAGAGCTCATCGCCGGCGACATTCTGGAGGCGGGCGAAGATTACGTCGCTTACCGCCTGAAGGATGGATCCTGCTGGACCAACGATGCGCGTAGCTTGGAGGGCGCCGCATGCTGACACTGCGCCCCTATCAGCATGACGCCATCGCGGCCATTTACGCCTACTTCGACCGCAAGTCGGGCCATCCCCTGATCGTCATTCCGACGGCCGGTGGAAAATCGCTGGTGATGGCCGCGTTCATCGCAGGCGTTGTAAAAGCCTGGCCTGACCAGCGCATCCTCATCGTCACGCACGTGCGCGAGCTCATCGCGCAGAACCACGCCGAACTCATTGACCTGTGGCCGCAGGCGCCCGCCGGCGTCTATTCCGCGGGCCTGGGCCGGCGCGACGCCGCCGCCAGCATTCTGTTTGCCGGTATCCAGTCAATCCACCGGCGCGCCGGCGAACTGGGCCATCGTGATCTCGTGCTCGTGGACGAGGCTCACCTTATCCCGGGCGCATCCAGCGCGACCTATCGCAGGTTTCTGAAGGAGCTCCTGGCGATCAATCCGAAGCTGAAGATCATAGGCTTCACGGCGACGCCCTTCCGGCTCGATAGCGGCATGCTGCACGAGGGCGAGCACGCGCTGTTCACCGACGTTGCCTTTGATGTCTCCGTCAGCGCTCTGATCGAGGACGGCTATCTTTGCCCGCTCGTCAGCAAGGCGCCAAACACGAAACTGAACGTTGATGGCGTCGCCACGCGTGGCGGCGAGTTTATCGCTGCGGACTTGCAGAAAGCGGTGGACCGGGATTCGATCACGCAAGCGGCCATCGACGAACTGGTGCGCTATGGCGAGAGCCGCCGTTCGTGGTTGGCTTTCTGCTCTGGGGTCGACCATGCCAAGCATGTCGCCGCCGCCATTCGCGAGCGGGGATATTCTTGCGCGACCATCTTCGGCGACACGCCGCGTGACGAGCGCGACGAGATCATTGGCGCCTTCAAGCGCGGCGAAATCCGCGCGCTTGCCTCAATGGGCGTTCTCACCACCGGCTTCAACGCGCCCGCAGTCGATCTCATCGCGATGCTGCGGCCGACAAAATCGGCGGGGCTCTACGTGCAGATGGCGGGGCGAGGCACGCGGCTGTCGGCGGGCAAGGAAAACTGCCTCGTGCTCGATTTTGCAGGCAACGTGGCGCGGCACGGGCCGATCGACCTCGTGCGCCCCAGGAAGCCAGGCGCAGGCGACGGTGACGCCCCCACGAAAGTCTGCCCGGCGTGCGACAGCATTTTGGCGATCAGCGTCATGGCGTGCCCGGACTGCGGCCACGTCTTTCCCGCCCGGGAGGTCAGGATTGCGCCGAGCGCTTCGACGCAGGAAATCCTGTCGGCGCGCAACGCGCAATGGCTCGATGTATCGGAGGTCTTCTACAGCCGGCACGAAAAGCCCGGCCGCGCGCCATCGCTGCGCGTCGATTACCGCTGCGGCCTGGTGACCCATAGCGAGTGGGTCTGCCTCGAGCACGAAGGCTACGCCCGAAGCAAAGCGCACGCGTGGTGGCGGCAGCGGACGGCGGGCGCGCAGCCGCCAGCAACCGTCAATGGGGCCCTGCGGCTGGCTTCAAGCCTCCAGCGACCGACCGGGATCTTCGTGCGGCCGAGCGGGCGCTACACCGAAGTCGTCAATCACAGGTTCGGCCCATGCGTCATCGCCTCAACGACCTCTGCCCCGTCTGTCGGCGCGAGCCGAGGTTCCACGGCTGGTTCGACGCCAATCTCGCGCGCGGCAATCCCGCTCGCGACGCGAGCTACCGAAAACTCTGCAGCCGGGACTGCCAGATCATCTTTCACGGGAGGGGCGGCATGATCGACGCGACGCCAAACGAACAAGCGGCCATGCAGCACGCCGGCCGCATGGGCGGTGAATACCTGGACAGCATCGGCCAGACGGATCTTGCCCGCCTCTCGGACGAGGAATGGCGGACGTTCGTCGAATGCGTCGTCACGGGCTTCTGCGACGGTCTGCGTGATCTGGCGGCGCGCGATCACGGGCGTATCGCCGCGATGAGCGAAGGAGTTCCGTTTTGAGCCCGTCCCAAAGCTTCATGGCAAGGCTCGGCGATCGCCTCGTCGCCAACGGCTACTCGATCCTGCCAATCGCCCCAGGCACGAAAAAACCGGGCCGCTTTCTCAAAGGCGCCTGGGGCGACTATCCGCAATGGACGCGCCACGCCGGTCGGGCGACGACCGAGCTGGAAGTCTCCACCTGGTCGCAATGGCCGGACGCTGGCATAGGCGTCGTCGGCGGCCAGGTCGCGGCCGTCGACATCGACATCGCCGATGACCACGACCTCGCGGCCCGCGTTGAAGAGCTCTGCCGTCAGCGCCTGGGCGACACGCCTGCCCTGCGCATCGGCCGCGCTCCGAGACGGCTGCTCGTCTATCGCACCCTCGAGCCGTTCAAGGGCATCCGCAGGCATCCCCTGGAGATCCTGTGCCTTGGACAGCAGTTCGTCGCCTACGCCGTCCATCCGGAAACGGGCAAGGACTACGTTTGGCCGGACGAGAGCCTCGCCGACATCGACATTGAACGTCTGCCGTTGATCGACGAGGCAGGCGCGCGGGCGTTCCTGGAGGAAGCTGCCGCGCTGATCCCGGACGCCCTGCGGCCGCCGGGGCTCGCATCCCGCGAGGCGGCTGACAGCGCGTCGTTGGCGGGGCATGCGCAGGCTGGCACGCTGCCCGCGATCCGCGCCGCGCTCGCCTTCCTCGCTAACGCTGACCTCGATTATGACAGCTGGGTTCGAATTGGCCTCGCGCTCAAAGGGGCTTTGGGCGAGCAAGGCGCGGACCTGTTCGCCGCCTGGTCCGCGCAGGCGGCGAAGAACGATTCGGCGTTCACGGCCAAAACCTGGGCCGGATTCAAACCGCGCTCGATCGGCGCGGGTACGATCTATCATCTCGCCATCGAGCGCGGCTGGAAACCGGAACCCGGGTTGGTGCTCGACGGCGCCGCGTCCGCAGATCCCATTCACCCCGCCGCCGGGATGCTGGCCCAGATGCGCGCGTCCGATCCCACCGAAGCGCCGGCCGCCAGAGCGATGCCCGTCATTCCGCCGCCCCCGGGACTCGAGCGGCTCGACGGGGCGCTGGCTCTAATGGTTCGGCATATCCTCGCAACCGCCATACGGCCGCAGCCCTGGCTCGCGGTCGGCGCATCCCTCGTCGCGCTCGGCGCTGTCATGGGGCGGAAGGTTCGCACCCCCAGCAATCTGCGATCCAACCTGTACGTGCTCGGCATCGCCGAAAGCGGCGGCGGAAAAGACCATGCTCGCAAAGCCATCAAGGATATCTTCGTTCGGGCGGGCCTCTCCGCGCATCTGGGCGGCGAACGTATTGCGTCGGGGGCTGGGCTCATCACTGCGCTCAGCCGACAGCCGTCATCGCTGTTTCAGATCGACGAGTTTGGGCGTTTCATGGCCAACGTCGTCGACAAGCGGCGAGCGCCCAAGCACCTGTCCGAGATCTGGGACTTGTTCATGGAGCTTGCGACCAGCGCAGGCACGACCTTCTTTGGAGCCGAATATGCCGACCAGAAGGAGCGGCCCCGACAGGACATTGTCGAACCCTGCGCCTGCGTGCACGGGGTCAGCGCTCCCGGTCCATTCTGGGAGGCGCTGTCGAGCGGCGCCTTGCAGGACGGCAGTCTCGCGCGGTTTCTCGTCTTTCGCAGCGATGAGGATATTCCCGACCGAAATCGCGATGCTGCGCTGATGGCGCCGCCATCCGATCTTCTGGAGGCCGTGCAAGCTGTCGCGAACGTGGGAGCTGAACGGTCCACTGGCAACCTGTCCCGGGCAGGAGGAGCTATCGCCAATCCTGACCCGCTCACCGTCCCTATGAGCGACGCCGCTCAGGCCCTATTCCACGAACTCGACGAGGAGATGACGAAGCGTCAGCGCGCCGCCCTCGGCACCAACCAAAGCGCTGTTCTGGCGCGCATCTGGGAGAACGCGGCCAAGATCGCCCTGATCAAGGCGGTAAGCGCCAACCCGGCGGCGCCCGTGATCCGGCGTGTGGATGCGCAATGGGCGTGCGAGGTCGTAGAGCATTGCGCGTCGACATTGCTGGTCCAGGCAGAGCGACACCTGGCAGACAACGACGTCGAGCGCGCGCACAAGCGCATCCTGGCGTTCGTGAGAGAAGCAGGCCTCAGCGGCGTCCGGCATAACGAGCTCACACGGAAGGCGCAGTTCGTGGAGCCCAGGCTGCGGCGCGAGATCATTCAGTCGCTGCTCGAGAGCGAACAAATCGTGGCTCACCCGATGCGCAGTCGGGGTCGGCCGGCGACCCTCTACCGGGTTGCGGGCTAGTTGCGTCAACGTCATGAGAAACGTCAAATGACGTAAGATGAGGGGTAAGGCCTTGGATTACATGTAGATGAGACTTTCGTCATTTCGTCATTCATCAAACCAAAGGGTAGCCCTCCTGATAGGAAATTTGGGGGCGTATAGGAGGAGATGACGTAATGATATAAGTAAGGATATATATAATAATCAAATAGATACCCATCAGACTTTCGTCAACTTTCGTCAAATGGACCGACCAGACCAGACCCCTTCGGGTCCGGGCGAACCCGCCTCCCTCACCGGACGCGCCGTCGCCCCGACCGCCCGAACCCAAGGAGGTCGTCGTGACCCAAGGCACTGCGCTGCACAGCGCACAGTATTCCCACCCCCCGCAGACCGGCAGCCTATGTGGCGCCATCCTCGCCCTTGATCTCGGCACGAGCACCGGCTGGGCGCTGCGCACATCCGACGGCCTGATCACCAGCGGCACGGTGTCATTCCGGCCGAGCCGCTATGATGGCGGCGGCATGCGCTATGTGCGCTTTCGCGCCTGGCTCGATCAGTTGGGCAAGGACGCCGGAGCGCTCGCATCCATCCACTTCGAGGAAGTGCGCCGGCATGTAGGCACGGACGCCGCGCACCTCTACGGCGGCTTCCTGGCGACGCTCACCGCCTGGTGCGAGCAGCGCGACATCGCCTACCAGGGCGCGCCTGTCGGCACGATCAAGCGGTTCATCACCGGCAAGGGCAACGCCGACAAGGCGGCGGTGATCGCCGCGGTACGAGCCCGTGGCTATGCGCCCGCCGACGATAACGAGGCCGACGCCATCGCCATCCTGCTGTGGGCGATCGAGACGCAGGGAGGCGTGCGATGAGCGCCGATCAAATGCTCGCCCGCGCCAGCGCAGTCATCGGGGAGCGCCGGCAAGCCTACGGCGATCCAAAGACCGTGATGACGGCCATTGCAGCTCGCTGGTCGATCACGCTCGGTCAGCCAGTCACCCCGGCGCAGGTCGTGCTGTGCATGATCGATCTGAAGGTCGCTCGTCTGGCGCATGACCCCGACTACATGGATAGCGCCGTGGACGTCATCGGCTACGCCGCGCTGCTGCCGGAGGTCATCGCATGACTTGGCTGCTCAGAGGCTACGGCGGCGCGCGTCGACCGCCCGAGGACGTCAAGCGCGACGGCTGGCGGGATCACGGCCTGCTCGCCGTCTCCATCCACGATCATCGGCTGACGTGGCCCGAGCGCGAACTGGTCATGCAGCTCGGCGACAAACTCTACGGCAGACGCGAGGTACATCGCAACATACGGGAGGCGCGCCGATGATCAGGGGACGCAAGAGAAAGCCCGGCGCGCGGCACGCCTGCGGCAAGCGCATTCGCGGTGAGACCGAACGCGAGGTGATGCAGACGGCGCTCGAAGCGCGCCAGCGCCATTACCGGATCGGCGCCAGCCGAGCGCGCGACGAACGGCTGGGGACATCGCTCGGGCGGCTGGCGTTTCAGGAGCTGATCAGCGCCCAGCAATACGACGCCGGCCTGCGGTTCGCCGAGCTCTACCAGCGTCACCACATGACGCTCGGCTTGCCCATGCCGCATCCGCAATCGCCGGCGGGGCTCATGATTGCCGGCGGTAGCTTCGGCGGGTCGATCAGTGAGATCGAGCCCGCTGTTATCGAGCGCCTGCGCAACCGCTTCGAGGCCGCGACGAAAGCTATCGATGATTGCGATCGCGCGTCTCGTATGGGGCCCGGTCGAAGACCGTCGCTGCTGCTGTATCGTGTGGTGTGTGTCGATGAGGACACGACGTTGTGGTCGATGAGTGACATCGGCAATCTGCGCGCCGCGTTGAATGCGTTGACGTGCGTGTTTGGCTGTTGACAGGATTCAACTAGGAGCATAAAGTTCCGATATTCTAGATTTAGAAATGCGCCCGCAGTTCACCACTGCGGGCGCTTTGCTTTTCAGCCGCTCGCAATCATGCGCGATATCAGGCGCCAGCGAGCAAGTTGTCTGCGTGGCCGCCAGCGCATCGAGATGAAGTCAAGCGCAATCGAGCGGGTCCTTCCGGGCGCAAACGCAATGAGGGGGGGCTGTCAGCGCGAGCCTTTCCTAGCGACAGAATAAAAATCGCATTTCGTTTCGTTTTAATCACGCCAGGCTGCGGCGATCTGCTTGCGAATAAGCGCTGCCCCGCAGAGACATCCCGCCTTCAGTGACCTGCGATAGCCCTTCCAAATCCATCCAAAAAAACGAAACGCCTAAAGCGCCACCGTTGCCCGTAGAGGTCTCATGACAGAACCGCGGACATGGCCGGCGGACGCAGTCGAGCGCCGCGCCGTCGCTGCGCTTGTTCCGTATGCGCGCACGCTCGCACGCACAGAGATAAGCTGGCTGTCGCCGATACGAGAGCGCGCCGGAGGACATCCCAACTTTGGACCCTTTCCTCGGCTGGCGCTGCCTTCGCCTTCCGGATTATGACGTGAACAGGGTATAAACCAGACAAATAAAAGGCGCGCCCTGACGGACGCGCCTATCATAGTTGTGAAGACTCGACGCCTAGACGAGGCCTAAGTCCGGCTGGCGCGCGCGGGCGCGTTCGATTAGGTTCATGTGTCCCGGACGGTCCGGCGGTGGCGAAAGTCGCTTCGCGCGTAAGCCCAGACCGCCGGACAGGAGGGGAACCCAATGTCGTCGAAATTTTTGAAAATAGCCGCCGCCGCATCCATTCTGATTGGCTCGGCAATGCTGAGTCAGGTCCATGCGCAGGGCGCATCCGCCTATCCCAATCAGCAGATTCGTTTCATCATCACCCATCCCGCTGGCGGTTTGCCGGATACGGTCGCCCGCATTTATGGACGCAGGCTCGAGCAACGGCTTGGTCAGTCGGTGATTGTTGAGAATCGCTCTGGCGCCAACGGCGCCGTGGCTGTCACCGGAATGCTCTCGGTGCCCGCCAGCGGCTACACGTTTGTCGTGACGGACGGCGCGATCTGGTCCGTCAATCCGCAGATCAACCCGCAACTGTCGTATGCCGTGAAGGACATCCGCGCCGTCAGCCTGCTGGCTAGCGCGCCGCTGTTTCTGGCTGTTCATCCCAAGGTGCCCGCAAATACGCTGGACGAGTTTCTGACCTACGCTCGCGCCAATCCGGGCAAGTTGAATTACGGGTCCAGCGGCGTGGGCAGCAATCATCACCTGTCCATGGTCGCAATGGCCCGCGGGCTGAACTTCGAGGCGACGCATGTGCCGTTCAAGGGCACGGGCGAATCAGTGCCCGCGCTTCTGGGGGGCCACGTGGACGCGCTGTTTTCGGCCTATCCCTCGCTGATCGGGGCGAATGAGGCCAAGACGGTGAAAATGCTTGCCGCCAACGGCGCCAAGCGTTCGACCCTCGCCCCCGATCTTCCGACGATTGCGGAAAAGGTTCAGGGTTATGATTATGCGGTGATCATCGGCATCTACGCCCGCGCTGAGACGCCCGACGCAATTATTGACCGCATAGCTGCGGAGAGCGCGCAGATTGCTCGTGAGCCCGAGGTTATCCAGCGCCTCACCGTGCTAGGCGTCGAGGCCATAGGCTCTGGCCCGCAGGCCTTCACAACAGCACTGCAGGAAGAAACCAACCGCGTCGGCGCGCTCATCGCGGAGGCCGGCCTCAAGCTGAAATAAGGCTCTGTGGACAGTTTGCGGCGGGCTTGGTTCCGCCGCAGGACCGTCCCGCCCCTTGCAGCGCCCCTCCCTAGCGGTCGTGGCATTGGTCTTGACGCTTGTTGACGCGCAGGAAAAAATTGGAGGATTGGCGAAGATCCTACAACGAGGATCGGCCTCGCGGCTCTCAAATGAAAGACGGCGTGCCTTTCTTTGCGCATCCCAGGTGAAGGCCCATTCGGCGACCGGGCGCAAGGCGCTCTATTTCAACCGGCTGATGACCGACCACATCGTGGGGATGGACAAGCCTGAGAGCGACGCCTTGCTGGAGCGCCTGTTCGACCATCAGGAGCAGGAGCGCTTCCTTTATCGCCACGTCTGGCAGCCGGGTGATCTTCTCTTGTGGGACAATCGGAGCACGCTTCATGCGCGGTCTGATTTTGACGCGTCGGAGCGTCGCAGGATGCGTCGCACGGTCGTGGTCGAACACTGAAATCTTGAACGCGGCATTGACATGCCGCTGCGTTCAATTTGTGCGCCACCTACAAGCCGGGCTCACCGGCGGGCGGCATCCTCAACATCGCGACGGGTCGTTCCGACTTTGCGTTCAATGCTTCGCCCGTTGAGATCGCCTATGCGCGCAACGCTCGCACGCACAGCGATGCGCAGGTGGCGCAGATTGCAGCCAGCATTCGCGAGTGGCGCTGGACGGTTAGGTTCGGACCCGGAAGCCTCGATTTATCCCATTTCAGGACGAGAGATCAGCGCGTAGATGAGGTTTTGCAAGAGGCTCAAATGACATTTACTTCACCTTCAAAGGCAGGCCGGCGACAGCCAGGATCACCTCATCCGACGCCGCTGCGACCCATTGGTTCAAATGTCCTGCCGCATCGCGAAAGGCGCGGGCAAGGGGATTGTCGGGAACAATGCCGGAACCGACCTCGTTCGTCACCAACGCCACTGGGTCGGTCTGTACGGCCAAGGCTGTGACAAGCGCTTGACCCTCGGCGCGCCAATCACGATTGTCCAGCATCAAATTGGTTAGCCAGAGTGTCAGGCAATCGACGAGGCGCGGGCCTTTGCCGTCGGTGCGCCGCAAAGTGTCCACCAGATCGAAGGGTTCCGAATGTGTGACCCATTGCAGCCCGCGCCGCGCCTGATGTTCGGCAATACGCGCCGCCATTTCGGCGTCAAACGCCTGCGCTGTAGCGATGTAATGCGCGTCTTTGCCGTAGGCCAGGGTGATCTTTTCGGCGATTACACTTTTGCCTGATCGCGCGCCGCCAGTGATTAGTATGATCATCTTCTTCCGACCCATTGCTACCTGATTTTGAACGAGGGCAGTGCAGGTTCTAAAAGAAAAAACTCGACGGTGTTAGTCGCGTTGACGACGGAGATTTGCTGATCCGCCATGCGCCTGCAGTCAACCATGGTATGCTCGCGGGTCGGCGCGATGTCGCGGCTGATTGCAGCGATCTGGCAACATTGGCGGAACTGTGCGCGACTCAATTTGGATGTCGATACCGCATACGCTTTTCGCCGGGCCAAGCATGGCCACTTCTCTGAATGTGAATAGTGCCGCCCTCATAACCGCCGCAGCAGGTAGATGTCCATAATCCACCCGTGCCGCGCGCGAGCCTCGGCTCTTGCGGCGATAATTTGCGCCGACACGTCGGGTAGTGGACCTGCGATCAGTATCTCTTCGGGTAAGCCAAGGTATGCCGCCCACCAGATAGTGACGCAATCCTGCTGAAGAGCGCGGAACTCGCCACCGCTGTCAAGCATGACGACAACAGTTTTTGCGTCTGATGGCCAGCCGAGGGTGCGCAAATTGCGGGCCGTAGTGATCAAGACCGGGGCAGCGAGTTCGTTCAACGGAATCGCATGGGCCGCGCACAGCGCCTGAATGGCGGTGATGCCGGGAATGACTTTCAGGCGCAGCGGCTGGTGCTTCTGAACGCGCGCGGCAATGCGTAAGGTGCTGTCGTAAAGCGACGGATCCCCCCATACAAGCAAGGCGATGCGCGGGCCACCTCCGGCCGCCAGATGCTGGGCAATGCGTTCGTGCCAGATGGCGGCGATTGCATCGTGCCAGTCATTCACCCGGTCCAGATACTCCGGCGTAGCGGGGTCGCGGGTAGGCAGAACAAAGGTTTCGATCCGGGTGGTTGGGTTGGTGATACAGGCGTTGCAGATCGACAGCCGTAAACCGGCGAGGTCTGCCTTGTCGTCACCCTTCAGCGGCACAAGGATCAGGTCGGCTGCGGCGATTGCCTTGACGGCCTGCGAAGTTACATGGTCCGGATTGCCAGTGCCGATCCCGATAAGGAACAGATCAATCGTTGCGCGGGGCGTCATGGCTCGGCCAACGGACCATACAGGATCAGCGCCGGTTTATCGCCGGTGTCCAGCGCAAGCTGGGCGGCAAGCGCTGAAATAGTTGATCGGGTCAGCGATTGGTCGGCATGACCCACTGATTGCGCCAGCATCGCTGGTGTGTCGGGGGAAAGACCATAGTCCATCAATGCGCGCGCCAACGCCGGAAAGGTGCGCTTGCCCATGAACACCACCGTGGTCGCCGCCGCATCCGCCAGCGCCGCCAAGTTCATCGCCTTTGGCAGATCGCCCGTTACATCGGCCCCGGTGATGAACTGGACCCGCCGCGCCGTCAGCCGCCGGGTCAACGGGATGCCCGCCGCCGCCGCCGCTGCGCAGGCCGACGGAACACCCGGCACGATTTCAAACCCGATATTGGCGGCGGTAAGCGCGGCTATCTCTTCCTCCAACCGGCCAAAAACGCCTGAGTCGCCCGATTTCAGGCGCACCACACGCGCACCGGTCTGCGCGTGAGCCACCAAAAGCTGACTTACATGATTTTGCTTGGGCGACGCGCGCCCGGCGCGTTTCCCCACGGCCACCAACTCGGTCTGCGCCCCAATCAGGGTCAGGAGAGGCCCAGAGGCCAGATCGTCAAACAGCACCACATCTGCCTGCGCCAGTAGCCGCGCCGCCTTGACCGTCAGCAGATCTGGGTCGCCTGGCCCTGCGGACACGAACGAGACAAAGCCGGTCATGGTGCAACCTGCGGGCTTGCGGGCGCAATCAAGTGGAAAAAGCTGCCCGTGACGCAACCGCCCCCCGTTTTCCGCCACGACCCCGTTTCGGCCACCTCTGCGCCTGTGGCGTCAGTGACCTGCGCCAGCGCCTCGTCGGATTGCGCGATAATACTGGCGTAGTGAAACTCATGCCCGCGCAAGGCCGTGCCTGTGGCAAAGCCCGCAAGGGGGTGCTGCAAGCGCGCCAGCCGATAGCCCAGATGCATCCGCCGCTTGGCAAAGCTGGTTTCCAACCTGAGCAATCCTGCCATCTGGTGCCTTGTGCCGTCGGCGGCTACCAACCCCTCACCCAGCGCCATGTAGCCCCCACATTCGCCGTGCACTGTCCTTGTTTCGGCAAAGCTCCGCAGCACGCTGCGAAAGCGGTCGCAGGCGGCAAGCCTGCCTGCGTGCAGTTCTGGGTAGCCGCCAGGCAGCCAACATGTGGTAGCTGTAGGGTCTGGCCCTTCGTCCGCCAGCGGCGAAAACGGCAGGATGGTCGCGCCTTGCGCCCGCCAGTCCTTCAGCAGATGCGGATAGATAAAGGAAAACGCGGCATCGCGCGCCAAGGCGATGCGATCACCGGGGGCCAGGATCGCCGCGGTATCGGGAATGTGGTCTGTATAGCCGATGCGCGCTGCGGCCAGTATGGCCGGAAGGTCGCAATGCGCGCTCACGAATTCAGCGGCGTCAGCGAGCAATTGGGTCAGCGCTGGCAATTCTTCGGCCTGCACCAAGCCCAGATGGCGTTCAGGCAGGGCGGTCTTGGCGCTGCGCGGCAGCGCGCCCAGCACGGTCAGGCCCGCCTGCGCCATGCCAGCGCGCACCAACGCCTCGTGCCGGGGCGAAGCGACCTTGTTCAGGATCACCCCCGCCACCGGCAGTCCCGGTCGGAACCGCGCCATCCCCAGCGCTACCGCCGCCGCTGTTTGCGCCTGACCCGACACATCAATTACCACGATCACCGCCCAGCCCATCAGCGTAGCAAGGTCCGCACTCGTCCCCGACCCCGCCTCGCCCGGCAGGGCCACCCCGTCGAACAGACCCATTGAGCCTTCGGCAAGGATCAGATCCGCACCGTGCCCCGCCTGTGCTTGCCGCGCGATCTGGCCCTCCGTCATCGCCCAGGTATCGAGGTTCACCGAGACCCGCCCCGCCGCCGCCGTGTGAAACGCGGGGTCGATATAGTCCGGCCCGCTTTTAAACGGCTGCACCTGCAACCCTTTGGCCCGAAACGCGGCGAGCAACCCCAGCGCGACCGTGGTCTTGCCGGCGCCGGAGGCCGGGGCCGAGATCAGTATCCCCGATGGCATAGCGCGCGTCATTCGGGAAACCGTGGATCAGTGCCGACCGGGCGATAGCGGCGGTCGTAATCACCGGCATAAAGGCGGCTTTCGTCAAACCCGGTCGCAGCCAGCGCGCGTCCCACCAAGATCAGCGCCGTCCGCTCGCCCACCCCGATCGCGGAATCCACTGTGGCCAGAGTGGCGCGCACCAACCGCTGATCCGGCCAGGACGCACGGAACACCACCGCCAAAGGGCAATCCGCGCCGTAGTGCGGGATCAGCCGGGCCGTCACCTCGTCCAGCAGGTGCACCGACAGATGAACGGCCAGCGTGGCGCCAGTGGCGGCAAAGTTCTCAAGGCTTTCGGCCTCGGGCATTGCCGATGCGCGGCCCGAGGTGCGGGTCAGCACCAGGGATTGCGCCACGCCGGGCAGGGTCAGCTCTGCCTCCAGCGCGGCGGCGGCTGCGGCAAAAGCCGGCACGCCCGGTGTGACGTCAAATGGGATGTCCAGCGCGCGCAGGCGGCGCAACTGCTCGCCCATCGCCGACCAGATCGACAGGTCGCCCGAATGCAGCCGCGCAACATCCTGCCCCTGCGCATGGGCCGCCGCGATTTCCTCTATGATCTGATCGAGGCTAAGGGATGCCGTATTCACAATCCGCGCCCCTGGCGGGCAATGCCCGAGCAGCGCCTCGGGCACCAGGCTGCCCGCGTAAAGGCAGACCGTGCAGGCCGCGATCAGATCGCGGCCGCGCAGGGTGATCAGGTCGGCCGCTCCGGGCCCGGCGCCAATGAAATGCACGGTCATGGGCAGCCTCCGCTACTATCCGCCATCGCACAGCTTGCCATCCCGTCGGACGAGGTTTTGCGCCCGACGACCAGCGTGGCGTCTGGGCCGGCACCCGCCAAAGCGGCGGCCTCGGCCACCGATCCGGTGCCGAACAGGGTCTGCACACGCGGCGATCGGGTCGGGGTTGCGATGCCAGCTACCTGCACCGCCAGCAAGACCAGCCCGCGCTCGGCCGCCAGATTGTTCAATGCGGGTGCCCCGGCTTTGCTTGTTGCCGTCGCCAGCGCCGTGGCAGGCCCGCCCGCTTGTTCGACCAGCCCCAAAGCAGCGCGAAGCGCGCCAAGGGGCGCGCCATCCCGAAATCCGAAACCAGCGACTTTCATGCCGTCACACTCCATTGCACAATCGGGTACGCCGCTTGCCAACCCCGAAACTGGCCAAGGGGTACAGCCTCGGCCAGATCAATCCGCAGCAGGCTGCCGCCGTGGCGGGCGTGGCGCTCGGCCAGCATCGCCTCGCCTTCCAGCGTCACGGCGTTGGCGATCAATCGGGCGCCGTGGGGCAGTCGGGACCACACCGCGTTATGCAGGCTTCCATCGCCGCCGCCGCCGATGAACATCGCGTCCGGGCCGGGCAAATTGGCCAGTACGGCGGGCGCGCGTCCTTGCACGACAAACAGCCGATGGCCCAGCCCAAAGGCATCCGCGTTGCGGCGAATGTTGGCGCAACGATCCGCCCGCTGTTCAATGGCCACGGCGCGCCCCCCCGCCAGACACCATTCCACCGCGACAGACCCGGACCCCGCTCCGATGTCCCACAGCATCTGCCCCGGTCTGGGGGCCAACGCTGAAAGCGTCAGCGCCCGCACGTGACGTTTGGTGATCTGGCCGTCATGGGCAAAGGCGTCATCGGGCAGACCACTGGCGCGCGACATGCCCGCGTCGCGCGGCAGATCGCAACCGTCCAGCGCCACCGCAACCGGAGTTGTAATGTTAAGCCAATCGGCCCCCGCGCGGAGCCGTTCATCCGCGCCGCCCATCGCCTCGCACACGGTCATCTGGATGCGGCCGAACCCGTTGTCGCGCAGCCAACCCGCCAGTTCTGCCACCGCCGTCGCATCGCGCAGCGTGCAGATTGCTCGCACCCCGCGCGCCATCACCGGCGCGAGGCGCGCAAAGGGCGCGGCGTGCAGGCCAAGGCACAGGGTCTCCTCCAGCCGCCAGCCCAACCTTGACGCCACCAGCGAAAACGTGCCCGCCACCGGATAGGCCAGCCATTCATGCGGGGCCAGGTGTGCCGCCACCGACCCGCCCGCGCCAAACCAGAACGGATCGCCCGACACCAGCATTGCCACTCTCCGCCCCCGCAGCGCTAGCAAGGGGGCCAGATCGAACGGCACCGGCCACTCGCGCCCCCGTGGCCCGACGCGCACTAAATGCAGATGCCGGCGCGCGCCGAACACGATCTCGGCCCCAGCCAGCGCGTCATGGCTTGCCACGGGCAGGCCCGCCAGTCCATCAGTGCCTAGGCCGATGATCGACAACCAGGGGTCAGACATGACGCGCGTCCTTTTGCTGGGTGGCACGACCGAGGCGGGCCAGCTCGCCCGCGCGCTGGCGGTCGCGGGGATCGACGCGGTCTATTCCTATGCCGGGCGCACAGCGGCCCCGCTGGATCAGCCGATCCCGGTGCGGACGGGCGGTTTTGGCGGCGTGGCGGGGATGGCGCAGTTTCTGCACGATCAGCACATCACCCGCGTGGTCGATGCAACTCATCCCTTCGCCGCGCAGATCAGTCAAAACGCGCTGGATGCTTGCGCTCAGGCCGACGTGCCGCTGGTGGCGCTGGAGCGCCCCGCCTGGCAAGCGGCCCCCGGCGACGACTGGACCCCCGTGCCCGATCTCGCGGCGGCGGTGGCCGCCTTGCCGGACCGGCCCGCGCGGGTGTTTCTGGCCATTGGCAAGCAGACGCTGGCGGCTTTCGCGGCTAAACCGCAGCACCACTATCTGCTGCGTCTCGTTGATGCGCCGGACGGCCCGCTGCCGTTGCCGGACGCCACGATAGTCATCGCGCGCGGCCCGTTCTATGTCGCGGGCGATCTCGATTTGCTGCAAGCGCATCGGATCAGCCATGTCGTCGCCAAAAATGCCGGCGGCGCAGGGGCCGAGGCCAAGTTGATCGCGGCCCGCGCGCAGGGTCTGCCCGTGATCCTGATCGACAGGCTCGTGTTGCCGCCGCGCGACGTGCTGGGGTCGGTGGCCGAGGTCATGCGCTGGCTTGATCATGCGGGCGCCGATCGGGGTGTGTAGATCCAGCGCCCGACACGGCGGGTGGCGGCGTTGCCGACGATGACGACCGTGCGCATGTCGGCCATCTCTGGCACGGCTTCGGCCAGGGTCACCGTGGTCAGGGCCTCTTCAGGCGTCGAGACGGCGCGGGCGAACAGGATCAGACGGGCTGGCTCACATGTCTCTCGCAGCACGTCGAGCACGCGGGCAAACTGGTGGGGCCGGGATTTGGATCGCGGGTTGTAAAACGCCATCGCAAAGCCGCCAAGCGCCGCATGGCGCACCCGGCGCTCCACCTCAGACAGCGGTTTGAGGTTGTCGCTGAGGTTGATCGCGCAGAAATCATGGCCGAGCGGCGCACCCGCCCGCGCGGCCGCCGCCAGCATCGCCGTGATGCCGGGCAGGATGCGGATGTCGGCCGCGTCAGGATCACCGCGGGCCTCCAGCGTCTCGAACAGGGCCGAGGCCATCGCAAACACGCCCGGATCGCCCGACGAGACGATCACCACCCGCCGCCCCGCCGCTGCGAGATCAAGCGCCAGGCCCGCCCGGTCCAGTTCTACCCCGTTGTCTGACGCGTGCAACACCAGCTCTGGACGTGGCGCAACCCGCGCCACATAGGGGGTGTAGCCCACCACATCGGTCGCCTCGGCCAGCGTGAGAGTAACCTCGGGTGTCACCTGTGCCCCGGCCCCGGGGCCAAGGCCTGCGACAGTGACCCAGCCCAGTCCCGCCGCCCGCGTCATTCCGCGTCCCCAGCCACCGGCCTGCGGCCGCGGCCATGCACCAGCACAATAGCGAAATACGGGCAATCGGCGGCCTCAACTTCTGCCAGCCGCGCGATGCGCTGGCCCGGCATCGTGCCGCGTTCCACTAGCCAGGCGTCATCCAGTCGCCCCGCCTGCACCAGTGCCCTTCGCACCCGTGGCAGGTTGCGTCCGGTTTTCATGATGACCAGCGCATCGGCGCCTTGCATGTGTCGGATCAGGTCTGCCTCGGGCAGAGTGCCCATCAGCACGGTCAGAATATCGTCGCCCCAGGTGATCGGTACACCGCTGGCGTTCCAGCATCCCACCATGCCGGGGATACCGGGGATCACCTCGACCGGCACCAGATCCTTGAGCCGGACATAAAGGTGCATGAACGAGCCGTAAAAGAACGGATCCCCCTCGCACAGCACCACAACATCGGTGCCCGCCGCCACTAGCGCCTGCAACCGCGCCGTCCAGTCGTCATAGAACGTCGCCAGCAGGTGGATGTATTCCGGGCTGTCGAACGGCAGTTCAGTGGTGACGGGATATTCCATCGCCAGTTCCAGCACATCCGCCCGCAACAGGCCTTCCACCATGCGCCGTGCCTGGCCTTGCCTGCCCGCCTTGCGGAAAAAAGCCACATGCCGCGCCGCTCGGATCACCCTGTCAGAACGCACCGACAGCAGGTCGGGGTCGCCAGGGCCAAGCCCGGCACAGATTATGCGCCCCGTCGTCATGCCCGTCTCCGTCGTCATTCGCGACGACTTGCCAACGCGTTGACCGCTGCCACCGTAATCGCCGATCCGCCAAGGCGGCCTTCGACCACCACGGACGGCGCAGGTGGTGCGGCCATCAGCGCCGCCTTTGATTCCGCGGCCCCGACAAACCCCACGGGGCAGCCAATGATCGCCGCAGGGCGCGGGCAGCCGGGGTCGGCCAGCATATTCAACAAGTGGAACAGCGCCGTCGGCGCATTGCCGATCGCCACCACCGCCCCTGCCAGATGCGGCCGCCACCGCTCGACCGCCGCCGCCGACCGGGTGATGCAAAGCTTGGCAGCAATCTGGGCGCCCCCGTGGTCTTGCAGCGTGCAGATCACCGCGTTGTCCGCTGGCAGCCGGGTGCGGGTGATCCCCTCGCTGACCATGCGCACATCGCACAGGATCGGAGCGCCCGCCTCGAGCGCTGTACGCGCCGCGATGGCCATGCCGGGGGAAAAGCGGACAAACCGTTCCAGCCCGACCATGCCTGCGGCGTGGATCATCCGTACTGCCACCACCTCTTCTTCGGGGGTAAAGCGGGCGAGATCGGCCTCGGCGCGGATGATCTTAAAGGACTTCAGATAGATCGCGGCGCCGTCGGTTTCATATTGGTGGATCATCGAAACGGTCCTTCCATCCCGATCCTGTCTACCGCAAGGCCGGTCGCCTCGGGCACGTCCTGGGCTGAACCTCGTCTGACGAGGTCAAAGCCCTGCGGCGTCGCCACCAGCGTGATATCCGCCGCACCCGGATTGGCGCAACCCTTTGCGCATCCTGCGACATGCAGGATTTTGCCTGGCGGCACCATTGCCGCCAGGCGTTTTGCCAACGGGCGCACCTCTGCATGCGCCTGCAGACATCCCGGCGCGCCGGTGCAGGCGATCACGCGGCGGCGCGGGTCGTCTGCTGTCCCGATTAATCCGGGCATATCCGGCAGCGCGGTCAAACCTTCGATCAGCAGCATGCGCCAGGGCGTCACGCGCAGATCGCCCAATGCCGCCAGCACGGCCAGCGTTTCGGCATGCATCTGGCCAAACTCGAACCCGACCAGCGCGCCCATCGGATGCAACCCCGGACCATGCGCCGGGGCGGGTGGGGCAGGGGCGGTGTCAACGCCGTCGGGCCGCAGCCCGCAAGCGGTCAGACCGGCCATCCGGCCCCGGCCTCCCGTTACGCCGCCTGCCGCGACAAACCAGCGCGCCAGATCGACCGCCTGATGTGCGGCATCCTGCGGCGTCACAGGCCTACCTAGCGGCGCCCCATCACAGCGCAGGATCAGGCTCCCCGCTGCGCTCCGCTCCAGCCGAATATCGGCGGACACACCGTGCAGAACCGGTGCAGGCCCGGTATCCACCGCAAAGCCGAATTTGCTGGGCAGGATAGGCCCCTGCGCCAACGCGGCCGCCAAGCGGTGCGCCAAGGCGTTTGTCGCAGGATCGGCGAAAGGCGTCACTTGGATGGCAGGCCGGGCCTCGGCCGCCGCATCGGCGTCGATTAGGTCGAGAGCGCGCAGATCGGAGATCAGAGCCGGATGGCTGGCTTGTGTCACGCCCCGCAGCTGCACGTTGCCGCGCGCCGACAGATCAATCAACCCGTTGCCATGTGTCCGGGCAACTTGGGCTATGCCCGCTGCTTGGGCGCGGGTCAACCGGCTAGCATCGGGTCGGATCCGCACCACGAGGCCGTCGCCTGACAGCATCGGTCGCAGCGCGCCGGGGCACCAGCCCTGCACCACAAACCCCGTAGCCCCGGCCGCAGTCCCGGTCATTGCGCCACCAGCGTAACGGCAATCGAGTTGCGCCGCGTTAGCCATAGCCCGGCCTCAGCCAGCCGGCAAAACAGGTCCTGCATTGCCGCCAGCGCGCCCGGATTGGTACGGCCCATGAACGCCGCCACCTCCGGTCGACCCAGCGTGGCGTTGTGATAAAGGTCGAACAGATGCGCTGGCACCACGCAAGCCAGATGCGCAAAGGCCGCCATATGCTCCAGCGTAGCGGCAATTTCGGCAGCCCCGCGATAGCCATGCGCCATCATGCCGTCGGCCCAAGCTGGGTTAGCTGCGCGGGCGCGCACCACGCGGGCGATTTCCTCGGACAGGGTGCGGGCGCGGGGGCGGTCGCCTTGGGTCGTATCCAGGTGATAAAGCGCAGGCTGTGCCGCCCCCAGCCGGGTGAGTGCTGCCGCAAAGCCCGCCTCGTGTTCGGCGTAATCGGCAGCCATCAACACATCGCTTTCCGGCAGATCCTGCGCATGGACAAAGGCATCGATCCCGCGCAAGCGAGCCTCCAACCCCGTCCTGTCGTCACGGCTGATCCCATCCACGCCGATCGCCCAGGACGAGGCCGCCAGCCACGCCTCGCCCGCCGCCGCGCGGGCCTCGGCGCTGAAATCGTCCATGGCTATGCCCATCCCCAAGCCATATTGCCCTGGACGCGGCCCGAACACCCGCGCGACGCGGATGGCGTAAGGGTTATCTTCTGTAGCTTCATCGCGCGCAACTAGCGCCGCCACCCCGGTTTCAAACAACGCCACAAGCCCGGGAAACACATCGCGAAACAGCCCTGAGACCCGCAGAGTCACGTCGATCCTCGGGCGGCCCAGCAGCGCCAGCGGCACCACCTCAACCCCCGACACCCGTGCCGAACCCGAATCCCAGATCGGGGCCAGCCCCGCAAGATGCAGCGCCATCGCAAATTCTTCACCCGCCGTGCGCATGGTGGCGCTGCCCCACAAATCGACCAGCAGCCCGCGCGGCCAGTCGCCATGATCTTGCAGATGTTTGCGCAGCAATTCCTCGGCCAGCTTGACGCCCATGGCATGGGCCGATTGCGACGGCACCGCACGCGGATCGACGGCAAACATATTGCGCCCGGTCGGCATCACATCGCGCCGCCCCCGGGCAGGCGAGCCTGACGGCCCCGGTGCCACCCTGCGCCCCGCCAGCGCGGTTAAAACGCCCTGGCGTTCGGCATCGCCGCACACCCCGCGTCCAAACACGTGCAAGCCGTCGCCGAACTGGCTTTCCTTGATGTCACACACGAAGCGGTCGATCCGGGTAATCGCCTCGGCCAGACTGGCGGTGGCGGGCAAACCAAGGTCAGCCTCGACCCCGGTGCTCTGCGCTTCGGCACGGATATCGCCGATCAGCCGGTCGCGCCGTACAGAGTCAAGCCCGTCGGCAGTGGAATATTCGTCGAGCAGCCGCTCCAGTCGCTGCATCGCGGGCGGCACCACAGCGCGGATCAGCGGCGGTGGCAAGTGGCCTAGCGTGACCGCGCCGATCCGCCGCTTGGCCTGCGCCGCCTCGCCGGGATCATTCACGATGAACGGATAGATCACTGGCAGCGTGCCGGTTAGCGCAGCAGGCCAGCACGCGCCGGATAGGGCCACCGATTTGCCCGGCAGCCATTCCAGCGTGCCGTGCGCACCCATGTGCAGCATCGCGTGCAGGCCCTGCGATTGAAGCCACAAATAAAACGCCACATAGGCATGACGCGGGGTGCGCGATAGGTCGTGATATTGGGCATCGCGCTGAGCGGTGTCTTCCCGTTCGGGTTGCAGAGCGATCAGGGCATGGCCCCGGTGCAGCGCCGCAAATTGAAACGCGCCGTCGGTGCAAGCGGGGTCTTCCTCGGGCCGGCCCCAGGCGGCGTGCAGCGCCTCGGTCAGCGGGGTGGGCAGGGAAGTCAGGGCGCTGGTGTAATCGGCCAGCGGCCAGTGCAGCCGGGCTGTCTCCAGCGCCGTCAGATCGCCGCTCGCAGTGGTGTGATAGCCTGCGTCCGCCAGATCGTGCAGCAGCTGGGACGTCGAGGTCAGCGCGTCCAGCCCCACCGCATGGGCCATCTGATGCGCCCGGCCGGGATAGGTGGACAGAATTAAGGCAAGCGTGCGATCGACGGCGGGCGTGACGGCCAGCCGGCGCCACGCCAGCACACGGTCGGCAATTGAATCAACTAGCGCCGGGTCCGGACGGTGGGTAAAACGCGAGAATTGCAGGTCAGGATCGCGCGGGGCCACCGACTTGAACGAGGCAACCCCGGCAAACAGCCGCCCATCCATCTCGGGCAGAACCACGTGCATTGCAAGGTCTGCGGGCGACAGGCCACGGTCCGATGCGGTCCAATCCCGCTTGCGCGCGGTCGACAGCGCCACCTGAAACACCGGACAATCGACCGCGTCAAACGGCATGCTGCCATCATCGCCGCGCGCCGAAAACGCGGTGGCGTTGACGATGGCCGCCGGCGGGGTGGCCAGCAGGTGCGGGCGCAGCCAGTCCGCAAACCCCGGCGCCTTGAGCGACGGCGCAAAAACTCCGAAGGCAGCAAACCCCCGCGCCCGGAACGCCGCAATCAGCGCGTCAATCGAGGCGGTGTCGCCGGCGGTCACATAGCTACGATAAAAGCTGATCAACACCAGCGGGGCATTGGCCGTCTGGCCGGGCATCTGCGCCGTCACCCCCTGCGCAGGGTCGTAAAACCCGAACTGTGCCACCCGCTTGTCGCCCGTCACCGGCCCGGCATAAAGCCCGGCGGCAAGGCTGAGCTGCGCGAGCGCCGCCTGCGCCGCGACAGCGCCGCCTGCGTCGCACAGCTCTTGCAACCGCCGCAGGGTCGAGACCGGCAGAGTCGAGGCCGCATCAAGCGCCGGGTCTGCCCGCCCATCGCCGGGCAGAATGACCAACGCAATCCCGCGCCGCCGCGCCAAATCCTGTACCGAAGCAATCCCGTAGGGCCAATAGGCCACCCCCCCGATCAGCCGGATCAGAATGGCTTTTGCCCCCGAAAGCGTGCGCTCCACATAGGTATCCACCGACACTGGATGTTTCAGCGCAACGATGTTTTGCAACCGCGTGCTGGGCAGTGTGCCCGCCGACCGCTGCCAGCCCGCCGCGAAAGCTCCAAGGTCGCTGTCAGAATACGACAGCACCACCAGATCCGCCGGATCCTGCGCCGGATCATAGGGGGCTGCGGTCTGATCCAAGCCATGGGTTTCGCGAAAGACGACATGCATGATGCGGGGTCACGACAGCAAAACGCGGCGGATGGCGTCCGCGTCGATGGCGTGCTGTTCGCCGATCACCACCAACTGCGAGACGCGCGGCGCAGTGCCCCAGGGCCGATCGAACTGATGGCGCACCCGTTCACCCACTGCCTGCACCAGTAACCGCATCGGCTTGCCCGCCACCGCGACATACCCTTTTACCCGCAGCACGTCCTGTTCCCTGGCAAGCCGCTGGATGCGGGACACCAAAGTGGTGATATCATCCACCTCGAGCAGGTCGATCACCACACCGGCGAAATCGTCGTGCTCGTGATCCTCGCCGTCGTGGTGGCTCGGCCGCGCGGCCAGATCGTTTTCTGCTCCCGCGTGCAGGCCCAAAATCACGCGGGGGTCAATGATGCCATCGGTCATCGGCAGGATCGGCACACGGCGCGGGCTTTCTGCCTCGATCACTGCGCGCGCCATTGCAAGCCCCGCCTCGCCCGCCAGATCGGCTTTGGACAAAAGCACGATGTCAGCGCAGGCGATTTGATCCTCGAACACTTCGGACAGCGGGGTTTCGTGGTCGATGACGTCGTCGGCCAGACGCTGCGCGTCCACCGCCGCCAAATCGGGGGCAAAGCGGCCCGCCGCCACCGCCTCGGCATCAGCAAGGGCGATCACCCCGTCCACCGTGATGCGCGACCGGATCCCCGGCCAGTCGAACGCCTTAAGCAGCGGTTTTGGCAGCGCCAGCCCCGAGGTTTCGATCAAGATGTGGTCTGGTCGCTGCGGCAGGGCCATCAGCGCCTCGATTGTTGGGACGAAATCATCGGCCACGGTGCAGCAGATGCAGCCGTTGGCCAGTTCCACGATGTTTTCCACCGGACAATTCGCGTCGGCGCAAGATTTAAGGATGTCGCCGTCGACCCCCAACACCCCGAATTCATTAACCAGAATGGCCAGCCGCTTGCCCTGCGGATTCTGCATCAAGTGGCGGATCAGCGTGGTTTTTCCAGCGCCAAGAAAACCGGTGATGATGGTGACAGGGATCTTGGTCAGGTCAGCTGCGTTCAGATCGGGCATGTCAAGCCTCAAGCGGGGGAAGGCGAGCAATGCTTTGCTTGCGGAAAATTATCGGGCGGTCGCGCCATGGCACCAGACCGTCGGTTGTTGAGCTATAGAGCCCGGCTCCGCGCAGGATCTCGGGCGCATCGGCGGGCGTCATGCGCCCGTAAACATAGGACCAGCCGCCTGGTTTGGTGACGGCCACAGTGCAGCCGTGGTCGCAGGCTGACAGACATTCGACACCGCGCAGCGTCACGCCATCAGGCGCATTGGAAGCCGCAAGCGTCGCCATCAGGCGTGCACCGGGGGCAAGCTCGCCCTCGGGTAGCGGCTGCCCGGCGCGACAAGTCATGCAAACGAAAAGTGTCGCGGTCAAGGCAGGAAACCCCATGTCTATAACGGGGCATAGCCTGCGGGGCGGACGACGAGCGCCCGCAGCCGAAGGTCACGGACACCCCGCCCGTGCGTTTCAATTCAATCGCTGGCAGGTCTCCCGGCTTGCGGATATCGGAACCCCCGGGGGTTTCGGCGCTCTGTCCGCCTTCCCAGCCTTACGGCCAGTGGCATGGACAAACCTTTCCGGTCACGGTCGCGGGGGCGGCTGCGCTTGGCTTTGCAACGCGGAGTATCACAAAGCCTGTCGCATTCCCTCTTAGCCTGCAATATTACAGGCACCAACAATCTCATGCTATTTGTGGCACAGGCATAGGCAGAGTCAAGGAAAAGGACCGGCAGGATGCCGAACGACAGCGACACCCCCCTGACAAGTACCGATGCCGACCTTGTTCGTCACGCGGCCAAGATGGCCAAGATCAAAACTGCGCGTGACAAGATGATGGCGGGCAAGGCGGGCGAGCAGGGTCTAATCATCGTGCATACCGGGGCAGGCAAGGGTAAATCCTCGTCCGGGTTTGGGATGATCCTGCGCTGCATTGCACATCAGATGCCCTGCGCCGTGGTGCAGTTCATCAAAGGCGCCTGGGATACCGGAGAGCGACGGCTGATCGAGGCCAAATTTGCCGACATCTGCCAATTTTATGCGATGGGCGAGGGCTTTACGTGGGAAACCCAGGACAAGGCCCGTGACATTGCTGCGGCAAGGCGGGGCTGGGAAAAGGCCAAGGAGCTGATCCGCGACCCCAACATCCGCTTTGTGCTGCTGGACGAGATAAACATAGCCCTGCGCTATTCCTATCTGGATTTGGATGAGGTGCTGGGGTTTCTGGCGACCGAAAAGCCGCCTCTTACCCACGTCTGCCTGACCGGGCGCAACGCCAACGACGCGCTGATCGAGATGGCCGATCTGGTAACCGAGATGACGATGGTCAAGCACCCGTTCAGGTCGGGCATCAAGGGCCAGCCAGGCGTGGAGTTCTGACCCCGTGACCGCACTGATGATCCAGGGCTGCGGGTCCAACGTCGGCAAGTCGATGTTGGTGGCGGGGCTGTGCCGCGCGGCCCTGCGGCGCGGCCTGACCGTGGCCCCGTTCAAACCGCAGAACATGTCCAACAACGCCGCCGTAACCGCGGATGGCGGCGAAATCGGCCGTGCGCAGGCCTTGCAGGCGCTGGCCTGCGGGTTGGAACCGTTGACCGACATGAACCCGGTGCTGCTGAAACCCGAAACCGATTTGGGCTCGCAAGTCATCGTGCAGGGCCGGCGCGTGGCCACGGTGCGCGCGCGCGAGTATGCCGCGATGAAGCCCGCGCTCATGGCGGCGGTGCTTGAGAGTTTCGCGCGGTTGCGGGCCGCTTATGATCTGGTGATCGTCGAAGGCGCCGGCAGTCCAGCGGAAGTCAACTTGCGGCCTGGCGATATCGCCAACATGGGCTTTGCCCGCACAGCGGACGTGCCGGTGGTACTGGTGGGCGATATTGATCGGGGCGGGGTGATCGCTCAGATCGTGGGCACGCAAGTTGTAATCGACCCCGAGGATGCGGCGATGGTCGTGGGATTCCTGATCAACAAGTTTCGCGGCGACCCGCGCCTGTTCGACGATGGCTATGCGATGATCGCGCAACGCACGGGATGGCGCGGGTTTGGCGTGGTCCCGTGGTTTGGCCAGGCCCACCTGCTGCCCGCCGAAGATGCGCTGGACATCGCCTCGGGGCCTGCAGGCGACGGCGTGGTGATCGCCTGCCTGACCTTGTCGCGCATCGCCAATTTTGACGATCTGGGCCCGCTGAAATCCGAACCGGGGGTGCAGCTGGTCATGGTGCAGCCCGGTCAGCCGATCCCACCCGCGGCGCGGCTGGTGATCATCCCGGGTTCTAAATCGACACGCGGGGATCTAGCGTTTCTGCGCGCCCAGGGCTGGGACATTGATCTGGCGGCACATGTGCGGCGCGGCGGGCATGTGCTGGGCATATGCGGCGGGTATCAGATGCTGGGCCAGCTGATCGACGATCCGGACGGGATCGAGGGCGCGGCGGGGGCCTCGCCGGGGTTGGGCCTGCTAGACGTGGCGACGGTGATGACGCCGGATAAACGCCTTGCGCAGGTGCAGGCGGTGCATATCGGCAGCGGGCTGGCGGTGACGGGATACGAGATCCACATCGGCCGCACCGATGGCCCCGATTGTGCGCGCGCCTTTGCCGATGTCGCAGGGCGGGCCGAGGGGGCTGTCAGCGCCGATGGCTTGGTGACGGGCAGTTACCTGCACGGGCTGTTCACGTCGGACGCGTTCCGAGCAGCTTACCTGCACAGCTTAGGAATTGCGGCCCCGGTGCGGTCGCACTGCGCATCGGTCGAGGCGGCGCTGGAGTCGCTGGCCAATCACGTCGAGGTGCATCTGGATGTGCCGGGGTTGCTGGCGCTGGCGCGCTAGGTCAGGCCAGGGCGGCGGCGAGGCGGCGCCATTCCGCCTCGGACCCCGGCAGGCCAAGGCGCAGCCAGCGCGGCGAATAGGGGAAAGTACGGCTCCAGATCCGGCTCCGGGCCAGCCGGTCGCGCGCGGCCTCAGCATCAGGCGTGTCATACAGCCGAAATAGCGGAGTGCCGCCTACACAGGCCCAACCCGCCTCCTGCGCCAGCCCGTCGGCCCGCAACGAATCTAAGTTCAGTTGCACTCGCATCGAATCGGCCCATGCGGTATCGGCCAACGCCGCGCACCCGATCTCGATCGCTGGCCCCGCCACCGGCCACGGCCCGGCCATCCGCGCCAAGGCGTGGACCAGCGGCGGCGCGCCAAAGGCAAACCCCAGCCGCAGCCCGGCCAGCCCATAGAACTTGCCAAACGATCGCAGGATCAGAAGGTTAGCCGGGCAGACCCGCGGCAACAGCGACAGCGCGTGCTGCGCGTCAGCAAAGCTTTCGTCTACCACCAAAAGCCCCACGCGCTCAGCAAGCCCAAGCAACGCGTCCGCGCGCCAGCACCGCCCGTCGGGGTTATTGGGGTTGACCACCACCGCCAGATCCGCCCCCGCCAGATGGTCGAGCGCGCCGCAGCCCTGCACGTCCCAGCCGTCGGCGCGCAGACAGGCGGCATGCTCGTTGTAGGTGGGCGTCAACACCCGTGCGGTACCCGCAGGCCGCAGGCGTGGCGCCAGCTGAATTGCCGCCTGCGCGCCACCCAGCGCCACCCCCGCCAGCCTCGGATTAGCCCCCCAAGCCGCCGCCGCCGCCGCAACTAGCCCGGCCTGCGCGCTTCTCGTCGGCAGACCGCGCCACGCAGCAGCGGTCAGTGCGGGCACCGGATAGGCACGCCGGTTGATCCCGGTGGACAGATCCATCCAGTCTCCCGCCCCGAACCGCGCAATCGCCGCGTCGATGTTGCCGCCGTGGTCCTGGCCCGCGGTCATTCGGCCGCGTCCGGCGCAGTTTGCCCCCATCGGTCAGCAAAGATCAGATCCGACAGCGGCAGCCGCCGGGACCAACCGCGTGCCTGCAACTCTGGCTCTTCATACAGCCGATCCACATGGCCCAAGCACAGATAAGCCACCGGCACCACGTTATTGGGCAGGTTCAGAATATCACGCACTTCGGCCTCGTGATAAATGCTAACCCAGCCGACACCGATGCCTTCGGCCCGCGCGGCTAGCCACAGGTTCTGTACCGCGCAAACCGTTGAATAAAGGTCCATATCGCAGTTGTGGGTGCGCCCGAGACCCACCTGCCCGCCCCGGCTGCGGTCGCAGGTGATGCATAGGTTCACCGGGGCCTCGGTGATGCCTTGCAGCTTTATCGCGGAATAGAGCGCGGACCGATCTGCCTCGAACATCGCAGCAGCCTCGGCATTGGCGCGGGCAAAGGCAGCGTGCACCTGCGCCTTGACGGACGTACTGCGGACCACGATGAAATTCCACGGCTGCATCAACCCGACCGAGGGCGCGCGATGCGCTGCCTCCAGCAAGCGCAGGAGGGTTGCGTCGTCGACCGAACGATCAGTGAACTGACTGCGCACATCGCGGCGAGTCTCGATCGCGCGATAAACGGCGGCCTGTTCTGCGGCGCTGAACGGTCCCGCAGGCGCGGGGGGAGCGGGCGGCTGCATGATAAATCCCCTGTGACAGACAATGACCGCCCGTTGACCATCGGGCAGTCAGGTTGCGTTTGGCTGCGTCTCCTCACGCAGGGTCGCACCTTCCCGGCGCGGGGCCGGTGGCATCTTGCTGCCCCGTCCACCTTGCAGCGTTGGGCACATCGCGGGTTTGCAACGCGTTCTCGAATCTCAGCTCGCGCGCAATCCGCGCAACTCGTGCGAGGGTAACGCCATGCCCAACCACGCTACTGTCGGCACCCGGGGGGACGCAATCACTTAATGCATACTGCAACCACGGCTATCAGCGCGGCACATGCCAACATCGCGCGGCAATAAAGTGCGAGGCCCCGGCGCAGATCGCGGGGCAAGGGGTCTGGGCAGCCCACGTTGACCCAAGTTTCATTCGCGATTTGGTCGTCGTAAATCCGTGGCCCAGATAACCGGATCCCCAACGCACCGGCCATCGCAGCCTCCGGCCACCCTGCGTTTGGAGATCGGTGATGACGCGCATCACGCCCCATGCAGGTCAGCGCTGCAAAAGGCCGCGCCGACACGGCGGCAAGCATCACGCCGGTCAGCCGCGCGGGGATCAGGTTTACCCCGTCGTCAATCCGCGCTGACGCCCAGCCAAACGCCAGATGGCGCTGGGTACGATGGCCGATCATCGAATCTAGCGTGTTGATCGCCTTGTAGGCCGCGATCCCCGGCAACCCGGCCACCACGCCCCAGAACAGCGGGGCCACAATCCCGTCCGAGGTGTTTTCCGCCAGACTTTCCAACGCCGCCCGCACCACCCCCGACTCGTCCAACCGCGGCGGATCGCGCCCCACAATCATCGACACGGCATGACGCGCGCCCGCCAAGTCACCCGACTCAAGCGGCCGCGCCACGTCCACCACATGATTGTGCATCGAACGCACCGCCACCAGCGGCCAGGCCAGCACGCCGCCAATCACGATGCCGAGCCAGCCCTGCGACAGAGCGGACTGCACTAGCCACGCCAAACCACCGGTCACACTTATCACCACCAGCGCCGCCGCAACCCCGTACAGCTTGCGCCGCGCGGGGCTGTCTGCGGTTCGGTTCCAGCGCCGGTCCAGCGCGTCGATAAGTGCGCCAATCCAGGTTACCGGATGGCCGATGCGCGCGTAAAGGCGGTTCGGCCAGCCCAGCAGGGCGTCGACTGCCATCGCCACCAGCATCATCTCCGCAAAACTCATGTCCGCCCCCCGCTGAACTGCAAAACGCCTCGCAAGCCTGCGCCCAGCAGCGCCTGTACTGCGTGATTCGGCACGCAGCTTGGAACAAAAATCAACCCGCGCAACGCCCCGGTATGCGCGATGGTCCACCCCAGCGCGCCCAGCTTGTGAACCAGTCGGTTCGATCCTGCGCCGGGCCGCGCAGTTCCAGCCGATGCGCCGTTGCGCTAACCAGCGCGGTAAAATCTGCCAGATCACGCGTGCGCAGACACGCGGTGACCAAAACCGCAATACCGGCAAAGGCGCTGTCAGCCGGGTCAGGCATCTGCGGCGGCTCGTAAGCGCTTGGCACCTCCGCGCGCGGACCTGGTCGCCGCCGTCATCGAGAATTGGCACTATGCGCAGGAGCGCGGCATTACGACGCCGTTCAGAATCCGGCATTTCATGACGCAGATCTGCGTCAAGACAGGGGGCTTGCGGGCGATCGAGGAAAACCTGAACTATTCCGTTCAGCGGCTGATGCAAGTCTGGCTGACGCGGTTCAAGACGCTCGTTGCGGCAAAGCCCGACGTCAACAATGCCAAGGCGCTAGCTTTCAAGGTGTACGGCGGGCGCAACGGCAGTCGCGCGGGCACGGACGACGGCTGGATCTACCGCGGGCCCGGCTTCATGCAGAACACCGGGCGCACGAATTTTCGGCTGCCCGGTTGCGAGAATGATCCGGACGCGCTGCGCACGCCGGGGCCTGGTTTCCGCGCCGCTGTGGATTACTGAACGAAACGCAAGTTCAATGCGCACGCCGATCAAAACAACCTCAACGGGATTCGCCGCAAGATTAATGGCGGCGCAAATGGGCTGGAGGATGCGCACGTCTATCTGAAGAAAGCTGAGAGGATCTGGCCTGGCCGCAGCGTCGTTATCGGGCGCATGAACGCCGGCGTTGAGAAGCGGGTCGTGGAAGATTACCGCAAAGGGAAGAAGCTGTGATCGCCGGCGTCCTTTGGACGGCGGGCCGCTTGCTCCTGGGCAGTCAGCTCGGGCAGGTCATCCTCACCGTTACGGCTTCTTCCTCGCTCTCACAGGCTTGACTGGAAAGTCGCGCGACGCTCGCGCCGCGGTAATAGAGCGTGTGCTGAAAGAGACGGTGGAGGAATCCTCGCGCCGGCTCCGCGAATTAAACGCCGTCGCTGCACAGTCGCCTGTGGGGGAGGCCACGCTGGCGCAGGCCGAGCCGAACGCGCCAAATTCCTGGGGGAAATACATGCGCTGTCTCACGCCAATAATGATCGCGTCTGCCTGCCTCATTTCAGCGTCCTGCGCCTCGATGGTCTCCGTGGACGGCCGCCCGGTCGTAGAACTCGTAAGCCCGGCGGCTAGGCCATCACCGAGAATGACGAGCCCTGTTGGGTCGTGGTCAAGCAAAAACACCTTTCCGCCTGCCGCTTCGGCCGCGACTGCGAGGGTGGTTTTGCCGGCCCCGCCCCGGGCTCCCGCTTTATAAGCTACGACAATGGCGAATCATGTCCAGATCGGCATCGTAAACTGATGTCCTGATGTCATGGACGCCGAGCACGGTGTGGAAAAGGTTATCGTGCGACAACTGGCCGTCGAGCGCGAGATCGCCCAGGCAATTCTCCTTCGTTTCGGCGACTGTTCGGAGCCGGGCGATAGCCAAATCACCATCGGCACATGTGTCTGCTCGCGTGGCGCGATAAAATACGGCATTGCGTGAATGTAAACGCCGTTCTCGCCCAGAGATTCACCGTGGTCCGACACATAAAGCATCATCGTATCCACGCCGGATTGAGACGATTTGCGAAGCACATCCACGAGACGCGCAAGGACGTGATCGGTGTAAAGGATGGTGTTGTCGTAGCTGTTGACTATTTCCTCATACACACGATGACGTTCTGCACAGGGTCGGTGTTCTCCTCCACGGTGAGCTTCGCGCCCCAGCTCAAAGCGCCCGGGCGGACCGTGTCGTCGGCCGCCAACGGATGCGGTGAGCCGTGATCGGGATGCGCGTGCGGGTGCCCGTGCTAATGTGAGTGATCGTGCGTATGATCGTGTGAATGATCAGGATTTTGCTCGCCGCTTGGGTGGCCTTCGCCCGTGCTGGCTGAAGACAATGTTCATACACGTCGACGTCCACCGTGTCGGCCGGTCCACTGCGATAATCGGCCCAGAGAGCGATGTCGTGACATCCGCGCCCCGGCTCATGGCCCGGCGTGAACGGTCCATGGTCTTTCATTGGTTCTCTCCCGCGCATGTCGGACGACAGAATAGAACGCCGTGCCGGCTCTTACTACTTGCCGCCGCGCGGGTCTTGCTGTTTGCGGGCGAGCGGTCGATACTCGCGCGGGCTCACCGACGAGGGATCACCTGCGACGAGAACGCTCACCTGCGAGGACAACATGCAGAAGAACAACATCGGGCAACGTGGAGTAATTCTGGGCGCGAGCGCCGTGCTCGTCACCGCGACGCAGGCGCTTTCTCATCATCCCATGGGTGGCGCAGCGCCCGCCACCTTTATGCAGGGGCTCCTGTCCGGCCTCGGCCACCCAGTAATCGGGTTCGATCATCTGGCATTTATCCTAGCAGTCGGGTTTGTCGCGGCCACCACGAAACTGCCGCTGGCGGTGCCGCTGTCCTTCGTGGCCGCTTCTGCACTCGGGGTCCTCGTTTGCACGGCTGGATGGGCGCTCCCCTTCGTCGAGAGCCTCGTCGCGCTTTCGGTGCTGCTCGCCGGCGTATTGCTTCTCTGGGGAGGGACCATGGGCGGCGTCACGGTGGCAGCACTTCCCCTGGCGCTGTTCGGCCTGTTCCACGGCTACGCGTTCGGCGAGGCCGTGCTGGGCGCAGAGACGACGCCCGTGATCGCCTATCTGGCGGGCCTCGCGATCGTTCAGTCGCTGATTATCTACGGATTGGTCTTTGCACTGCGCGCGGCGGGCGTACTCGCCGGGAGTGCCGTCAGCCGACTAGCTGGCACTAGCATCGCCCTCGCTGGAGTCGCCCTACTTATCGGCATCTGACCTGGGGCCGGGGGGGGGGAATGACTGGGCCAGCAGGTTTGAATGTGCAAAGCCCGAAGAGCGTGCTGCGGAGTCGTTTTTATCCCTTTGACGTAGCCGCCGACGATTAAAAACGGTTCGCACGAGATAAAGGGCGGGCTAGGAAAATTGCTCAGGTTCTTCAATCCCAGCGGACGTTTCCCCTCGGCCGCGCGAGATATAAAGTCCCCATGAGCGAGCGGAGGACAGATCAAGCCCATATACGTAGCTGAGACAATCCCCATTCCGTTTTGGTTTGTTCTGCGCGGGATTGTGTGTCGCACGAGATAGCGACGGAGCCAACTCCTCGGGTTGCGAAATCCTCCAGCTTAGATTCCAAGTCGCGCAGTTGCGACTTGCAATTTGGGCAGTGTAGTCCTCGGAAAAACACCAGCAGCGTGAACGCCGAGGGCTTCTCATCGGTCAAGCGAGAAGTTGGCGCCGCCGGCAAGCGGCAGATCAAGAGCTGGGACCGGCTGCCGCAGGACAAAGTGCAAAAATCGCTTCATTTGATCGCTCCGAGAGCTCGGGCCTTGTGCCATGATAACTTCACCAGCGAAACAAGACGGCGCCGCCTGTCAGACCAGCGCCGACGGCGGTCATCAGGCAGAGGTCGCCGGTAGTGATGTTGCGGCTTAGTCCGGCGTGCGACAGCGTGAGGGGGATTGTCGCCGCGGAAGAATTGCCGAAATCGCGCAGCGTAGACATGGTCCGGTAGGGATCGAGCCCGAGCCGGCGCTCGACCGCGGCGGTGATGCGGTGATTGGCCTGGTGGGGAATCCAGTGCGCGATGTCGGAAACGGAAGCCCCCGCTGCGCGCAGCACCTTCTCCGAACTGGCGACCATTGTGTCCACCGCTTTCGAGAAAACGGCGCGCCCGTCGGGCATTTGCATGTAGAGGTCATCCGGCGCGAGCTCGCCTGAAAAGGGGAGATCGTAACCCGAGCCATCGGACACGAGGTCGGCGGCGATGACGCCGCTGTCGACGCCCGGCGCGGGCGACAGCACGACGGCGCCGGCTGCGTCGGCGAACAGGGCCGAGGTCGACGGATCCGCCGGATTGATCCGGCGGGAAAGGATGTTCGCCGCGACGACCAGCACGCCGCGGCCCTGCGCGCGCACCATTCCATCGGCCATGACGAGCGCGTCGATGAAGCCGGCGCAGGCGCCGGCCAGATCGGCCGCGCCGCACTTCAATCCGAGCTGATGGGCGAGGAGAGGAGCGGAGGGCGGAAGGAGGTGATCCGGCGTGCTTGTCGCGAGGATGAGGAAGCCGATGTCGGGTGAGCCGGCATCCTGAAGTGCTCTCTGCGCGGCCGGGCGCGCAATATCGGTCAGCGCCTCGTGCGGCGCGGCGTAGTAGCGCGCTCGGATGCCAACGCGCGATTCAATCCAGCCCGCTTGCAGCCCCAGCCGGCGCTCGATGTCCTCATTGGTAATGCGGCGCGCCGGCACATGATGGCCACGGCCCGAGATGCGCGTGCCGATCATTGCGAGCCCCGCCAGTTCCTCGCGCGTGATGCAATAGGGCGGCATCAAGTAAATCGTGTTTCCGAGCGGGCGGATCAGGAGTCCGCGCGCAATGAAAAAGTCATAGAGTTTCGGGCCGACGCCTGAGAGATAGCCTTGGTCCTTCACGACGATATCCACGGCGGAAATTGTCCCGCAGGCGCGCGCGTTCGTGAAGCGGCTGTCGTCCGCAAAGCCGACGATGAAGTCTTCCTGCCATCCGGATATGGTGCGGATGCGCTCCTGCACCGGCTCCTCGTCCCACACGTCGAGATTGGCGACTGCGGCTGCGCAGGCAATCGGGTTCGCGGTGTAGGAACTCGAATGAAAGAAGGTCTTCGTGCGGTCCGTAGAATAATGCGCGTCGAAAATAGCTTTTGTGCAGACCGTGACCGCGAGCGGCATTGAGCCGCCGGTGAGGCCTTTCGCGAGGCACATGATGTCCGGGCTCACGCCAGCCTGTTCGCAGGCAGTGAAGGTTCCCGTGCGACCGAATCCCGTCATGACCTCGTCGGCGATCAATAGCGCGCCACTCTCCCAGCAGATCGTCTGCATCTCGCGTAGAACATCCGGGGAATAGACCAGCATACCGCCAGCGCCGAGCAACAGCGGCTCGATGATCAGCGCTGCCGCGCCGCCATCGCGGCACGCGTCACGCAGGGCGGAGAGCGTCGCGTCTTCGGTACCCTTCGCCGGAAAGGGCAGGCGTACAACATCAAACAGCAGCGGCGCATACGATGCGTTGAACACGCCGCGCGCGCCGGTCGACATCGTGCCGATCGTGTCGCCGTGATAGGCGTGTTCGAGCGCGATGATACGGGTGCGCTTTTCGCCCTGGTTTCGCCAGAAGCCCAGCGCCATTTTCAACGCGACCTCGACCGCGGTCGAGCCGCTGTCCGAAAAGAACACATGATCGAAGGCGCCGCCGAGGCGGGCGAGAAGCCGCCGCGCCAGATCCTCTGCGGGGCGGTGCGTGAAGCCCGCGAAGATCACCTGATCGAGACGGTCCGCCTGGTCCTTGATCGCTTGCACGATGCGCGGATGGCGGTGCCCATGCGTGACGACCCACCAGGAGGAGATGAGATCGAGGATCCGCGCGCCAGCGGGCATGGTCAGCCACGCGCCTTCGGCCGACGCTATTTCGAACGCCTCCGGCTGCAGCGCATGTTGCGTGAAGGGATGCCAGACGGGAGAGCGCGTCACAGCTTTTTCCCGAAATCGGCGAGATCGAAATTCTCTGCGAAGGCCGCTCGCAGTGACTCGCGGTCAATGGAAGCCAGCATTGGCAGTCGGCCGAGCCGCTTCACGCCTCCCATGTTGCAGATCGTGCGCTCATTGTCCGGGTTGGCGTCGCCGATGAAGGCGACGCCCGCCACTGGCATGTCGCGCAGTCGCAACGCCTCGATGGACAGAAGCGTATGGTTGATCGTTCCCAGCGACGTGCGCGCGCACAGGACGACAGGCAACTGCCAGTCGGCGAACAGGTCGATGATGAGCCAGTCGCGACGCAGAGGAACCATCAGCCCGCCCGCGCCTTCGATGACGAGCGGCGAAACGTTCGGCAGTTCGAACGCATCGCGGCGGATCTCAATATCCTCCAGTTCGGCGGCGCGATGTGGCGAGAGCGGCGCCTGCAGGCGATAAGCCTCCGGCACGATGTGGTGTCGGGGCAGCCCGCCCAGGCGCATCGCAGTCTCGCTGTCGGTATACTCCTCCAGTCCGGATTGCACGGGCTTCCAGTAATGCGCGCCCATGGCGCCGGCGAGCCCGGCCGAAAAGACGGTTTTTCCTATTCCCGTATCAGTACCCGTGACGATGAAGGCGCTCATGCCGCCGTATCCTGCAGATGCCGCCCGAGGCTTGCGCCAAGCGCGTCCACGCTCTCCTGCGCGAGCTGCGAGCTCAGGGTGATACGAAGCCGCGCCGTGCCCTCCGGAACCGTTGGTGGGCGGATCGCGCGAATGTCGAAACCTTCGGCGGCCAGCGCCTTGGCGATTGCACTCGCCCGGCGGTCGCCGCCCAGAATGACTGGCTGAATTTGCGTGCCGCTCCTCGGCAGCCCGAGCCGCGTGAGCTGGCAACCAAGCTGTGCGATGCGCGCGTGCAGGGCCGTGCGACGGTCGTCAGCCTGGGCGCACATGCGCAACGCCGCACGCACTGCGGCGGCGACGAGCGGAGAGGGTGCGGTCGCGTAGATGAAGGGCTTACAGCGGTTGATCATGTAGCGGCGCAACACTTCCGGCATCAAAAGCAGCGCGCCGGAAGCGCCGAGCGCCTTGCCGCATGTGTGCAGCGTGACGACGTTCGGCGCGCCTTCTAGGTTCGCCGCTAGGCCGCGTCCCTGCGGCCCCCGTACGCCAGTTGCATGGGCTTCGTCGATGAGAATAGTCGCGTCGTATCGCGCGGCGAGCGTAGCAATGCCGGCAAGGGGCGCAAGATCGCCGTCCATGCTGTAGAGACTCTCGACGGCGATGAAACATCGCGCCTGCGCGTTCCCAGAGCGAAAGACGCGCAAGTGGCGCTCGAGCTGTTCCAGATCGTTGTGTGCGAATTCGCAATGCGCGGCGCGCATCCCGTGCAGCCCCTCGCGTGTGCTGGCGTGCACGAGCGCGTCGTAGAGCAGGAGATCGCCGCGTCGCGGCAGCGTAGAGATCAGTGCGGCATTGGCTGCGAACCCCGAACCGAAGAACAGTGCGCTCTCGCCGCCGAAGAAACGCGCGGCCTCCTCCTCCAGCATTTCATGTTCCGGATGGTTGCCATGCAGCAACCGCGAGCCGCCAGCGCCGACGGGCACGTTGCGCGCAAGGGCATCCGCCACTGCTTGCTTTAGCTCGGAAGAATCCGCGAAACCGAGGTAATCATTGGAGGTGAAATCGAGACCGCTGCGCCCTTCCAATGCGCGCAGGCGTCCGCGACGGTTCAGGGCTTCGAGCGCCTGCTCATATCGGCTTTGCATTACGATGCTCGCAGCCCAGCTCCAGCACTTTTAATGCCCAGCCGGCGGAACAGGGCGGCGTCCTCGTCCTCGCCCGGATTGTCCTTCGTGAGTAGCGTTTCGCCCGCAAAGATCGAATTGGCGCCGGCGAAGAAGCAGAGCGCCTGCGTTTCCGCGCTCATTGCCGTGCGGCCTGCCGAAAGACGCACATCGGAGGCGGGCATCATGATCCGCGCCAATGCGATCGTCCGCACGAATTCGAGCGGGTCGAACTTACCTTCCTTTTCGAGTGGCGTGCCCTCGACGGGGATAAGCAGGTTCACCGGCACGCTTTGTGGATGCTCGGGCAGGTTGGCCAGCGTGACGAGCATGTCGACGCGGTCCATCTTCTCCTCGCCCATTCCGACAATTCCACCCGAGCAGACTTTGATTCCGGATGCGCGGACATGGGCAAGGGTTTCCAACCGGTCTGCAAAAGTCCGTGTGGTGATGACTTTCTTATAATGGCGCTCGGACGTGTCAATGTTGTGATTGTAGTAGTCGAGGCCGGCATTCTTCAGCCGTGTCGTGTGCTGAGGCGTCAGCATGCCGAGCGTCATGCAGGTCTCCATGCCCAGCGCCTTGACGCCCTCAACCATGGCGACGATCGCATCCATATCGCGCTCCTTGGGCGAGCGCCAGGCCGCGCCCATGCAATAGCGTGTTGCGCCCGCGTGGCGCGCTTTCTTCGCCTCCGTGATCACGCGCTCCACCTCAGCCAGCTTCGAAGCCTTCAAGCCCGTTTTGTGGTGAGCCGACTGGCTGCAATAGCCACAATCCTCCGGGCACCCACCGGTCTTGATCGAGAGCAGTTGGCTGCGCTGGATCGTATTTGGATCAAACATGGCGCGGTGAACGAGATGGGCGCGGAACAGGAGGTCGTTGAAGGGCAGGTCATAGAGCGCCTGCGCCTCTTCCCGGGCCCAGTCGTGGCGGATCGCGGGCTCGCCGTCGATCGCTCCTGTTGGATGCATGTTCACTTGCCGAGATCCTATTCTAGGACTGAATATTTTTCCGTCTACTTCGGGAGCCGAAGCGATCTTCTAGCTGTTGACCTTATAGGCCGCAATCCGGGCTGCTGCGATGACAGTTTCGACGCCACCCATGCGGCGCGCGCGAACGCGTCAGCATCGGCTTTCTCGTGTCCGATCATCTGACGGCCGAGCGCTACATACTTGAGGCTCTCGGTCTTCACATCTAAAAGGGATCCGAAATGCGTTACGCGGTCGAATCGATTATTCTAGCCGGCGCCAAAAAACAAGCAGGGAGATGAGGTATGGACGATAAAGTAGACAACGCCGGAGGCGGCTGCCCCATGGCCCGCCCCACGACGGTGCGGTCACTGCTCGGCCGCACGAATAATGACTGGTGGCCTGAGGCTCTCCCGCTCGAAATCCTCAATCAAGGCGGTCTCTCGCCCGACCCGATGGGCGACGAGTTCGACTATGCCGCCGCCTTCAACGCCCTGGATTACGAGGCGCTCAAGGCGGACCTTAGGGCTATGATGACCGACAGCAAGCCATGGTGGCCGGCCGATTACGGACATTACGGGCCGTTGATGATCCGCATGGCTTGGCACGCCGCGGGCACCTATCGCACGGCAGACGGACGCGGCGGCGCTAACAGCGGCCAGCAGCGATTTGCTCCGCTCAACTCGTGGCCGGACAACGGCAATCTCGATAAGGCGCGGCGTCTGCTGTGGCCGATCAAGCGCAAATACGGCAAGAACATCAGCTGGGCCGACCTGTTCATCTTGGCCGGCAATGTGGCCATAGAGTCGATGGGTGGCCCCGTGTTTGGCTTCGGGGGCGGGCGCCGTGACGTGTTCGAGCCCGAGCGCGACATCTACTGGGGCTCGGAAGAGCAGTTCGTCGGCCACCCAGGCAACAAGACCCGTATTCTGCCCGAAGAACAGCTGGAGCTGGAGAACCCTCTCGCCGCGATTCAAATGGGCCTCATCTACGTCAACCCGGAAGGCCCCGGCGGTGTGCCCGACGCTTTGCAGTCGGCGCGCGACATCAAGTTGACTTTCGAGCGCATGGCGATGAACCACGAGGAGACGGTCGCGCTGACCGCCGGGGGGCATACCTTCGGTAAGGCGCATGGCGCGGGCGATCCAAGCCTTGTCGATGCGGCGCCGGAAGCGGCCAATATAGCCCTGCAGGGGCTCGGCTGGGCGAGCGCCCATGAAAGCGGGTTCGGCGAACATACGATCACCAGCGGCATTGAGGGTTCATGGGTGAACACGCCGACCGAGTGGTCGGAGAATTACTTCCGCCTGCTGCTCGATTACGAATATGAGCTGGTCCGAAGCCCGGCCGGCGCCAAGCAGTGGCAACCGATCAACCAAAAGCCGGAAGACATGGCGCCCGCCGCGCACGATCCTTCGAAGCGCGTGCCGACGATGATGACGACCGCTGACATGGCGCTCAAGGTCGATCCCGAGTTCCGTGTGATCTCCGAGAAGTTCCGCAACGACCACGAAGCGTTCAAGGACGCCTTCGCGCGCGCCTGGTTCAAGCTCACTCATCGCGACATGGGTCCCAGGGTGCGGTACCTTGGACCGGAGGTTCCGGAGGAGGATCTGATCTGGCAGGATCCGGTTCCGGCGGGCAGCAAGCCGTCCGATGCCGATGTGGCGGCCTTCAAGGCGAAAATTCTTGATGCCGAATTTTCTGTCGGCCAACTGGTGAAGACCGCCTGGGCATCGGCCTCCACCTACCGGCGTTCCGATCATCGCGGTGGCGCCAATGGCGCGCGGATCCGGCTCGAGCCGCAACGCGGTTGGGCCGTCAACGAGCACGAGGAACTGGGCCGGGTCCTCGCGAAGATCGAGGAACTGCGCGGTGATCTCTCGGTGGCGGACGCGATCGTGTTGGCTGGCACAGCCGCGGTCGAGAAGGCGGCGCGCGACGCCGGCTTCGCCGTCGAGGTTCCATTCACCGGCGGCCGCGGCGACGCAACCGCGGATTGGACGGACGCCGAGAGTTTCGCGGTCATGGAACCAGTGGCTGACGGCTTTCGCAACTACCTCAAGACCAAGCATAGTGTGAAGACTGAGGAGCTGCTCCTCGATCGCGCTTCGCTGCTCGGGCTTTCGGTGCCGGAAATGACCGTGCTGCTGGGAGGGCTCCGTGTACTGGGCGCCAACTACAAGGATGCGCCGGAGGGCGTGTTCACCACTCGCAAAGGCCAGCTCACTAACGACTTCTTCGTCAACCTTCTGGACAACGACACCTTTTGGAAGGTCGTGGACACCAGCGCCGACGAGGAGTTCATCGGCTATGATCGCGGCGGCAAGCAGGAGAAGTGGCGGTCGACGCGTACCGACCTGATCTTCGGTTCGAACAGCCAGCTGCGCGCCGTCGCCGAGGTCTATGCCGAAAAAGGGCACGAAGAGAAGTTCGTCCGCGACTTCGTCAGCGCCTGGACCAAAGTGATGAACGCCGACCGTTTCGACGTGCCGCAGAAGCCCGACAGTGTCGAGCCCATCGGCATTGCCGAGCCTGCCGCGGCGCAGTAGTTAGGAGCTCCGATTCCTGGGCCGCAGAGGCAGCCGAGTTTAATTACGTGAAGCGGAGGATCGCAATTGTGTCTTCCGCTTCCATCTCTGCCGAGAGAAAGAAACGCTGAAGTTTTTCGGCCGGTGCGTTGCGAGTTGGGCGTTAAAAAGTTCGAGGCGTACCCGATCGGCTACTTTCACTCGATCTCGCCGAGGTGCGAAGCGAACTGGGCAAGCTTTACCTGCTGCTGGCGATCGACATCAAGAGGCTCGCGGTCGCGGTGCCGGACACCATCCAAAGACGAACATGGACACGCCGCCCTCGTAGAGTGCCGAGGCCCGCTAGCATCAACGAAGAATGCCGAGCCGCTGATTACAGACTAGTCCGAGCAACCGCGTCATGGCGCACCTTGATCGCGTGCCCAGAGATGGGGTGGATGCCGCTCTCCCCAACGGCGTCATGATGCGTCAAGCTAATGATGCAGTAGGTCAGAAGAGGAGCGAGAGGCATCATGAAC
>LNFM01002541.1_pt1 | contig 44109 bp, 37 predicted proteins | sample 596031 | NCBI WGS metagenome assembly LNFM01 (sample SAMN04254537, study PRJNA301005) | activated carbon metagenome | isolation source: dual media filters at the Ann Arbor, Michigan drinking water treatment plant | place: USA: Ann Arbor
TCTTGCCAACGTACACGCCGAAGGCGGGTGTAGAGATGTCCCAAACATACGCGTTCGTGTTGGGCTTAAGGGCTCGGATGGTTGCGTCCGTCAGTTTCATTTTTTGCACTATTTTTGCACCCCTATTCGCAAGATGCGGTGAGATCTCCTGACATACGAAGAACGTCTCGAAATATTTTAATCCAATAAAAATAGACCTTTATGGCGATATTGAGTTGCGATGAGCTGCGGTGACATGATCGAGCAACAGCCTTCCAAGCGGATTTTCCGGGAGAACCGGATAGAACGGCGCGACGCGATTTTCATATTAAACTATTGAACGACATCTATAATACGCCGATAAACGGAACATGGCTGAACGACGCTACGCATCAGATTTCTGACCCTATTCTGACCCTTTTTTCGGTCCGCGCGGCCGTATATGCTCGCCGAATGCCGACGATCCATCTCACCGATATCGCGCTCAAGGCACTCAAGCCAGCGACTGCTCAGGTGGACTACTACTGCGACCAGCAATCAAACTTTGGCGTGCGCGTGAGCCCGAGCGGTACGAAGAGTTTCTTCGTCCGCGTCGGCGATAGTCGCCGGCGCATCCACCTCGGCAAGTATCCTGGCACGAAACTCGCTGACGCCCGCAAGGCAGCGAACAGGCAGGTGAATGATCCGCAGGTCCCCATTGCGTCACAGCGCTTCGAGACCGCGCTCGAGACGTATTTCGAGACCTACATCAGGCCGAACTACCGGGAGCGCACGGCAAAGGAGACCGAACGACTGCTCAACAAGCATGCAACGCCTCTTCACAAGCAGTTGCGCGAAATCACCACATCCGACTGTACGGCGATATTTGACGGTCTCATGTCAACGCCGAGCGAAGCCAATCATTTGTTCGGTGTCCTCAAGACATTCTTCGCTTGGTGCGAGCAGCGCCAGCTTATCAGCCTTTCGCCCATCGCGCGCCTCTCCAAGCCGGCGAAGGAAACTTCGCGGGATCGAGTCCTCACAAACGCGGAACTCAAAGCCGTCTGGAACGCCGCCGCTTCCGCTTCGCAATTCGATACCATCGTCCGGCTCTGCATCCTGCTCGGCCAGCGCCGCGGCGAGATCGCCACCATCGAGCCGTCGTGGATCACAGACGGTGTCCTTACCATCCCGCGCCATGTCACCAAGAACGGCGTCGAACATCCCGTGCCGCTCACGACCCGAGCACTCGCTATCCTGAAACAGACGCAGCTCGGCTCTTACAATAGCTGGAGGACGTTGCACGATCTCCGCCGAACCTTCGCGACAATTCACGCTTCTATCGGCACGCCGCCCCATATCACCGACCGGCTGCTCAATCACCTGTCCGGGAGCCGCACGCTCAGCCCCATCGCCAAGATTTACAATCGGTATTCCTATCTCAAGGAGATGCGAACGGCGCTGGAGAAATACGAGCATCATCTCTTCAAGATCGTCTTGAAGAAATAGGCTCGCAGCTGGATTTTGATCCTCCTAGCGTCCAGCCTGCCGCTGTCAGATTGAAAAGCGGAACAAAAACCAATGATCTCAATGGCCATGTCGACTCTTTTGCAAAGTTCTGGTGACGAAGGATCAAACACTTAGAACGGAGTCGACATGAGTTTAGATTACCCGGTCAACTGTCCCGAAACCCCTTAGGACGGATCCAGCGTCAAGACGACCAGAAAGCACATAGAATCCCCAAATGCCCAACCCGCTCATCAATCGTCCGGTCGAAGATCGGCCTGATGCTCGTTTACGCGCGAGGCGGAACAGCGAGGATATCGATGCTCAGGGTCCGCAACGCCTCTTCGGTGACACTTCCGATCAACGTCTTGAGCAATCCCGACCGTCCGTGCGTGCCCATGACCAGCAAGTCGGCTCGTACTAACGATATGGCGCGGATAATGGTCTCCATCGCTGGGCCTTCGAGCCCCTGAAAGGGCTCGCACGCTGTTCGGCCCGAACGGCCAGAAAGAGGTCTATCACGCGCTGGGGTTGCTCATCGATGCCGTTCGTACAGGCACGAAGCCCGAGCCACTCCCGCAATTGCCCCCCCAAGAAGACCGGGAATGTTCATCCTCCTGGTTAAACCTACGCCGAATCGCGGAAGGCTAAGCGACTGTTGAAGATAACAACGTTCGAATGACGCCTGTGCAAAGCCCGAAAATAGCCATCTAACCAGTGAACTCCCAAGGCGGCACCGGCCCCAGGCACGCCGCCAGAAAATCAATCGTTGCGCGGACCTTGGCCGGAGGTCGCCGATCCGCAGGGTAGATGGCATAAACACCGCCGAGTTCGATCGGATCATGATCGAGCTTCATCGGGATCAACAGTCCGGCGCTGATCTCGCGAGCTACCAGAAATGTCGGCTGATAGACGATGCCCTGCCCCGCAATGGCCGCCGCAACCAGGGCGTCGCCGTTGTTGGCTTTGAGGCTTCCCCTGATCGCGACCACGGCCTTGCCGTCTCGACCAAAGGTCCAGCGATCCGCACCGACGGCTCGCGACAGCGTGTAGCCTAGGCAGATGTGCTTCCTCAAATCGGCGATCGTTCGCGGACTGCCATGCGCGGCGATATACGAAGGTGCCGCGCACACGACCGTTCGACACGGCGCGAGACGGCGGGCAGCCAATGAAGAATTCTCCAGCGAACCAATGCGAATGGCGAGATCCCATCCTTCCTCGATCAGATCCACCTGCCGGTCGTTGAGCCCGAGATCGATCGTGAGCGCCGGGTATCGTGCCGCTAGCTCGGGAAGCCGCGGCGCTACCTCCCGTATTCCGAATGATACGGGCGCATTGAGGCGCAATGTACCGCGCACCCGCGCTGTCTCGGCTGAAGCAGCCGCATCCGCATCATCGATCTCCGATAGAATCCGCTCGACCGCCTCCAGATAGTTACGGCCAGCTTCCGTCAGGCTGATCCGCCGCGTTGTCCGGTGCAAGAGCTTGACGCCAAGCCGCTCCTCGATTGCCCCCATGTGCTTTGTTGCCATGGTCTGCGACATGCCGAGCGCCCGCGCCGCCGCCGACAGGCTGCCGAGCGCCGCGATACGGGCAAAGACCTGCATTCCGGTGACACGATCGAGCATATCTAATCTCACACTATAAGTGTGAAGTGATATCATGAGCGGGCCAATTATCAAACTGAGTTATCGAACACATATCACTTGATGAAACACAACGACCCCATGCGCCGGCCAGCCGATCAAGAACGACGGCTGGTGCAGCGTCGGCTCGTTCGATGAACCGGCCTTTCGATGATGATGGAGGCTCCCATGCTTGCAACTCGTGCTGCCCAGCTCCAGGCCCCCGCCGCGTTACTTGCACCAGGCGCAGTAACGCTCATCGTTCGCGATCTCGACGCTGTCGCACGCTTCTATGAAGAGACAATCGGACTGCATCGAATGGGAACCGACCGCGACACCGCGTACTTAGGTAATGGCAGCGCGGTGTTGCTCGTTCTTCGCCAGCGCGACGTTGACGTTGAGCCGTCCGGTTTCGCCGGCCTCTTTCACATCGCCTTTCTCTTGCCCGCGCGGTCGGACCTCGCCGGCTGGCTGCGTCGCGCGGTCAAGTCGGGCGTGCGGTTGGACGGTGCCTCGGACCATAAGGTGAGCGAGGCGCTCTACCTCACGGACCCGGAGGGCAACGGCATCGAGGTCTACGCTGATCGTCCCCGCGACACGTGGAATTGGAAGAACGGCAAGGTTCTCATGTCGACGGATCCACTCGACGTACAGGGGCTTATCCGGGCAGGCGGGCGGAGCGCCTTCGATGCGGCGCGCGTACCGCGCGGCACGACCGTCGGCCACGTCCATCTTCGGGTCGGCGGCATCGCGGAGGCCGAGACGTTTTACCGCGATGTGATTGGTCTCGACATAACCAGCCACTACCCTGGCGCCACGTTCTACGCCACCAGCGGCTATCACCACCATGTTGCGACCAACATCTGGCGCAGTCGCAACGCACCGAAGCGCTCAGGAAGAACGACTGGCCTCGCGTCCTTTGAGCTGATTGCACGGGATCCCGATACGTTCGACGCATCGGCGGCACGTCTCCTGGCAGTCGGAGCGAGACAGATTGGCGACGCGATCGGGGTTACTGATCCCTGGGGCAATGTCGTGCTGTTGAAACAAACCTGAAGCCATCAAATGCGAGTTCAGATCCATCGCATGGATCATCAAAAGGAGGACACCATGAGCAGAAAAATCGCTGTCATCATCGGCAGCTTGCGCCGCGACAGCTTCAACAGCAAGCTCGCGAATGCGCTTACGAAGCTCGCACCAGCAGACTTCACGTTCAGCACCATCGAGATCGGCGACTTGCCGCTCTACAATCAGGATGATGATGCCAATCAGGCATCGCAGGTGAAACGGCTCAAGTCCGAAATCGCGGCGGCCGACGGCGTTCTCTTCATCACGCCCGAGTACAACCGTTCGATCCCTGGCGTACTCAAGAACGCGGTCGATCACGCCTCGCGCCCATACGGGAAGAGCGCGTGGGCGGGCAAACCGGCGGGCGTCATCGGCATCTCGGTCGGTGCCATCGGAACCTCGCTCGCGCAACAGCATCTGCGCAACATCCTCGCCTATCTCGATATGCCGACGCTCGGCCAGCCCGAAGCCTTCCTCCAAATGAAGGATGACCTGTTCGAGGATGGCGGAGGCGTTGGTGCAGGGAGCCGCGCGTTTCTGCAAGGTTGGATGGACCGATACGTCGCTTGGGTGAACAAGCACGCTTCCTAGTCGGCATAAAACGCTGTGCGGCCATCCAGTGCATGTGGCGTAGCCACTTGCCTCGCGTCAAGTGACAGTTCGCGAACTGTCACAACGACGTGCCTAAGCATCCTCAACAAGACAGGAGACGAATATGCGTATCGCCGGAAAAGTAGCACTCGTAACGGGAGCTGGCCAGGGTATTGGCCGTGCGATTGCACTGCGCCTCGCGCGCGATGGCGCTGACATTGCGATCGTGGATGTCAACAACGAGAAGATGAAATCCGTGGCCGATGAGATTAGGGCCACCGGCCGGAAGGCCACCACCTTCAAGGCCGATGTCACCAAGCGCGATAGTGTCTACGCCGCGGTGGATGACGCTGAGAAGGAACTCGGCGGGTTCGATGTGATGGTCAACAACGCCGGCATCGCGCAGGTGCAGCCGTTGTCCGATGTGCTGCCCGATGAGGTGGAGAAGATTCTGAAAGTGAACGTCGAGGGCGTCCTGTGGGGCATCCAGGCCGCAGCCAAGAAGTTCAAGGCGCGAAAGCAGAAGGGTAAGATCATCAGCGCCTCCTCCATTGCCGGTCATGACGGGTTCGCGATGCTTGGAATCTACTCGGCGACCAAGTTCGCCGTCCGAGCCTTGACCCAAGCTGCAGCCAAGGAATTCGCCAGCGATGGGATCACCGTGAACGCATACTGTCCCGGGATTGTGGGAACCGATATGTGGGTCGAGATCGACCGGCGTTTTGCCGAGATCACGGGCGCCCCGGTGGGAGAAACCTACGAGAAGTACGTCAAAGGCATTGCCCTCGGAAGAGCGCAGACGCCGGAAGATGTCGCCGCATTCGTTTCGTTCCTGGCGGGTCCGGACTCGGATTACATGACGGGTCAGGCCCCGTTGATCGACGGCGGGCTTGTCTATCGTTAAGCAAGATGGCGCGCCGTGCCGCTTCCTCAGGTAGACCGCGGCACTCCGCGCCTCGCCCTTGTTTAGAAACCCGCTAAGGTTGGGTAGGTGGCGCGCTGTCGAGCGTGCCGCTTCGGATTCACTTGCGAAGAGAGCTTCTGATCTTTTCCAGAGTTCCATGAGGAAGCAATCATGTCAGACCACATTACTGAACCGATCCGCGCTGCCGGCTCCACCACGGGTGCCGGTGCTCCCGCACCGAGCGATCGCAACTCCCTCACCATCGGTGCTGACGGCCCGATCGTGCTTCATGACGTGCATTTTCTGGAGCAGATGGCGCACTTCAACCGGGAAAAGGTTCCCGAGCGTCAGCCGCACGCCAAGGGCGCCGGAGCTTTCGGTGAGTTTAAGGCCACGGAAGACGTCTCGCGTTACACATCAGCCGCCCTCTTCCAAAAAAGTGCGAGCACCGAAATGCTCGCTCGCTTCTCGACCGTCGCCGGCGAGATGGGCAGCCCGGACACTTGGCGCGACGTACGCGGCTTCTCGCTGAAGTTCTATACGAGCGAGGGGAATTACGACCTTGTTGGCAACAACACGCCGATCTTTTTCGTTCGCGATCCTATGAAGTTTCCGCACTTCATCAGGAGCCAGAAGCGGCTTCCCGATTCCGGTCTGCGCGACAATCACATGCAGTGGGATTTCTGGACCAACAATCCAGAGAGCGCACACCAGGTGACTTATCTGATGGGCGAGCGAGGTTTACCCCGGACTTGGCGCCACATGAACGGCTACGGCTCCCACACCTATATGTGGATCAATGCGGCCGGCGATAAATTCTGGGTGAAGTACCACTTCCACACCAATCAGGGCATGCAGTTCTTCAACAACGAAGAAGCAGCCGCGATGGCTGGTGCCGACGCCGACTTCCACCGCCGGGATCTATTCGATGCCATTCATCGCGGGGATCATCCCAGCTGGACGCTGTCGGTTCAGATCATGCCCTATGCGGACGCCAAGACGTATCGCATCAATCCGTTCGACCTCACCAAGACGTGGCCTCATGCGGATTATCCGCTGATCAAGGTCGGCACGATGCAGCTCAACCGTAATCCGGAGAACTTCTTCGCCCAGATCGAGCAGGCCGCGTTCTCGCCGGGCAACACGGTACCCGGTATTGGCCTCTCTCCCGACAAGATGCTGCTCGGCCGCGCCTTTGCCTACAACGACGCGCAGCGCAATCGCATCGGCACGAACTTCCATCAGCTGCCGGTGAACCAGCCCAAGGTGCCCGTAAATACCTACATGTTCGACGGTCAGATGGCTTACCACCACAGCGGAAACGCACCCGTCTATGCGTCCAATAGCGGTGACCGCAAATGGGCGGACGGCACGGGACCGATGCCGGATAGCTGGGAGGCCGACGGCGAAATGGCGCGGAGTGCGTATACGCTGCGCGCCGAGGACGACGATTTCAGTCAGCCTGGTATTCTCGTGCGGAAGGTTTTCAACGATGACCAACGCGCGAAGCTCGTGGAGCAGGTCGCAGGGAGCCTGCTCGGCGGTGTGCGTGAGCCGGTGCTGAGCCGTGCCTTCGCGTACTGGAAGAGCGTCGATGCGGAAGTTGGTCAGCGTATTGAGCGGAGGGTCCGCGAGGGCCACGCGGCCAAGCCGGCCGAAGGGATGGGCGAAGGCTGATCGCTAGAAGCGAGCGTTGCGGCCCGCCGTTCACGCGTCCATGCCGACGCCGATCGGTGGGCCGCCTTATGCTACCAGCGCCGGGTGTGAGATGTGGCGTGGAGCCTGGATGCAATTCTCCAATTTCGGAGCAGCGCAGTGATGCAGCGCACCGCCAATCGGGTGTGAGACAATCTTATGAGATCGACGGAATGACGCGCGAAGAGATTGGACGCCGGCAGTTTCTTGCTGGCGGCGTCACCCTTGTCGCTATGTCGATGGCAGGATGTGCCTCCATCGCCTCCAGCTCAATCATAGAAAGCAACGCTGATCCAAAGATCAATGCTGAGCCACGGAAGGTGCCACCGCACGTCCGAGCAATCTATCGCGCTGTATCAGACGAACCATTTCCGATTCGCGCGTCTCGCGTCGAATTGGTTCCCGAACGCTATTGGCGCCAGGACGTAGCGAATCCGACAGGCGAAGCACCAGGAACTGTTTTTGTCGATACGCGCGATCGATTTCTCTACCATGTCAAAGATGGTGGCATCGCGACGCGCTATGGTGTTGGCATTGGCCGTGCAGGCTTTGGGTGGTCGGGCAAGGCACACATTGCCTACAAGCGCGAATGGCCAAAATGGACTCCGCCCTCCGACATGATCGCGAGAGAGCCGGAGCTTGAGAAGTACAGGCATGGCATGGCGCCTGGACCTGACAACCCGCTCGGGCCGCGCACGCTCTATATTCATCAGGGCAATACAGACACGCTTTACCGAATCCACGGGAATCCGGATGAGCGGACGGTCGGAGAGGCGGTGTCCAGCGGTTGTGTACGCCTGCTGCCTCAGGACATCATACACCTCTATGACGAGGTCCGCAGCGGATCCGCACTGCTGGTGATCTAGTGGCTTGGTGAATGACCTCAATCATAGGCGATCGCGTCTCGCGAGCCTCGCGATTGTCCATGGCAAATTCCTCGAAAGAAGCACTACTGACCGTAACACGACTCTCTTCACTATTGTATTTGTTGCGATCGACACACCATATACGCATTGGTAGCCGCGCGGCGCGCGCGGCTAATTCTCAATCACCGCAAACCGAACGGCCGGCGCGAGGGCGCACGGCTGTTTTCATCTGTCGGAGGTGTGCCATTCTCGACTAACGCACAGCAAAAGATCTGTCCCAGACGACGGAAGAATGCGAAAGCGAGACTGAAGTGACAGGCGAGGCGAAAATCCGCCATTGCTTGATATGCCGCAAAGACTTTCCGAGTGCTTGGGGGGCGAAAGAATTTGCCGCCATTACAAGAGTACTTCGGTCTGGCGGAGTAGCATTGCGTAACTCGTCCAATCGGTGCGGCACTTACTGGCCTGTCCACAAGCCAGGCCATAAAGAACGCCTAGCTCTGCGTCCCGACCCTGTGGTCGGAGATGGCGATCCAGTCGCAGACTGGGCTCTTTTCATTGTGGCAAGCCTATCTTCTCCTCGTCGCCGCGTCCGCACATGGACGAGCGCGCGGCCTTGGTCTCCAAGGCGCGAGCCCGTTGGTCGGCGTATCTTTTTCGTTCTGCCGGGTAAGTGCTGACCGGCCAGAGGCACCATGGACATCCGGCGCCGCTCTCGGTAGCCTGCGGCCGCAGCTCGTACACGACGATGTTTTGAAACCAACAGTCACAGCTCCAACTCCGGCGCACACGCTAGGTGCGTCAACACAGTGGTGTGTGAGGGGCACCCGGAGGCAGAAGGGCTCGCAGTTAGTCCGACGCAAGCCGGCCCTGGGCCAAGACATGCTTGGCCGAGCGCGGCGCCTGCAGTTTCTGGAACTGTGACATGAAAGATATGTAAGAATTTCTAAACACAATTCAAGAGCGTACGCGGTTTTGACTTCTTAGTTTTGCAACGGCCAGGTCGTACCCAACTCACTCCGCCCACTTGGCGGATGTCGCGCGTTGCGATCCAACCATTGTAATAGCGCGACCACCTCGTCACGCAATGAATTGCCGAAGTATTGGTTATCCGCGGCAGGCTCTGGAATGTCTGCCAGTCGAGGATTTCAGGATGGTCGACAGCGCCCTCGAGCCGACGACGCGGGGGCTTCGTGTCAGCTGCAGGAAGATCTGGGCTGGCCCTACCGCCCAGCCAGCCGTGGGGGAATGCCTATCACCGTGTGCATGGGCGACCTGTACTCCGGTCGTTTGGTCTCGGTGCGACGAGCACCTAAATACCAGAGCAGCTGGAGAAGCCCATGGTCGCCCTTTCAATCCTCGATCTCGTTCGTGTCACCGAAGAAACCAATGCCCGCGGCGCGCTGGACAATGCGCGCGATCTGGCCGCCCACGCCGAACGGTGGGGTTATTGCCGCTTCTGGGTTGCCGAGCACCACAACATGCCGGGCATTGCCAGTGCCGCAACCGCGGTTGTCATCGCGCACATCGCCGCCGGCTCGCAGCACATCCGCGTCGGAGCTGGCGGCATCATGCTGCCGAATCACGCACCGATCGTGATCGCCGAGCAGTTCGGCACGCTCGCGCGGCTCTATCCCGGACGCATTGACCTCGGTTTGGGACGTGCGCCGGGTACCGATCAGATCACCGTCCAGGCCCTGCGTCGCTCACTCGCGACTGCCGACGAGTTCCCACAGGATGTACTTGAGCTACAGGCGTACTTCGCTCCCGTCCAGCCGGGACAGCGCGTACAGGCCGTACCGGCGGCGGGAACCGATGTGCCGTTGTGGATTCTCGGTTCGAGCACCTACGGCGCGCAGCTCGCAGCCGCGCTGGGGCTTCCCTACGCCTTTGCGTCCCATTTCGCGCCGGAGCAGCTCTTGCCCGCCCTGGAAATCTATCGCCGGCAGTTCAAGCCGTCCGCGCAGCTCGAACGACCCTATGTGATGGTCGGCGTCAACATCATCGCCGCGCAGACCGATCATGAGGCGCGCCGCCTGGCGACGACGCAGCAAATGTCCTTCACGAATATCTTTCGTGGCGCGCGCGGCCTAAGTCGACCGCCGATCGATGACATCGAGGCATATTGGACGCCGCGCGAGAAGATGCAGGCCATGCGGATGCTGGAGCGCTCGATCGTGGGGTCACCTGCAACAGTCGAAGCCGGCATCGATGCGCTTGTTGCCGAAACCGGCGCCGATGAGCTGATGATCGTCTCGGATGTCTATGATCATGCTCTACGCCTGCGCGCCTTCGAGATGATTGCGGCTGCAAACAAGCCTGCGGGGCAGCCGCTACCTCGGGAGACCTGAGGCATGGCAGACGACGATGGCGACCGACCACCGGAAGCCAGCAAGCTCACTCGAACCAAACAACGCTGGGCCCAGGAGGGCCGCTTGCTGACGGATCGGACGGCGCGTTCGGAATTCGATCGCCTGCCGCCGGGCCAGCATCTGGTGCGCGACTGGCCCGTGCTGGATCTTGGCGAGCAACCGGAGATCGCCCTCGATACCTGGCGCCTCACGATCGACGGCGCGATCGAGCATCCCGAGATTCTCTATTGGCAGACATTCCAGAGCCTGCCGCAGAGCGCTAAGACTTCGGACATTCATTGCGTGACGAGTTGGTCGCGTTACGACAATGGCTGGACCGGTGTCGCGACGCGCGACATCCTCGACCGCGTCATGCCAAAAGCGCAGGCGCGCTTCGTTCTGCTGCGCAGCCACGACGGCTACACGACCAACATCACGCTCGATGACTTCGCGTCCCCACACGCCATTCTCGCCCACAGTTGGGCAGGCGAGCCGCTAACACGCGCACATGGCGGCCCACTCCGCCTCGTGGTGCCGCATCTCTATTTCTGGAAGAGTGCAAAGTGGCTCAAGCGCATCGAGTTCCTGACGCGCGACGCGCCTGGCTTCTGGGAAGTCAACGGCTATCACAATCGCGCGGATCCGTGGCTCCAGCAGCGTTATTCGGACGATTGACGGCAACCGTCGGCTGCCACGCCTTGCCGTTCCTGGAAGCAGCCACCGCGAGATCGAAGCCGGCCTGAAGCCGCGCTGAGTGCCGAGGCGGGAACACCCCAAGGAGGAGAGCATCATGGGACTGCTTGTCGACGGTCGCTGGCAGGATCAGTGGTGCGACACCAAGAGCACCGGTGGGCGCTTCGTGCGCAAGGACTCTGGGTTCCGGAACTGGGTCACGCCCGATGGTTCTCCGGGCCCGAGCGGTACGGGCGGGTTCAAGGCGGAACCCGACCGCTACCACCTCTACGTCTCACTCGCCTGTCCCTGGGCGCATCGGACCCTCATCTTCCGCAAGCTCAAAGGGCTCGAGGACACGATCAGCGTCTCGGTTGTGCACTGGCTCATGCTGGAGAGTGGCTGGAGCTTCGAGGAGGGCCCAGGGTGCCTGCTGGATCCAATCCACGGCGCAGGCTTCCTGTATGAGGTCTACACCAAGGCCCAATCCGATTACACCGGCCGTGTCACAGTGCCGGTGCTCTGGGACAAGGCGACCGGGAGCATCGTGAACAACGAGTCGTCCGAGATCATCCGAATGTCCAACTCGGCCTTCGACGATCGCGGCGCGGCGCCGCACGACTTTTATCCGGAAGATCTGCGGCAGCAGATTGATACCTGGAACGTCCGCATCTACGACACCGTGAATAACGGCGTGTACAAGGCGGGTTTCGCCACCGCTCAGGAGGCCTATGAAGTCGCCTTCACCGAGCTGTTCACGACGCTGGATGTCCTCGATGAGCACCTTCGCACGCACCGCTATCTGTTGGGAGATCGCCTGACCGAAGCGGATTGGCGACTGTTCACGACCCTGGTGCGGTTCGACCCGGTCTACGTGGGCCACTTCAAATGCAACCTGCGCCGGATTGCCGACTATCCGAACCTGTCCGGCTACCTGCGGGACCTCTATCAGGTGTCGGGCGTCGCCGAGACCGTCAACATGCAGCACATCAAGAGCCACTACTATCAGAGCCACCGCACTATCAATCCGACCGGCATCGTTCCTGTTGGTCCCGCGATGGATCTTACCCTTCCGCACGGGCGCGGCTAACGGCTTGCCCCTTGAATGGTGTAGCAGATGCTCTCGAAGAGTTGTTCGCTAAATGCAATGCCGTTGTGTCAACGGCGGCGCAAAAGGGAGCCAGGACGGCGTCGGGATTGGGAGCCATTGACGGTAGCGGCGGATGAAGCACGAAGGCCCCCTCGAGGGGGCCTTCGTGCTTTTCGCGTCTTCGCTGGCGGTGAGGTGAGAAGCGGAACGGGAAGCTATGGCGCCGTGATCTCGCCGGTGTCGGGATCGGACTGCCCGGCGGTTGCCTTGGCAGCTTTGTGCTGACGGTTGCGAGCGTCCCTGAGACGATAGCTTTCGCCGTTCATCTCGAGGATGTGGACGTGGTGGGTAAGCCGGTCGACGTGGCCGTCGCAAAACGCTTACGTCGTCTCGGCCGGGTAGCCCACCACGAATATCGCGTCGGAGTGGCAGATCCATCGCCTGAAAATGAATCTTGCGCTCAACGCCGCCGATCACGCCGATCCAAAGTCCACCTGAGCATGGCCCGGGGAATGCAGGAGCGGCACGAACATCGCTGACGACAGCCCGATACGTAGTCTTTCACGATCGTGACCTTGCTCCGGGAAGCCGTGCTCGTCGCGTAGTCGCTCGCTTGGCTGTGTGACGCTGCTTTTTCGGTCGCTCTTTGTCCGCCGCCAGGATCGCATCGATGATCCCCATGAAAGCGCCCAGCTTGGGCCGGAACGGCGGATTCGTGCGAACGTGCCAAGGTGGCACAGAGAACCGCAGCATCTTGGACACCGTCCTGGCATTGATGCCGAACCATTCCGCCGCCACCCGTTCGCTGATCACCTCGATCAGGACCGCGTGCCGGACCCCCGCGTAAGTCTCCACCTGCTTCATCTCCCGCCCTCGCGCCGACGCAGGCGCAGGGCTCCATCTGCCGCACTTTAGTCCGGCGCGGCCAAACAAATCAGCCGCTTCTGTGAGGGAGTATTGCTCCGGCTTTTACGGTGTTGGTCCGAAGGACAGCCAACCGCAGCCGAAGACCTCCGACGGCGAGACGCGGTCTCAGTCTGCCATGTTTTCCTGACTGCGGGCGAGGCTTGGCATATCAGCCGCGTCATACGGACCACAGATGCTAACGCACTCAGGAAAAGCACGACCACGACCGAAAGGGGCCGGCGCTGTCAAGACTCGTCTATTGACCCCTTCTGACCACCTGTCTCGCCGTTTAACTTGGCGATAATGCTTAAGCAGTGGTCGATCGTTCCTCGAACATTCGCCGTGACGGCTGCCCAATCCTCAGCATCGCAAGCAGCCGCCGCGGCTAACAGCTGAGACATTGCAGTCCGAAGATCCTCTTCTATTCTGGTTCTGTCCATACCCAACGGTACGCATATGCGCCCAGCCTGCTAGCCCTGATAATTCATAGGTCCCTGCACCAACCGGGTAGCCCACACATCCAGCTCCACATGAGCACGTTCGCAACACGCGAGTATCGGGCTGCTGCTTTCGGTCGTCGCACCGGACAACAGCACCGATCCTGACGAGCTTCAAAGGGAAGGCAATTTTATCGTGCATCCTCTATGCCGCAATCGAACCGCCTCTAAGCTTGCTGTATGTAGATCTTCGCACGGCGTGGCAGGAGGCTTCACGCTCAGCACCGTCAGCGTTTTCTGATGGCCCTCGCGGTCCACCCATGTGAAGGACTGTCCTGCTGAGAGGCCAATGAGCGCTGCGCCAACAGGCGTCAAAATCGAGACCTTGTTCTGTGCAATGTCGGCCTCGCCCGGATAGACAAGCATAACCTTGCGCTCTTGACCGCTGCTTGTGCGGAATTCAACTGTCGAGCCCATCTGCACGGTCGTGACCGCGACGATCGCGACCACCCGCGCTCTGTCCATTTCATTTAAGAGCACGCCCGCGACTTCGGGAGCCGTATTCTCAACGACCATCGCGAGGTTGCTGATGCGCTTATGGTCATCCCTGCCAACAACAATACTGGGGCAAGGGCCGATCTTTCCGAGTAGTTTTCATGTTATCTCCTCTGGCGAAGCACTCGCCAGTCGGTCAAACCTGAGGTGGATGTGAGGGCAACACACAGAGTATCCCGAGCTCAGGAGCCCGGGGCTAAAAAACCGCGACCGTATGTGTCCGTAGAAAGAATTGTCGTGTGCACAACATGGTATTAACTTTGGCCCGACTGAGGTGTCCGTCGTCAGGGTTTTCGGGACATTTGAGCGGCTGAACTAAGAGAGGTTTCGGCCCATCTGGTTGAAGGTCATGCTGCTGCGGTGAGGTGCTGTCGGCGACGTTGCTCGATGGTACGGCGCTTGATGTGCTTTCGCCGTTCGAGGATGCGCTGGCCTCTACCGAAGTAGACGTCAGAGCAGAACAAGCTTCATCTTCGGGCTGGGCGATTGCCGGACTTCGACCAAGCGGACGAGGCCGTCATCAACGAGCCGTTCGCCAAGGCGAACAGGCTCCGACCAGGAGACACGTTCAAGGCGCTGCTTAACGGCAAGCAGCGCACGCTCAAGATCGTCGGCGTCGCGCTCTCTCCCGAGTTCATCTACGCAATCGGCCCCGGTGATCTCGTACCGGATGATCGCCGATTTGCGGTGATCTGGATGTCCGAGCGTGTGTTAGCCGGGCTCTTCGATCTGGAGGGAGCCTTCAATGCAGTTAGCATCCGGCTTCTGCGTGATGCGCGCGCCGACCGCGTGATCGAGCGGCTCGACGCCATCCTGGCCCGCTATGGCGGTACTGGCGCGTACACGCGCAAGGACCAATTCTCCCATGCTTTTCTGAACGCGGAGCTGACCCAGCTTGACGCCATGCGCCGCGTCATACCGCCAATATTCCTGCTGGTTTCGGCCTTCCTCATCAATATGATCCTAACGCGCGTGATAGCGCTCGAACGCGAGCAGGTCGGCCTGCTCAAGGCCATCGGATATGGCCCGCTACCGATCGCGATTCACTACGTCAAGTTCGTGCTCGTCATTGCGGCGATCGGCATCGCCATCGGCTTCGCCATGGGAGCGTGGCTCGGACAAGGTATGACGCGTCTATATGCCGAGTTCTTTCACTTTCCGTTCCTGATCTTCAGGAACGACGCCAGCACCTACGTCATCGCCGGCGTTGTCTCAGCGACCGCCGCTGTCACGGGAGCGGTGCGTGCAGTCATGCAAATCCTGCGTCTCGCACCAGCAGTGGCCATGCAGCCGCCCGCCCCGCCGCGCTACAATCGCGGCCTGGCATCACTCATTCACACACGCCTGCCGTTGTCACAAATGACGATCATGTCGCTCCGCCATATGGCACGATGGCCCATGCGCAGCGCCGTCACGACGCTCGGCATTGCACTCGGCATTGCGCTGCTTGTCACGGCGCTCCTCTCCTTCGACTCGGTGGAGGAGATGATCGACGTGGCCTTTTACAAGACCGATCGCCAGCACGCGACGATCGGCTTCAACGAGGTCGCCCATATACGTGCAATCGATGCCGTGCGGCGGCTCCCAGGCGTGATGCGCGTCGAGCCCCTGCGGACAGTCGCCGTACGCCTCCGGAACGAGCATTACGTGCGCAAGCTCTCGATCATCGGCAAGCCCGTCAATATGGACCTCTCACGCGTTCTGGATGCCAATCTGTCCTCCATCGAGCTGCCGAGCCACGGCATCGTCGTCGATGAGCGCGTCGCCGAGCTGTTGCGACTGAAGCCCGGCGACATGGTCCACGTCGAGGTCTTGGAGGGCCAGCGGGTGCAGCGCCGGATCCGGGTCGCGAATGTCGTGACGAGCTATCTGGGCCTTTCCGCGTACATGGACCTGGACGCGCTCGCAGACCTGCTTGACGAAGGACCACGCATTAGCGCCGCCCACTTAGCGTATGATCCACGGCAGGAAGCAGCGCTCTTCGCCGAAATAAAGTCCACGCCTGCGTTCACCTCAATCAGTCTCCAGAAACGCTCCATCAGCCGCTTTCGCGCGACTATCGAGCAGAACATCAACTACATGGTCACGGTCTATGTCACGCTTGCCACTATCATTGCGTTCGGCGTCGTTTACAACAGCACGCGCATCCAGCTGTCCGAGCACGCACGCGAGATCGCCAGCCTGCGCGTGCTTGGATTCACACGCAATGAGGTGTCGCGGGTACTACTCACGGAGCTGGTGCTCGTGCTGATGATCGCTGTTCCGCTCGGCTGGCTCATAGGGTACGGCTTCGGATGGCTGCTCATTCAGGCCTTCTCCAGCGATCTCTACCGCGTACCCTTCACGATCGAGCGCGCGACCTATGCCAAGGCGAGCCTTGTGGTTATTGCCGCAACATTGGCCTCCGCCCTGATCGTGCGCCGGCGCGTGAACCGACTTGACCTGATCTCGGTTTTGAAGACACGCGATTGAAGATCCTCGACGTGCGAGAGGTAGCGAGAATGTCAGTTCTGGCCAACATCAACGTGAAGCGGGCGCTGCTCGCGCTACTGGCACTGTTCGTGGCGTCTGGCTTCGCTTGGGCACTTTGGCCAAAGCCGATACCTGTCGATGTGGCCGCCGTCTCGCGCGGGCCCCTTACGGTCACGGTCGACGAAGAAGGCAAGACGCGCATCCGGCATGTATATGCCGTCTCTGCCCCGATTACAGGCAAGTTGCAGCGACTATCGTTGCAGGCGGGCGACACAGTAACGAAAGACAAGACCGTAGTTGCTATCATTGAGCCCTCCACGCCACCGCTGCTCGATGTCCGCACGATACGCGAGCAGACCGCACAAGTTGCAGCGGCCAAGGCTTTCGTCGTTCTCGCCGAAGCCGAGGTCCGCGCCGCGCGCACGGATCTGCAGTTCGCTGAGTCCGAGCTGTCGCGCGCTGAGACCCTGCAGCACACGCAGGCCATTTCTGAGCGTGCGCTCGAGAAGGCGCGCATCGATGTTGATATGCGCAATGCGGCGGTCGCGCGGGCGCAAGCCAACGAGGAGATGCGCAAGCGAGAGCTCCAAAGCGCTGAAGCGCGGCTCCTGCCTCCGGACGACGCTTACGCCGCGCGGGTGCCCGCGAGTTGCTGCGTGCGCGTCATCACGCCAGAGAGTGGACGCATTCTCAAACTGATCCAGGAGAGCGAGAGGGTGGTGCTGGCCGGATCGCCGCTGGTAGAGATCGGCGATCCGTCCGATATCGAGATCGTCGTAGAACTGCTTTCGGCAGAAGCTGTCCGCGTGCTCGAAGGATCAGATGCAGTGATCGAAGCGTGGGGCGGTGGCGCACCGCTCAAGGCGCATGTCCGTCGCGTCGAGCCATCGGGTTTCACCAAAGTGTCCGCCCTCGGCATCGAGGAGCAGCGCGTCCGGCTGATCCTCGACCTGGCTGATGGCGAGCGGGCGCCCGAGCGCCTCGGGCACGACTACCGCGTCTTCGCTCGGATCAGCACCTACGCGTCCTCTGATGTCCTGCGCGTACCGGTTAGCGCGCTGTTCCGCAAAGGCGATACGTGGGCCGTCTTCGTCGCTGACCACGGGCGCGCGCGCGTCGCCAACATCGAGATCGGCGAGAGAAATGCCACGTTCGCCGAAGTGCGGAGCGGCCTGAAGGCGGGCCTGCACGTCATCATGCATCCGAGCGACCGGGTGGGTGACGGAGTCGCAGTGGTCGTGACCGTTCAGACCGCTCGCTGACCCTGAATAGCCACGACGTACGGGAAAACCCCAGCGCGGCATCGCTGGGAGCATACGTCTCAATCACGCCTCGTCCGGCGCAAAGTGATCGATTTTCCAACTATTCGGAGTGACGCCCAAAATGCTGAGCAAAGATGAGTGAGCGTCTGAACGAATGGGATCAAACAGTAGTCGGAGACCGTTCAGCACCACGAGGACAGTGCCGCCCTCGTAGCCCACGACGGCGAGCGGCAATGGCAGGTCGAAGAAGAGCGCTCCCGATACGAGTACGACCATCGCGATCATCGCAAACGTGAGATTCTGACGTACTATCTGCCCTGTCCGCCGTGCGAGCCTGTGAGCGGCGGCGAGGCGTGCCATGTCCTCCGATAGGAGCGCCACGTCAGCGGCCTGTAGCGCGACCTCGCTGCCCGCCGCGCCCATGGCTATCCCCACGTCGGCCCGAGCCAGGGCCGCCGCATCATTCACGCCATGCCCTACGAAGGCCACCTTGCCGGCTTTGGCCATCTGCTCCACGAGGCGTACCTTGTCCTGAGGCAACAGTTCCGCATGAATGTCGGACTTGGAGAGGCCAAGTTCAGCGCCGATGCGCTCGGCGACCGGTCGGCGATCACCCGTCATGAGCACAATGCGCGCAATCCCCCCTTACGAAGCGCATCGAGGGCTGCCGGCGAGGTCGGCCGCAAGCCATCTGCCACTGCAACCGCCCCCAGAACATAAGGTCCCCGCCCCAGCCAAATGACCGTCTGGGCCTCTTGGACAAGCCTCTCAAACACGGCGTCGGTAAGCTTGGCGCCCATGCGCGCCGCCATGCGAGGATTGCCGGCCCAGACCTCACCGGTCGCATCCACTCCAGTAATGCCCTCACTGGGATGGGCGACAACATCTGACCACCGATAAGGGAGATAGTCCCCGCCCTTCAGCGACGCGGCGGATGGCGGCGGCAATGCTGTGCTCAGAGTGCGCCTCGAGGCCCGCAAGGAGACGGAGGAAATCGTCCTCGGACATGCCCGGCGACACAACAGCCATGACCTCGGCACGGCCTGTGGTCAATGTTCCGGTCTTGTCAAAAGCGAACTGCGTCACCGCCCCGAATGTCTCGAGCGCAGCACCTCCCTTAAAGAGAACACCGCCACGTGCCGCCGCCGACAACGCCGAAAGAATTGCGGCCGGCACGCTGATGACGATGGCACATGGGCTTGCGGCGACCAGGACCACTGCTGCCCTATAAAGGGCATCATTCCATTCGCGGCCGAGCCACAACAACGTGCCAAGGATCAAGGCAGAGCCGGCGAGAACGGCGATGGTGTATCTCTGGCCAAACCACGCACTGAAGCGCTCTGAGGGAGCGCGCGCGGCATGGGCTTCCGTAACCAATCTGATCATGCGCGCCACGGTGCTGTCACTCGCCGTGGCGGTGACGCGCATCTCAAGGATGGAACTTTGGTTGACCGTGGCCTCGAAAACTCTCGCTCCTGATGCCTTGCGGACAGGCATCGACTCTCCCGTCACCGTCGACTCATCGAGATGTCCGTCACCTTTGAGGATGAAGCCATCGACAGGGATTTTGGCGGCCGGACGAAACCCCAAGATGTCACCCGACAGCAAGCCGCGAGAGATCAACTTCTTCGACGTCTCCGAGGGCGTTCTTCCGCAGCGCAGTCTCAGGTCGAAGCGCCATGAGCGCCTCAACCTCACGCCGCGCACGTCCCATGGCGAGAGTTTCAAGTGTCGTGGAAAGGCTAAATAGGAACAGCAACACCGCGCCCTCGGCCGGAGCGCCCACGGCGGCCGCAGCCAATGCCGCGATGACCATGAGCAGATCGATATCGATGGAGCGTTCGCGGAAGAGTTCGGCCACCGCGCGGCAGCTCGCCGGCAGCCCGCCCGCGAGAAACACTAGACCAAATCCCCATGCGCCAAGCGCATCTAACCCTATGAGAGGCGCGCAGAAGCCCACCACGATGCCTAAAAGGTTCAGCGCGCTGAGGGGTATACTGATCCGCTCGGCGTTTTGATCGTCCATTATACTCCAATCAGCCGAGATCATAACCATTGCGCTCGTCTTCGGACGACGTGCTCAATTCAGTCATCTCCGCGTATTGGGCGTGACCACCGAACAAGGTGCCTCCCTAGCTATAGGTCCTGAGAACGCCCATCCGCCGCATGAGATGCCTTTCCAGTCAAAAGATGGCCATCGCCGGCACGCAGATGGCCACTATCAGAAGTCCATCGGTGAGGCCGATAGGTTTAGTCGATAGCGACGTCTGCATGGCTGGCGCAGAAGGCACTCGTCCGCCGGTACTCGATCGCCGGCATCGATCAGTATGATATCGCCGGGCACGATTTCCACCACGGCGATGCTCTCCCGGCCCGCTGCGCAGCACATCGACGTGCGGCGAGATCATATTGCGGATGGCGGCGAGTGCATTCTCGCCCTTGCCTTCCTGGACAAAACCGACGATCGCGTTGACGACGACGACAGCCTTGATCACGGAGGCATCAATGATATGGCCCAGAAACCACGTCGCCGTCTCTCCAAAATATCATGTAGCTATGGAGTTTGCCGGCCATTGATAGGTGTCAACGCCGCAGTCTGCCGGTTCCATTAGTTGTACGTGTCAACATTTTAGCTGGAGCGGGAGGTATCCTTGTGAGCGGCCAAGCCGGGGCACCTAGGGCGGAAAGTCAGGCCGAGGTCATCGGCTTCCTGTCGGATCCCATGTCCCATGGCCGGTCGGCCCCCGTCGAGCGCTTGGAAACACATGGAAATCTCGTGTTCTTGTGCGGCTCCGACGCCTGGAGGATCAAACGGGCCGCGCGCTTTCCTTACATGGATTTTTCGACCATCGAGAAGAGGCAGGCGGCCTGTGAGCGCGAAGTAGCAATCAATCGCCGCTTCTCGTCCGACCTGTATCTTGGTTGCGTTCCGATAACGCGCTCGACCGACGGCACGCTGGCATTCGCTGGCGATGGCGAGGCTATAGAATGGGCCGTCCACATGCGGCGCTTCGAGCAATCGGTGTTGCTGAACTCTATTGCAACGAAGGGGTCCATCCCAGACGATCTCGCGAAGCATCTAGCCGACATCGTGTTCGATTCGCACACAGTCGCCGAGCGCGACCCAACCTCATCCGGCAGCGCCCCCATCCGCACGCTCGTGCGCTCCATCTGCGCGTCACTCGGCACATGCGAGGCACTCGACTGCGGCGATGTGGCGCGTCTCACCGATGGTCTGAACGCCCAGATCGATAGAACTGCAAACCTGCTCGACAGGCGAGCCTCTGCCGGATTTGTACGCCGCTGCCACGGCGACCTCCATCTCGCCAATATCGTAATATGGCAGGGCCACCCGGCTCTCTATGACGCCATCGAGTTCGATGATGCGATGGCGACCATCGATACGCTTTACGACCTCGCATTTCTGCTGATGGATCTCGACCGCCATGGGCAAAGGCGTGCGGCCAACATCGTCCTCAACCGATATCTCTGGCGAAGCGGAGACAACCTCGATCTCGAGGGGCTCGCGGCGCTGCCGCTGTTTCTCGGCCTCCGTGCTGCCATCCGAGCGATGGTAACTGTCGATCGGGCGAACCAGGAGAATGCCGAGGCCGCAAGGCGCGACCTCGATCGCGCCCGCGGGTATCTCGCGGCGGCGCTGGAATATGTCTCGCGACCGGCCGCGCGTCTGATCGCCATTGGCGGATTTTCGGGAACGGGGAAGACGACGCTCGCGGCAACGCTGGCTCCATCGATTGGCGGTGCTCCCGGCGCCGTCCACCTTAGGAGCGATCTTGAGCGCAAGGCAGTGGCGGGCGTCGGAGAGCTGGAGCGCCTGCCGTCCAGCGCCTACACTAGAGAGAACAGCGCACGCATATATGCGTTGCTTGAGGAGAAGGCGCGCATGGTGCTCTCGGCGGGCTATCCGGTCGTCGTTGATGCTGTCTACGCAAGTGAAGAGGAGCGCCGCGGAATCGAGACCGTCGCGACTGCGTTCGGCGTGACTTTCGACGGCATCTGGCTGACAGCAGACCGGGATGTGCTCATCGCTCGCGTCGGCGCGCGGCGAAACGATGCGTCCGATGCGACACCGGACGTCGTTGATGTTCAGTCGCACTATGAGGTGGGCACGATGTCCACCGCGTGGCGCGTTATCGATGCCGGCGGCCCGGCTGCCGAAACGCTGCGTCTCGCCGCATCGCAACTCGGCCTAAATCCGGAGACGCCATGACGATCCGCAATTTCGACGCACTGCTCAACCCGCGCTCCGTGGCCCTGATAGGTGCGAGTTCGAGGCCTGGAAGCGTGGGCCTGATCACCGCGCAGAGCCTGCTCAGCGGCGGCTACTCCGGCCCGATCTGGTTCGTGAACCCGAAGCATCGCACGATCGCCGGCCATGACTGCTATGCCTCGATCGCTGAGCTGCCATCGGCGCCCGATCTCGCCGTCATCGTCACGCCGCCGCAGACCGTGCCGCAGCTCATCAGCGACCTTGGGGCGAAAGGCACGCGGGCCGCCGTCGTCATCACCGCCGGCATCAGAGGCGACCTCAAGCAGACAATGCTCGACGCCTCTCGCCCCTTCACACTGCGCATCCAAGGTCCCAACTGCGTCGGCCTGATGTTGCCGCGTATCGGCCTCAATGCCAGCTTTTCGCCGAAGCCCCTCGCCGGCGACATGGCCTTCCTGTCACAATCGGGCGCGCTGATCACCGGCATCATCGATTGGGCGAACGGCCGCAACATCGGCTTCTCGCACGTTGTGTCGCTGGGTGACATGGCCGACGCCGATTTTGGCGACATGCTCGACTATCTGGCCGCCGACGCATCCTGCCGCTCCATCCTGATCTATATGGAATCGGTCACGCACGCGCCGAAATTTCTGTCGGCCGCGCGTCGCGCCGCGAGGTCGAAGCCCGTTATCATCGTCAAAGCCGGCCGCAGTGTCACCGGCGCCAAGGCGGCGCTCTCGCACACCGGCGCGCTGGCCGGCGCCGATTCGGCCTATGACGCGGCTTTCCGGCGCGCGGGCCTGCTTCGCGTACGCGAGCTGGACGATCTCTTCAATGCGGCCGAGATGCTCGCGCGGCATCCCCGGATCAGCGGTGACAGGCTCGCCATTCTGACCAATGGCGGCGGCGCAGGCGTCATGGCGACCGACCGGCTTGGCGACCTCGGCGGCACGCTCGCAATGCTTTCGGACAAGACCCTCGCGGCGCTCGATGCCGTGCTGCCGCACACATGGTCGCATGGTAACCCGATCGACATCATCGGTGACGCTGACGCCGCGAGATACGCCCGCGCGCTCCAACTGCTGCTTGGCGCGGAGGAGACCGACGCCGTCCTGGTCATGAACTGCCCAACGGCGCTCGCATCGAGCGCCGATATTGCCGCGCAGATCGTCGACGTCGTGGCCGAGCGACGGGCCAAAGGTGCGCCCGCGAAGCCGGTCCTCGCAACCTGGCTCGGCGACGGCGCGAGCCGGGACGCGCGCACGCTGTTTGCGGCAAAGAACATCGCGAGCTTCGCAACACCGGCCGAGAGTGTCGACGGTTTCATGCAGCTCGTCAGCTACGCCCGCGCCCAGGAAGCTCTATTGCGCACGCCGCCGTCGCTTCCCGACTTTGCATTCGACAGCGACAAGGCTGATGTCACTATTCGCGGCGCGCTCGAAGCCGATCGGACGATCTTGTCGGAGGTGGAGGCTAAGGACCTTCTTGCGGCCTACGGAATCCCTGTGGTGAGAACCGTTATCGCGACCTCGCCTGCAGAGGTCCGAAAGCTTGCAGAGGGCATCATCGCGGAGCATGGCGCCTGCGTCATCAAGATCCTCTCCGACGATATCTCGCATAAGTCTGACGTCGGTGGCGTCCGACTGGGGCTCGAGCATCCCGAGGAAGCCGAGCGCGCCGCCGCCGACGTATTGCGGCGGATCAAACTTCTCATGCCCGATGCGCGGATCGCCGGCTTCACCGTGCAGCCGATGATCCGCCGCCCTCGCGCGCACGAATTGATCCTTGGTGTGTCGGTCGATCCGACCTTTGGACCGCTGATGATGTTCGGTGCCGGCGGAACAGCGGTCGAAGTCCTGCGCGACACCGCACATGCGCTGCCGCCGCTCGACCTCAACCTCGCACGCGACATGATCCAGCAGACCCGGATCTCACGCCTGCTCTATGGCTATCGCGATCGTCCCGCCGCCGATCTCGATCTCATCGCCGAATGCCTGGTGCGGCTCAGCTATCTCGCCGCGCGCCATCCCGAGATCCGCGAAATCGACATCAATCCACTGCTGGCCGACGATAAAGGGGTGATCGCACTCGACGCCCGAGTGAAAGTGGCCGATGCCGTCCGCGAGCCGCGCGTGGCGATGGCGATCAGGCCGTATCCCTCACATTGGAAGATCAGCGCAACGATCGCCGCCATCGGCGCTGTACGTATCCGCCCGATCCGCCCCGAGGATGAGGCGCTTTACGAGAATTTTTTTGCCGCGGTGACCACAGACGACCGACGTCTGCGATTCTTTGGCGCGGGCACGAACCTCACCCATGGTGCGCTAGCCCGCTTCACGCAGATCGACTATGCGCGCGAAATGGCGTTCGTGGCAGTGGAGGAGAGCACCGGTAAACTGCTCGGTGTCGTCCGCCTCATTGCCGACCCTGACTACACCCAGGGAGAGTACGCGGTTCTTGTGCGGTCCGATCTCAAGGGTCGCGGACTCGGCTGGCGACTCATGCAACATGTGATCGACTATGCAAGGGCCGAGGGCCTCATGGAGATCCATGGATCGGTTCTCGCGGAGAACAAGACCATGCTGCGGATGTGTTCGGAACTCGGCTTTACCGTCGAGGACGAACCAGACGACGCACACCTCATGCGCGTGGTCCTGGATCTGAAAAAGGCAACGACGAGCGCGCCGGGGGCTAGCCATTGACGGCGCTGCGCATTCCGTGTCGGCTTGCGCTGGCGCACCGCAAGATTGTCGCCAGACGTTCCCCGTTCGGTCGGCTGCCGGTGTGCCGGGAAATCGTCCCAGGAAATTAGCTAAGTCCTTGCAATTGTAGCGCTCCATACGGGAGGGCGCGGTCACTCCATATTATATCGCGATATCAATGTCTTGCGTCGCCATTCTAACGCTGATGGATATCACCTGATGATACCACTTGGCAACCTGCCTGATGCCACGATGTTGAGCGGAGAGCCGTTCGCGGAAACCTACTCAGGACGATGCGTCGAGTTTCCGTCTGACGGCGGGCACGATTTGCCCGGCGAGCTAGCAGAGGCGATGAGCAGCAAACCTTGGCTGGAGGATGCTATGGCGCGTCCTGGCAAGCTGGAGGCCTTCACCACCGATCAGAGCTCACAGTTCCCCGGCTCGGCACTCACCGGTGTGCTCGCCAACAACGACATTGCGATCAGAATGGACGGCAAGAGTGAGTGGCGGGACAACGTGTTCGTCGAGCGGCTGCGACGCTCAGCGTTGAATACGACGAGGCTTACCTGCGGGCCTACGACGCCGTCAGTGAGGCACTCGGCCGCTATCTCGACTTCCAAAAATGCCCGGCGCCAACATTCGAGACGTGACAGCGCGACGCCCGATCAAGCCTGCTTCACCCCGCTGCCCTTCCATCTTGGCAGCCTAAGCCCGGCGGAGGTTCCATTTATCATAGCGGGGAATCTATTCGGACTAGCGGTACTATCGCGCCTCGCGCCAGGTGCTGTAGCTGGAGCCTCATTTGTTGAACAGCAATCTCGCCAGGAAATAGCTTGTGCCCACGACGGCAATGCTTCCGAGGATATTAATCCAGAAGCCAGTGTAGGCCATCTGACGAATCGAAATTCGACCGCTCGCAAACACGATGGCATTCGGCAGTGTGGCAACCGGCAGCATGAAAGCGCAGGAGGCCGCAAGGGCGAGGGGCACCGTTAGCACGATTGGATCGAGCCCGATGCCAACCGCAAGGGCAGCACCGATAGGAAGGAAAGTGGCCGCACTCGCTGTATTGCTCGTGAGCTCCGTCAGGAAGATCATGCCGACAGTTGCCGTCGATGGAAGCAAGAACAGCGAAACGGCACTCAGAATGGCAATCTGAGAGTCATCCAGTCCGGGGACCAAGCCCGAGTAGACGGGTCGCAACACCCATGCGAGCGCGGTCACGACGAAAATGCTCGCCACTCTGCGATCGGCTGAGGTGAGCTCCCCCATATCCTTAAGCTCAGTCCGCACCAGCTGCTCGGCGTTCGCACCAATGTAGCCCTCAACCGGATACACCCGGACGAGAATGATCCACGTGCCGATCAGCATTACCAACACCAAGGGGAGCGCGAGCGCCATCCATTGGGCAAAACCGATCGTCACGCCATGCTCCCGTGCCATGTATGCGGCCAACACAGCGTTGGGTGGCGTTCCGATGAGAGTTCCCAATCCACCGATACTGGCCCCATAAGCAACAGCCAGCATTAAGGCGACACCAAAATTGCGATGCGCCACACGGGCCGCCGGATCCTGCCGGTCGAATAATGCGGCGATCGATACGGCTACAGGCAGCATCATGATTGCAGTCGCCGAATTACTGACCCACATGCTCAACAGCGCCGTACCCAACATGAAGCCACCGATCAGACGATTCGGCGTCGAACCGATGAACAGGATTGCGAGAAGCCCGATGCGCTTGTGCAGCAACCAGCGCTGCATTGCGGCGCCGATGATGAAGCCGCCGAGGAGGAGGAAGAGAATCGGGTCCGCGTAAGGTGAGGCGGTATCGAAGACTGAGGATATTCCAAGTAGCGGGAACATAATGATCGGGACCAGCACAGTCACAGGAAGAGGCAGCGCTTCGGTCGTCCACCAGATAGTCATCAGCAAGGCCACGGCGACGACCCGCCATGCCTGCAGCGTCATGTCCGCGGGCGCTGGGGTGACGAGGACCCCTACAAACAGAACCATGCCCAAAATGGCACCCCAAGTCTGTTCCTTACCCTTGATCTCAAGTTCCGCCATGCAGTCTCCAACTTCCCATGACCATTACTGCGCCTTCGATGCTTGAGAGAACGCTCCCCCAAAGTCAGAGAACCGCACGAAACCCTTCTATGTTGCCAACGAAATCATGACGAGCGAGAACTCGTATCCCGACGCAGAGATTGCAAGCAACGCTACGCATCATCCTCCTCCGAAGCTTGGCTCATAGGTCCAGAGATGCCACCCATGGTCGCCGCCACCTGATCGGATGAGAGAACACCCTGCTAAGATTCGGAAGATTGGAAACAATGTCAGCAAACAACACCCGTCAATCATTGCGTCTCGACGCCATAGGTCAATCCGCCCTCAACGCCTCATCCGAGGTTGGCTCGAGCTGGCACAGCGCTACAGCGCAATACGCACTCGAGCAGCTGCAAAGTAAGCCGGAAGGACTTGCCGCTGTCGAGGTTCCACAACGCCGCGAGCGTTACGGCCGTAATGTTCTGCCGGCAGCAAAGAGCAAGACGGCGCTGCAGAGACTGGCTGAGCAGTTCAATAATCTCCTGATCTATGTGCTACTCGCTTCCTCGGTCGTGACAGCGCTGCTCGGCCATCCAATCGACACTGCCGTCATACTCGCCGTTGTGGTGGTCAACGCTGTCATCGGCTTCGTCCAGGAAGGAAAAGCCGAGGCCGCACTGGACGCCATTCGTGGCATGATCAGCCCAAAAGCTTCAGTTCTTCGCGATGGCGCGCGCGCCACGATCGATGCAGCGGATCTCGTGCCGGGCGACATCCTCCTGCTTGAGGCCGGCGACAGGGTTACGGCCGATGTGCGTCTCATCAAGTCGCGAAACCTTGGAATCGACGAATCTATCCTCACGGGTGAGTCCGTGCCCGTTCAAAAAGCCACCGAAGCGGTCGCCGGGGATGCGCCGCTCGGCGACCGCCGCTCGATGGCGTTCTCCGGAACGCTTGTGACGGCAGGTCAAGGAGCCGGTGTCGTTGTCTTGACAGGATGCGAAACCGAACTCGGCCGCATCAGCGCACTGTTGGGCCGCGTAGAGCGGCTCGAGACCCCCCTCATCCGGCAGATGAACGCCTTCGCGCGGCAGTTGACCTGGGCCATTCTCGCCCTGTCGGTCGCGATGCTCGCCTTCGCCGTTCTTGTGCGGAAGTATCCTATGGCCGAGGCGTTCATGGCCGTCGTCGGCATGGCTGTCGCCGCGATCCCCGAGGGACTTCCAGCAGTCATGACGATCACGCTGGCCATTGGCGTCCAGCGCATGGCAAGTCGCAATGCGATCATCCGGCGGCTGCCTGCCGTCGAGACGCTGGGCTCGGTGTCGACGATCTGCTCAGACAAGACGGGAACGCTCACCCGCAATGAGATGACTGTGACGCGCGTCGTGTTCGCCGACTGTAGCTACGATGTCGGTGGCGTTGGATACGCGCCCAGAGGGGGGTTCAGCATCGACGAACGTGAGGTCGATCCGACTTCGGACATGCGCCTTACCCACGTCGCCCGGGTGGCGTTACTCTGCAACGACGCGGCAGTCCACGCGGTGGATGGCGAGTACATCGTCGATGGCGATCGGATGGAAGGTGCACTCGTCACGCTCGGCCTCAAAGTTGGCTTCGATCGCGAGAGGCTGGGCAAGGAACTGCCGCGACTCGACGAGATCCCTTTCGATGCGGCGTATCGGTACATGGCGACGTTGCACCGGGCGCACGATGACGTCGTGCTCGCCTGCATAAAGGGGGCACCGGAAAGTATCCTCGATATGTGCGCGTCCCAGGCCACAGGAGACGCAGAAGAGCCGATAGTCCGGACTTACTGGATCGACGCGGTCGAGAGGCTGGCGCGCGAGGGGCGGCGGGTCCTGGCTCTAGCATCGCACCCCTTCCCGTCCGAGAAGAACACGCTTTCGTTCGGCGATGTCGATCAGGACTTGACGCTTATTGGGCTCGTCGGCCTTATCGATCCGCCGCGTCCTGAAGCCATTGCGGCGATCGCGGAATGCCGCACCGCAGGAATTGCGGTGAAGATGATCACCGGGGATCACGCTGCAACGGCATCGGCCATCGCGCGCGAGCTTGGTATTGATGCACCCGACCATGTGCTGACCGGTCGGGACCTCGACAAGCTCGACGAGAAGGGCTTCCGTGCGGCGGCGGCGGCAACAAACGTCTTTGCTCGCACTAACCCCGAGCACAAGCTGCGCCTCGTCGAGGCGATGCAAGCGGAGCGTGCCGTAATCGCCATGACTGGCGACGGCGTCAACGATGCACCGGCACTCAAACGTGCCGATGTCGGCGTTGCCATGGGAAGGGGCGGTAGCGAGGCCGCGAAAGAATCCTCGGACATGGTACTGGTCGACGACAACTTCGCCTCGATCGTGGCGGCGGCGCGCGAAGGCCGCACTGTCTACGACAATCTGACGAAAGTCATTGGCTGGACGCTGCCGACCAACGGTGGCGAGACACTGATCGTGGTGACCGCGATCCTGTTGGGTCTGACGCTGCCCATCACGCCGGTGCAGATTCTCTGGATCAACATGGTGACGGCGGTCGGCCTCGGCCTCGCACTTGCATTCGAGCCGGCAGAGCCCGGTGTGATGCAACGGCCGCCGAGACAGCCGGATGCACCTATTCTCTCGCCGGTCCTATTATGGCGGGTGCTCCTCGTCTCGGTGCTGTTCGCCATCGGTGCATTCGGCATGTTCGCATGGGCAGAGAGCCGCGGGCATTCGCATGAGATGGCAAGGACCATGGTCGTCAATACAATCGTCGTCATGGAAATCTTCTATCTCTTCTCGGTGAGATACATCCACGGAGCGTCCACCACGGTGCAGGGCGTCTTGGGGACTCCGGCTGTGCTGCTCGGAGTCGGTGGCATCATCGTATTGCAGCTGATCTTTACCTATCTGCCAGTCATGCAGCGTTTGTTCCAGACCCGAAGCATCGCGTACTCGGATGGGTTGGTCATTATAGGGATTGGCATCATGCTGCTGGCGATCTTGGAGGTGGAGAAGCGTTTGCGCCTTGCATTGTTCTCCGAGGCGCGCAGCGAGCCGTCAGCGTCTGGGATCAAAGAACAATGATGGGCGCTTGGCCAATCTCGCGGGGTTGCCGACCTCAGTGGGATTTTGCGCGATGGCATCATCACCCACAACCGTCGCGGCCAACCCGGCCGATCTTCGACTTGACCGTGGTGATTGCGATGAGATTCGCAGCGACGGTCAATATCACACCAGCCAACCGCGCTGATGCGCGCGCTCTTGAGACAGGGGCTCCCATTCAGGCCAGCCAGCTCACATCGGGCATCTGCCGCCCGCGGCGTGAGCGCGAACAAATGAGATCATAGGTCTGTCGAACGAATTCCGGCTGCAGTTGCGCCCCCATCGTCACGATCTGGACTTGCCAAGATCAGAGCAGAACTTGACAAGGTCCATCGGCATCGGAAACACAATCGTCGAGTTCTTCTCGCCCGCTATGTTCACCAGGGTTCCGAGGTAGCGCAGCTGCATGGCCTCGGGTTGTTTGGCCAGGGTCACGCCTGCTTGCATCAGGCGATCGGCGGCCTGTAGCTCGCCGACGGCATCAATGATCTTCGCACGCCGCAGACGCTCAGCCTCGGCTTGCTTAGCAATGGCGCGGACCATGGTCTCGTTGAGGTCCACATGCTTCAGTTCGACGTTGGCGCGTGCACCGCTGGGAGAGATGTAGACTGCGACCGGGACAGCGGAGCCCAGGATACATTGAATGACGTCCCGCGTCGACGTAAGCAAGCCACCCGGCGTGTCCAGTCGGACCACCACCAGCTCGGCGCACTTCACGCGCGCGTCATTGAGTGTCTCACACAGATGCACACTTGTGGCGACGCCAATAGCACCTTTGACATCCACTGCGAAAACGGGCTTCGGCTCTGCCGCATGAATCGTAGACGTGCCAAGGAGCAATGTGATCGCCGCTGCGAACACGCACCGAATTAGATGATACGCGCGTCGTGCATCGTTCGCTGCAGCCAAGCCGAATTGGTGTTTGCGGCCGAAACTGCAGTGGGCAATCATTTTGACGGCCGATGCGGGGCCTGCACAATTTATGTCGCTTCTGCTGTCAAGCTCTGTCCCATCTTCAAGATTCTCGCGAACTCGTGCTGATAATCGTGAGAGGCGGCCCGATAGAAGTCGGTATACGCCGCGAACAGATCCTGGGGGGCTTTACAGGCTGCGAGCTTCTGCGGAAGATTGAGGTCCTCCAGCAGACGTTGATTGATGAAGCGCACATATTCCTTGTTAAGGTACACCAAGCCGGCAAAGAGCTTGCCGTTGAACTCCGTCATCGCCGCGAAGCCGTTCGTCGTATCCATAAGCTGGGCAACATCGAACCCGAACGGCAATGCCGGTCCGGGCGTCGCATGTTTGTGGCGATCTGGTCGTGCTTCTCATGTTTGTTCATGGATCGGGAGTCCTGTCGATTGGATATTTATGAAGCTCGTTATGTATGCAAAAGAGCCTTCTCTACGTTGACGTCGATCAACGCTTGCAGGAAAAGTCGATTGCCACGGAACCTGCAACCTTAAGGAATCGCACTGCTCGTCGAAAATTATCCTGCCTATCGAGCCAATGAACGCTGCTGCTAGAAGAAATTGGTCTTCCGCCGGGGTATGCCGCGTTCCTCGAAGCCACCGCCGGTCCCGGCCGCGAGTGCGACCATGAGATGATCGAGTGATACGACGCAGGGCTCGACCCGCACGGGGGCGACACAGGCGCTCCGGAGCGGCTCGGCAGGCTCGCGACATCCTGTGGTCGCGCTTAAAAAATCGCGTGCCACGCAGTCGCAGCTACTTTTCGCGAACTGCGCTATTGCGCGGTATAGCCGCCGTCGATCACAAGCTCCGAGCCGGTCACGAACTTCGATTCGTCAGAGGCCAAGTACAGTACACCGTAGGCAATATCGTTGGGCTCACCAACGTGGCCAATGGGGTGGAGCGCGTCCAGCGCTCGACGGCCTTCCTCCACATCACCGTGCGCAGCGAGATAGTTTTCGACCATTGGCGTCCAGATGTACCCGGGATGCACGGAGTTGACGCGCACATTGAGCCCATTCTTCGCCGCATACAATGCGACCGACTTGGTATAGAGCCGAACGCCGCCCTTCGATGCATTGTAGGCGCCAAGATTAGGGTCGCCGACGATGCCTTCGATAGATGACAGATTGACGATCGAGCCACCGGATGGCTTTTGCCCCTTCATAGCGATCAGGGCATGCTTGGTGCCAAGAAAGACGCCATCGAGATTGATGCTCATGAGCCAGCGCCATTCCTCCAGTGTTTGCTCATCTGGTGGGCAACCTTTTCCAACCCCAGCGTTGTTCACCAACACATCAACACGCCCGTGTCGGTCCTTGCACTCCTTGATCACACGACGCCAGTCGTCTTCTTGGGAGACGTCGTGCTTAAGAAACTGCGCGTCGCCGCCTTGGTCCCGAATAGCCTGTGCAGTCCGTTCGCCGTCGGTGCGATTAACATCGGTAAGAACGACGCGAGCGCCTTCCTTCGATAGAAGCTGAGCGCACGCCTGACCCAAACCTACGGCACCGCCGGTCACTATGGCGACCTTGTCCTGAACACGTCCCATTAAAAATCTCCTATGACGACCGCCGCAACCGGCGTGATGCATCAAAGCAAGTGCTCTGCTTGCACGCGGGCAACAGCGCTGCTCCGGTTACCAGAGCCAAGCCAGCTTCACGAAGTACTACATCGGGATCGAAAGCTTAGCGATTTGACGTGCATGGAGCTTGTGATGGATCAAACGTCGGACCGTGTCTCCGCTGTACACTCCAGCTTCATCCGGAGCCGACGTGGGCCAGGGAGGGATTCTGTTATCGCATTCCGAATTTGTTGAGCAGAGGATGAGACGATTCCTTTTCGGTGGTTCGTAAGTCGCGCAGAAGAGCCGCTGCTATCCAGATGATCACGGACCCTCGGCAGCCAAGGCATAGTAAGGAAGCAACCATGCCCACGCAAACGCAAGAGGTGATCTGGTTCGAGGACCTGGGGCGGGCTGACGTTGCGCGGGTCGGCGGCAAGAACGCGTCGCTCGGTGAGATGGTCTGCAATCTCGGCGAACGTGGTATCGCTGTTCCGCCCGGTTTCGCCACCACTGCAGAAGCCTATTGGCGCTTTATCGACGCCAACCGTCTGACGGAGGGCATTGCTTCCGCACTCGGAGACATGGCGGCGGGTCGCATCTCGCTGCCGGAGGCCGGGCAGGCAATCCGCAGTGCCGTGCTTCGAAGTGAGTGGCCGAAGGAAACCGCCGCAGCTATCGCCAGCGCTTATAGTAAGCTATGTCAGCGTGCCGACAAGACCGATGTGGATGTGGCCGTGCGATCGAGTGCGACCGCCGAGGATCTCCCCGATGCCAGCTTTGCCGGGCAGCAAGAGACCTTTCTCAACATTCGCGGCGAAACGGCCCTGCTCGACGCATGCCGGCGCTGCTTCGCGTCGCTGTTTACCGACCGCGCCATCAGTTACCGGCAGGCCAAGGGCTTCGATCATCTGAAGGTAGCGCTTTCCGTCGGGGTCCAGACCATGGTGCGTTCGGACCTCGGCAGCGCCGGGGTCATGTTCACGATCGATACCGAGACCGGATTTGACAAGATCGTCATGATTGATGCGGCGTGGGGACTCGGTGAGACCGTGGTCCAAGGCACGGTCGATCCCGACGAATATCAAGTCTTCAAGCCGCTGCTGGCCGATCCCGCACTAACGCCAATCGTCGAGAAACGGCTCGGCGGCAAAGCGCAGAAGATGATCTATGCCCGGGAAGGTACTCACCCCACCCGTACCGTGCCGACCTCCAAGGCGGAGCGCGCTGCATTCGTCTTGACCGATCAGGACATCCTCCAGCTCAGTCGATGGGCCTGTGCAATCGAAGATCACTACGGCTGCCCGATGGATATCGAATGGGCAAAGGATGGCGAACGCAATGAGCTGTTCATCGTCCAGGCACGGCCGGAGACAGTCCAATCGCGAAAGGAAACGGGCCATCACAGAGCCTATCGGATCAGATCGAAGGGGCGCAAGCTGGTCACCGGTCTCAGCATCGGCGATGCCATCGTAACCGGGCGCGTCTGCCTGCTCGAAAGCGCTCGCGACATCGATCGCTTTGGGGACGGCGCTGTCCTGGTGACGCAGAATACCGATCCGGATTGGGTGCCAATCATGAAGCGGGCTGCAGCGATCGTCACGGATCGTGGCGGCCGCACGTCGCACGCCGCGATCGTCAGCCGCGAGCTCGGCCTGCCAGCCATCGTCGGAAGCAGTGATGCGACCCGGCTGCTCCATGACCAGCAGGACGTGACGGTGTCCTGCGCCGAAGGCGACAAGGGTTTCGTCTACGAAGGATTCGCGGAGTACGACGTTGAGGAACTGGACTTCCGCGACATGCCGATCACGCGCACCCAGGTCATGCTCAACCTCGGCAATCCCGCGGCGGCGTTCCGTTGGTGGCAGATGCCCGCGGATGGTGTCGGACTGGCGCGCATGGAGTTTGTCGTCAGCAACCACATCAAGATTCATCCAATGGCCTTGGTGCACTACGACACGCTCGAGGACAAGGAAGCCAAGCGGGCGATTGCCGAACTCACGCAGGGCTACGCTGACAAGACCGAATATTTCGTCGACCGCCTGGCACGCGGGCTCGCGCGCATCGCGGCAGCTCAGCATCCCAAGCCTGTCATTGTTCGCATGAGCGACTTCAAAACCAATGAGTACGCCAACCTCATCGGCGGCGCTGCCTTCGAGCCCAAAGAGGAAAATCCTATGATCGGGTTCCGCGGCGCCTCGCGCTACTACTCGCCGCGCTACCGCGACGGTTTTGCGCTCGAGTGCCGGGCAATCCGGCGGCTGCGCGAAGGAATGGGATTCAGGAATGTCATTGTCATGATCCCATTCTGCCGCTCGATCGGAGAAGCGGACCGCGTTCTTGGGGTCATGGCCGACTACGGCTTGCGGCGCGGGGACAACGGCCTCGAGGTCTACGTCATGTGCGAGATTCCGTCGAACGTCATACTGGCACAAGCATTCGCCGAACGATTCGACGGCTTTTCGATCGGCAGCAACGACTTGACTCAGCTCACGCTCGGCGTCGATCGCGATTCCGAGGCACTCGAGGAGCTGTTCGACGAACAGGATCAGGCAGTGAAATGGATGATCAGCAGCGTCATCCGTGAGGCTCGCGCGAGTGGCACCAAGATCGGATTGTGCGGGCAGGCGCCGAGCGACCATCCGGAGTTTGCCGAGTTCCTGGTTGCGTGCGGAATCGACTCGATTTCAGTCAGCCCCGACAGCTTCATTGCCGTCAAACGCAAGGTCGCCGCGGCAGAGGAAGCCCGAAAGGACTCCAACGCTTCGAATGCCACATGACAAATCATGGACGCGGCGCATAGCCTTCTGCGTCGCGAAGAGCACGTGCATCGTCTTCGGGGCTCGACGGATTGATCGCCATGCCCGTCGCGAGTTCGAAGCCACCCGGCATGGTAAGATTGGGTGCTATACGCAAGCGCCAATGCAGATATGGCCTGCCGGATTCCGCCGGCCCGGTGGACTCCACGACGATGTTGTACGGGGGATCACCAAGCACGCATTTGAGTCGGCATAGAAGACTTCTCAGCAGCCGTCCCATCTCTCCCAGCTCAGCTCCGTCGATCTCTGCAAACGAAGCCTGATGCTGCCTAGGGACGAGCCATACTTCAAAGGGGCACGTCGCAGCAAATGGTACAAGAGCAGTAAATGCATCAGTTTCTTCGATTGCCCGCCGACCGTCGGCCCGCTCAGTTTCGATTTCATCGCAAAGAATGCAGCGCCCGTGATGCTTATGCCATGCGTGCGCAAGTGCAGCTTGGGATTGCAGATCGGGCGGCGTCATAGGCAGGGCAACGAGCTGGGCGTGCGGATGCGCCAGCGAGGCACCGCTGATCGAACCGTAGTTGCGGAACAAGATCACTCTCTGGATGCGCGGCAGCTGCGAAAGCCATACGAAGCGGCGATGATAAGCAGAGAGTACGGCCTCGATCTCGTCATCGGCCATGGAGGCGAGGTCAGCGTCATGCCGCGGTGACTCGACAACGACGTCGTGATGGCCGTAGCCGGCCATGTTCACGTCATCGCGCCGTGCGGCTTGGCCCATCGCCGTATCCGCGTGCAACACTGGATACTTGTTGGGAACAACGCGCACCCTCCAGCCAGGCGGTCTATCTGTCGGAACGTCCTCCAGGATGCCCGGGAGGATCGCCTCGTTCCCAGGGCAGAATGGACAGTCGGGGTCAAAACTGGGTCTGGGCTGAGGTGTGTGCGTCGTGCCGGTTCGTTGTTGCGGCCGATTTTGGCGCTCCGGAGCAATAATGACCCAAGCTCCAGTTACTCTATCCTGCCGCAACTCGCTCATGTTGGATCCTTGCCCGGGGCAGCTTCGGTACGAATGATGACGGTCGCGCGGATGGCTAGGTCTCCACCCTCCAACTGAGTCGAAAATTCGTTTCGAATGCGCCGATAAGATCCATCCAGTTCTCCATGAGGCGCGACATCAAGAAGCGCTGCCGTACGGTCTCGCGAGCACACGTGCCCATCTGGCTTCTCAACCGGGGATCCTTAACAAGCCGGACTATTCTTTCTGCCGCTTGCTCGATGTCTTCCACCAGGAAGCCACTGACGCCGTCTTCGATCTGATGGCGGATACCCCCAACCTTGCCGCCGATCACCGGCGTGCCTTTCCACATCGCTTCGGCGACGGTCAATCCGAACCCTTCTCGGATGGACTTCTGCAAGATGACGGCCGCTCGGCGCTGCAGGGCATTGACCAGCGCCGAATCCTGCACCGACAAGATGCGAATCCGCTCCTCCGCGCAGTCGCATAGGGATTCGAAGACTTCTTGCCCTTCCGGATCGTCCGTCGCCACGTTGCCGACGAGGACCAGCGTGCAATCGACTTCCTTACGCGCAATTCGGAAGGCCTCGATCACGCCTTGAGGATCCTTCCAACGGTCGAAGCGCGAGACTTGAACGACGAGTGGCCAGTCGCTTGGAATGTCGTAGTGCGCGAGGCGCTCGTCGATTTCAGCGTCGCTCATTTCCTTGTTTGTCGATGAGAAGGGATTGATGGCCGGCATGATAAAATGCTGTGGTGTATGCAGCTTCTGGGCATACTCGGGAAGTGAAACCACAACGGCATCGTAGCGTTCAATCATCGGCGCGAGATATTTCCACAGCTCCGCATTCGGGTCCGAAAGATCGACATGGCATCGCCAGATCCAGGGGCAAATCTTCCGGTAGTGCTGGATAATGGGAAGGGGTTGAGGATCGTGAACAATCACCACGTCGTGGTCGAGGTGCATTCTGACTGCGTTCTCGTAAACGACCTCTTCGTATATCTGCTTCTTCAAGGGCGTGAGGTTCATCTCGGCACCCTGCAGGGCATTGTGCATCTTTTTGGTGATGCTGAAGAAATCCGGGCGGCCCTCGATCACACGCCATCCCGTCCTGATGCCGGAGGCATTCATCAGCAGCGTCAGCGATGAAAGAAGTTCCGCCACTCCGCCGCCGTAGTACGTCGAGTTGATGTTGACGACGTGCATATCGCGAAGGCGCTCCGCCTTCCTCAGAATTCCTTCGACGCTCTCGCCCCCAATGAAGGACTCGTAATCCTCGATCGACTTCAACTTGAACTGGCGAGCTGGATGCTCTGTTACGTCCATTGCGTTTCCTCGCTCGTGTAACTCCCGCTGCTGATAGCGGGAACTTTGCCGGCCAGCAGTTGAAGATCAAACCGCGTGAATCACCACTTGACCATGGAGGTCACTCACATCCTCGAACCGACACAGTTCGGTGCCCGGAGTTAAGAGCGCGGCTGAGCCGGCCGCCACGCCGTAGCGGAATGCCTCTGCAATGTTGCGGCCGGATGCGATGGCCCAGACCATCGCGCCTAAGAAGCTATCGCCGGCGCCTACGCTGCTCACGGGTCTGATCGAGAGGGGACGTGCGCGCAGGGCCATGTCGTGTGTGACCAGTAGTGCCCCCTGGTCTCCGACTGACAGTGCGATGACCTCTGCGCGTCCAGTCTCGATAAGGCGACGACACGCGGCGACCCAGGACATCTCGGTGTCGAGCGACTGTTCCGTCAACTCGCGAAGCTCGCGCAGATTGGGCTTGATGAGGTACACGCCTTCCGCGAGGCCAGCTGCCAACGCCGGCCCCGACGAGTCGAGCACGACTTTTCCACCCCATTGCCTGGCCGTTCGTCCAACTTGGGCATAGAAGTCATCAGGCACATCTGGCGCCAAGCTCCCACTCATGACCAGACAGTCTGGCGGCTCCGGCAGGCGTTGGAGCACCTCGATACACTCTCGCCATTCCTCTTCCGCGAGCGAAGGTCCCGGCAGGACAAACCGATACTCGTCGCCCGTTTTCTTTTCGAGAACCGTGAAGCTCATACGCGTGTCGTTGACCACCTGAACGGTCACACTCTGGATGCCCTCCTTGCCGACGAGCCGATGAAGAAGCTCCCCCGTCGGCCCGCCGTTCGGATAAACGGCTGTGACGTCGCCCCCCATCCGTCGGATAGCACGGGCTACATTTATGCCACCGCCACCCGGGTCGTACTGCTCTGCAGCGCAGCGCAACTTGTGGACAGGCGTGACCGATGCCACCGATGTCGACAAGTCGAGCGCGGGATTGATCGTCAGCGTCACAACGGATGACATGCACAAGCCTTCATTTTGCAGGTCTCGACAACATCATAATTGCCGTAGGTACTTCGCCGCCCCCAACAGCGCTGGCACCGGCCGCGTGATGACGTAAGTCGGAATGGCCTTTAGATAGTTTAGAAATCGCCCCTTCGCTTGGAAGCGCGTGCGGAACTCAGAATCAAAGAACGTCCGGCCGAGCTTCGGAACAATCCCTCCGGCAATATAGACGCCGCCGCGCGCACCAAGTGTGAGGGCGAGGTTTCCCGCAACTGTACCCAGCATTGCGCAAAACATGCCGGTCGCCTCCTGCGCCCGTGGGTCCTCCTGCCAAATGTGTCCGTCTGTGATCTGCGCCGGTGTGAATGAAGCCGATGATATGTTCTCGAGCTCGCAAAGGGCTTCGTACAAACTGACGAGGCCTTGCCCTGAGAGCACCCGCTCGGCGGAAACATGATCATAACGACGACGCATGAGATCCAAAACTTCCGCTTCGCGCGATGTCGCCGCCGGCATGGTGACATGACCGCCCTCGCTCTCGAAACCTGTGCCGGGGCCAACCACGCCGATGGGCGCGTCGATGACGCCCGATCCAGAGCCGACCTGGACCATATCTCTCGAACCAAGCTCCGATATGGCGAGAGCGTTGGCAGCAAAATCGTTGATGATGTGAAGTTCGCGTAAACCGAGACGTATCCGCAAGTCCTCAATCAAGAAATGCCAAGGATGGTTGGTCATTCGCACTTCATTACCGGATACAACGGCGGCAATGGCCAGCACCCCGACATAAGGCTTTGCGGTCCGACACTCCTGCGCCAAATAGCTAAGAATGGCGTTCGCGATATCCGTATCCGCTTGTGAATCATACATGCGAGGCGCGCTGATGGTGCCGTCGGAGCGGACCATCGCAAGCCGGGTGTTGGTCGCACCGATGTCACCAACAAGGGCCAGGTTTCTGAGCATCGAGACCCTAGCCTCCATTGACCTCCGGGGGTTGTAAGTGATGGGAGCGCAGTGACCGCTACGTTCGTGCCGACGACGATCCAATAACGATCAGGCGGTCTTCTACCTGCTTGACGCCCGCTACGCCACGCGCTGCTGAAATTAGCCGAGCGGCGACATCCTTGTCCGTCAGCGCACCGCGCAACACGACCGATCCGCCACGCACCGCGACGTTCATTGAACGCCAGCCGGTCTGCGCCTCCTGCGACAGCGCACGGATGACACGTTGGCGCAATTCACGATCTTCTACACTCGCCGAAGGCATCTCCTCTGCTTGCCGAGCAAGTCCGCGGAGGAGGTCGGCGCGGCTGACGATCCCTTTTACCTTTCCATCCTTGACGACGGGAATTCGCTTGACGCCACGCCTCTCCATCATGTCGGCAATCTCGACAATCGATGTGTCCTCGCTCGCGACGATGACATCGGAAGTCATCACGTCGCCGACAGACAAGAGTTGCCCCGATCCGGCTCGCTCGTCCCAGCCCTTCGAACCGAGCAAAAACTCGAGCCATTGCGGGCGATCCTGACTGGACGCCCCGTCTCTCGGACGCAGAAGGTCCCGCTCCGTAACCATGCCGACGAGAGTTCCGTTCTCGTCTACCACCGGTAGCCCGCTGATGCGGCAGCCGACCATCAGGCGTGCCGCTTCTTCGATTGGCGCCGTAGATCGTATACTGGCCGCACCTAGTGTCATAACGTCAGATGCGCGCATTCTCGCCTCCAATAGTCCGATGCTCCAAACAAGCTCATTCCGTTCAGAACCGCCTCGCCGAACCATCGTACTCGATGCGCCCAGAGGAACAAGCCGTTAATCTCGACGGCGTTTCGCAGCCCTATCAACTCGAGCTCGGTGTAAGGCTCACTGGTTGTGACGGCATGCGAAACGAAGCTTCAGTTGATAGTCTTGATCAACTCCAGGTCCGCCATAGCGTCGACGATCCTGCTGACCCTTTCGCAATCTCATTGCGGCGAGCCGCTAGGAGCAATGTCGTAGCGAATCCCATCGGTGACAAACAGAGGCACTGACGGACGGCGGTGGGTCCATCCACCGCGCTTATCAGTGTGGTCGGCCAATGTGCGATCGATAAGCATCAGCTGAGATTTTAGATGCCCGGATCACACCTCCTGTATGATAGCGTACAAACCAACGCTACTGAATTGGCCTGAAGGGAGCGCATCATGTTGCCCACTCCTCGTCCGCCGCCTTCGGCGGAAGCCCAAGCTGCCAAGTTGCGGAGCATCCTGGAATCGGCGGTCACCGCCATCATCACCATCGACGATCGCGGGCTCATCGAGAATATCAACCCGGCGACCGAACGCCTGTTTGCCTACGATCCGGCGGAACTCATCGGCCAGAACGTCAAGGTCCTCATGCCGGAGCCCTACAAGGCGCAGCATGATGGCTACATCACCAATTATCAAACGACCAGCGTCAAGAAGATCATCGGTATTGGCCGCGAGGTGAGCGGCCGCCGCAGGGACGGCACCACCTTCCCGCTGCATCTGTCCGTCAGCGAGTTCGAGGCCGATGGCCGGCGCTATTTCACCGGCATGATCCATGATCTCAGCGATCGCAGGCATGTCGAGGAAGCACTCAGGGAGAGCGAACGGCGTCTGGCCCAGGCCCAGAAAATGGAGGCTGTCGGGCAGCTGACCGGCGGCATCGCGCACGACTTCAACAACCTGCTCCTCGTGATCACCGGCAACCACGAGCTCCTCGAACAGCGGCTCGACCGCGAAGATCAGAAAGTATTGCTCAAGGAAGCACACGACGCAGCGGTGCTCGGATCGAAGCTGACGGATCAGCTGCTGACCTTTGCCCGACGCCGCTACATGGACACTCAAGTGATCCATCTCAACGAACAGGTGGTCGGTATTGCCGACATGCTGCGACGGACGCTCGGTGAGCACATCTCGCTATCGACCGCGCTTGACCCAAGCGCTTGGCCAATCCTGGTCGATCCGGGCCAGTTCCAGAGCGCGATCGTCAACATGGCGGTCAATGGGCGCGACGCCATGGGCCAGGGCGGCAAGCTTGTCATTGAGACCCGCAATATCGTCCTCGACGGAGGTCACGCCGATTTCCACACCGAGCTCACGCCCGGCGAATACGTGCAGCTGTCGATCTCGGATACCGGTTCGGGCATGTCACCCGAGATTCGCGACCGAGTCTTCGAACCGTTCTTCACCACCAAGGAAATGGGTCGCGGCACCGGACTGGGGTTGGCGATGGTGTATGGATTCGTCAAACAATCCGGAGGTCATGTCACGATCTATAGCGAGCCTGGGCACGGCACCTCTATCAACATCTATTTCCCCCGCGTCGACGGCGTCGCGCCCGAAGCTTCTCCCCAACCCAAAGGCCGGATCGATCCCCATGCCCGCGAGATCATCCTCGTCGTCGAGGATGACGATCGCGTACGCCGCCTCACCATCACTCGCCTCAAGCTGATTGGATATCAGGTCCTCGAAGCCAGCGACGGTCCAAAAGCGCTCGACCTCCTGTCCAAAACGCTATTGGTTGATCTTGTCTTCACCGACCTCATCATGCCCGGCGGCATGTCAGGTCGGGAGGTCGCGGCCCGTGCCCGCCAGTTGAAACCCGGCATCAAGGTGTTGCTCACATCCGGATATGCCGAGGAGTTGGTTCACGGCGATGATCTGCAGCGCGAGCAACTCAAGGTACTGCGCAAGCCCTATCATCAGGCGGATCTCGTCGCAGCCCTGCGCGACGTTCTTACGGCGAAGTCTGCCGCCTGATTAGTCTGAGCATTGTCGGTTCGCTTCCTGTGCCCACTAAGGGCCGGGCCATCCGTCCTTCCATGTGGAACAGGGAGAGCGTGCGGACCGCTGCTCCATGCGCAGGCTTGATGCGTATCAATCACCATCCCTGTGATCCGAGATACGTATTGCCGTCTACTTGAGACTACTTTTCTATGGGAACTGCATTGGCCACAAACTCCAGCCGTTACGCCGTCGGCGCCTTCGATGATTGGTCGCGGTTGCGGGCGGTTCTTCGTGACGCCAGGTCGCGCGGCCTCGTGCTCGACAGCTTGAATTGCCTGGCACTGGAAAGGCTGTTTGACGGCACGATTATATTGGCGCCAGCCCAAGAAGTCGTCTCCCTCTGTCAGCTGCCGGTTACGGATGGGACAGAGACGGTCGCTTGCACCAGTGGACCTCTAGCGGATTGCCTGATGCACAGGTTCCGGACAGGCGCTACCAGCCTCAAAGACGCTCTGGGACATTGGCTTATTTTGCGGCATGCAACGCAACTTGTGAACGCGATCTGCGCAGGCAAGATCCTGCTTTGGATCAGATTGGCGGATGCCGACGACGAGCGGCGTGCCTGCCAGAGTCTCCTGGCCCACAGCTCTGACGTCGTGGGTGTTCACGACCTCGGCGCTTAGTCCCGTTGTGCTCGTCGGGTGCAGTGTGATCGAAATCGAAGGCTGAGCGGCTTCTTCAATCGGCGCTGCGGCACACCAGCACCGGCAATTTCGAATGGGTCAATACCTTCTGGGTAACGCTCCCAAGCAGCATCGCTTTTATGCCGCTGCGCCCATGAGACGCCATCACGATCATATCCGCGTCGCTCGCCTCGGCGCTGGCAATGATCGCCTCGTGCGGCTGCCGGTTCTCCACCTTCAATGCTATGGCGCTCACTCCCGCCGTTTTGGCCGCTGACAGGGCGTCCGACAACGTCTGGTCAGCCTCTGCATCCAGATAATCGAGCGTCTGACGACGGACGGTCTTGGGCAATTTCGCGAATGCGGCGTGCTGATCACCGAGGCTTGCAAAGGGCAAAGTCACGGTCAGAAACGTGATGTGGGAGCCTAGCTCACGAGCAAGCTGAATGCCTTCCGCCACAGCCTTTCCGGCCAGCTTCGAGCCGTCGGTGGCAATGAGGATATGATTCACGGCTACTGCCTCCCGCCCGCTCCAGCGGGTCCATTATAATCGATCCATCATCTTCAGAAGCATGGGTTGATCATAAACAAGTGATGAGTGAAACTTCTAAGAGCTGTCCTGACATCGACTTCGCTCCCTGTTGATTGAGCAGAGATGATCAGAGGTGTTCCTCTTTTCGCGAGGACTGGGCCATGATCAACAGTGATTCGCCAGGAATGCCGCAGAACTGGCCTGCCCCTGGTCGCGATACCAGGAATTAAGTTATAGCCGGGCCGCCATTGGCCAGCATCTGGTCTGGCCGGAGCGCAGCGTAGGCGAGATCGGATGCTGGCGGCAAGATCGTCTCCGGGGCCGGTGGTCGATAGCCGAGCGACGAGTGCGGCCTGACGGCATTGTAGTGCTGGCGCCATCGCTCGATCAGAACCTGGGCTTCGTAGAGCGTCGAGAATTGCTCTCCCTCCAGCAGCTCATCGCGGAGCTTGGAATTGAAGCTCTCGCAGTAGCCGTTCTCCCATGGCGATCCGGGCTCGA
>LNFM01002006.1_pt1 | contig 44108 bp, 37 predicted proteins | sample 596031 | NCBI WGS metagenome assembly LNFM01 (sample SAMN04254537, study PRJNA301005) | activated carbon metagenome | isolation source: dual media filters at the Ann Arbor, Michigan drinking water treatment plant | place: USA: Ann Arbor
TTAAATGGAGACGTGTCCGAGTGGTTGAAGGAGCACGCCTGGAAAGTGTGTATACGGGAAACTGTATCAAGGGTTCGAATCCCTTCGTCTCCGCTGAGTACCATAAATTAAAATAAGTCTAAGTAATAAAACCTGCATAATCAATGATTTGCAGGTTTTTCACTTTTGGTCTATACCTGCCTTTACCCCTCTTTATTACCCTAGTTGTCTGCGTGATTCGTGGAGTAGTCTCAACCATACTACCTGCTCCTGAACCTTTACTTAAGTCATTTATTATTAACATTCTACAAGAACTAAACGCTGGAATTTCGACTTGTAAAAAAGTATTTTTAACCCTTTTAAAATGCGTGATATGGAGAAAAGTTTTGGTTTGCAATTTTTCCTCAAAAAAAGCAGGTATGATAAAGCGGGAGAGTCAGTTATTTATATGCGTATAACCGTAAACGGCAAAGCGGTTGAAATCAGCACCAAACGCCGGTGTGAACCCATTAAATGGAACCCGACAGCAGGACGTTCGGAAAGCAAAACCGAGGTTGCTAAACTATTGAATACCTATCTTGATATATTGCAAAGAAAGGTCTATGAAAAAAGGAAGTTCCTAGTAGAAAACGATCATGAAGTCACTGCAGATAAAATTAAAACCCTCATGCAGGGAGGTGAGTTGGTGGAGCATAAATATATGCTCAGGGAAATCTTTACTCATCATAATGAACAGATGGCCGCATTAGTGGGCAATGAATATTCTCCCGGAACGCTGGAACGTTATATCACTTCTTTTAAGCATACTATGTCCTTTATATATTGGAAATACAAGAAAGAAGATTTTGACATAAGCCACCTGAATTATGAATTTATAACTGAATATGAGTTTTGGTTAAAAAGTGTTCGCAAATGCGGTCATAATTCAACCATTAAATACCTGGCGAATTTTCGTAAGATTGTAAACCGTTGCCTTCATAATGGATGGCTGCCTAAAGATCCTTTCCTTGGATTTAAAATGACCAAAAGAGAAGTTGAAAGAACAGCGCTTACCCAGTTCGAATTGGATACACTAACAGCAAAACAGTTTCCAACTGATAGGCTTGGTATAGTGCGGGACATATTTTTATTTAGTTGTTATTCTGGTCTTGCTCATGCGGATGTTAAAAAATTAAAGCGTTCAGAAATTGTAATTGGAATTGACGGCGAAAAATGGCTGGTCAGCAAAAGACAGAAAACCGATATTGCTGCGAGAATTCCTTTATTGCCTGTTGCCTTGCAAATCATTCAGAAATATTCAACGCATTCCCACTGTATTATTAATGACAGGGTCTTACCTGTATTGAGCAATCAGAAAATGAATGCTTATTTGAAAGAGATTGCTGAAATCTGTGAAATTGATAAAACATTTACTTATCATATTGCCCGCCACACTTTTGCTACAACGATTACCCTTTGCAATGGAGTACCTATTGAAACAGTGTCAAAAATGCTCGGGCACCGGAATTTAAAGACCACTCAACAGTATGCCAAGATACTTGATATAAAAATCAGTGAGGATATGAAATCTCTGCGGAGCAAATTTTTATAATTTTTAAAATAAAAGCTATAATAAATAACAAAAGGTATCAAGAGGTATCAAAAAAGAATTGTTATTGACTAAAGTATTGTAAAGGAAAATTAGTGCCGCAATTTGTGTTGTATATGGGAGGCTTTAAACCCATATAGTGAAACAATCGAAGCGTCTTGACCCTACAGATTAAGTAGCCTCGAGCCTAGGACGAGTAACTCAGCCAATAATCATTACGTATGACTATTCTTCTGGGTTCAGTTGTTTAGCTTATTTAAATAGCAGCCAATAGAACTGATAGTCGTCCATTAATTATTAACTATGCTTATATTCTTGTCCTTTTGTGCTGATGTTACTCTATATTGATACTTACATTGCTGGTATTTGTGGCCCGTGGGGCAATAATACTTCTGTAAGCCTTTATAAAACCCCTTTTTAATACCAGTATCTGATCAAAAGCGGCAAGTTTCAGGTAACGATTGGCTCATAATAGAAAGCAAAACCTTTAAGGGCTTATGTTACAGCGAATCTTCCTGCTAAATAATGATAACTACAATACCTCGAAAGTGGTATTCTTATCTAAGTTGTGATTAGTTATCTAATATTTACGAGGCATAGCATTTTGAAAGTAACGATTGGCGCAGTACCTTTTGAAGTATTTGAAATAATTCTTAGCTAAAGGAAGTAAGTGATTATTGGTTCACTGCCTATTTTTTTCGTTGTTCTCTTTTTCATAACCATAAATAATATCCTGACATAATCGTGAAATTTCGGGTAGAAACTCGGATTTATTCCCTGTAGCTGAATCGAAGAATTCACTTTTCATTTCTTTTCCGTTAACAACAGACCGAATTTCAATCTTAAAATCATGCATCGCTTCAATTCTACTTTTAGTAACAGAATAATCCTTTTCTCCCCCATAGAAAAACTTTAATGCTATTAGTCCAAGATTCTGACTATTGGGGTTAACTTCTTCCTTTTTGCACCCTTCAATAACACTTTCATTAAACTTGACCCCAAAAACACAATTCTTTTTTTTCCAAATTATCAAGCCCTTATTACCAGATGGTGTGCCCAGTTCTTTGTACAATAAAATATTATCAATTTTTAGTCCAATAAGACTGTCATAATATCTATCAATTTCACAAGGCTCTTTAGTGGGTTCATACTGATTCTTCTCAATATTAATGGGGGCTGAATAATAGGTATCGGAAACTTTCCCTAAGCGGAATAAATTTAAGCATAAAAGAAGCATCAAAAATTGATTTACTTGCATATTACCATTTTAAATAATCTGGAACCTGATTTGCCTCCTCTGATGTCATACGAATATTACCCGGTGGATGTACTGCTCCTGTTCGAAACAATGTATTGTCCCCTGTTGACCTTCTGAAAAGGTTTGACATCCGTATTGCATCTTGATTTTCATAAGTAGCTGACTCTCTAAACTTTCCCAACGCATGACCCAATATTTCATGTGCAGCAGTTTCTCCAGCCGAACTAACTCCCATTACAGTTTCTCCGGTAGATTTATTCTCGTATGCTGTTTGAAATGTACTGTTCATAACAATGGTTGACACTGATTGTCCATCCATAAACTCGGTAACACCTCCACCTTTTCTATCATCTACAACATTACCAATACGACCTACATATGAATTGGGATTTGTACTCCATTCCTTGCTCATTTTCTTATTTTCAATATCAGGGTTCTCACCTCTATTGACTACTCTCACAAACATTTGGTCATTGGAATTGATGGCCTTACCGTAAGTTTGAGCTAAACCTTTTTGGTCAGCATCCTGAATCTGAGACACAGCTTTATCTAATTTCTTTTGGCTTATCTTCTTAAACGTCATCCCATCCTTTTTTAGCTTTACCAATTTTCTGAAAGCATCACCATCCTTCCCTTTTGCACTATTCTTGATAATTTCTTCTTGTCTTTTTGCAGATTCTCTATCGGTTCCACCCAGTTCATCACCAAGAATATCAATATTCTTAATGGGATTATTACCCATAGCCACGTATGGGCTTTCTGGGAAATACGGTTTCGGGTCTATCTGCCAAAATCTCCCCAACTGCGGGTCATGTGTTCTGTAAAAAGATTCGTAAAGATTCAAATCAAAGTCACTGTTAAATTCATAACCCTGATACTTCTTCTTATTCTCAGCAATTCCATTCAACGCTTTACTACTAATCCCCGCCATTGTCAATCCGAACGGATAATAATGGGTTTCCTCCAGCATTTGACCTCTTATATGGCTAACCTGTAAATTATCAAAGAACACATCCCTGTCAGGGGTTGCATTGCTTACATAAATATACAAATATCCGCTCTTTGTTATAGGCATATTTGTGCGGGTATGGGTTGTATATACCTCTGACTCCCCAATCTGTTCATACCCACTGTTGCTGCTTACATAATTAAAATTATTATCCAGTAATATCCAGTTCAAATAACCCTTTGCTATACTGCTGTTTGTACTTTGCCCATTTAAAAAACTAGTTAATGAATTTATAAATGTGCCGCTGTTTTGAAGATCTCCTGCGCCTGGGTGGCCGCCTGTAACACCAGCAATACTGCTGCTCATTGCAGCAATCAATTGGTTTACCGGATTTTCTGGGGCGCTAAACTCTTTGCTGACATCTTCCCACCAACTGTTGACAGTTACATTAAATTTATCTCCCGCCATAACCCGTAATAATTTTGCGGGTCCTATCATTACATTATCATTATTGCCCGGGTTCCCTTTTAGTTTGGCTGCTTTTTGCGGGTAGCCAGCACCGTAATTGCTCGGCACATTGGCTCTTGTTTGCGGTAAATTAGCATAATAGGTTTCTTCAACTGTAGCATTGGCCTCTTCCATGGTAGCTGCCGGGTACATATCCGTTTTTCTCCGATGAGAACAATAAATTAAAAGAAGTCTAAGTAATAAAACCTGCATAATTTTCAACTGATAGGCTTGGTATAGTGCGGGACATATTTTTATTTAGTTGTTATTCTGGTCTTGCTTATGCGGATGTTAAAAAATTAAAGCGTTCAGAAATTGTAATTGGAATTGACGGTGAAAAATGGCTAGTTTGTAAAAGACAGAAAACAGATGTTGCTGCGAGAATTCCTTTATTGCCTGCCGCCTTGCAAATCATTCAGAAATATTCAACGCATTCCCACTGTATTATTAATGACAGGGTGTTACCTGTATTGAGCAATCAGAAAATGAATGCTTATTTGAAGGAGATTGCCGTAAAGTGTGAAATTGATAAAACATTTACTTATCATATCGCCCGACACACTTTTGCTACTACAATCACACTTAGCAATGGAGTTCCTATTGAAACAGTGTCAAAAATGTTGGGGCATCGCAATTTAAAGACAACACAACAGTATGCAAAAATTCTTGATTTAAAAATCAGTGAGGATATGAAATCATTGCGGAGCAAGTTTTTATAAAAATGCGATATATTAAATTTCAGTAGCTGTGAAGAGAGGCAATAATGAATCCCTGTCACCTCCCCTTGCGTAAACCGCAACAGTAATTCAGGATTCTCGTGGTATGATAGGGCAAAATAAAGGACCTGCAAATGCTACAAAATATTTAAGCCATATGAAATTATTCTAAAACTTAAAAGTAATATCAATTCGCCTATGGCTCATTAGAAGAACAGTGAATTCAACTTAATAATAATTGTTTCATTAATAATTGTTTGCTTACTGTTCGATTTTAATACTAAACAGAATTTATGTATTTCCACCAAAAATTTTAAATAGATAGCCTCCGTACAATTAAACTTATAGGATGCCGGCCCCTTTTGTTTATGAATAATCTTAAGAATATTTAGGACTTTGAAGCTCCATTTGAATAAAAGAAGTACAATCTCTCTTTCACCTCATCTAAAAGGCGACTCTCTTCTTTTGCTTTATTCCCCCTTTCATCATACTCTGTTACCCGTAACATCTCTTCCCTGAATGTTTTTTTTTCTACACGCCGCAACTGACCATTCTCGTGATAATAATATTCATTTCTGGAAATCTTTTTATTATTACCATCAATTGACTCTGACTTTAGAATCGCTCCAAAGGGAGTATATTCAAAGTAGTCTGTTAGGCTTATACCTTTCCCTTTAAAATAAACTAGTTTCTTAATCTTTCCTTGTGGAGTATTAAACACTCGGCTGTGTTGAACTAGTTTTCCATGTCCGTCGTAAGAAAGGATTTCAAATTCGTCACTCTGATTAGTATAAAAATAAAAAGTCGCAGATGTAATGGCAGAATCATTCTTCATTACAATTTCGTTTAAAATTTTGCTCTTATTATTATAAAAATTAAGCTCTTTTGAAACTAATAACCATTTACCGTTGCTTTTTGTATAACGTGAGGTAAGTATCAAATTAGAATCCCTATATGCATATTTTGTTAATGCAGTTGATTTATTTTTATAACTTTCTCTTTCCTCAACTACTTGCCCCTTACTATTATATAATAAATCTCTTTTAGTCCTCACTACCCCGTTCTCTAAGATTGATTCCGAAACTAATTTTTCCCCACTATACCGGGTTATTACTTGGTTATAAATTTTACCATCAACCGTATACTCTATTTCTGTAACAACACCGTCTTGTTTATGATTAATAACTTTGTAAATTGAACTATCAGTACGAATCCCATTCTCAAATGTTACACGGTAAACGGATATAGAATATAAACTATCCTTATAAGTACTTGCAAATACATTGCAATTTAAAAAGATAAGAAAAATAAACCCCATCCTCATAACTTCATTTTTTATTTTATAAAATTTGTACAGCAGGGCCTTGACCATTTACGTTTAGACGAAGGTTACCGGCCTACCTTAAATCATAATAACAACTTTTAGCAGAATATACTAACTCAGGGTGCATACTAAAGTTTTTTATTGATAGTAAAGTTTATGGTACCACCTTCATAAAAACCAATTTTGTTCTCAATTGACGCTATTGCGTTTTTACCGGTAAGTGAGGAAGCATTAGCTCCTGCTTTTATACCGAATTGGGTTTGTGCATTACAAATCGAGAAACCTAAAAGAAAAGAAAGAAAAAACAATTGTTTCATAAGAAATTATTTAGAAGTTTTACCTGGATGACCTTCAGCTAATAAAGGAGAAATTTTAAATCCAAACTCTCTTTCTATCAGCTTTAAGACTACAACTACTTTATTTACTTGGGTCTGGTTTTCTATTGCCTCCCAGCAAGGATATATAAATTCATTATAAATCATCTCTTTTCCAATTTCAACCTTCAAAATATTATCATCGCTGCATAACCCCATATTTTCTTTTCTATTCTCATCATTGAGGGTATATATACCTAGATTTTCCATTTGAAGTAAAAAAGACTCCCAACCTAATTTTGGCGACCCTTTAAATATCTCTTTAGTAATTAAATCTGGACTTATATCATCAATTGATTTGCTTTTAAATCGATATGCGATATACTCACCATCCCATTGCCCGTTTCTATATTTGAGGTTTATGATTTTTCCAGAATCTACCAAAGATGTATAAGTTAACCAAAATCGTATGTGGATGCTATCCGTAGAAGAGGACAAGTGTTCCAGTGATAGTTTTTCGTAATAATACTCGGATGCATCTTTTTTTGTGTTCTCAGATTTATCGACATTTCGAGCAGATTGCTTTTTTGAACCACAAAAAAGTGTTATCAGCAACAAAAAACTTACAACTATTGTTTTATAAACATTAATCATTTTATTTTTTTCTTATTTAAAAACTTTAATTATCGCAGGAATAAAACATGGTTTAAGTTGAGTTGGGTTAGCGGCAATTAGGATTTTAGGCTTAGGAGTATAACCATTATCAAGTAAAGGCCGGGGTAATTCAGGATCATTAGGGTTAATTGTATTATTGGGGCTTTTCCCCAAAAGCACACCTTTTGCCCCCAACACATAAAAGTATTTGTCAGTAAATTCGGTATGATCTCGTTTATCTCTCGCACTAAACCCTTCATTTCTTTTGTCTAGTCTTTCAGATCCCTTCCAGTGTAAATGTATTACGCCTACCAATTTCCCTTTTTTGGGCAAAGGATGATGATCCTTCCCTAGCAAACCAGGAGATTTGCGCCACCTATGACGACTATCATACCATTGTACCGCATCAGTATATCCATAATATTTGTTTCCTTCAAAATCAATTTCAAAAATTAAGGAAGACCACTCTTCTTCATCATCTTCTCCTTTCTGCGAGTTGTTGTTCACCCAATCCAATAGTCCTTACTCTTGAATATTTCGGATTATAATTCATTTATAGAATCTCATTTTAGTATCCTCAAAGACCTTTTTAACTAGTTGTAAATTCCTATAGCCATGCAATAATCTTAAAATTTTATCAAATATTTCTATTGTGGTTTTTTTGTCAGTCGAAAAAAAATCCTCGTCAAGGTCTTGACTCTTGATACTGAAAAGGAAATATTTATCTTTTTGAGCGACCTGTTTTGATAATTTATTTGCAATTAGTTTCTGTAGACAATTAAATGTCACTGTATCCACTTCAAAAAAATAAATCCAATCTAAAGTTGTAGTATCATATGATTGTGGTAGATAAAAAATTATTTTTGGAATCATCTTATTTGCAATCAACCCTGATTCTATTTCTATATATTTATGATTTTTTTCTTTTAAATCTTGAGCCGAAGTTGAAATAAAAATAAAAGACACAAAACACAATAGAATAGCTCTTTGCAGTTGAATATTATTGAATTTTCTTTGCATAAGTTAAAATTGTTAATTTGATATACCTCCTTTATTTGCCTGCAAAACTGTTTTTAAGGTAAATGATGAAGGAGATACTACAGAGGGATCTTTGATCCCAACCTCTCCATTTGAATTTACCATAAACCCATATTTAATAGTAATTAGCCTTTTGTAGGCGCCTGAATTATATTTTGCTACTAAAGTTAGCTCCGCTTCGAAATATATATTCTTAATGCTTTTAGATCTATTGGGGCCATCTTGAAACCTATATGTAAAGCCTGGGCCATTGGTGTGTGAAGGATTTTGATCCATTTTAAAATAAAAAGGTAGATAATCTTCTTGAGGACCATTAGGAACATTTGGGTCATTATAAACAAGTTTATCAGGATAAGGACCGGGTTGCTGTCCTTCTCTTGAATTGGTTGTAATATTTTGAATCCATTGGAAATCGGAATAAGAACTCTCAAAATTATGATATGTAATCAATATGTCAACTCCACCACGGTCAGGAAATTTTTTATTTTCATATTCTTGATATCGTACAAATTTAATTACCCCAGCTTTTACAGGAGCCTTGTCGTCAAGATAAACATCCAAATCCTTAGGCAAGTTTTTCTTTGGAGTTTCAAAATTAGGCATTGCATTATGTTGAGTACTATTTAATAATTGAACAACACTAGTCCCATCAGAAGCTATATCCCATAAACTATATCCTAAGGACTGGGTTAAATTACCTAAAATTGCTCCACCAAAAAATCCCATTGTTGTATTTAATGTTTGCGAAGATTGCCCAGCATTTTTCGAGACAAAGTAGCCTAGTGTTGCCCCAGATATTGCACCAACTGCTGTTCCAACCCAGTTGTCGGTTAAAGCGGTTCCAAGTACATCCCAAACCGAACCCCCGGAAGGATCAACAAGATTTATTGGATTTGCCCCCATGCCTAAATAGGGACTTGCAAACTCATCGTACGGATCAATCGCTGTCCAATTTCCAATCTGCGGATCATACATTCGCAGACCAAACTCATCCCATCCCGTTTCTTCTAGTTCTTCACTAAAACTTCCCTGGTAACCGTACTTGTTTTCTCCTTTGTCAAATGCTTTTGCACTAAGGCCTTTTATTTTTAACCCATAAGGATAATAAGCATTCTCTTCAGTGATCCTTCCCCGTACATGAGTTACTTCAAAATTATCAAAGTAAACCGCGAGCTGGCTCACATTACTCAGGTACACAAATGCATAGCCATTCTTTGGAGCTTTTAATAGCTGCAGAGGTATACTCTGTCCATCTCCCGGTGCAGCTACTCTCCACGCATAACTGCCAAGTCCTGTTACATTATCATATGGTACAAAGTTAAAATTCTCATCAAAGAACATGACATTCATATAGGCCTGCGGGGTTGCATTGCCACCACTGTTTTGATTATTTAGAAATGTTCCTAATTCGCCGGGATTTATACCATAATTAGTAGTAATATTCCCTGCACTTCCATGTAAGCCCCCGGTGGGTGCAGTAGTACTTAAGGCACTAAGCAATGTTGTAAGTAAGGGACTAAACAAATCATTATTGCCAGAATTAACCGGGGTACCTGTATAATAATAATCTGTTTTAGCAGTTATATTATCACCCGCCATTACTTTCAATATAATATTAGGGCCAACTTTTTTATCTCCCTGTGCCAAACCACTTACAGTAGCACTGGTATTGGCATTCCATCCTGCAGCAACTGTTTGCCTTGCTTTTCGGCTCATTACAACTTCATTAACTCCACCAACCGGGTTCCCATTTGCATCCACCTGGCCAAACATCCTTTCTTCATAAAATGCATTAGCAGATTCCATAGTGCAATTGTTGAACTCCGAATGAAATTCTTCGGTCAACACCATCCTTGTATTTTCCAGATTATCTTTTACAAAAAATTCAAACACTCCTTTCTTGTTATCCGGCAAATCAAAATTTCCACCCTGCGTTATTCTCGCATTTACAAGCGGTTGATAAACTCTAATCCTGCCTTCTTCATGTAATATCATGACCAAGTTTACCTGGGCATTACTTTCTTCATAAACAAAATCTCCCATATACCAGGTGGTTTTAGAAGTGCTACTAGCTGTATAGGTAACCTTCTTACCTAATTTATTTCCCGAAGCATCAAAAATAAACTCCGTTATACTCTTGTTCTCGATGGTAATTTTTTGAGGTTTATCCATAAAATTATATATCACCCCATTTGCCCCACTTATTCGGATTTTTTTATTATTATCTTTTACCAGGTTGCCATTGGCATCAAAAACATAATCCTCGCCATTAGTGCCATAGCTTTCATCTTTAAAATCTCCCAGGCTGCCATTATTATTAACTGTTAGATCAGTGGTCTGATCAAATACACGACGCAACTGGTTGCTCCATTCTCCCCCTGACACTTGTTTATAATCATATACCAGCTTATCTATATAAACTGGTGAATTATTACCCGGTATAATACCTTTCTGAAACATCTGTTTCAGGTTATTATTTTCATCATAAACTATTTCCGTAACTGAAAAATCCATTTTGGTATTATTCCAATTGGCATCGGTAGGCTTTTCTTTTTGTACAAACAAAGCTTTTACAAATCGATTTGCATTGTCATATGTATAATCATATCGTCTCGGCATATTATCTCCCTGTGTTTTCCAGATAGCACCTGTAAGATTTCCATTGTACTGAGCATCTGTAAATTTATTGTCACGGTTATCATAGCCCATATACATACCAAAAAAATGATCCCATTGATTAAGGGATGTATTAGCTAATACATAATCTTTATTAATCCCCTCCAACCAGCCACGTACATTATAGTCGTACCGGAAACTTTCAATTCCGGTCCCAGAATTATAATCAGGAGAAAGTTTCTTCACTTTTACTCTCCCCAATTCATCATAACTATATTCGGCCAGCTTTTTATAACCGAGACTTGCATACTGTTTGGATAGCACTGTCAACCGGGAAAGTTTATCATACTCATACTTGCTAATAGTTTGAAAGTTGGTAACTGATGTTCCCGGCATGGTATGTCTGTCGCAAACACTTAAGGTTTTACCCGAAAAATCGTATTGTATAGTGGAATAATCAACAGCATTTTTGATATTATCAGTTAAGCCCTGCACCGTCCTTCCTTTATCATCATAATAAACTGTAGAAACAAGAAATAAATCATTGTTGGGATTATTGTCATCATGATTTTCGTTTATAACCCTGGTTTTAACACCCGTACTAAACCCTATTACCCTTAGTGATTGTACAGTATTTTCAACATATGGATTAGAAGTGGAGGCAAAATTAAAATTGCTATTAAATGTTTTTGCTCCGGTATAACTATAATCATCAAAATAGTTGATTGAGTTAATAACAGTGTTGGCACAACTATTACAATATCCGGAAGACCCTGCTACAGGATTATCTACTTTCAAAGATTCGTTGGCGCCTGTGTATACATTTATTGATACGGTTCCATTGTTTAAATTCTTTACATATTCTGCCATTACATCTCTGGTGGCACTATTATCATAAAGACCTGTGGCAACTGTTCTATCCAAATTATCATATAAATAAAATGCCCATTGTTTGGAACTCCGGTTCCGTTGGTTTTCGTCCTGCGATAATACTAGTCTATCCTTATTATCATATACTAAAAATATTTTCCCTCCGCCTGCAGTGTGTTTTACAATTGCCCTTCCTCTTTCATCAAACTCATACCAGAAACATAATTCCTGGTATACATCATTACTAGCAAACACCCACGAATTGTTCAGAAGATATTTTACAGCTTTAGGCGTTATGGTGCTTCTTAGTTGGCCTAAGTCATCATATACATAATAGGTACAAAGCCATCCGGCATGACCATATTCGTCTAACCCAGGACCAGTTTCCTCCTGCTGTACTTTTTTCAAAATTACTTTACCATCAAAATCAGTATAAGTATATAACCTCTTTCCCTTTTCATCAATCATTATGGATTTTGATAATTTACCTTCGGGATATGTAACAATTGTACTGACAATATATGGTACCGAACCGGTGGCAAAATCAATATTCCAAACCCTTACATCCTCACCAAAAGTATTATAGGAATTTTGTAACTCAACCCCTCTGTTACTGCCCACCCAACTTGTTCCTGCACCCATTGATTTTGTAACCCTGCTTAGTGGCGAAGATTCAAATTCATTCTTGTTATAGAAATAACTTTCACCTGGAAGCTGGGTCTGCATAAATACAGCCTGCTGTTGAAAAGGATTCATCTTCAACCCCCCATTATCAATATTTGTATTGCCATTAGTAGCATTGGCCACAAAAGGCAGGTATTGAAATTGTTGTCTTCCAAGTTTATCGTAGGTATTTGAGTTTACAAGATCAGCAATAATTTCATTATTAGGATTATTGGGGTTTTTGATCAATGAACCTTTTTTTACGACGGTCTGAATGGTTCTTCCTAAACCATCAAAATATTGAGTAGCCTGGGTCACATCTTCCATAGGACGGTTCATCAATGCGGTACCGCTTTTTTCAGGCACATTGGATTCCCAGACCCTCACATAATTGATCTTGCTTCCGGCTGGATAGGGATCAGGTGCCTGTGAAAACAACGACATGTTAAGTGTAAGCAGAAATACTGTTATCAAAATAAATCTTCTATACTGCATCATAAAATATCTTTTAATTCCATTAATTTCCTGTTATTGCATTGATGATAAGTGGATCAGTGGGCTTGGTTGATCCTGAGAAGAATCCGACTAATTCTCCATCTTTACTAATTAGGAATTTTTGAAAATCCCCTCTTACAGGATCACCCAATGAACCATTTTCACTCATACTAGTCAACCAATTGTAAACAGGCTGAATGTCCGATCCTTTAACTGATTTCTTGGAAGCTAAAATGAAAGTTATCCCATAAGTCGTCTCACAGAAAAGTTTTATTTCAGCATCCGTTTTTGTTTCATTCCCAAAACTATTAGTTGGAAATCCAATTATTACTAGACTATCGCCGTGCTGTTGATGTAAATATTGCAATTCTGCAAGTTGATTGGCTTTCGGGCTTCCGGTAGCGATATTTACAAGTAGTACTTTTTTATTTTGAAATTGGCTCATCGACTGAGTAACCCCATAAATATCCTGGAATTGCAAAGAGTAAATACTGCTTGGTAAAATTGATGATAAAAGAAATAATAGTTGTAGCATAAAAGATAGTTTTAATAACAAGTTATAAGACATGGGCTTGATCCGGTAACGACCTGCGAATACGTACTATGAGAACCATCACTAAAACAATACTTCCAGGTACAGGTCCATTGCTTAACTCCATTGACCATTGCCACCGTTCCCGATACAACTGTCCATGTACCTGTTTCGCAAACGCCATTGATACATTTTTTATCATCACCGTTACAACTTGTGCCGTTACAATCATTTCCTCCACCACCACCTACAGGGCAGGCAGAAGGATTATAGACGATTATCCAGTTAGTTGTATTATAATAAGAGCTACAGGGATTAACATTAATTTGCTCTACTTCCTGGTAACCATTATTTTGATTGTTATAATCTAAATTACAGTTGGTATTACCTGTACTCTGCCAACTATTATTTTGACAAGAATAATCAGTACTGTAGTCAATCCACTGTAATTGGTTATAGGTATCGCTTAGTTGATTTAGATCTTTTTCCTCGCGTTGTAATATGTTGGTAAAATATATAGGGTTTGCAGCACATGGTTTACACCGGATGCTTCCTGTTGCAACCCAGTTAGGCGCTAAAGAACTTGCACAATTTTCTACTTCTCCGGCATAATTATAACAAAGCATCTTTATAATATTTTTCCTGTCATCTCTGACAATTTTTAACCTACCTAACCCATCGTATTGGTAATAAAGAAGTCGGTTATTCACATCACATTCTGTAATTTTTCCAATTTTGGGATCGTATGCTATTGTTGACATTCTTGCATCCTTTGGATATATTCTTAATTCGTCAAAGCTTAATGGCTGACTTTCATCTATAGCACCATATCCTCTTGTAATTATAACTGTCCCTGGATTATTGATGCTATACTCGTAATAGGTCCATCCATTTAAAGTAAGAGAAACTGTTTTTGTGGGAAGCACGTTAGAACTGTTATTAGTTACACCAACCCCTAATCCTTTTGCCCAAAACGAAAGCGTATAAGCTTTAGAACTATTTACGACTCGCTTAAAAAAAGGAAGTTCAAAAGAAGAAAAATGAGTGTATTTTTTTCCTGTAACAGCATCTCCAATAACAGTACCTCCGTCACCATAAATCCATCCTCCTTTTTCGCTTGTTTCGAATGAAGTATAAGCGAATTCACTTTGCAAAGCATTTGAAACCTCTGCTGTAACATAGCGTTTGTTATGGTCATAAATCTTGGAACTTATTTTGCCTTCGGGGGTAGTGGTTTCCGTTGAATTTCCATTTGCGTCATAATTAAAATTCACTTGCTCTTTAAAGTAAGTGCTATTTCGTACAAGTATAGTGGGAGATTGTTCTCCTATTAAGGATTTTAGCAAAGGCTGTTTAGTTTCAAGCTTATATATTTTTTTAATTTTAATTTCGCCATTCGGCAATACATTAAACTCGTTAATAGTTGCATCAAGTAAATACTCTGCCCCTCCAGGTTTGGTTAACCACGTTTCGGTAGAAATTGGAACAGCCAGCATATTTCTAATTTTCATTTCTTGGATAGCAGTACTGATATTGTTATAATCGTTGGTGTAATATGTTTTAGAAATAATAATATCTCCATTACTTTTTGTAGTTGAACTTGATTTTGGCAGATAATCGTTATTATATGTTGTTGAAGCTTCCGATTGGGATAATGTTCCAGTCGAGTTATAATTTTTCTCAATTAGACTCGCAAGTTCTGCTCTTCCTGAAATTGGATAATAATCCTCCCATATAAAATCAGAGACCGGGATATTATACGTAGCGGCATAGACAGCAGCCGAATGGGGCATCCCCACTTCTACTTTAGTGGATTTATGATTTTCGCTTACATTCGAATTAACTACAACATTGTAATTGTTAATGATCTCTTTTACGGTGCTGCCGCTTTGGTTTACTATAACTGTTTTAGATGGAAGACCATATTTCCAGGAAGCAAAACGCTCCTTAGAACTATAGGGTAACGTTAATAACGGAATCTCTGAACGCACATTAACAGGCCTTGTGAACTCAGAAATAACTTTACCAGCACCTCCTGGTATAGAAGTATTCACCACTTCAACCCTTGAGTAATTTATACCAATAGAATTCTGTGATTGATATGAATAAAAACCATACGTATTTGACCAAACATAATCTGTAGGATTAAAAAGTTCAAATAGCCGGTCAATCAGTCCGCCAATTATCATAGCAGCTATTGCGGCGGCTGGGTTGGCTCCCATAGAAGCAATAGTAGCTTTACCTATAAACGCCTTAAATAATTTCTTAGCTGCTTCTTTTACAAAAAATTTTGTGAGCGAATTTGTAATATCGGTCTTAAGAATTCCTTCTTTTGTAAAACCATCCGCTGATCCCGCATTCCAAATTTTAATTTGTCGCCGGTTTTGGTAAGCAGGTGTTTCGTATCCCCAACCCGATGTGCTTCCATCAGATAACTTATAATTGTAAGTAGAAACAATGTTATTGGCTGAACTTATTCCATCAGTTGAGGTTATATTTAATACTCGTACACCACCAGCTGTTTTAGTAAGAAGGGGATTATCAGTATCCCTGGATTCGTTCTGTTCATACTCAAACAGAAGCTTCCCGCCAAAAGGAGTTTCCACACTTTTTAATAGACCAAATACGGCAGCTCCAGGCAAAGGCTCACGATATGAAGATGCATTCAACATCAGATTCCGTAGAACTTCTTTATAGGGGCTAACAACATTATTATCGACAATACTGCTTTTATTGTAAAAACCCCAGTGATCCTGAGCTACACAATCATAGGGCGGAACCATATCTTTAGGGTCAGTTGATTCTATCCCCGTAAAATAACCAAATTTATAGGCTGGCTCATTCAGGCCTCTTCCAGATTTTTGTACTGAATTAAGGCTAAGTCTTGTAAATCTTTTATCACTCTCACTGATTACATCTGTATAATTTTTTATTTCCTTCTTAAGAAAATATCCATGATTTAAGGTAAAGGTGTTTACTTCTTCAGCATTATATAGAATTTTTACCTGAGATAAAACGTAATCCCCCGGGACATCAATTCGATTTACTTGTGTATTATATGAGAATTCAATTTTGTGTCCATCGGGGAGCAATATATTTTTCAATCGCTTTAACTGCCCTCTTGACCTTTGTTCATAAATCTGAACAGACTCAACATTTTGTCCTTCCACATTTTGGTAAGAAGGTATTTTATCAGTGATTACATCAATGCTATAATTATCATATTCAAATATTACTTTTTCCTGTGTTATAGGATTAATGATTTCTGTAAGAATCCATTTTTGTATTGTATAGTTTCCAGTAGGCTCTCCACTTGTCACAACTTTTTTAAATGCATCAGGTCCTTCACTTGAAATTTGAGTCAACTTCATAACTTCCGCCAACTCATAATCTGAAAACTTATAAATTATTCCATTTACATCTTTGATGATGAACTCATGAATTCTTGTACGAATTCCTAATCCTGTAAGATTATTAGTTGACTTAGTAATGATAATTTTAGAATCATTTAATAATAAAGGATTCCCGTCCTTCCCCAATACGAATTCTCCTGAAACTCCGTTAAAACTGTAAATAAAAATATCCTGTTCTTTATCTGCAAGAGCCCTCCGGCTTAGTTTCCACCTTTTATCATAATTATTTCTGAACCTGGGCATGAAGGCTAGTTCTTTTGGTATAGCAAAAGATTCTAGCCCCTGCTCATAAAAAACATTTGGAAATTCAGAATATAGATAACCATTAGGATAATAGTTATTAATATAATTATGAGCGAACTCCTCCTCCTCAGGTGTCCCTTCAATAGCCCAAGCTGCAATTGTTTTATTATATCCATAGCTTTGAGAATATGGATAAGTTGGAAACAAACTTGTTGAGTTCTGATCATCCGGCTCTCCATTTTGCTTACGAACAATAGCACCTCCGGCTGAAAGACTCCAATTCTGACCAATATTGGACGCTTGATTATTAACCACAAGACCATTCCCGGAGCTATAGCTTAACGACACTCCAGTACTTAATCCCGATTTTGCATCACTAAACGAGAAAATTGGTATGGCATAATTAGCACTGCCATTTTGCAAATTAACTTGTGCATAGATACTGGATACAAAGAATATAGCAACTCCAAAAAAAATTAGTCTCATAAACAGTATAATTTTATTTTAACGAAAACCCAATTCGAAAAATGATTGGCTGTACCCTCGGTATTTGCTCATAACTTAAAAAATCCCATAGTAGCTGCGCTTTACCAGTTAATTTCTTACTGACCTTATATTTTTTGCTAATCCCTAAAAGGCCACTGCTCTGCCAGATGCTTCTATCTTCTAATATGGAGAAATTATTAAACGCACTGCGATAATTTTGCTCGTAGCCTGAACTAATCCAGATGGAGCCTTTTATTTTCAAATCAGCATATGTTCTCAATCCAATACCCTGGTGACTGATACGGATATTATTCCATCCATTTCCCCAGCCCATTTTATAACTTGCTCCAATACCAATTACACTCTTATCACTTAATTTATATCCGAGGCCAAAGCCTAAATCACTTGTACCTGGGAAAAAGCTGGTTGATTTCTGCGATTGAACATTCGCCGAATATTCTAGCCGTTTCATAAAGGACTTTGTTTTTTGATCATTCACTTTAAAGTCCGGCATTTCCAAATCCGCATTGTTGCCCCCAGCCTGATTTATTTTATCTTTCAAAAGTTGAAACTGTTGTTGGGCAGATTGCATATTTTGTTGCATCTGCTGCTGAATATTCGGTCCACCTGCTGCAATCTGTTGTTGAATTAACTGGTTTATTTGTGCTCTCGATTGTAATCCTGTGAGGTCTATAATATTGGCGGTAGCATCCAGGTCTTGTCGAAAACCCAATAAGGAAGCAAGCATTCCATTCTTTTTCATAAAATTTTGGAACACTTTTGTTTTGCTAAGTAACGCTAAGGCTTTCTTTTCTATTTTTTTTGGGTCCTTAAGTATCTCTTTATATTCTTTTACTTGTGCTGTATAATAATAAACTTGCTTGTTAATTTGTTTTAGCTGCTTCACCATTCCCAATTTTTCCAATTGTTGTTTCAGCAATTCCTTTCTTTCCTTTATGAATTTTTTGATCTCTTCTGCCTGCTGAAATTTATCCTTCAAAGATTCAGTCTTTGCAAAGGCATCTTTCACTTTTCCCCCAATACCATGTTCAGTTAAAAACTTCAACGAGGTGGAAAGAGAGTCCAGTTGCGGGATGTACTGCTTGGCCTGGCTAATGATTGCAGGATTTTGTAATTTGTTTTTCAACCCGGCGTATTTTCCTTTTAAATCAGCAAGACTTGCTTTTGCCTGAATTGAATCTTTAGTGGAAAGTAGTTTGTGAAAGATCTTCTCTTCCTGCTGTTGTAACTTGTCCAACACTTTCATGCTTTTGGCTACCAGTTTGTCTTCGAGTTTTTTTGCTTTCTCTGCAATGGAATTTGCATATTGCTGGGGGTCAAGTTTGCCGAGTAGTGTATTAATAGAAGATTGCCCAAGTAGAGTTGAATGGCCTAGCAATAAATATGCAATAAAGCATATTACCGCTCTATGTATACAATGTAGGTTGCTGGGGATTCTCATTAACAGGTTTTGGCTTTGACGTTCTTCTTTTTCAACTGGCAACTAAACTATTGAATTTGCTGCATGGTTTAGTATAATTATATCGAATTATTCCATTTTTAATAATCAATTAATACAAGTACTCATTTCCGTTATCTTAATATATAGCCATAACTATGTTCTTGTGTTATCTAGACGATAACACACAAGCTTTAATATTATCTCATGCTAACTGTTGCTGCTGGAAATTAGCAGCGATTAATAAACTATTTCACCAAGAGAGGAATAGAATGGAATTCGTTTAAAATTTCATCTCTACTCCTATCAGAAACGAATATGCATATTTATCTCGTAACAAACAATACCACTAAAGAGGTATATTTTTGGCATAATTATTTCTGCTGCAAAAATTCTCACACCGGTTACAGAAAATTTATTTTCAACTCAACATTACCATTTTCTCAATAATATTCAATTGCGGGTACTACGGTATTTGTATCCGTATTTACCGCAATTCGTTTTTCTTCCTTAAATAGCTTTCACAATAGTATACGTGATCACTAAATAGTCATGAGGATTTTTTTTTAAATGTCTTTTTGAAACATCCATTCAAAACTTTTCAATATAGTATCTTATTGTGTTCAATAACGTAAGTTCAAAGTGAAATTTTAGTTTTCCTAAGTGCAAGTATGGCCCTCAGTCGTTGCCGGATCACCGTATCTGGCTCAATGTGGAGTTGCTTTGCGATCTCGTGGTTGGACTTCCCTTCCAGGTAATAAAGCCGGATGATTTTTTGCAAGGCCGGGGAAAGAGTATCAATCAATTTGTATAATTGGTTAGCAGTTTCAGCAGCGATTAATAATTCTTCATAGCTGGGTTCTTCTGTTGGAGAATTGAAATTTAATTGTTTCCGCCGATTTTTCTCTAGTTGCTTCAGGCATTGATTGCGAACAGTAGTATAGAGGTAACTTTTAATTAAAGAAATTTGTTGAAGGCGATCTCTGCGTTGCCAGAGTAGTACAAAACAATCCTGCACAATATCTTCGGCGGCTTGCGGATCATCGACATAACGGCTGGCAAAATAGGTTAACGGAGTAAAATATTCCCGGAACAGGCAGTCAAAAGCAACCTCATCTCCTTGTTGGAAGGAGGTAAGAAATAAAGGGTCTTGTGTTCCGGTTGGACGCGGCACTATATAAAAACATTGTTGTCATAATCGATGAGTCTGCCAAGTAGAGGTAATAAAAAAAGCGCAGGTCTCCACTTACTGTCCTGAGGTCGTAGGAGACCTGTACACAAATAAGGGAGCCCACGCCTAAACGTGAGCTCTTGCCTATCATCTTGTGTACTTGAAATTCCTACGTTTCAGGACAAGACTCAAAGCGAAAGCTTCAAATTATTTTCACTATGAAGATTCGCAAATCTAGGGTTAGAGTATTAATTCCACATTAGATTTTAAACAAATCTACTAACTGTTGGTAGAACTAACAACACTTTTCTTTTCCATTTAATGGACTATTGCTATACGAAAGAATGAAAGAAAAGGATAAAATAAGGTTAAAGAAAGTTTCTGCGCTTCTCAAAAAAAAGAGAACGGAAAAAGGAATTGGTCAAAGGGAACTTGCTTCAAATTGTGATGTTGATGTTTCAAAAATAAATAAGATTGAAAAGCAAAATGCTAATATGATGGTTACAACTTTAATAGAATTAGCAGAAGGCTTAGGGGTTCATCCAAAAGAACTTCTTGACATTGACTTTACAAAAAAATAATTTTGGTCAAAGTCAAAATCCGCTACCAGTAAGGGTTTTAATGAAATTGATAACATTTCAGAAACAAAATATTATGATCAACAAAAATCACTAATGGAAATATTCCTAAAAAAAAAATTTGTCAGACAAAATTCTTGACCCTGTTTTATGACGCAATCACACATAATAGCTCTGTACTAATTGATAGTATGTCAAATCAATTAATTTTAAATTGCCCTACCCTGGTCAAAAATTTTCTGGCGTTTCTACGGTTTTGATCTAGTTTCCATGCCCCGTTTACTCCAAAAACACCAGCAACCGTAATTACTCCTTCTCCGATATCCTGAACAATTTCAAGAGCAGAAGGCTCCTCAGACTTAACAACAAGAAAAGTACCAAGTGCCATAACTGACAACTCGCCAAGATATTTTCCAATTTCAATCACAAAATCCTTGTTTGTCTTTTTTATTGATTCTATGTATGAGAAAGGGTCAAAGTCATTTTCAAGAGATTCATAGAACTCTTCTACTGTTAAATTAAATGACTTTCTTAATTGAGCTATACCATCCAGATTCCTGAATTGAATAAATTTTTCCAATGGAATATCTTCAATCTGTTTTGGCAACTTTGTCTCTACGATAATCTTGGCAGACTGCAGCACATTATCGTGGCTAACATCTTTCATCCTCAGATGTGTTGAAAAGCTATCCAGAACTGGCTCGTCCGTAACCGGTGTTGCCTCTCGCCTATAAGCCATGCTTTCTGCTAGAAATGTCATATACAAACTGCAAAGTTCTGGAGATAGCCTTATGCCCTTATGATGTCTTTCACCAAAACCATGGGTTTCGCAGCAATAAAAAAACTCATCGGTAAACTTTTCTGCATACAAGAGAGATGTCCAATTATCACGATTTGCCCATGTGGCAGCCGGGTTAGGATCATTGAAAACATGATGATAAGCTGAACGATCACTAAGAATTAAATCAATCTCGTTGATGGTTTTGTCGGTCGCATCATACCCCTCTCCTGAATTGGGTTCAACTATTCTAACAAGATCGGTATTATCTCTTATGTTTTTAAAAATTTCAGAAATTTCTTTACTACCTGAAGGGGGGATAATTGGTGAAAAATTGTCAATGTAAATCAACGCATATTTCAGCCAAGATTCATCTTCTGGTTCAAATGAGGGATAGTAAATCAAATTTTCCATGTGCGATTAACAAAGGCTTTAAGTAAAATGTATTTACAATAGGTCTGAAAAGGTAATAAAGTTGATTATACTTATCAAAACTCTTTAAAAATAAAAAAAATAGATTGAAGAGAGTGTTTTAGTGTATAAAAGGATCAATACTTTTAATCAGTTCCCGAATGCCTCCCATTTTTTACACAGAAGATTTAGCTTTGACATTGACTAAACTAAATCAGGTTGTTAAAAAAAAGTCGGTTTCATTTATGCATGTTGAACCTCATATTTATAAAGATTACTTTTTCACAATAATCCAGAACAGATTATTCAGGTATGCAGATGCCATCTGGGGACCAGGTGGTTACTCACCAAACATAGCTTCCTACATTTATCACAATGCAGAAAAATTTAAGTCTCTAAATGCTCAATACAATTTTTGCGGGAAGGGCTTTTGGGGATATGGGATTAACCACATTTGTGACGGAAAGGAATCGTTTTCGCATTTGGATGTCGAAGAAATCCGGAGAGATACTAAGCTAAACAAGCACCATGAACCATACCGTCAGCTTTTGGTAATGACCTTCAAAGTAGAAGGAGAAAGTTTATATGTTAGCACATTCTCTTTAGAAACGGTAACTGCTTTAGTTAACTCAAATATCAATACACGGTATGATCTGAAAGATTTTAGAAATGCACGAATCACTACACGGAATAATAAAACAATCATTGAGTTTATATTTGCAGGTGCGGATAAAGCAATTTCATTCCAGGTTGATGATAATTATTACCCGCAATATCTAAGTGGTGATAAACTGGCAAAACATTATATTGAAACGATTAAGAAGCTTGCAAATGATGTTATCGAAAAAGAGAAGAATAGCTTAAGACCCAGAGTCTTTGATTTTATCAAGGATTTTACAACCTCAATCCACTTGCTCCAAAACCAGGGTGTTAATGCTGAATTTATCAAAAAAATGAAAGAAGGCGATACAAAAGACGAGTCGGCATTCCGCTACTGGTTTCAAACCGCATTTGTTATGGCGGGCTATAGTGCCGAACCAGAGCCGGAAAAGGGTAACGGTAGAATTGATTTAAAGGTGTCGCATCCCTCAATGGCTAATAAAATAATTGAGTTCAAAGGATGGTGGAACAACGATAAGAAGAACATCATTAATCAACTCAGAAGCTATCTAACAGACTTTGAGCAAGAAGGCTATGTTTTTATGATCAATAACAAGAAAACAGGCATCGAGGAGGATTATAAACAATTAATTATCGCAGAAGAAATGAATTATATTACCGGCAGTTGGTCTGAAATTGTAGTTGAACCTTCGGGATATACATACTTCAAATCCGAACATAGTTTCATAAGAAAGAAATCCATCTTCCATTTTATATTCTCCATCTATTAATCAAACAAACTTCCCGCTTGTAAAAATAAAGTAGAAATTAATTACATGGTCAAACGAATCACCAATCAAAATCCATTAATTGAAGAAAAAGTAAACTATTTTTTAGATCGTATTACTCATGCTGCGGACTATGCAGGTCGGGAATATCATTTAGAACTCGAAAGCCCTACTTCTTTATTGGAAAAGATATTATTTCGTTTTCAAAATGATAAAGTTTACCGGTTACCGTACTTTGATAATTACTTTAAACAGTCATTTTTTACTGCTGACACATTCTGGAATGCCTTTCCAACTTATCTACGGGTAAAAGGTATTGTTGCCAACTATAATCAATTAGGCAAATCGAAAAATGAAGAAAAAAAACGCATTCTCATGAGTACTGCGTTTCAAAATGACTTGCATATTCTCCATCAAGATCTAGTTGCGGGAATGCCGCGGGAATTAATGACTGGAGTTATTGGTAATGTACTATGCTCTCATAAACTTGATGAGTTTGTGCCTAACTCTACAACCACACATGCGGATTTTTTTATCACTGCGGCGATTTTACTGGTTGCTGAATATTTGTTCCGAGGATACTCCAAAGGGGAAGTGAAAGATATCATCTCACGGGTCTTTAGTAAGGATATACATTCATTTCCTTTCCCCGCCAATGCTACTACGAAACGACTACGAGAAAAATATTTGGCAGAAAAAACATTACAAAATCAACTTAATGGGTTCACCAATGCCTTCACGCCAGTAGAACAAAGCGGAATTATCATGGTCAAGGTTTATGGAGGAAATTTTCCTGAAAACTTTGAATTCAAATATGACCAGGTTAGTTTTTACGGGAAGGATCATAACCGAATAAAGAAGATTAGATTGTGTATGAATCAGGATGATGACAAAAGTTTTTTTGTTGACGGCGATTATTTTATTGCCAGCGTAAAGATTCAGTGGTACTCTGAATACTCTTTGTTACCAAATCTGATAAAGAAAATACGAAAGGAACTACCATTTATATCCGCCTCTTATGACAGGGACTTTAGTGTTGACACTTCCGGCAACTATATACGCCTTACTAATGCTCACCGCTACTTTGGAACTGCGTGGAGTACTAAAACATTTGAAAACAGCACACACCAAATAACACTCAAAGAATTAAATGACAATGCATTCCATATTCTACGCAAGACCTCAGGGATTTCGGTTGACTGGTTTCTTAAGTGTGAATCGATTTTTATTCAAGCCCAGAAAAATAAATCAGTAGCCGACTACTGGACATACATTGAGACATTGCTTTCTTTTAATCGCAGTGAGAAACAAGTAATGGGACTCGTTTCGTCAATCATTTTGGAAAACGAAAAATTCAATCGAGATCAGAGAATCCTGACAACGTTATCTAACAACTTTTCCTTTTTCTCTAATGGATACGACCTTCTAAATGTTCCACAAGAGCGCTATAGAAATATTATGAGGGCTATGCGTAAAGGCAAGGTTGCTAAAGAAATCAAGGCGGTAACATATCCCTTCTTACGTGACTTAGTAAACGAATATCATCAAACACTTGATCAAGCCTACTATATAAAATCAAAGGAATATTATTATGGAATTCTCGTGGAAGCATATGAATACCGAAACTTTCTCCTGCATAGTGGTTTTGAAAATGAGGCAGCAAAACAAAAGATGATCACATCATTGCCCCGTATTGTTTTTCGAATGCGGTGGTTAATACTAAATGCATTAAAGAAAGGTGAAAACAACACGCCTTTTGATCAATTGATAGAGAAGTTAGTCGAAAAGGGAAATTCACATCTTCCCATTTCAATTTAATTCCTGTATAAGTTTTTCAGTTTGTGAATTTTCCCAATTGGTAAAATTTTCAGGTCGGGCAAGATTTTCTGTCCACGCCTGGTTAAGCAATTGTGCTATGGGCTCTCCTGAAATTTCTATCTGCTTACTGTAACTAGATAATCCAATATCCTGGCAACTTTGAAAAACCGTTGCAACTAGCTCCGATATTATATGTTGCGGAAGCAAAGTATCATAAAATTGACTTTTAGCATTAGCAGAAATAGCCATAAAAGATGCCCAGTAATTCTTCAATTGCTCAATATCGGACTGATGCCCCATTAATTGAAGCATGCTGAAAATGGCATACATACGAGATTCGTCCGAAGGATGATTAGCGGTTGTGCTATATATGCCTTTATCTGTACTACTGATAGTTGATATTTTTAAATTAGTCCAGCCATAGCAAGGGCCGGTTAGATAGGTTGCAATTAAATCACAGATAAATTCTTCAATCCATGAATTTTTCCAAGAGTCAAAAGCTTCTTTTAAAACGGGGATTGTTTTCTTGTCCCTGTTCTCATCGTGTATAGCCTGTATCTCGTCCCTGAAATGTTTGTCTAAACTACTCTCAATGGTGCCTTTCAAAAACGTTGGGAACTGTCCATAAATCAGGTGACCGATCTCGTGATAGAGGTCAGGTAGATTTAACAAGTTTCTTTCCTCGCCATAGGGCACGGCAATGATTTCATACAAAGGGTATACCCAATAATAATTATCGTTATTGCTGATAACAGATACAATAGGGGGACGTTGGTTACATTCAATCTCTCGATAAATTCGGTTAATCAATGCATTGAAATATTTTTCATTTTCACCGTAATGAATAATAACCTGGAACCGGTAAAGTTCAATGGCTAGGAAACGCTCATAAAGGGTGTTGAATTTTAAAATATTGTTGCCAGCCAGTTCATCAAATGAAATATCTGGCGAAACAAGGGTTGTATTTACTTCCTGGTTGAGTTTATTTAACAGGGAAAGGGTTTTATCAAAAAAATCTTTTGGAATAGCAGTAGTTTCTTTCAACTGCTCCAGGTTCACAATCATTTTTTGAATCCTACCTGATAAATCATGGAATATGCCTTTGACAAATGCTACCATTAACGGGAACTTCTAAGTTTTCTGAATAATACTTTTCGCTCGCCGTCCAAAGTCATTAGTATCCTGTCTAATGTACTTAGTTGGTCGGTACTTAATGTCTCTTGTTTGTTGATTAGTTGCTGTATTTCACTGACATCTTTTTTTACGGTAGGAATATTGATTTGAAGTTTTTCAATATAATCGCCCGCCACCATACTGGGTATATCGGTAGATTGATTGGAAGTATTTTCCAGCAACTGGAATAAATCCTGTAAAAAATGGCTCAAATAGTTAGTGGCCTGAAGTTTTTCTTCTTCTGACAACATCAATGCCTGGTATTTCGCATCGGTATTATTCTTTTTAAGATATTCCTTTTTGAAAGCTATAATTGAATTATTGATTTTATCAGATGTATCAACCAAGGTTTCATATTGATTGGAGAGGACACTTAGATCGCTCATAAATTTTATTTTTAAAGTAAACTAATTCATAGTTTCATCATCGTAGACTTCACTTGTTTCTTCTTCACCTGTATCTATATAATCAGCAAGCGGTGATAGAAAAGAATCAATCAGCTTAATGATAATTGGCAGGTTATTGCTTTTATCTGGTGCAGAAAACGCCAGCATACATTGATCAAAAACATCCTGCATTGCTTTTGTAAAGTTGAGGTTACCATATGCATTATAAAGACAAAGGGGATTAACAGTTCCTGAAATTTTAAAGGGATAGCCAGTATTAAATAAATAACCCTCTTTGTCCCCGATTATTCTGAAAGTACCAGCTTGCGGGTTCTCAAGTCCGGCAAATCCTGAAACTTTACAGGCTGCTCTGAGCGGTAGTGCAGATTTTTTATGCAACTCAATTACCCCCCAATGAAAGTTATCTGTCCTGACCAGTTCTTTACTCTGTAAAAGTGAGATAACTGTCTCAAAAGCTTTTATTTCATCATCGAACACCCTTCCATCACGCAATATGGCAATACTGTTAGGATTAGGTGCAAAACGAGGTATTTGGCTTTCTAAGTTCTCTGTTAGTATGGATATAATCGTTGCCGAATCAATTTTTTCATCCCGCATCCTTCCTGTTTTTCTTGGAATTTCTTTGTATTTAAAAATTATATTTTCCCCGTTCTTAAAAAGAAAAGTAATTCCAACATACCTGTCCTGTACATCCACACCAATCCAGATATCATGATGAAAATTATTTTTCAGCGCATAAGGCCATTTATTATTAATCTTTAAATATTCCATGACCAGGTAAAATAAGTAAGATTTAAAACGGTCGATATATTTTGGTGCTGGTTTATAATTAAGACCTTCTTTATTATCGGAAACAGTTTCAAAATATCGGCTGATATTTTTCGAAGACGCACATTGGAATTTGAGGTTGGGGAAAAATTTTTTCTTCAAGCAATCATGAAAGGTTTTGATTTTACTTTTATGCTGGCCACTCATATCGTCAAACAGGAATAATGCGAAACCGCTTCCTATACGTTTACGCAATAGTGTCCGCTGAATTTCTTCTACCTGGAAAGTGGCGGCTTGATTGGGTTTGATCTGATAAGGTATGAGTTGGAACCCTTGGAATTTAGGGGCCAGCTTTTTCATGTAATTTTCAAAATAAGTTTGAATCGCAGTAATATATCGTTTATCCAAGCTTTCCGGGTAAATTAAATATTGTGCATCAAAACTTGTTTGCTTTAAAATCTGGCAATCTATAATATGGTTTTTTCTTGCCTTAGCGTAGTCACGCACGGCAATTTTGGGGTTATCATGATAGCTGTTACTGACAGATAATATTTTCCCGTTATTGTAAAGAAGTTCCGGTAAGGGAAAATAATCCTGTTCTTCTTCAAAGGGGATAGTACTGACTTGTAATGGTTTTTTGTTTAAAGAAAAACTTTGTAAAAACTGGGCAACCGCCTGCGAAATACGTTCAAATCTTTCTTCAACTGGTTGAATAGAATATTTATGCAAGGCCGTGTTATCTAAATCCTTTGTATGGTAAACAATTTTTGCCAGTGAACTAGCTCCATGATGCGGCTGCATAGCTCTTTTGGGGTACTTATATAATAAAGTAAGATCATTTGGACGGAGTAGTCCTTCAACCTTATTGTAGTGATTTGCTGTCCTTGTTTTGATGTAATTAATTATGGTTTCGCCATCGTATCTGTCTTCACCGATTGATCGCAAAAATCCTACTACTTCAATGATATACCAGTCGTCACCGTTTTGATAAAGACAATGTTTACCTGTTAGTCGATCGGCCATGTAATGCTGGTTCTGTATTGAAATGATGGCTGACAGGTATTCACTGGCGACGTACTTAAAAGTGGGGTTCAAAACGAGGTAAAAATTTCCGTCATCAAACTGACGTATCCGTAAGAAAAACCCTTCATAAATATCTATGCCAGAAGAGTCATCACTGAATACCGGTTGTTTTACATAAAACTGGTTGCTGTTATTTAATTCAAAAAAATCATAGTGCGCCTTCAATTGCCTTTTAATAGCCGCAGTAAGAAATTTCAAAGGAATTTCCTGATTTTCTTTATTAATATCTTTTCCTTGCAAGTGAAAAACTTCCGGAAGAAGTTTAACATTCACTTCAAAGGGAATGGCCTGTACTTTACTGATGTTTAAGATCCTGTTGGATGGTATAGCTAACATAATTTTCCCATTGCGGATAATTGAAGCAACAGGCCCTTTAATATGAGCGGCAATTTTGAACATTACTTTCTCTATATTTTGCCTGTTCATTTTCTCCTGCCCTTTAATAAGGGGTAGATCGATTTCAACCAATTTATAAGAGAAATCATGCTCCCGCAGGTTCAGCAATTTGTATTGATTGTAAGTAATTTTTTTCATCGTATTCATGATTATTTAAATAGAGATAAGTACACAAAGTTTTATAATTACAAAAAAGGCAATTTGCTTCATTTTCTGTTGCTGCGATGGATGGCATTTCTGCAACATCTGGTTCTGTCATTGCCTCAAGTAGTTTTATATCCCTTCCCGACAAATTAATACTATCAATAATCTCATTTATCTTATCGGGATCCATGGCATACTCAGTGACTTCTTTCTTTAAAAGGTTCACTTTGAAAAGCCGTATATCGTTAAACTCGTAAGGTGCTTTCCCCTCCTTCCTTTCTTTTTCCAGTCTTTTATAATAAACTGCCAAACCGCAAACCAGTAATTGCTTTGAATAATCGGATGATAGGCTTTCTGAAACCTTCCAGTCAATAACAAATGGCTTAAACGCATGATATCCCACTAAGTCTATTTGGGGATTTACTCTGACTGCCTCTACATAAAAAGACCATGCCTTCAAATCGGGTAGCAAAGGATAAGAAGCATATAAATAATTGAGCAAGGTTGTTTTTCCGTCTGGCATAAAAATGTCAGGGATAGATAGAATCGCAGTTCTTATTTTTTCATAAGATTGCGCTATATCCTCAGGATTATACTCCTTGCTCGTTTCATGTATATCAAGGATACAAGGTTCGTTATCTTCTTCCGTTATCGTTGCCTGTTTATTTTTAGGCAACCGGTAAATTTTATTGGATGAATAATTGAATTGTTTTTGAGCAATTGAAATGGCATAATCCGCTAATGCGGGGAAGTCCAATACTTCCTTTGCTACGATAGAAGGAATTATTTTTTCATTCATTATTTTGTCAACTACAGATCCAACCCACATATCCAGGTTTTTCATATGCCCTAATTCATAAGCTTTCCGACGAAGAAGATCTTTCCTTCCCCAACTTTGCAGTCTATAGGCGAAGAAGAATTTCCTATTACATTGCCGGAGTGTACTGCCCTTTGTATATGACCATGTAGTCTCTCCCATTATTTCATCAATTCATCTAATTTATCAAGATACTTATGCAAAGACTCTTCATTTTCGAAGAGATCTTTATTAGGTAATCGCTTAACCAAGTTGCCGCTGCCTTCCGTAACGCCCTTTCTGAAAGCAGGACTTATCGAGAAGTGCTCTTCGTTTTCAATGGAATTATTTTTTATAATTTGAAAACTTTTCAAAATCGCTGACTTCACATCTGCAACAGAAAGTTTTAACTGGTCCAATAACTTTTTAAGAATAAATACAGGAATATTATTCACAGCAATTTTATCGGTTTGCAATTCTTCAATAATTGATTTTTTCAATGAAGTGGTGGTAGATATATCTTCCATAGATAAATGGTTGCTGGAAATTGATTGAATTAATAATTCCCCAAAAGAAAGAACCGCCATTCTTTCATAAAGACGATCTACCATCAATTGTTTTTTATCGGCAGGAATGTTTATGGAATGAGCTGTAGGCAACGATAGGAAAAGCCCATCGTTCTCAGATGCAGTCATATCTTCTAACCAGGTAATAACAAGTGCTTCCTGGATCGGGTCTATTTTTTTTATATTACTCATAAAACTCCTTTTTGTTGTTTATTGATATATTCTCTCAGTTTTCGCAAAGCACGGGAATGCCTCATTTTTAAAGGGCCGGCATCCGTTTTTAGCATGGAAGCAATTTCATCATAAGAATAATTCTGGGCCTTCAGTAAGAGCAGATCCTTTTCACGTGGTTCTAATTTTTCTAATGAAAGTTTCAATGCTGCAAACAGGGGGCTTTCAAGCACTTCATTTTTATAATAATCCGTAAATACGGTAGGTTCAATAGCGAAGTCTTCCTCCGCCTGATTAACCGAATCAGCGGCAAAATCATCCAGAGCTACAAACTCCAGTTTTTCTTCACTTCTCCGGCTATCCCGGTAGCTTTGGCGCAGGTTATTTTTAAAGATTTTAAAGATTAAATTATTGAAGTGCCGCGAACTCTCTAATTTATAACCTGGCAGTTTCAATAATAGGGTATCGAGCGTTTTATACACAACATCCCATGCCTTGTCTTCCGATAAAAACCATTGGTATATTGCATAAGAATATAGTTTCTCTCCATAATCGGTAAACAAATATTCAAGACCTTTCTTGTCTTTCTTTTTTATCAATTCTATCAGTTCTGTATAATTCATACTAATTGTCTCTATTATATATAGGCAAACAGGTAACAAGTTAAGAATTGTCAAATTTTCTACTCTTAATTTGTTGACAATCAATTACATTTAAAAATAATTAATTTATAATGCATTATCTGGCTTAAAATCAAAAAACACCCTATCTTAATTACAAGAAATTTACTTGATTCTTAGGAAAATTCAACCAAAACATTATGCCTGTTCGCAAAATTATTGCATACTTTATGCATGAGAAGGAAGAAGCTTTAATAAAAGCTTCCATGATTAATCCACAAAAAACAGAGAGCTATTTTATAGGGGAAGTAGACGAGGGACAGTATAAAAAATTATTGGAGGAAAAAATAATTACCCAGGAAATACAGTCCGGAATTTTAGAAGAAAAACGGGAAATGCACCGGCTGAAAAGAATTGACCGCGTAAGAGGATTTACCAATATCCACCATCCCGATATTATTTTACTAAGAGATGAACAGGAAAAGGCGGGATTCCCGGCTTATTATAAATTCTCTATTGCAGGCCCTTTATTAGAGGAATACCGAGAGCAGTTACATGCCGCAAATATTACCATTCTTGAATTTATACCACCTGATTCTTATTTGGTGAGATTAGGATCGGAAGATGAGTTTCTCACCTTAGTCGGCTTACTATTTGCAAAAAATATCACTTACTATAGTTCAAAGGATACGGGAATTAATATAATTAAGAACACTATTCCGGCGCACGGCACAATGATCGAGAAACAAATTGTTCCCTTTGATATTTTACTGCACAGGAAAGAAGATATGGACGGGGTAATAGCCTGGTTATTAGAAAAAGAAATTGCGATTGCAGGAGTAGCCGGCAAGAAAATACGTGTATACCTGTTAGAGGACTCCGCGCATAGACAGGAAATTGCTTCCCATACAGCCGTGCAATCATTTGACCAATACATTCCACCCAAATTACATAATGATGTGGCCAGAGGCATTATGGGTATGGATGCTATATCTAATGGACAACCCAACCTAGAGTTTGATGGCGATGGCCAAGTAGTGGGGGTGGCAGACACAGGGATTGATATTTCACATCCGGATTTTGAAAACCAGGTGCATAAAACACCAACTGCTTGGGGAAGAGAAAATGACTTTTCAGACTTCGATGGTCATGGTAGTCATGTCGCTGGTTCTATTGTAGGAAACGGTGCTTCATCAGATGGAAAAATTAAAGGTACTGCTCCGGGGGCAAAAGTATTTTTTCAATCTATTATGAATAGTAGCGGCGAATTAAATCTCCCTTTGCAACTACAAATGCTTTTCCAGGAAGCGTATGACAATGGAGTCAGGGTACATAATAATAGCTGGGGTTCTGCTACCAGTTCCCGATATACAATTAATGCTATTGAGGTTGATGATTTTGTTGCTGCCAATCGTGATATGCTGCTCGTGTTTTCCGCTGGCAACGAAGGGAACGCATTCAATCCCATTAACGCTCCCGCGGGGTTCCCTGATTTCTTGTCCATAGGTTCACCGGGCTCTGCGAAAAACATCCTGACTGTGGGCGCCAGCCGAAGTTTGCGGACTGAAGGAGGATATTGTTCTTATAATTACGGGGATATTTGGCCCAGTCATTTTCCAAACCCGCCGTTAAGTACAGATAAGGTATCCGGAGATAGTAATGCACTTGCAGGATTCAGTAGCAGGGGACCATGTGACGATAACAGGATTAAACCCGACGTGGTTGCTCCGGGTACAGATATAGCATCGGTAAAATCATCCGAAGCCTCATTATCCAGCTATTGGGGAATACTGCCGGGTAATAACAAATATGCTATCATGGGGGGAACAAGTATGGCAGCTCCATTGGTTGCAGGATGTGCTGCAGTAGTCAGAGAGTATTATCAGAAAGCGAAAAATCATGGGGCAAGTGCAGCACTCGTAAAAGCTACTATCATCAATGGATGTAAAAAACTTACCGGGGTTGATTGCATTGTGAAATTTCCAGACTTACCTAATTATAATCAGGGCTTCGGAATGGTGGATATGGTTCAAACAATCCCGGGCCCAGCCAACAATTTTTTTTTACGATTTGAAGACAATTATAAAGACCCCACTAAACATTTTCGTTTTACAGGCCAAGCTGCAAAAATCCAATTTAAGTTAACGGTCAATACATGGTTAAGAATATGTTTAGTCTACACAGATATTCCGGGAAGAGCTTTGCAAAATAATCTGAACCTCATGTTGGCTTATAACCTGGATAATACAAAATGGATCGGGAATGAAAATGTACCATCCTTATTGAAAATGCCCGACACAACAAACAATGTAGAGGTCATCAATATTGAAAATGCAAAAGCAGGAGAGTATACCTTACTGATAACGGCCACGAATATTATTAAGGGCTATCAGGATTTTGCTTACGTTATAACGTCCGGCGATATCAACGCGAATTAAACCACCTAAAAATAAAAATTATGTTTAAACTACATGTAATTCAGGCTGAATTCGGGGATTGTATGCTCATACAATATGGCAGCGAAGCATCTCTTAAATTTATATTGATTGATGGGGGACCAACAGGCGTCTATGAGAATTCACTACGGGACACCCTTACAAATATTGTTAGTTCAGGCGAATTAGAAGCAGCTATTATTACACACGTTGATATCGATCACATCAAGGGAATTCTTGATCTACTGGCAGAATTAAAAGCGCAGAAGGATAACAATGAGGAATTGTTTATAGGAATAAAGGATTGCTGGATGAATACATTCAGCGCCACGATTGATACAAATAATACACTGGCCAATAGGATCAATTCGATTTTCAGTACGGCAGCCGGCAATGGTATACAAATGGCCTCTACGGCTATTGCACTCAATGGCATTAAAGAAGGGAACAAGGTGACTACACTATGTAATGTTTTGAATATTCCCATGAACAGTCCGGCGACACAAGGAATAATGCGGGTGGGTTCACCGAACGCTTCATTCAATATGGATAATCTGGAATTCACAATTGTCGGACCAACAAAAGAGAACCTGGATGAATTAAAAATAAAGTGGGACGAATGGCTAACAGAAAGGGAAAATGATATGGCTGCAGGCAATTTCAACTTGTTATCCATGTCAGATAAAAGTGTTCCTAACCTGAGTAGTATTGCATTTCTGGTAAAAAGTATTGGTCGGACTATTTTATTTACCGGAGATGGAAGAGGCGATCATCTGATAGAGGGGCTTAAGAAAAAAGGGTTGTTGAAGAACGGTAGAATGCATGTGGATGTATTGAAGGTGGCGCATCATGGAAGTGACAGGAATACGAATCGTGATTTTTTTGAAAATATCACTGCTGACACCTATGTGATTTCTGCAAATGGTAAAAATGGAAATCCGGATTACGCAACACTAAGTTGGATAGTTGAGTCCGCACAATTAACGGAAAGGCCCATTCACTTAGTATTAACGAATCAAACCGCATCAACCAAAAAACTATTGAAAGATTATGCACCTGAAGAATCTGGTTATTCTATAGAATTCATCCCAGAGAACGAATCGTCAATCGAAGTTTAGACCATTACTTACTATCGGCATTGTCACTCAGTACATAGAAGGCGGATGAAAAATCATCCGTCTTTTCATTTCAAAAAATAACGTATTGTCCGGCTACGCAGACAACTACCACGATCAATTAGCTAAACGCTTTCCGAAATATTAAACTCAGTATCAGACAACGCACATAAATTTCATTACAGTATTCTGTGTACGAAACAAACGACCAAACCTCTTCACTCTTACCTCCTTTTCCTGTTTTCAATACAATTTTTTGTTTGCCTTTATTGATACGAGCTGTTTTGTGGTGAGTACCATTACGCAGTGACGCATTGTAGAAGTCACCTAAAGGAGCTAATTGTAAATTAGTAAGAAAATTTTTACACCTCCCCGCTTTATCAGTTTCAATAAAATTGCTGATTGTAAAATTTGGAGTTTGGAAAAGTTCATAATTATTCCTGGCCAATAGATTGTTGATACAAGCTGGAATGATCAATAAGTCACCAAATACTTCATAAAAATCCCCATATACTTTCTCAATCTTTTCCCATTTAATTGACGAAGTCAATCCCTCAGGCTTGTGACCTAGTTTTTGAGAGAGCAGTGTTGGAAGAAGGTAATCCGAAACGTCATGATACTGCCTCATCAATTCGTACAATTTATGTGAAAAAAACTCCTGCTTATAAGGTTCCCAAAAATTCAACAATCTGAGATAATCCGGAGATTTCTTTGCCGCATTAAGAGCCTGTAGTACTTCATTGTATATTTGTTCCCATCGTCCTTCCAAAAATATTACACAAGTGTCAAATACTTCATCCACTATTTTCTTTTCAACTTCTGATTGGGTTAATTTATATTTATCAACCAAAATATCCCATCGCTCTTCTACTAACAATCTGAAATCATCAGCAATCGCTTTCCATTTCTGATAGTACAGAACATTGCTGATTTGGGCTCTTCTAAACCCGACAAAATTGTCTTTAGCCATGTCCTTATTCATGAATTCCAGATTTGGAAAATAGAATTTATCTGTTTCCCTGTCAGGGTCAATCGGAATTTCTGGATGAAGGTTAATTACCTCAGCTTCAAAATACCCCTCAAGAATTGTAAGTCCTTGTGAAATAGGGGCCAAGCCGTCAGAGGTGCCAAATGTTAAGCTATCTCCACATTTCTTACAATAGAAACTTGCGGATTGAGGAAAGTTATTTCCAACACTATAGCGAAGCCTATATTCTCTGCCGCAATTGTTACAACGGACATTTTTAGATACTATCATAATACAGTTGCAAAATTATAGCTAAACCTGTCCATTCCGAAATAGAGTCAAGGAACTCGATTTTTTTGTTTGCCTATTCGTGTTTCAACAACCAACACTTTATACATTCATTTAGATTTCAATAACAAGATAATCCAGGCAATCCCGTTTAACCACCAACTTCGAAACCAAACCAACCACATCACCTATGGCTGTTATTTTGATTGCAGGTACAATACCTGGCTTACCTCTGTTGCAGAATGGGCATACGGTTCATTTGATCAGCAATACATCTAAACTATGGACAACGATAGCCGTACTTCGCCCATCGCTGATTATCATTGACGATAAGATGGAAAATTTGAATGCAAGAAAATTCTGCAGGGATTGCAAGCAAAATAAAAACTCACAGCATATCGCTATAATTCTATTGTCCGATTATGCTGAATTAGCAGGTTACGCTGATGCAATTATCAGGAGACCCTTTGACAACGAACTGGTAAATGCAACGATTGAAAAAGTATTGGAACAAAATTCACTTGAATAAATATCATGTAGTTGAATAAAAAAAGCCTGCTTTTCAGCAGGCAGTATATGTTTTTCATGAAAAAGTGTAAAAGAAGAAGCTGACCGATATTGGAGGGGTCTTTAAAAGGATTGGATCGATAGTTCTTCTGGTTTGGATATTGGATTTAATAATATTTATCAATCAACTTCTGGCACAAATGTATGAGTAGCAGTTATACCGAACAAGAGAAAAATTCCTGAATCTTGAATTGGAAAAATACGATATCAATAAAAAACCCTCCGGTCAGGGAGGGCTCACAATCATTCGGGTTTCTCATAACAAGTAAGTTATAGTAGCAGCCATTAAGATAAAATAATTTTTAATTCACTAGATATTTAATTTATAAAGTTTGAAATTGTCAATACCCGGCAATATCTTTACCTCGGTTTTTCATAGGATATTGGATTTTAAAACGGGGCTGCATTTCTATGCCGGCCTTTTTTTGTTTCTATAACTTACCATCTTCCTTATCAATCCTACATTCCCACACCATCAAACCAATATCACCAGCAGTATTTCTCTATTTCTTATTCTCTACAATCAAACCAGCTTCTGTTATACTAAAAGTCATTCCTTCAAAAATGGATTTCATCAGTAACCACACCTTGTCTTCTAATAAGAATTGGCGATTGGTATTTGTATTAGTCTGATTTAAGACATCTTTAAAAATTATTCCTTTAATTTCTCTGGGGGTACTATTTTTTGTATGTATCAAGCTTCCATCCGGGACTTCATATCGCTTTGTAATAGTATCGCCGATCTTGTTTTGTGTATGAAGTTCATCTTGAAAGATGGTTGTGAACTCGGCAAATGGTCTTCGATTTCCATTGGAGAGCTCTATGGTAGTTTGGTAAATATGGATAGGCTCATTATCGGCACCTTCTTCCTTAGCGTATTCTATTGTTGCACCCAATATTTCGGGCTGGATATGAGTAACGTTGACAGAGAGATGTATACCGATCTGAAGCCGTCTTTGGTTTATCTCCTAGTCCGTTTCTTCTATTTCTCTTAGTTCGACCAGGCTGATGTTTTTATGTTTGGCATATTCAGCTCCGTCCTTAGTAAACCCATTTTTTGAAACTATCACACCTTTCTCTATGCCTGCGTCTTCAACGATACTGTAAATTTTCATTACGATGTCTTTGCTTATTTTTTCATTCCAATACTTACATCCAATAGCAGTCCGGTAAGAATTAATTCCATCAGAGTGAGAAGTCAGTATGTCAATTTGATGATTGATTCCTGACTTACCCGAAACTTTACAAATATTTCCATAACCTAATACTTTAACGCCAGCTTTACTACCTAAACTTTCGTAAATGTATTTTGTAATTGATTCATAGGTTTTCCAATCTAGAGTAGTTTTTACTGGCATTGATTTTATTGTTAGTAGGTGCTGAAGAGTTGAATAATATTACAGGTAACATATAAATTTATGATTTAAGAATACACTTCTGAAGAAAAATAAAGTATAAAGAAACTGGTGGGCATTTTCCCATCTACCCTTCAACTTTATGTTTACCAGTTTTTTTCTTAATTTTTTTGATCGGAGCAGGGTCTTGTTTTGCAGCGGATGATTTTTTCTTTTCACCCGCCTTCATCAAATTATCGGGAGCTTGCTTGTTTACATACAGCCAAGTCAGTATCACGATCGTAATAGCAAATGCGATTGTAATGATGGCGGAAGAGCGGACATGGTGATGATGTTTTATGATGGTTTGTGACGGCGATTTTTGCTGCGTGATCAACTCCATTTTCTCCGTCATTTTTTTGAGCAGGGCAATCATTTCTCCATTGGCCAAGGTTTCCTGTTTTTGTTCTTCTAATAATTCAGTCAACACTACTTTTATTTCTTCATTGGTTATCATAAATTCAGCCTCCTTCTTTGATGTTGTTTCTTTTTGAGTTCCTGGTTAATATTTTCCTCGTAGTCGGTCTTCTCCGTCAGTACATCCAACATATTTTCCTGATTTACAGAATGCTTATGAAGTAGGCCTGGAAATTGTTTTTTGGCGAGCCCTTCTTTTATTTTTTTCTTTTGTTCATTATCATGCGTTTGTTTTTGGATTATAATGCTCTTTACTTCCATTTTCTGCGTAAGGATCTTATCAATCGTGGCCAACGAATAACCTAGTTCACTCCCTTTTATCCGCAAATTCTTATCATCGGTAAAAGCCATCCCTCTTCCTTTCTCCAGTTTATAACCACGCTGGTTCATCAGCCGATGGAAATCCTGATAATTCTTTGCCTTAGATAGCGATTCTTTGATGTCCTGTTTCAGCTTTTCTTTACGGCTATCAAGCCTTGGTAATTGCCGCTCTGCCTGTGTCTGGAACTTGCGCGGGTTCTGTACTTTTCTTAAGCGAAATTTCTCCTCCATCTTCCGGGAGAACTGGGCCATCTTTTTATAATTATTGCTATCGCTTAATGTCTTCCCGTCAAAGCCGATCCGGTTGATGACAATATGTATATGCTGGTGCTCGGTATCATGGTGCTGTACCACCACAAACTGGTTCTTATCAAAGCCCATTTCCCTGGCACATTCTTCAGCGAGTTTCACCAAATCTGCGTCACTTAATCGTTCACCCTTTGCCATACTGATTGTGACATGCTGCACCGGTCTTGATACATTTTGATTGAGGTTTCTTACCTCCTTCATCTGCTGTAAAACTTCCTTTGTATTACCTCCACAGAGATTATGATCTAGTACCTGCGCCTCTTTTTTATCAAGGCAGTAAAGCAAACAACCACGGAGCGATTTTCCAACTATTACTTTGCCAATCATTGGAGCTGCTTTTTGATGTCGAATGCGAGTTGTTTTATGCCTGTTGCAAGCACTGTTAATCCAGCTCTTTCCATCGCATTTAATTCATCCATGCGGTTCCTTTTTTTAGCGACCTGGTTCATGTTTGAAGCGAGGTGATTTAGTGTTGCGGTAAAGAGCAAAATCTCCCTCGGAAATGTCTCTAGTTTTATATCAACCTGCCCGCTTAAACCGATCTCCCGCAGGTACTGCGAGATAGAAATATTCAGGAGCTTTGCTTTGTCTTCGATAATCTTTCTCTCCGCAATCGTACACATTACAGCAAGCTGCTGGCTTCGTTTGTTTTCTTTTTTTGGTCGTCCTCCCTTATTCATACTCACGGTTTCTTTTTACTTTTTTTGTATAAGCACAATCGATCTTTTTGAATCCCGTCCGGCACGGCGGGATGAAAAAAGCCAGCGTTTCGACGAAGGAGAAACATAGCTGGCTCCTGAAAAATTAGGGACGCAATCCTTTCCGCTGAGTTTGTTTTTGTACAGGGTTTTCGGATTTAATTAATGACTCATTGAGGTCCTTATGGTTTTTGTAGTGATGAGACTGGTCTAAGTATTTTGACGACCACTTCAATGCTTTTGCAGTACACTCTTTTCCCATCCTGTCGTTATCCAAGAACAAATGCACCTGCTCATGTCTTTCCATTAAATCCCGGCTTTTTTCAAAAAAAGCAATAGAGTTTAATACAAGAGTACTGGCCTGCACAATTGGCAGCTCAATAATATTTTTATCCCGAATAAATTTTTCAGCCATGTAAGAAAGGAAGCAAAAAAATCCTTCAAATACCAGTAAGTCGTTTGTGTCCTTTTGAACAATTAAACGTGGTTCTTTTGGTGTACTGCTTCCTTTAAAATAATAGTTCCTTAATTCATATCCGTCTCTATCATTTTTGAATCCAATTGCAAGATGTTTTTTTTCGTGTAATTCAAAGGCAACCTGGGAGCAATATCTATTGGCAACTGGTAGTGGGATCTTGCGACCGTGCAAATAGTTGCGGAGTGTCGGGTCCGTTATTTCAGTAGAGTTGAGTATATCAATCTTCCCGTGACGATTACTGACGCCTTTTCTTTCACCTGAAATTTTACTTTTTTGCGGGTGAAAAGTAAAAATCATTCCTTTATCATTTTCAAACCGGGATAGCAATTCCTTTACGGTACATCTATAATATAATATGCCAAAATCAACCAAGGTGCCGCCTATAGATACACCATGATCATACCAGCAATTGAGAGCACGGTTTACTTTAAAGGAGGCTGTTTTTTCTTCTCTTAATGGAGAAAGAAACCAATAATCATTATTGACAACTTTTGTAGGACGAAATCCTAGTTTTCCCAAGTAGTCGATCATATCCATCTGGTTGACCTGGCTGCACAAAATCTTTTCCTGCATATATGTATTTTATATTGATGATTGAGGTTGTAATAATGCTTGAATATCCTGCCAGAGAAAATAAACCCGGGAGCGGATCTTAAATGGTTTTAGTTTTCCGAGCTTCACCCATTCATAAATAGTGGGTTTTGTAATATGGAAGATTAGGCAGACTTCAGCAATCTTGTAGAGGGGTTTGTAGGTCATGCCCGGCGTATCATACGCAGGAAGTGGAGGCCGGGATTTTTCACCGTTGCTTACTTCTTCTTTAATTATCTGGCGGATTTGTTGCCAGAACTGTTGCGGGTCATAAGGGAATAGAATGGGGGTAACCAGGTTACCATTGCTCACAGATTCTTTCATCACTTTTCGTTTTAGGCTTGCAACCTACTACAACTGTAAAAAAAGAAGAAGCTAAGTACACTTAGACTTTAAAGGATGAATGAAACTGTTTCAGAAAGGGACAGCACTAATTATTTTTTTGCATCTTTAGTTCCAGTTGATCAAGGATGTTATCGGCTGCAAGTAAATTAATCGCCATAAAAAAATTCCTGGCAGTATCGATTCCTTTTTGCATTTCTGCCCGTTCCTTTACTGACAGAGAAGAAATTTTATAAAGACGTGAAAGATTCTGTTTAAGCTTATCCTTATCAGCCCCGAAAAGTCCATTTAATAATTCCGCTGAATTATCATTGCCCGGTAGCGTCGGAGTAACTGTTGCCTTACAAAATACATAAAAAATGATACTAAGGGCAGGGATAGAAAACTGTGATCGTTTACATTTTTTTAATTCTGCTTCCTGCATTTTGATTAACTCCTGTTCTGCGATAATAGTATCAAGCTTTGGAAGGAAATCTGCATAGTAAGCAGGCCAGTATCGAAACAACAAAATTGAGAACAGGCTCATCAAACCTCCCAAAATAATAGATGCTAAGAATATATATCCGTCATTAATTGTGGGAACTATCACAAGCGAAGCTATTCCCACAACAAGTAAGAAATGACAACCGACATGACGTAGCCAAAAATTATAAATAAGTTTTTTTCGGGTGGCCATAAAACTCCAGTAAGGATATTGTTGCTGAAAATAATCCTGAATAGTTGCAAACTGATGTTGCATCACATTTACCTGTAGCGGAGATTCAAACAGAACAAATGACTTTATCATTCTCACATAATCTTTCATACACTTTCCTTTTCTTAAAAGTATATAATTATATAGTTTAACAACTATGGGATGTACAGAATAAAGTGTTAGGATGGTAGTAGTCAGGAAAAATGGTAAGTGAGAAAGAAAAAATGCGATGGTAAAAATGCGAAAAAATATTTCTACTTTTTATATGTCAATAAAAATTTTATTTACCTTTATATAAGTTGTTTAGTTCTTATAAATGTTAATATCGACTGCGTAATTCGTGGAGTAGCAGGTTTCAAAAGATATTAATTTATTGATACACAGTTGGGAAATGAATCAGTTCATATCCCTTCGTCTCCGCACCTAACCCGCCATAGTTATTATATAGGCGGGTTTTGATTTATAACCCAAATAATTTCTCCGCATTCACAGTTGTTATTTTTGCTACTTCCTCTGTAGATATATTCTTAAGAGTACTTAATTTTTCCACCACATATTTTAAATACGATGGTTCATTTCTTTTACCCCGGAAAGGCACTGGTGCTAAATAAGGCGCATCCGTTTCTAATACTACATTTTCTAAACCTACCGACTCCATCACTTTATCAAGTCCTGAATTTTTAAATGTCACAACTCCACCTATTCCAAGATAAAAACCAAGGTCAATAATTTTTTGTGCTTGCACTGCATCGCCGGAAAAACAATGAAACACTCCGGTAAGTTGTCCTTTTTGATGGGCAGTTACCACTTCAATACACTCATCCGTAGACTCCCTGGAGTGAATAACGATTGGAATAGTATACTCCAAAGCCCACCCAATTTGCTCTTTGAATGCAGCATATTGTTGTTCGGTAAAAGTTTTATCCCAGTAAAAATCCAGACCGATCTCTCCTACTGCTTTAAAATGTTGCTTTTCCAAATAAGCCCTGGCAATGGCAAGCTCCTCCTTAAAGTTTTCTTTTACATAGCAAGGATGCAGCCCCATCATACTCAAACATTGATCCGGCCGGCTTTGCTCCAGATCTAACATCTGCTGATGAGTAGAAGAATCTATCGCCGGCATTAATATTTTACCAACTCCCTCTTTTTCGGCTCTTTTCAGCATTTCTGCCAATTCCGGCTCAAATTCGGGCAGGTAAATATGCGAATGGGTGTCTATCAGCGTCATTTTCAATGCTTTTCAACTGCAAAACTCTGTAAAAAAATTTAAGAAACCTTTAAACTTTCATCAATAAACACCATCCTATAGCCGTTAATTAATTAAATTTCTAAAACTGCGTTTATGAAACCCTGTTTCCGTTTTAATCAACTTCTCACTGTAATCCTTTTTTCCTCTCTGTTATTAGTAGTGTCCTGCCAAAAAGAAAATAGCCTCGATAGTGCTGAAGAATTAGAGCAACAGGAAGCATCTGTTCTTACCAGCGAAGCGGATGCGGAGGCAGAAATTGTTTTCAACGAAGTGTTTGATGAAACAATGGGAGTAAATGATGAAGTGGGAATGGAAGGTGTTGGTAGCCTTGATCGTGTAAACCCTAACCCCTGTTATACAGTTACTGTTACAAGGCTAAATCCTCCTGATCTATTCCCTGTAAAAGTGGTTATTGACTTTGGTCCAACTCCATGCAGAGGACTTGATGGTCATTACAGAAGAGGTAAAATTATTACTGTTTATACCGGTAGATTATTGAATCCGGGTTCTATAGCAACTACCACATTTGATGGCTTTTATGTTGACACCATTAAAGTGGAAGGCACCCATAAAATTGAAAATACCAGCTCTTCAAATACTACCCGCCAGTTTACGGTTGACGTTACAAACGCCAAACTAACAAAGCCAAGTGGCAATTTTATAGAATGGAATAACCATAAAGTGATAACCCAACTGGAAGGCCTTTCCACTCCATTTGTTCCGCTTGATGATGTATTTAAAATTGAGGGTTCTGCAAATGGCCGTGTGCAAAGGGGCAGATTGATAGCAGCCTGGGAGTCAAATATTATTGAACCCCTGTTTAAAAGGTTTAATTGCCGCTGGATAGTAAGAGGGAAAATACGTACTGTTC
>LNFM01002181.1_pt1 | contig 44073 bp, 72 predicted proteins | sample 596031 | NCBI WGS metagenome assembly LNFM01 (sample SAMN04254537, study PRJNA301005) | activated carbon metagenome | isolation source: dual media filters at the Ann Arbor, Michigan drinking water treatment plant | place: USA: Ann Arbor
CGCACCGAAGAGATGCAGCGGATGGAGGCCGTATCCGATGCCCTGTGGCACCGCGCCCTGGAAGGGGACCTGCGTGCCATCGAGACGTGGCTGAAGGTCAGGACGCGTTACGCGGCGCTGGGCGGGATCGACAAGGCCGTCCCCAGGGCGGTTGCCCCCGAGGAGGAAGCTGCGGCCGGCGGCTGGGCTCCGCCACCCACGGCTACGCCTGAGGAAGTAGAGGTGTTGCGTGGCCTGGTCGCCAAGATGAAGGCGTCTCGGGAGGGCACGCCTGTCCAGGTGACGGACGACCAGGGCCGGCGTGTGGAGGCGGAGCTACTGCCCGAGGGGGAGTGAGCGACGGTACTCCCAAGGACCTAGGGGGAGTGAGGAACCATCCTCCCCCCCTGGGAGTGCCCATGCCTACAGGGATACGGGCACGTTTGCCCCCCCTCCCTGGGGATCCCCCCATCCCAGCGCACACACGCCGGGACGAACACACACCCACCCCCACCCCCGGGTACCCCCCCTGAGAGACACGAGCACTCGCGCGCGTGGAGGTAGCCTTATTTCCAGTCCGCGCGGTGTTTGGAGAGTTACCTGAAATCCGTGTCAGGTGTTGCAGGCATGGGATGCCTAGTGGTAGCGTCCCGAGTGGATTGAAGGACGCGACTGGAGGGTGGACCGCTGATGAGGCGTTTGCGCCGTGTGTGGGTTCGGGATGAGATCCCGGATCAGGTGACGTTCACGAACACGTCTGATGTGACGGTGACGATGCTTGGCGGGTTGCTGTTGGAGCCTGGGGCAAAGTTGCAGATGTCGTTGCCGCAGGATGGGGTTGATCCGGATGGCCCGGTGCCTGCCGGCGTGGTGGTGAAGCGTGGGCCGGGTTTGGAGTTGTGGCCGTTGCGACGTGAGTGGCGGTGGGTGTGACGCCTGGTAGCCGTTAGCTGTGATGACGTTAACCGACTACGCGTTCCCGGTTCCGCAGCGTCTGGTGGTTGATGAGGCGTGTGATTGCTCAGGTGTCGTGGTGTCTGCGCTGCGTGCCGTGTCGTCTGGTCGGTTTGGGTTGCATGAGTTGAACGTGGTTGTGTCTGCGGTGTCGGTTGGGCACGTGGGTTTGCGTCTGTGGCGCTATCATGTGTTGGGCGGGGTAGCGTAAAGCGACACACCCGGCTGGCCGGGAACATGGTGGGGTTGCGTCCACCCTCCGCCGTATCCGACCCCGGTCCTTGTGGCCGGGGTTTTTCTTTGGCCGTCTATCTCCTGCTGGTGGTGGCGACGGCTTCGTGGATGATGGCGACGATGAGGAGTGCGCCGGCGACGGTCATGAGGGTGGGTTTGTCGCCCCAGTCGAGGGTGGCTCCGAGGATGCAGGCGGCGCAGCCCAGTACGTAGGCCCAGTGGCGTGGTTTCATGGGCGCCATCCTAGTGGCGGTTGCGGGCCGGGTGGATTAGGTCCGGCCCGCGTGGCTCAACCCCTGTGCCACCGCTGTCGCCACGGGGGGAGCTCTTGCCGCCACGGGTGATTGTACCAGTGGGGTAGAGTTGGGGTGTGTCGGATTCCGCTGAACTGGATGTGATCCTTAGCCATCCTCGGCTTCTGGCGGAGTTCGTTTGGATTGATCCGAATACCCCGTTCCGCCTGTGGGGGTATCAGGAGGGCTTGCTGGATGACTACCTAACCCATAGGCGGGTGGTGGTGTTGAAGGCCCGTCAGCTTGGCTTTAGCTGGACGTTGGCCCTCTACTACTTGTGGTATGGCCTGCGGTATCCGGGGCGTAAGTGCCTGGCTTTGTCGGTGGGTCAGGCGGAGGCGGATTCCTTGTTGAATAAGGTCCGGACGATGTATGAGTCGTTGCCGGCGTGGATTCGTAAGCAGCGTCCCCTGGCGGCTAGCAGCCGTAGTGAGATGGCGTTTACGGGGCATGATGGCCGCAGGTTGCCACCTACGCTTGTGTGGTCTCTGCCGTCGTCACGTGGGCGTGGTGAGACGGCGCATGTCCTGGGTGGTGATGAGGCCGCCCATTGGGAGCACAGTGATGAGCGTTTGGCGGCGGTGATTCCTACGGCTGCTGATGTCGGCCAGTTGATCCTGGGTAGTACGGCGAATGGTATGCAGGGCCGGTTCTTCGGGATCTATAGCGGTGCCCCTGATAACGGGTGGCACCCAGTGTTCATTGGGGCCCTTGCCCGCCCTGACCGTAGCGACGCCATGGTGGCTGGCCTGCGGGCGGAGCTTGAGGACCTTGGTGCGCAGGAGTACCCGCTTACCGCTGAGGAAGCGTTCGTTAGTTCAGGGTCGGGGGCGTTTGACCATGAGTCGTTGGTGTGGTTGCGGGCGAACTCTTGTCGCCCTGCGCCGTGGCAGGGGATCTTGGAGCTCGACCAGGGCCGGGTGGTTGCGTCGAAGCAGTCCCGTGGTTTGTGGAAGTTGTGGTCTGAGCCTGATCCGTTGAGGTCGTATGTGATTGCGGCGGATGCGTGTCAGGGCCCGGGTGCCCGTGACTACGCCCACGCGGTGATTTTTGACCGGTGGTCGTGGGATCAGGTCGGGGCGATGCATGGACGTATTGCGCCTGATGACCTTGCCCAGGAGATCCGAAAGGCCGGGTACTTGTTTCGGGACGCTGAGGGCAGGCCGGCGTTGGCGGTCCCGGAGGCGAACAACCACGGGCAGGCTGTGGTGGCGCTGTTGAAGAACTATCCGAACATGTGGGTGCAGGAACGCTTTGATCAGCGCCTTCAGAAGCCGTCTCAGCAGCGGGGTTGGTTGACGGACATGAAGAACCGGGTGCAGGCGATCGGGATGCTTGGGTCTGCGATCCGGAAGGGGACGTGGGGTGTCCGTGACTTGGAGGCGGTGACGGAGATGCAGACGTTCATTACGCGGTCGTGGCCTGATCAGCCGTCGAGGCGTGACCGGTATGAGGCTGCGCCGGGTACTCACGATGACCGGACGATGACCCATGCGATTGCGTGTGCGGTGCTTTCGCTTTCTCCTCGGGCGGCTGCTACGTTTGCCGGGGGGGCAGACATGCCCGTACAGTCGTACCGTCCACTGAACTCGCGGACTGGTTACGCGCCAAGCAAGGTCTAGGAGCGCTTGATGGCTACGCTGCCGCCCGAACTCATGGCTCAGATGGGTATGGGTGGTATGCCGCCCGGAGCCCCGCAGGCCATCAGCGGTCAGCCCCCCGCTGGGGCGATGACCGCTGACGGCCCCATGGGGCCCGACATGCCGCCGCCGTCGGCTGGGATGCAGTTGGCGGAGATGGCGGGGATGTTGGATCAGAAGATGGAGGAGATCCAGCAGGCGATGGGGCTCGTCACCCAGATCCTTCAGAGCGTCCTGGGTGCGGGTGCTGCGACGGCGGATGGTCCGATGGGTCCTGAGGCGCAGGGCCTCGCCCCGGAGGACGAGATGCCCATGGAGCCCGGCATGGAGGAGGAAGCCATGCTGGAGGAGGATCCGATGGGTGGGATGCCGTTCAACGCGCAGCAACTGGCGATGCAGAGGCAGCAGTAACCGACTAGGGGGTTGTCATGGAGAACCAGCACCGGCACATCAAGGGTTACCGCGACCTGACCCAGGCGGAGATTGACCTGATGAATGAGGTCAAGGCTGAGGGCGAGCGCCTGGAGCAGCTTGTTTACCGGGTGCGGGCTGCAATCCCGGAGGGGTTGGAGGCCGACACGGCGCGGAATCCGCACCGTTGGGCGTCGATTGCTGCAACGGATTTCCAGACCGGGCTGATGGCGCTTGTGCGTGCCGTCGCCGTTCCGGAGACGTTCTGATCCTGATGTCGACCCTCCTGGATCGGTTGCGGGCTGAGGGGGCTCGTGCGGGGTGGCGTCGTGCGCCCCGCAGGCATAACTGGTGGCCGCGGCTTCCGGCTGCCTGGTCGAAGGCGTTCGGTCGTTTTGAGCGTTTGACGGACGACCAGGTGTACGTGGAGCCCTGGGTCTGATGGGGTTCTTTGAGGGTTTGTCGCGGGAGGAGATCCTTGAGGTCGCGCGGGATGATTTCCTGGCGGCTAGCGAGTCCCGGAAGTCCTTGGAGTCCCGGAAGCTGGAGTCCTTGGAGCTCTACCGGCGGTACAGGGATGACGTTCAGCAGGGATTGAAGCCGGGTGCTGGTGGTGGCCCGTTTGGGTGGTCGAAGATCGACGTCCCGGCGGTGTACTGGGCGACGGAGACGATCCTTGCCCGGATGGGTGTCCAGTACCCGAAGCCCATCGTCACCGCCAGTACGCCGGAGGCTGGCCCGTACGCGATGGCCGCCCAGTTGCGCCTGGACCGGCATTTGTCGCGTGCGTGGGCTGAGGAACGCGCCCTCCTCGCAATGAAGCAGCAGATCGTCCTTGGGGATTCCCCGGTGAAGACGCCGTGGGACGCCACGTTGGGTGGTCCGGTGATGCAGCCGATCCCGTGGTTCGACTTCTTCATGTCCCCGGAAGCCTTGTTTTGGGATACCGCTGAGGTGTTGTGGCATCGGACGTGGTGGACGAAGCGGTCCCTGGTGGAGCTCCTGCGTAGGGATTCTCGGCGGGATGAGCCTCTGTATGACCGTGAGGCCCTTGAGCGGTGCATCAACGAGGTGACGGATCGCAGTCAGCAGGACACGACGTGGCAGACGCGCCGGTCGATTGCTGGTTTGACGGAGGCTGCGGCGTACGGCAGCAATGACCAGCAGATTGCGTTCTGTGAGGGCTGGTACATCGACGGGTCCCGGGTGCTGATTGCGGGAAATGGGAACCAGCCGGACTATCTGCTTCAGGTGGTGGAGCCTGAGGACAGCACGTTCCGGGACGCGTTCGGTGTCCCGTTCCGCCCCCTGTCCGTCCTTCAGAACACGCCTGACCCCGGGTTCATCCCGCAGGGCGTCAGTGACGCCGAGGTCCTTGGGGACTTCCAGGCGGAGATGAGCACCCTGTTGAACCAGGCGATTGATCAGGGGACTGCGAACCTGAACTCGCCGGCCGCATTCGACGCGTCCCGGATCTCGGCAGCGATGGTGCAGGCCGCACTCGGTCAGCCCCGGGGGTTGATCCCCGTGAATGGCCCTGTTGACGGGGTGATCCAGCGCCTCCCCCCGGGGCAGTTGTCGGGTGATCAGGAGCGCCTCGCGAATCAGGTCCTGGATCTGATCCAGCGCACCACGGGGATCAGCGACATCACCACCGGCCAGATGGATCCCAGTAACCAGACGGCGACGGGTATGGGGATCATCGCGAGCGAGTCGAACATGCGGCACAAGCTCCGCATGAAACTCGCCCAGTTGGGGTTCCGGCGGGTGGCGAAGCACATCTACTGCCTGGACCGGGCGATGGGCAGTCCCGTGATGGGTGTCCCTGTGCCGAAGGGTTTTCAGCCGGAGCCGGGTCAGGAGGGTGTGAGTGCTTCCCAGGGTATGGCGATGGTTCCGCAGTACCCGACGTATGGTCCGGGGATGCATTACGAGGTGGATGTGGATGCGGGTGCGATGGCTCCCCCCGGGCAGTCTGAGCAGGCTCAGAAGGTCCGTGCGTTTGCGATGGATGCTTCGGCGAACCCGGTGCTAGCCCAGCAGACGGATTGGCGGGCCGTCGGGGAGATGCTCGCGGAGTCCCATGGTCTGGATCCGAACCGGGTGTTCATGCAGCAGCCGGCGGGGAATGCGCAGGCTGCGTTCCCGACAGGTATGCCGGGGGAGCAGATGCCCCCGGAGGAGGGGGTCGTGCAGGACGAACAGGGAGTGCCCGTTGGCTCCCCGAATGGAGGCTGACCCATGGCAGTAGACAGTTTCACGCAGGCCGTAAGCACGGTCGCGAAGCTCGGTAACGCTACGGGGAAGCGGACATTCCTCGCTATCTACAGCCCGACGACGGCGGCTGCCACCGTGTTCATTGGTGACTCGGCGGAGGCCGGTTCGACGGGGCTTCCCCTGTTTGCTGGGGACCGGATCATCTTCACGAATGACGGTGGCGGTACCCACGCTAGCCAGGAGTGGTACGGGTACGCGTCCTCGTCGGTAACCCTTCAGATCGTTGAGGCGTACTGATGAGTGTGGAGATCGCGTCGAACCTCGCGTCCCAGTACGTCCGAGACGGTTCCGTGTGGGAACCTGCGGATGCTGGGTTCAGGGCGTGGACATTCGACACCCTCAGCATCGTGTCCACGTTGACTCTGACCAGTGGCCGCATCGAGATGGCACGCGTCCGGATCCCCCCACAGGCTGCCGGGACAATCACTGGTGTCGTCACCAACGTGGGTGTCGCTGGAGCGACCCTCACAGCCGGCCAGAACCTCATGGCCCTCTACACGACGTCCGGAACGCGCCTCGGAATCACGGCGTCCCAGGAAGCGAACTGGACGTCCACGGGGGTAAAGCAGATCGCGTTCACTGCCCCCGCTACGAACGTCCCGGCGGGCGACTACTTCATTGCGTTCCTGTCGAACGGGACAACTCCGATCAGCCCGTCGCGGGGCATCAACCTGGTGACCCACAATGGTCTGCTGACCACCCCGTTGTCGTCCCTGCGGGCCCTTCGGAGTACGGGTACGTCGAACACGGACCTTGCCGCATCAATCAACATTGCGTCGGTGATGTCAGCGACCGGCACCCCTATTTGGGCGGCGCTGTACTAGATGCCCGCCCGGTCGTCCTATGACACGGCGCGACGCCGGAACGGCATTGACCTCCGGGATTTCGGTGTCCTTGCCGGGGACGGCCAAGACCACACAACAGGGATCCAGGCTGCCCTGGATGAAGCGGCATCGGTGGGTGGGATCGTTACCCCCGGTGTCGCCGGGATCCTGAACACCTCCGCAACCTTGGAGATCGCTTTTGGGGTGGTGTTGGCTGGTGTTGGGGCGAACAGTGAGATCTTTGGGCATGACGCCCAGTTCCCGAATGCGGATGGCACGATGATCCGTCAGGTGTCCGGTGGGGCGGATGTCATCCGGACAAAGAACTTTGCGGTGTTGACGGGGGACACGTCACCGGACACGTACATCACGGCGTCCCGGTTCGGCCTCCGTGACCTTGTGATTGATGGTGGGACGTATGTGGGGAACACGTCACTGGTTGGGTTGAAGGTGTATGGCCGGTCGTACCGCCTGAACAACGTGGTGATTCAGAACTGTGCGGGTGGTGGGCTGTATTCGGAGTGGGGGGCCGGCGGGTACGACATGGAGGCGACTATCGACGGCCTCCACATCTTCAACTGTGGTGGCATCGGCTTGGAGTGGCGTGGCCCACACGACAGCCAGTTCAGCAACGTGATTGTGGGTCAGGCTGCCGCCGGGGCGACCTACGGGATTCGACTGGTAAGAGGTTCACAGGTCGGTGGTGAGGGCTTCACGAACGCCCATGCGTGGGGAACGTACTCGCAGGCCGTGTGGGACATTGGAACGTCGAACGGGACGTTCTACTCCTGCGTGTCGGATGGTGGTGGTGTCCGGTTCACCGGATCGGGGAACGTGTGGAACGGCCAGATCTATGGGACGCAGACCCCGGGTCAGGCTGCCGTGACGTTCGGTGACGGGTCGGCGGTCATGGCGGTTGACCGCAATCAGATCCTCGGGCAGATCTGGAACTTCAAGGGGTCACCGTTAGCAGTGATTGCCCCGAGTGCGACGAGCACGGGGAACGTGTTCCGTGCCGTGGCGAAGATGGGTGGTGCGATCCGGTATGGGGCGAAGAACTTCCAGACGACTCTTACGTCTGCGGCGTCGTCTGGGGCAACAACCCTGAACGTGGGGTCAACGACTGGGTGGCCGACTTCATCTTCAGCGGTGTACGCGGATGACGGTACGACACGGGTCGTGTCGATCGCGTATACGGGGAAGACGGCGACGACCCTCACGGGGGTGTCGGGGGTGACGTCAAGTTTGGCGTCTGGTGCCGGCGTGTGGGTTGAGGCAACGTTCTTCGGGACGGACAATCTTGGTGCCGACAGTTTCGACGTGTTGGATCATGACCATCCGACGAATGGCGTGTTGTTTCGTCAGGGTGGGACGGTTGCGTCGGACACGAATCACACGGCGATGCGGATTTTCTCGTCTGGGGTGACTGCCTTGGAGGGGTTCGTGCTCGCACGGGAGGGTGTGACTGGCCCCAGGATTTGGGGTGGGTCTGGTGCCCCGTCATTCAGTGCGACGGCCGGCGACTATTTCTTCCGGTCGGATACGCCTTCGACGTCGAACCAACGCCTGTATGTGTGTACGGGTGGGTCGTCGTGGACTGGGATCATCTAGGGGGGTTTGGGTGCCTGCTTTCGTGATGAACGCGGTGTCGGTGGGTACAACGGCGACACTGTTGTGTGACGGGAAGTCCACCCGGAGGAACTTGACCCTGACGAACAACGGCAGCGTGTCCGTGTTTCTTGGTGGGGCGACTGTGTCGTCTACGGCGTTCTTCCGTGAGCTTGCGCCGGGTGAAGCTTTGGAGTTCACGCGTGGTTCGGATCTTGATGATCCTGCCCCGACGGCGAAGTGGTTTGGGCGGACGGCTTCGTCTACGGCTTCCGTGAGCGTTGGGGAGATCAACGCGTGAGCCGTGAACGCCTGGAAGCGATCAACGAACTCCAGGCTCTGTCCGGTCACCCGGGGTGGCACAGGCTCAGGGATGACCTTCGGGGTAGGCAGGACGCCACCATGGTGAGGTTGACGGCGCAGGGGGGCACGGAGCAGGGGAAGGTGGAGTTGGCTGCGGAGTGGCGGACCTTGCATTACGTGTTGGATGGCGCGATCCCGCGTCTCATTGAGGAACTGGGGGGCACTGGTGGGGACTGACTTCGGTGGGGAGATGGAGGGCGCACCCGATGAGGGTGGGTTTGAGGGTGATGGGGAACTGACGCAGTGGTCCGGGCTTCCTGAGGATCTTGCTGAACTCGTCAGCAAGAAGGGTTGGGCTGGGCCGGCTGACGCCCTGAAGTCCTACGCGGAACTGGAGCGTGACCGCAGCCGCATCTTGTCGGAGCGGGACAATCTGGTGGAGGCGTACCAGACGGCTGAGGACTGGCAGGAACCGACCCCGCAGTCGTATGGCGCGGACCCGAATGCCATGGATCCGATGGATCTGGTGGGGCGCCTGGGTGCTGCGGTGGATAACGGTCAGGTGGAGTTCGGTCAGGCGTTCGCGATGGGGATGTCGCAGATCGTCCCGCAGATCGTTGAGGCTGAGTTGGCGAAGCGCCTGTCTCCGGTGGAGAACCGCTTGACGGAGCGGGAACTGCGTGAGCGTGCCCAGTCGATTCGGGGTCAGTTTCAGGAGGCGGGGTATGGGGATATCGCCCCGCAGTTGGCGGCTGAGGCCGCGAAGCTGGCACGGCCCGGGTCGATGTATGACTCGCCGGAGGGGATGGAGGCGGCGATGGCCATCGCGTTCATGCGGCACCGTCTGAGTGAGGACCGGACGAAGCGTGTCCGGGACCGCAGCCAGACGGCGGATCAGGGTGGCCGTGTGGCGGCGCAGCGGCAGAACATGGCGGAGGACTTCAAGAAGTTCCTCCTCGGAGACGGTTAGACAGGTTTACCCGGGGGTGATAGGTTCCGCCTATCACCCCTACGGGTGCGTCACATAGTGCCCCCCGCATCACCCCCGACAAGCCCACGGCCTCGGGGGGGCAACGGGACAAGCCGGACGAGTCGAGCCAATCCATTGCTCCTTGTTTCGGAGGTTCCAAGTGCCAAGCATGGTTCGCGGCCAGGTCGCCACCAATGACCTTCTCGCCGCCCAGCTTGTTGTGGACATGGACCGTGAGGTCTATGAGATCGACAAGCGTGCCAACCCCGTGATGACCCTGATCAGCCGGGAGTCGCGGTCGAAGGAGGCGAACGCCACCACCATCAACTGGATGGAGGATGAGCCCGTCCCGATGTGGACGCAGCTCAACGGCAGCATCAACGGTTCGGTCACCAGCATCACGGTGGACGACAGCAGCTTCTACCAGGTCGGTGACCTCCTGAAGGTCGTCGCGACCGGGGAGATCATGCGGGTCACCGCCGTCCCCACCGGTACCACCGCGAGCGTGACCCGTGGTTACGCCGGGGCGTCCGGTACCAGCGCGTCGGACAACGCGTACGTCCTGAACCTGCGTGCGGCGGAGATGGAGGGCGACGTCGCCCCCGACGCCATCAGCACCGTGAAGGCCGCGAAGCTGAACTACATGCAGATCGTCCGGACCCCCGTCCACCTGACGAACACGGCGCAGGCCGTGGAGCACTACTCGGGTGACGAGCTCCGGTACCAGCAGCGCAAGGCCGGCGTCGCGCACGCCCGGGCGTGGGAGGAGATCTTCCTTCACGGCCGCAAGAAGGAGGACACCAGCACTGGGTCCGCCCCGATCCGCCTCGCCGGGGGCATCGACGAGTTCGTGACTACGAACCTGCTGGATGCCAATGGGACCCTGACTGAGCCGGAGTTCATTGACTGGCTCGGTGACGGCCCGTTCCGTTACTCGCCGAACGGTGACCCCGGTTCGTCGAAGTGGCTGTTCGCCAGCCGGGATCTGCTGAACACGATCAACGGTTGGGGCCTTGCGAAGCTCCAGCTTGCGTCGGCTGAGACCGCAAAGTACGGCATGGACATCATGCAGTACGTCACGGGTCTCGGGGTTCTGAAGGTCGTGAACCACCCGCTGCTGGAGCAGGGTTACGGCGGCTACGGGTACGTCATTGACCCCGCGTCGATCATCCGCCGCCCCCTGTCCGGGCGGTCCACGAAGCTGCTGACGAACCGTCAGGACAACTCGGAGGATGGCCGTAAGGACGAGTACCTGACGGAGCAGTCCTTCCAGGTCGTGACGGAAAAGGCCAATGGCATCATCTTTAACGTCTCGTACTGACCTGAGTTAAGGTAAACTTCTTAGGTCACACGGACCGAGGAGATGTAGTTGAGCACACCAGCAACACCGGTATCTGAGCAGCGCAAGGCAAGCAGCCGGAAGCGGACTGCCGAGTATCGGCAGCGGCAGAAGGAAGCTGACCCTGAAGCGTTCGCTGAGAAGCAGCGTGAGTCTGCTAGGCGCTACTACGCACGCCACAGGGAGAAGGTAATTGCCCGCGTCGCTGAGCATCGGCGTCGTGAGCAGGAAGCCGATCCTGAGGGGTTTGCGGAAAAGCACCGCCTAAGGCAGTACCGGTGGCGGGAGAACAACCGAGAGCACTACTTGGCGAAGGCCAAGGAGAACCGTGACCGTCGTGTTGCGGTGGCTCGGGAGTTCATCCGTGAGTACAAGACGTCTCACCCGTGCGTGGACTGCGGAGGCTTCTTCCAGTTCATGTGCATGGACTTTGACCACATCGGCACCGACAAGAAGTACAACGTCGGCACGCTGGTGGGGTCCGGGGCCAATGTGGCTCTGATCCAGTCCGAGATGGCAAAGTGCGAGCTGGTGTGCGCGAACTGCCATCGAATCCGTACGTACGACCGTCGCATTGCTGAGCGCGACGGTCTGACAACCATCGAGGGGGATTGAGAGCGCATGAGCACTGAAGGAACCATTCAACTGATCAGCCCGTCACTCAGGTTTCGGGCGACCCTGGAGCCGTCGAAGAGCATCCTTGATCCGCATGCTGGCCTGATCACTACTGAGAAGGCGAAGCAGGTTCGGTTTGAGGGTGGGCGGGCGTCCATCCCGGAGTCGTGGCGACCCCTTCTGGAGTCGTGTGACGCGTTCACCGGGGGACCTCGTTCCAAGAAGATGATCTTCATGGCGGACGGGTCCGACGCCCCGGATGTGGACCCTGGTGGCCCCAGGGCGGCAAGGGGTGCGATCACCGCGTCGGTGCGTCGTGCCAGTGAGGCCCCTGTGGCCGGCTGGGATGACATGGCTGCGAAGGCAATCGTCGGCCTCGTCACCAGCAACCAGGTGAAGGACCTGGTGGCTGCCTTGACGTGGGAGGCGGAGCACAAGCGGCGGGCGACGGTGATGACGGCGATCACGAAGGCCATCGCATCAGGGTCCGGGGATGACCCGGATGACGCTGCGGCTGACGTGGATCCGGTGGTTCCTGAGGTGTTTGGCGCTCCGGTCCCTGAGGAGGACTAACGCGTGGGTACTGCTACCTGCACGCTGCTGACCGGGGCGAACAGTGAGGGTCCTGTGACCCGCATGGGTCCCGGCCACGATCACCGTGAGGTGATCTTCAAGATCGTCCCGTCCTCGTCGTACGCGACGGGTGGGGAGACCATCAGCCTCCCGACTGACGCGAAGCTCGGCGACATCATCGCGATTGACCTGATCACGCGGCATGACGGGACCCGCATTTGGGAGTGGAACGGTTCCACTTCCGCTCCGAAGGTGAAGGCGTATGACGCCTTTGCGACGGAGGAAGGCAATGCCACGGACGTGTCCGCGGTGACTCTGTACGCCAAGGCGTACCTCAAGTAGGAGGACGGTATGGGAACCGTTGCAAACACTGTGCCGTTCGCCGAGTTCGGTGAGGCACCGGCCATCAGCCGTGGTGGGAAGCGTCTGCGCCGGCTGATGGGCACCATCACCATGTCAGCGTCCTATGCGACGGGTGGCGACACCCTGAGTGGACTTCCCACGGGCGTGGGGACGCTGAAGGCCGTGAACATCCTGAACCGTCAGGACGGGACGCGGTTCTACGACTGGGATGGGTCCACCAGCACCCCGAAGATCAAGGGGTACACGGCGGGCAACGCTGAGGTCGCGAACGCCACGGACCTTTCGGCTGTGGCTGCCCGCGTCGTCGAGCTCATCTACGAGCAGTAAGACCGGGTGATCTGAGTGACTCGCGCTGAGATCCGTGCGTACGTGCTTGCCAGACTCAGTCTGTCGTCCACTGATACGGCGCGGGTCACTTCGATCAACACCCTCATCGATCAGGTGTATCTGCGTTTGGCGGGGAAGTACCGCCTGAAGAAGGCGACCTCCAGTCTGACGTTCACTGCTGGTACGGCGACGGTGACCCTGCCGTCGGATCTCATGGAGATCCTGAGCATTCAGCGGGGTACGAGGACGATGCAGCCGATTGATGAGGACCGTTTTGCGCAGTTGGTTGGGCAGGAGTACCAGGGGGTTGATCCTGTCTCCTACTACCGGGTTGACCTTACGACGATCCGGGTGGTGCCGACCCCGCAGACCACGAACGCTGCTGCGGCGACCCTCCACTACGTCCAGGCCCCCACCACGCTCGCATCGGGTGGGGATGCTGCGTCCCCGGCGTCGCTGCCCACCCAGTTCCATGACTTGATTGGGGAACTGGTTGTGGCGCAGGTGGCGATGGATGAGGAGGAGTTCGGTGGCCACATGGCTGCCGCCTCCGCCACGGCAAACCGCTTGGAAGCCGAGCTCGCGCTGCACATGAATGTCCGTGAGGGTGCCGGGACGCACCGGGTCCTTTCCGCTAGGTACGGGTAGACGTTGGCAGCCCGCCGGCAGGTTCTGCGTCGCCTCTTTGAGAAGGGGCAGGTCACCGACACGGACACCAGTGATCTCGCCCCGGACATGGCAGAGGCCCTGCGGGACGCCGTGTGGTCCGCAAACGGTGACCTCGCGAAACGCGGCGGGTTCCTTTATGCGACCGGGGCGAACCCCATCAACGCGAACACGACGGCGTTGCGCGGGGTGTTCCTGTATCCGGTTGAGGACACCAGCACCCCAAACACGTTCACCTACAAACTGCTGGTCACGGACACGGCGGGCAGGCTCGGTGTCCTGTCGTCATACACGTATGCGTATGGGACAGCGAACACGTCCACGACTGCCACGACGGTGACGGTCCCGGCAGCGGGGGCCCCTGTACTGGGTTGGCGCAACGAAGTGATTTTCGTGACGGACAGTTCAGATCGGACATTGGTTCGTTGGGGTGGGTCCACTGGCACGGAAGACGCTTCCCCAACGGGGACGGTGGCGGTCACCATCGGCCAGGACATCGTGACGGGAACGGGAACCGCGTTCACCACGAAGGTTGCGGCCGGCCAGTACGTGAACATTGATGACGCGAATGGTGTCGTGACTTCCTACCTTGTGGAGGAAGTGGAGTCTAACACTAGGTTGCGGGTGTCTGGTCCGTCGCAGGTGGCGTTCCCTGGGGATACGTTTACCGTGACGAACTTCGGTCAAGTGAACATCTCGTCTCTTGTGACGAACAAGGGTTTGGTGTCGTCTTCGGGGTCGTCTGCGACGGGTAAGGGCACGACGTGGCAGACGGGGTTGGACAGGGTCGATCAGTCCTCGTTTAACAATGCGGACTGGATTGTTGCGACGGATTCCACGCAGCGCGTCGGGATTTCGTCTGCGACTTCTGACACCGGGTTGAATCTCCAGGGGACGCCTTCTCCGTCATGGTCCGATGACGCGTTCGTCATTGGCCGTCCCCTGGTCGGTAACGTGATCGCCGCCCATGCGGGTCGGTTGTGGGTTGCGGGGGTGCCGTGGGCACCGAACCGCCTTCAGGTCACCCCGGTTGCCCACAACCTGTCGGATGCGTTTAACGGGGTGGATTCCCCGACGCGAGACCCGGATAACGCGGCGATCATTGAGTCGGTGGAGGTCCCGGATGACGCGTCACCCGGGTACATCACGGGTCTCGCGTCGGGGAATGACCCTGGTCCCCTGCTGATCCTTCGTGACCGTGACGCATACATCGCGTATGGCGAGTGGCCCTCTATCCAGATCACGAAGTTGGGTGACGACATCGGGTGTTTGGATTCCCGGGCGGTGACGTTCCACGACAAGTCTTTCTACTGGGCTGGCCTTGAAGGCGTGTTCACCTATACGCCGGGTGGTGGCGTCCGGAACCTGACGGAGGGCCGCATTTACCGTGAGTGGAAGGCAAGCCTTGCTGGCGCTGAACTTGATGCCGTTGTCGTTGCTGTCGTGAATCGCACCCTGTTTGTCGGGGTGGATACGGCTGGCGGCACGGACTTCGGGTACATGCTCGACTTGGATCGGGGTGGGTGGTCCACGTTGACGGACTGCCGGTGGGGGCAGGCTACCCCCGTTGTGTTCGCGGGTCAGGGCCGGGATGTGTTCGCTACGGAGCTTGGCACGAATCGGGTGGTGTCTCTTCGTTCTGCGACGGACCCGACGTTGGCTGGTGTGTCGAACAGCCTCCAGGGTTCGTTCCTCGCCCGGTCGGGCCGGATGCTTCTGGGGCAGGCTGGTGACCTTGGTCGGGTGGTGGATGCGAAGGTCACGTACCGCCTGACGGGGACCTCATCCCCGGCGTTCACCGTGAAGTTTGGGACCACCAGCCTTGACACGGCGGGCACCGTCAGCACCACGACCAGCGGTACCGCCCACGCCACACAACGGTTCTTCCCCGGCAGTACGCAGATGGGGAATCAGGTGCGGGACGTCCAAGTCGAGTTCGCGGAATCCGCTGGGACGATCACCCGGTTGGAGCTCAACGAGTTCTCCTGGGTCGTCAGGTTGAGGAGGCCGCGTGCCTGACGACGCCCGCAACTACTACCGCGTCCCCGGGTGGCTCCGCCAACAAGCGGGCCTCGGCCGGATCGGCCCGGACGCCCGTCAACCGGCGGGGACCGCGTACGGGCTGTCCATGGAGAACGTGGAACGTGGGTTCCTGTGGAAGCAGATCACGGACGCAACGAACTACACGGGCCTCGGGGCCACCACATGGACGAACGTGGACTCCACGACGTTGTCGTGGCCGATGTGGGTGTCCGGGAAACGGCCCCTGGAGTTGATGGTGACGGGAAGCCTGGTGTCTGGTGCAGCGCAGGCAATGGGGTTGTCGGTGGCGTGGGATGGGGTGGAGGTCACCGGCACCGATTACGGGATGCTCATCGTGTTCAACGAGACGGTGTACAAGCACCGTTCTGGCGTGGGGATCCTTGGGTCCCCGGTGGGTGGCAGGCACACCGTGTCCATCGTTTATCGGGTGTCTGGTGGGTCGGGTGGTGGGGTGCAGGTTGATGGTGATGCCCGGTTGTTTCTGAGCGTGAAGGAGATTTGAGATGGCGTTGCCTGGTCGTCCTGACGCGGTCCCTCGCCGCCCGAGGCCCCGCACGGCGGGGGTGGTTCCGGGGCGTCCTCGTTCCGCGACCGCCCGTGTCGTGACCGGGGTGATGCCCGGTGCATTCCCCTCTGCAACCCCCACGGGGGTTGTGCCTGCGGCGTCGGTCAGTGCCCCCCCTCCCGGGCCGACGCCGCTCCCCGTCTCCCTCACCCGCCAAGCGTTGCTGGATGACATCAACAACCGCCTCGCCGCACTCCCCGGCGTCTACAACCCGATGCGTGAAGCGGGTGCCGTTACGACGGGCCGGGGTTTGACGGATCAGGGCTTGGCGGACACCGCCTCGGCGCGGGCCCTGTCCACCACCTCCGACGGGTCGATCTTCGGTATCGACTGGTCCGGGGAAGGGCAGCAGCGCCGGAACCTCAGGCAGGGGACGGCGGCGTCTACGAACGCCCGGGGGACGTACTTCTCGACGGCCCGGAGGCGGCAGGATGGGTGGGATACGGACCGTGTCGTGAACGCCCGCGACGCGATCCTCCGCAACCTCCAGGCCAGCCAAACCCAGTCGCTGAGGGATCAGCAGAACGCGGCGCAGGGCTTGTCTGGGGAGCAGAACACGGCGCAGCAGGAGTACGACGACTGGCGTGCTCAGCAGACGGCACCCGTCCCGACCCCGCCGCAGCCGGAGGTCCCCGCCCCAAACGAGGCCGGGTCCGGTAGGCGTGTGTGGACGGGGAACAGCCGGCCGAACCTGGGGCCGGGGTGGACGGTGGCTAAGCGTGGCCCGTCAGCGAAGACCCGGTGGGTCGCGACCTTCAACGGAGCGTGAGTGATGGCTAGGCGTTGGCGTACGAAGCCGAAGCTCCCGGCGGATAAGTTCCGCCTCACCCAGAAGGACGGGTGGTGGACCGCTGAACCCCTGAAGCCCGCGAAGGCGAAAGCCCCGAAGCCGCAGGTCCCTGCCGACTGGGTTGGGGACACGACGGTACGCGGGTCGTACAAGAAGCCCCCCCGGTTGAACCCGGATACGTATGAGTGGGCGCAGGACCCCACCAGTGGCCGGTACTTTGCGCGTCCAAGGACGGAGCTGTCTGGGTTGGATCCGGACTCCCGGTTCCAAGTGAAGTCGTATGACAACCAGACCGCAGCGCAGCAGGATCAGATCGCCCGGGTGAACACTGAGGCAGCGGCCGGGGCGGACGCTAGGGCGGCTGCGAATGCCCAGCGCCTCCAGAACTTCCAGGCGATGTCGGGGACGGTGGGGAACGCCACGGACCCCACGGCCGTGCGGTTGGCGGGCCTGAACTCGGCGGGGAACACGGCTGCGAACGCCCCCGTCCTCGCGTCTACTCTCAGGATGCCGGAGTTGATCCGGGACGCCGGCTCAACGCGCGTCACTACCTACGGTGCGGAGCGGGTGCAGGGCCGGAACAACCTGATTGGTGGTCTCAGGACCGCACAGTCGGAGGCGGAGGCAGCCCGGTCTGAGGCGGCGGCGAAGCTCCGTGACCAGAACCTCCAGGTCATGCTGAAACTCATGGGCCTTGATTCCGATGCGAACATCGCGGCCCTCCGGTCCAACACCCAACTGGCGGGGTATGACGCCCAGAACCAGCGGACGGCAGCGCAGATCGCGTCGAACGAGACAATCCAGGGCAACGCTGAAGCGGGTCGGAATGCCCGTACCGCCGCCCAGTTGGAGAACAGCAACAAGCAGTTGGCGGCACGTATCTCCGCTGACATCCAGAAGAACGGTGCCCTGACTCCGTCCACTCGGAACACCCTCCTGACCCGGGGTCAGGCAATGGTGAACGGCGTGAAGGTCACGAAGCCGAACGGCACCAGCGGGGTCCTCACATACAACTATGGGGAGGTCGTCCGGTTCTTCATCGCAGCAGGGGTGCCGGCTGCCCAGGCGAAGCAGATGGCGATTGCTGCGGGTGCCGTACCGCCCCCGAAGGCGATGGGTACCGCATCGGGGTCCGTGAATGTGGGGCCGGATCGGCCGGGTAGCACGGGTGGCGGCGGCTTCTAGTGCCAACGTTCACCCCCACAAGTGGCGGTAACGAACCGGACCTCTCCATCATCCGGGGGAACCCGCGTGGGACGCTCGCGGAGTTGGAGAAGCAGAAGGGCCACGCGTCCCGACTGACGTTCCTGAACGACGCCCTCCGCCGCTTCGGGGAGCCCGCATCCGCCCTCTCCTACCTCATCCAGGGGGACCTGAAGGGTGCCGGCGGGTCCCTCGCGGACATCGTCCTCCCACATGAACGGACCCGGACCATTGGGTTGTCCGACGTCCCGATCCTCCGCCAGGCGACAGGTCAGTTGCCGTGGTACCTCAGGGGCCCCGCACGGTTCGGCCTAGATGTGGCTGGTGACCCACTCACGTACCTGACGTTCGGGGCGAGCAGTGTCGGGCGTAAGGCGGGTATGGCTGCCGCTGAACGACTCGCAGTGGATGCCCTGAAGGCTGGCAGGGCCCCCACCATCACGGAAAGGGCGATGGCATCCGCCCGCGCAGCCGAGGAGATCTACCCGACCCTTGGGCGGGGCGTGACGATCGGTGCCCGCATTCCGTTCACCCGGAACGCGTCGATTGACCTCGCCCGCGTGAACATCCCGTCCCTGAAGGACCGCCTCCCGAAGTCCGCGCAACGGTACCTGGACACCATGTCCGCAGACGGTTCCGCACTCCAGAACCTGCGGGCCGGGACCCGCAAGAGTCTCCTCCCGAGTCGGGGTGTGGACCGCAAGACGAACTTCGTACTCCAGTCGATCCGCCGGGCTGCCGCAGCGGAGACGACGGAGTTCACGAAGGCCGCTGATGACCTCGCCCGCGACATTTACACGCGGGCACGGGACATCCGGACGTCCGGCGGCGAGAAGATCACCGCGAAAGAGTTGTCGGATCAGATCACCCGGCACCTGGATGACCCGGATCGAGTTGCGTTGCCGCCGATGGCGCAGGACCTCGCGGCCCGTGCCCGCCAACTGCTGGATGACATTGGTGGCCGGGAACTTATGGACGGCATCGAGCGGGGTGCCGTGTCGAACTACGTCCCGCACATGATGGCGGACAGGGCGTCCCTCCAGCGGTTCCGGGACTCCAACCCGAACCTCGGCGCAGCGTCAGCGGACCACCCGTTCTTCGTCCATGAACGCGCCCGCCCGGACCTCCGCATCTCGGATGTGGAGCGCGGCGGGTACAAGCTGGAAACCGACATCAGCACCCTGATCAAGGCCCGTGCGTCGGCGTCGGCGAACGCTCGGATCAAGCGCGTGTCCGAGAAGATGATTGCCGCGCGGGGCGTGAAAGCGGTTGAGGACGTCCCGGATGTCGCCCGCCTGGCCCCGGAGGATGTGGCCCGTACACCCCTGGTGCAGGCCGCGGACCGGGAAGTCCGGACCCTGGAGGCAGCAGCCCGGACACTGGCAAACCTGCCGGGTGCAGCGCAGCAACGCCGCGTCATCAACGCCCGCCTGGTCACCGCCAAGAAGCGGGCAGCAGCAGCCCGTGAGACGGCGGCGAACACGGCGAACAGCAAGGCGGCGGCGAAGGCCGAGAAGATCATCGCTGCCAACGAGAAGGCACTAGCTAGGCCGGGGCGGGTGGTAAGCAAGGCGGAGCTTCAGCGCCTCGGGCAGAAAGGGTGGGCGGAAATCGACCACTCCCACAGCTACCTCACCGGCATCCTCCTCAGCAAAGAAGACCGGGAGATCCTCGCGCGTGTCCACGACATGATCGGGGACTCGATGCGGGACCCGAACGCAGCCCAGCGGTTCATCCAACGCCTTGGGTCATCGTGGAAGCGCATGGCTCTTGCGACCCCCGGGTTCCACATCCGGAACATGTACGACGACGGCATCCGGTCCTGGTTCGCCGGGGCCCGGAACCCATACTCGTTCGTGCAGGCGCACCGCATCCTCACCGGGTCAGAGGGTGCCATCAACCTCGGTAAGGGCCGCAGGATGACGGCTCAGGAACTCCGGGACGCAGCCCGGGATTGGGGGGTGACGGACCTCGGATACGTCCGGAACGACGTCATGGCGTTTGAGCAGCAGTCCGCCAAGACCGCGTTCCTCCGGCACGGTGCGGGACGGCGCGTCAACCTCCTGCGGGGCATGGAGCAGATCGGGGAGTACCGGGAGAACGTGTTCCGGATGAACCTGTTCCTGGAACGCCTGAAGGCCGGCGACAGCATCCCCGTCGCAGCGAAGACCACCCGGGATTTCCTGTTCGACTACGGCGAAGTCGGGGTCATGGTGGACGTCGGCCGCCGGTATTGGATGCCGTTCATCACGTACACGTCGAAGGTCATCCCTTCCACGATCAAGACGTTCGCTCAGAACCCACGGATCCCCGCCCATATCGGGATGCTGATGGACACGGCGAACGAGACGGCGATTGAGGAGGGCGCGAACCCGGACCTGTCGCAGCTTCCCGCCGGGATGGAGTCCAGTGTGCTCCTGCCACCCGCACTGTCCGGGCCGTTGCAGGCTGCCCTTGGTGGCCGGTCTGGCGTCCCGGATGCGGAGGCCCCGACGCTGATGGTGAACCCGGAGGGGATCGCTGGGTTCACGCAGTTGAACCTCCTGGACCCCCGGAACTGGAAGGGCCGTATCGTCGGCGGAATGGTGAACCCGTTCCTCATCAAGCCCATCGAAGCTATGACGGACTACAGCTTCTACTACAACCGGGGACAGCGCGAAGGCGCACTCGCCAACGCGAACCTCGTTCACAAGTGGCTGAACCGGATCCCCGGTGACCTCCCCGGCGTGGACCTGTTCGGGATGAAGAAAGACTCGATCACTAAGGAACCCCGCCTTGGGGTGAGCATGGAGTTCGCCACCCTCCTCGGCCTGCTGCCCCCGGTTGGTCAGGTGTCGTCGGCACTCGCGCCACTGGATGACGGTGGTGCCGGGTCGAACCTTGGGGCAGCCCGGTACTGGGGTGGCCTCCCCGTCACGTCGTTCGACCGGGCGCGTGAGGCGTACTGGGCGGCAAGGAACAAGGAGTAGACGGTGGCGTACCCGACCGGTGAGAACGTGTGGGGCAGCTACGCCGATCAGGCAGCCCGGAAGAACGGCATTGACCCCAGGTTGTTCCGTGCCCTGATCACCCAGGAGTCCGCATGGAACCCGAACGCAGCATCCGGGGCGGGTGCGCGTGGCCTTACGCAGGTCGTTCCGAGGTGGCATCCGACGGCTGACCTCAGCACACCGCAGTCGCAGATTGACTACGGGGCGAAGCACTTCGGGTCCCTGCTGCGGAAGTACGGGAACCCCCGGGACGCCCTCGCCGTCTACAACAGCGGCCGGCCGTGGGCGACCTCCCAGCGGTTCGGGGAGACCCGGAACTACGTCACGAAGATCCTTGGCGGACTCGGTAACGTGACGGCGTCCACGGGGCAGATGGTGGGTGGGACGCAACCCCAGCAGGCCCCACCACCAACCGTCGGGTTCCAGGCACCTACCCCAAACCCGCAGTCCCTCGCGGACCTGAAGGCGTACATGGCGGCGTCTGAGCAGGCCGTGCTGGGTGGCGCACCGGAACCCGACGCCGACCAGTACATCACCCGCATCGCCAAGCGCCGCGCCTCAGCACCCCCACAAGTCGGACGCCAGGTAGCTACGGACGCACTCCAGAACCTGGGTGGTGCAGCCATGCCCGGTGGCGAGTTCCAAGGCATCGCCTCCGACGGGGCGCAGACCGCCATTCAGGCGGCATCGCAGCGCATCGGCACGCCGTATTCATGGGGCGGCGGGACGCCATCAGGTCCCGGCCGTGGCTTCGGACGCGGGGCAAACACCGTCGGTTTCGACTGCTCGTCACTCGTTCAGTACGCGTGGGCGAAGGCCGGCGTGAAACTCCCACGCACCACCTATGAGCAGATCAAGGTGGGGACGGCGGTCCCCAGCATCAGCCAAGCACGGCCAGGGGACCTCATGTTCCCAAGCACCGGCCACGTCCAGATGTACATCGGGAACGGCAAGGTGATTGAGGCCCCGTTCACTGGCGGCAGGGTTCGCATCGTGCCTGCGAAGTCGAAGTACCTGGCGATCCGTCGCCCCGCCTAGATACGTATACCCCCCGGGTAAGGAGATCCGATGGCGATACTTGACGCAACACCCACAACGCTCCAGGCAGTGGAAGCGCAGGCTCAGGCGGGGGACGTGATCCGCCTCGCAGCGGGTACCTACACGACCCGGCCGAACAAGGCTGCCGTCACCTACCAGGCCATCGACTGGGAACCCGGACGCGTCCTCAGGGGCACCGTTGGGCACCTTGGGGCGGGGATGGCCGTCAGGTTCGCCACGGCATTCAACCTTTCCGCACCCGGCATGGTGATCCGTGGCGTGTTCCACGACACCCGCCCCGTGAGCAGCATCAACGCCGGGGTGTTCACCGCGTCGAACATCACCATGGAGGACTGCGCGAGCAGCGCCAGGCCCGCAAACGGGACCCGCCAGATCGGTTACACCCTCGGCACAGGGGCCATCAGGGTCAGCAACACGCGGTTCCTCAGGTGCCGGCACCACCCCACAGGGCAGCCCGGAAACGTCCTGGACCACGCCTACTACCTGAAGAACTGCACCGGGAGTCTGCTTCAGGACTGCCTGATCTATGACGGTGGCAGGTTCCCCCTCCACCTCTACACGGATGCTGACGCGAACGTGTTTGAGCGGTGCGTGGTGTGGGGGTCCGGTGGGTGCATCACCTTCAGCGGGGCAGCGGATTCCAGCACGGGGACGTCGGCGTACGGGACCTCGGACAACAACCGGGTGACGGGAAGCATCCTCGGCCAGGCACGGTTAGGGAGCCTCGTTGAGTCTTGGACCAGTGACCCGAACCGCCCCGTGTCAGGGAATCAGGTGTCGGGTTGCATGTTCTGGCGTGGCACTGGGGCAGCCACCTACCCCGGCACTGTGCGGGGCGTGACGTTGACGAACAACGTGCAGCGCGACCCGGGCTTCAAGGACCCCGCGAACGGTGACTTCACCCGCACCGGGACGTATGACGGGTACGGGCCGGCGCAGTTGTTCGGTGCCGTCACTCCCCCACCCCCTCCGCCGCCTCCCCCGCCGTCCGACGACGCGGCCCTCATCCAGTCCCTCAAGGGCGACCTGGACCTCATGTTGGAACAGGCGAACCAGACACGGTTGAGCCTCAACGCGTTCACGGAACGACTGGCTATCGCCCGAGGGAGGATCACCCAGTGACCCGCGTTCACCCAGTGGTTCGCCCTGGGCGAGCGATACCATGTAGGGAACAAAGAGGCCCGGCGACGTTGGAGCGCCCCGGGCCGTGGGACAACCCGCGAGAGGGGCTGACCATCCTAAAGCGTACCTGTTCCGTCGCGGACTGCGACGGGAACCACTACTCGCGCGGCTGGTGCCGTGCGCACTACGAGCGTTGGAAGAGGTCCGGTGACCCAGTTGTCGCCGTGAAGAAAGACCGCCTTCCAGTGCATGGCCCCAAGCCCTGCTGCGACGCTCCGGGGTGCCTGCTGGCACGGGCTGGGAGCCGCTACTGCAAGGGCCATGAGAAGCGGTTGAGGAAGCACGGCGACCTTGCCGCGCACATCCCCATCGGCTTCAAGCCGTCTCTTGAAGAGCGGTTCTGGGACAAGGTTGCTAAAGCTGGCCCCGACGATTGTTGGGAGTGGACCGGGTCGCGCAGGAGCGACGGTTACGGCCAGATCTGGGTGGACGGGAAGGTCAAGGGAGCGCACCGCGTCTCCTGGGAGATCGCCTATGGAGAGATCGGGGACCCGGATCTCTACGTCTGCCACAAGTGCGACAACCCGTCGTGCTGCAACCCAAAGCATTTCTTCCTTGGAACGAACTCAGAGAACCAGCGTGATGCCGCTAGCAAGGGGCGGCATGGATCGCAGGTGCGTAGAGCCCGCCGCGTCAGCATTGACGCATGGCCTGTGGGGCCAGAGGTCGGTGATGGGTGACCCGCGAGACGCCCCCAGACGAAACGAATACCACGCGCGAGCAGATCGCCTCGTGGCTACCCACACCCTGGCTCAGGGGAACAACCTACATCGCGTTCGCGTGGGGACTGGGCCTCGGAACCTACGAATCCCTGACACGTCAGAACGTCGCGGTCCTGGGATTCGCGGGCTTCCTCATCCTCCTCGGAATGGGCCTCAGGAGCCTCGCAGCCGAGGTGTTCAAACGGTGACCTACCCAAGGTTAATTGCCGTGCTCACGGTCGCCGTGTGGCTCATGCTCGTCGCATCAGCCGTCGCCCTGGTGGTCGCCCGGTGACCCGCGACCTTGCCCGCATGAAACGCCGGTTCATCGCGTACATCGCCGCGATCCTTGCTGTTGGGACGGCAGTGAACGGACTGATCTACCAGCGGGTTGAGCATCAGGCCCGTGAGAACTGCGCCCAACTGGAAGAACTCGTTGACTTCACGAAGGGCAGCTACCAGGACCTGATCACCCGAATCAGGGTGATCCCACCCGCCGAGAGGACAGCGGCAGCCGGAGCGCAGTTAGCGACCCTGGAGTCCCGGTTGGAAGTCCTGAACCACATCAACTGCAAGGGGGACTAGGTGACGAACGGCGAGAAGGTGATGCGGACGGCTGCCGTGGAACTCGGCGTCCACGAAACACCGTGGGGCAGCAACACGGGGTTCCGGGTCCGTCAGTACCAGGCGAGTACGGACCTTGGTGGCACGGGGTGGCCTTGGTGCGGGGCCTATTGCAACTGGGTGTACGCCCGCGCAGAGGTGAACGATGACGGCCTGGCGCACCAGGCAACGGCGGAGATCGCCCGCCGCGCATACGCCCAGGGTGCCGTCGTCAGCTACCCCGTGGTGGGTGGGATGCTCGTCTGGCCTGGAAGGCACGTCGCCCTCATCGAGAGGGTCTACAGCGCCACGGTGGTGCAGACGATCGGTGGGAACGAGTCCGACGCCGTCCGCAGGAGTACGCGTTCCACGGCCGGGGCGATCGTCGTGGTACCCCGCGCGATCCGCCAGCAGGCCGTCGCTCCACCTGCCCCCACCAGGCAGTACGGGTTCCAGGACCCCAAGGGCCGCGTCCTCAGGCCCGGTGTGTGGAGGCTCCAGGTGTTCGCCGCGAACCACCGGCGGACCCTCGGAACGCTGGGCAAGAACGCCCGCGTCACCAGGGTGAACAAGCGTTGGCGGGTGCGTATGCCCGGGACCTATTGGTACACGTCCAAGGCACTCCGCGACACGGACATGCGCCGTTGGGAAGCCATGACCGGACGTCGTATGCGCCCCGTCACACGCCTCGTCACCAAGTTGGACAAGGCCCAGGTGGTTACTCAGGGCCTCGGAAAAACGACATAGACCACTGCTCTAAACTCTTTCAAGCACGTATAAGGAGCCATCATGGAGTCAGCATCACGGCACGGCTTGAGCACCAAGATCGGCCTGTTCGGGGCGTCCCTCGGCGTCCTCGTGCCCGTCGTCGGTGAGCTTGCGGACGCGACCGCACCGCTCGGCGTGGACCCCGTCGTGTGGGTCAAGGGGGCCGCGGTCCTCGCCGGTCTGGTGATTCTCAGCAAGGCGGGTCAGGCCATCGCGGCGATCTGGACGGGGGGCAGCGCGGTGGTCATCGAGGCGCCGGAACCGGACCTGGATGTGCCCGTGGAGGGCGACCCGGAAGGGTAAACACCGGGTGTAGTTGGTACCCTTCAGGTACCCAGGCGGGTTCCTTGTGGCCCGCCTTTTTCGCAGGACGGAGCGCCCCAGGTACGGATGCCCGGGGCGCTTTTTGTTCGCCTGCCACCATCCAATACTCGTCTACCGGGAACCCCAAACCGGCCTGTCGGCCGGGGAGGAAACCACGGGGTGACGGGGTGGTTAGTGCCGCGGTTCAGGTGCGGTTGCGGACACTGGTGGGGTCACTAACCGTCCGAGTGTGGGACCAGTCGGGGCCTGGTTACGTGGTGCAGTACACCCCGGAATGGGTGGCGCGGATGGGTGCGGTGAGGCCCCGGTGGGGGTCGGCCGGGTGGTCACCACGGGTGGGTGGCCGGGAACGGCCAGGCCATGGGGATGGCAGCCGGGTGGCAGGCCGTTGGCAGGCGTGGCAGGCGGGAGCCCCCCTACGTAGTAGGGGGGAACCACCTGGCAGGCACGCATGGCAGACGGACTGGACGCCCTGCTGGCGTCACCTGTGGTCGTGGTCCGTGGGAGGCCACACGCCCGCCGGGTGAACCACCACCGGCTGATTCCCACCAGGGGACTCACACCGCACCCAACCCGCAGCCTCACACTTCCGAAGGGTGTGCCGCATCGTCGTCACCGGCACCCCGAACCGGTCACACAACGCGGGCCGGGGAAGTGGCCCATCCGTGTGGACGGCGTCCGCGACGAGGAACCTGAGGGCACGGTCCTCACCAGACCCCTGGTGGTCATCCACCCGGATCGGCCCGGTCGGTGCAGGGGTCACCGGATCAAAGACAGTGCCCCCGCCGCCGCCAGCCATCTCCGGGACGTCGAAGAACTGGACGCAATGCACCAACCCAGTATCGCGCGGCGTCATCCCCGACACCCATGCGCGACCGGGAGGGGCCTCCTGCATCTTCTCCTCATCCTGCGCTGAGATCAGCCGGTCCCCCAACACCATCTTCCGGTTCTCCGACTCCGACGCACGCCCGAACAGCACACGCCCAAGGTGCTGCGCCCGGATCGCCGTCCCCTGATCCTTCCCCCCAAGGTTCTGGGCGGACGCCTGCTGCGTCGCACTGATGATGTGCAACCCCGTGCCACGACCAATGAAGATGAGGCGCATGTACGCCTGATGAGCGGCAGCCAGTTGATCGGCCTCCGTCTTGTCCCTCGCACCCATCTTCGTCGCGATCTGCGCGAGCTCGTCGATCATCGTCACGATCGGGGGTCCGGGTTCCATCCCCTCCCGCTTCAACGCGGCGCGACGCTGCTGCTCCTCCCACAGAAAGTCGAACCACTCGGCCCACTCCGCCGGCCGGTACAGGGTCGCTTCACTGCTGATCCCTTCTAGGTCACCTTCGCCTTTCGGGTCGATGCACACGACCCGGGCACCGCGAGCAACCAACCCCAACCCCATGACCCGCATCGCAGAGGACTTACCGGACCCGGCCTGGCCAGCGACCAGGACATGCGGGACGCCGCGTGACCCGACCTCCAACCGGAGGACGTCACCCATCAGGCCGACGCCCAACGGCACGCCGTACTCCATGTCCCCCGTGGGGTACGGGACACTGGTCGGCAGGGGTTCCATCGCAATGTCGATCCGCATGCGGCGGCGGGACATGCGGTCGGCCTGCTCCTCACGGACCTGGGACTGCACCCCGTTCCACTCGTTCGTGAGGATCCCGGCGAGCTGCTCAAGCCCGGGCCGGTTCCACTGGGGTGGCGGTTCCACGATGAGGTTGATGGACCGGCGCGTCACCGTCGGTGTGCCGATCAGTTTCGGGGCCTTCACTTTCGCACCGACGTTCTCCATTTTCGTCATCAGGTCCTGGATCTTCCGGTCCCATTCCTTCCGGATCATCTTCGCGTCCCGCCAGTAATCGTTGCGTTCCGGGCTAGGAATGTGTTGTGCCTCAGCGCCTGCGAGCCACGGGACGTACCGGCCCCATGCGGGGGTGTCGGTGAACAGGTCCGTCCAGAACACCCCGAGGACCTGGCCCACAAGGATGGCGATGCCGGCGTAGATGCACTGCGCCCACACGTAGGGCGGGATGTAGCTGGCGACCAACAGGGCGCCGAGGATGGCGCCGGTGATCTTCAGGGCACGCCAGTCGAACTCCGCCTTGTCCGACGCGATCCACAGGAGGCTGCTGAACGCGATGCCCTGCCCGAGACTGGCTTTCCCATTCCCGGCGAGGCCACGGACGCTGCCGAGGATGATGGTGGCGACCTGGATGAGGACGATGGCCAGGACGCACCCGAACATCAGGCGGACAGCGGACACCCACCCGAACGCGAAATCCCACGGCACGAACCCATACGTGGCGGCACGGATTGTGACGCCACCATGCGCAAACCGGCCCGCGAGGATGAGGAGTAGGGCGATGCCGGTGACCGTCAAGGACCGGCGGTGCTTTGTGACCCAGGCGGCGGTCATCCGAACGGGTCCAAACCCAGCGGGTCGCGACGGGCCTTCTCCTCCGCGTACTCGTCGCGAGCTTCAGCGGAGAACTCACCCGATGACTTCAGGCCAGGTTCGTATCCCTGCGCGAGGTACCCGAAACCATCCGGGAAGCCCTGTTCGTTGATGTGTGCGTGGCGGTTCGCAAGGTCCAGTGCTTCACGAAAGTTCTGTCGAATGCCCATCATGTCTCCTTGTGGGTTGCTGCTGTCGCTTCGACGATCTGCCGCCACACGGGGTCTTCCCGGGGGGCAGTGAACCACTCCCGCTTCGCGCTCGTCCTGACGCCGTTGAGGGCCCTGTGAAGGGCCTTCTCCAGGGTCATGGGTGCCCCCGGGATCAGGCCCTCCACACGGATCGGGAACTTGCTCCCCGTCTCCCACTCACCCAGCCGTTCACTCGCGGCACCACGGGACTCCCGGCCCGTCCACCCAACCTTCACCTCGGGTTGGGGGCCGTCGGGACTCCATTCCCGGGCGATGTAGACGAGTGGCCCTGGGGTGCGGTGTAGGACGTGTGCCGAGGGGTCCCACGTCACCCGGTAGGCGGGCCGTGGCGCGGCTGACCGGTCACTCCCACCCCCCAGTGGGCGGCGGGTTGATCGGACGCCGACCGTAACGGCTACGAACCCCGTGATGACTGTGGTGACCACCTCGGCAATCACGAATCTACGCCCACAACACAAGGGCCGACAACGCCACGAACACCAAGGCACCAGGCCACCACGCCACCACCCAAAAAGCGATGCCGATGGCGACCATGGCGACCCGGATGAACGCCTGCCAACCCGGGGCGACATGGTTGTCCAGCCAAGCCTGGGCGGTGGCGGTCACCGGCCACCCCACGGGTCGAACGTGCGGGGGTCACCGTGGTGCTCCCCGACGGGATGGAACCCCTCCCCGTCATGGTCGTCCGCGTACACGTTCCAGACGGGTGGCCCCGTCTGCACGGGTTCATCCTGGAATGCGAACTCCAGTTTGGGCTTCCGTGCCCGCTGCTTTGCCTTTGGCTTCTTCCGCCGGCCGATGTGAATGGTGATCCCCATTAGGCCCTCACGGCGGCGAGGAGGACGAACGGTGCCGCAAGGAGGACGACGAGCGCCATGAGTCCTGCGGCCATCGGTGACCGCGTCCACACGATCATGGACGTGACCCACAGGAGGATCCCGAGGTATGGGGCGTTCCTGGCGAACTGGGCGACGGGGTCATACGGGCGTGCCATCACGCCGTCCCGTACGCCGGCTCAGGCTTCGGCTTGCGTGCCGCCTGGTCGGGGTCCGCGAGCTTCGCCGTCGTCTCCTCCTGGATCTCCCGGAGAAGCTGCGTCTGGAGTTCCTTGACGCGGTCATGCGCCTGAGCGGTCGCCTCATCCTGGGCGCGCTTGTTCAGGGTCTCGCGCTGCGCCTGACGGATCGCAGCCGCAAGGGCCTTCTGGGTTTCCGTGCTTCCCATACTTCCTCCCGTGGTGGGAGGGGATGGGTGGCGGTAGGTTTCGGCCTACACGCCACCAGTTTCCCCTGGTTGGCGTGTCGCCCCACGGTGGACAGTGATCCGCCCGGCAGTTCCCGCTGCCGGCCGGGGAGTCCCCGTGGGGTGTACTGGGATCGACGCTACAGCACTAGGCGCGGAAAGCAATACCCCCGCTTGGCCCCGGGCTTTGCCTTCGCGGCCTCCGCGTTCTGCCACAGGAACTTCGCGTGGGCGGCATCCAACTCCAGGACCTGGATCAGTGCTTCCAGGCGTGAGGCGGTGGGGATGATCGCGCCACGTTCGTAGCGGCTGACGGCGAGTGCGTCGCACCCGTCTTCCGTGATCGCTGCGACGTCCTCAGCGACGGCCCGCTGGGTGAGGGCGGGGTTGGCTCGTAGCCTGGCGTCCCGCAGGTAGGCACCCAGGGTCTGTTCAGCGGTCATCCGAAAACCATGCATTGCGTGTCCTGTCCTTGGAAGGGCAACGAATCTCTAGACATCCCTTGACTATTCACGGCGGGGGGCATATGGTTAGCCCATGAGCATTCACGAAACAGTTTGGGCGGCACCGTCATGGACCCGATCCAGCGGGCTTGACAGCTTGGTCGAGTTGACCGTGAAGTCCGTCACCGCAAAGCGCATCGCCCTCGAAGGCAACGTCGCGAAGACGGTGGACCGGGAAGCGCTGGAGTCCGTTGGATGGGTGTGGGTTGGGGCCGATACTCGCCCCGGTCTTGGCGGAGCTCCCATCGTCATCGGCCTGACGCGTGACGACTGCCGGCGTGGCGTTGCCGCTTGGCATCGCAAGCACTCCGAGTTGCTTGCTGCGAACGCAGCAAGGCACGCGAACACCGCTGATGAGTGGGACGTGTGATGCCGACGCTCGCGGAGCACCGGAAGCAAAAGGGCCTGACGCAGGCCCAACTCGCCGTCCACGCAGGGGTAGCCCCCGCGACGGTGTGGCGAATCGAGAACGGCAGCAAGCACATCCCGGACACGGAGACGATCACTCGTCTCGCGAACGTCCTTGGCGTTGATCCCACGCAGATCCTTCTGCATGAGGGTGAAAGTACCCGGCGGGTACACGTCCGGGAAACTAACGGAACCTCCAGGCAGGCGGAACCTGCCGAAACCACACAAGGGAAGGAAGGAACGTGATCCCTGTTGAGCGGCGCACCCCACGGGGGGAGCGCATCACCGCTGTAGCCGACCTCATCCGCGCAGCCAATGACCACGCCGTCGCGGCATGCATGGCGCTGGAATGCGGCGACCAGGAGAAGGCCGCTGACCGCATGCGGGCTGCCCGCCGGTACTACACCGACACCCTCCGGTCCCTCGCGGACCTCCGGGTCGCCGTCGCCCGCGCCCCCGAAAGGCGGGCGGCATGAGCACTCAGTCCCGCATCAACCAGCAGATCCGCGCTGCGCAGAACGCCGGCCACAAGGCACCCCGCGCCTGGTACCGGTACGCGGCGGAGGGATTTACCGGGGGGTTTGAGTTGATGGAGGCCCGCGCCCTGGAGATGTGGCCCGGAGGCGTCGAGTGGTGCCCGAACACGACGGGGTACGACCGCCCGACGGACATGTGGGTGGGTCGCGCCCGCCCCCTGCCATTCCACGACGGCACCCGCTGGACCCCCGATGACCTCGCCCTGGAGATGGACGCATGACCGACGACATCGGACCTCTCGCGCAGTTCCCCGCCTGCCTGATCTACAAGGCCAAGGCCGACTGGTTCTGGGTGCTCGGAAGCTGGGCTGAGGAGTCGCGCACCGCGCGGCGGAAGTACGACATCCAGAAGGAGAAGAACCGGGGGTCATGGAGATGAGCGGACTGGTGAAGTACGACGGCGGCAACGGATTCGACCTCGCTGTCCGCGTCGGGCAGGCAGCAGCCGAAGCCGGCCAGTACGGCAGCCGGAACGCGGCGGAGCTTGCCCTGCGCGTCCAGTACGGGCTGGAGATCGGCCTTGGCCCCGCCCAGTCGTTGACCGCCATCCACGTCGTCCAGGGCAAGCCCAGCCTGACGGCCGGTGCGATCGCAGCGAAGATCAAGGGATCCGGCCGGTACAACTACCGGGTCACCGAACACACCGACGAAGCCTGCACCGTGGTGGTGTACGAGAACGGTGAGGAAGCCGGTACCTCCCGGTTCACCATGGATGACGCGAAGGCCGCTGGCCTCCTCGCGAACGCCCAGTGGAAGAAGTACCCCCGGAACATGCTGTTCGCCCGGGCCGTGTCGAACGCCGCCCGCTGGTACGCCGCCGACGTGTTCGGCGGGGCCGTCTACACCCCCGACGAACTGGGTGCCACCGTGGACCCGGAGTCCGGGGAAGTCATCGACGGCACCGTGACGGAGCACCGCGCCCCCGCGTTCGACTACGAGGCTGAGTGGCAGCGGATGGTCGCCTACTGCGGGGACGAGTCCACGGCGAAGGGATTCGTCGGGGTCACCGGCCTGAAGTCGAAGACGGAACTCGCAGACGAGGCAAAGCGGGACGCCGTGTGGGCCCTGATGACGGAGGCGAAGGCGGATGCCATTGACGCCGCCCAGGAGGACGCCGAGGACACGGACGTGCATCCCGACCAGGTGACCCTGGACGTGGAGGCGGCCGCATGACTCTTGAAGAAATCACCACTGCTTTGCAGCGCGTACACGATGAATACGACGCGTCCTTCGGCTGCGAGTTGAAGGTCTACGGCCACGGAATCGTTGAGGTCTACGCTGACGGCTGTCGCGTCGGACGCGGACTGACATTTACCGAAGCGTTTGAGAGCGCCGAACTGGGCGGTGAGTCGTGACCACCTACGAGTACGAGCGGGCCGACCAGGCGAACGACGCCGCAGCCGCACACGGCGAAGCGCATGACCTCATGAGTGAAGCGCACGACGCCCTCACCCGGATCACGCACCTCCTGGACATGGCCCAGTGCGTCATCGACAGCCGGGACGTGGGGTCCGCGTTGGACTACATGGCGGAGGCACGTTCCGCCGCGCGTCGGGTCGCTGAGATCACGGGGGGATGGGGATGAGCAACGGCCGAGTGATGACGTTGCTGCGCGACACCATCGAGAACATGGATGACCTGAAGGTCGCCATGAAGGAGAACGGTGACCAGTGGACCCGCATGTGGGAGATCGTCCGTGAACAGTTCGCGGACATCTACGATGAGAAAGCCCGCGAGGAGATGAGGCGGTGAGCAAAGCCGCTGAGGTGTACGACCTCGCCGGGGACCTCCTAGAAGCCGCCGAGGAACTCCGACTCGCCGCCGAGATCATGGCGAACTCCCGACCGACCCCCGCCGGCTGGATCACATGGCGCAATGAGAACGCGCCACTTGCTGCACGGGCCGCTGACACCGCTGTCGCTATCGCGGCACTAATACCCGAGGAGTAAACGTGTCCGTTGATTGGAAGCCCCGCCCAAGCGCCGGGGCCAGGCTCATGCTGGGCCTCGCCATTGGTGGGGCGTTGGTTTACGGGGCGTACGCCGTGAGCGATGCGATCGCCACGGGGGGATGCGACCCGCGCCCCGCCGAATCCAACCTCCCCGGCGCACCCTGCGCGGTGACGGAGGCCGACCGGCTCCGCGACCAGTTGAAGCGGGAACGCATCCAGCACGCACTGGTGAAGCAGTCCCTGCTGCGGGAGAACCGGAACCTCCGGCGATCCCTGAACACGGACCCGACGGTGGCCGAGGCCGTGACCATCGCGTCCCTCGTCTCCGGGGTCCCCGCGTCCCGCGTGTGGGCCGTCGTCCGTTGCGAGTCCGGCGGTGACGCCACCGTCAGCAACCACACGGGGTCCGGTGCCGCTGGCCTTGTCCAGTACCTGCCGTCCACGTGGCGGGCCACCACCTTCGGCCGCGCGGGGCTGAACGTTTACTCACCCCACGCGAACGTCATCCAGGGCGCGTTGGCGATGCGGCACAGCATGTCGCCGTGGGCCGCGTCCCGTCACTGCTGGGGGTCGTGATGCGCCGCGACTACAGCAAGTGGAGCGTCACCGTGAACAAGAAGCCCATGTCGCGGCTGGAGCGCCTGCTGTTCGGTGGCGCCTGGCACTGGAGCGCAAGCCCTCCCATGAGCTATCCGACTTCTGCATACGGGTCTGGGTATGCACGCTCTAAGGACAAGGCGTTCGCCATAGCCGACAAGCACATCGCGGTCACCGATGCGCACCAGCACACCGTTGAAACGCGGGTGCTGCCATGACCACGGACACCCAGGAGGGGACTGCGGTACCCGTCCGCCGCATCGACCTCCTTCAGGACTGGTGGCACCAGCAGGGCAGGTACAGCCGGAGCCTGTCACCAGAAGCCAGGCGGGCGTTGGCGGGGTGGGAAGGGATCACCGACGAACACGTCACCCTCCTCGCCACCGCTGTCCGGGAAGAGAACACGGTGGAACGCGTCCTGCGGGGTGCGATGCGTGGCTTCCACCGGGGCGGCGTGTGCTGGCAGATCGTCGATCACCTCCGCAACGGCCCGATGACGTCGAGTGAACTCGCCGTCCGCATCCACTCGACGGCGAGTAACGCCGGCCTGGCGCTGCGCCGACTGGAGCAGCGCGGCATCGTCCGGGAAGCCGGGACGGAAGTCGACTGGTTCGATGGGGAACCGATCAGCGGCACCCGCCCCAACATGTGGGAACTCAACCCGGACATCGGGGAGGGGACGTGAAGCTCACCCTGATTCAGGAAGGGATCTACGGGTGCATCACCGCCGCACCCCAGGGGATCTCGACGGGGACGCTGGCATGGATCACCTGCGCCGACCCGGAGAGAAGGACCCTTCAGGGGAAGCGGTTCACCCCAGTGAAGCTCCGGAACGAACTCCGCAGGTTGGAGAAGGCGGGCCTCGTCACGTTGCGGGACGGGAAGTGGGTGGCGCAATGAGCACAAAGGTTCCTTGCGATTCATGCGGTATCGAGATTCACCTATCAGCCGATGCCGTCAAAAACCGGCTGAAGAAAAAGCACGGAAGGATCACCGTCGAAGTGATTTGTGGTGTTGACGGTGTTTGGAACGACGGAAATCTGTGCGGTGTTTGCGTTACCGAGGCGGTGCGGATCGGTGATCCGGCATGAGCAACGTGGACATGTGGGAGTCAACGGCGTTCCCGGAAGGACCACCGCACCTCATCGACCGGTTGGACGCCGCCATAGATGAAGCGGAACGTGTCCTTCGTTCTTTTGCTGGCCTGCCATGCGAAGAAGAGACGCTTGCCCGCCTCGTTCCTCGTCGCCTTAGCCACGCGCTGGATGAGGCGCTAGTGGACCTAATCGCCGTCGCAAGTGAGGCACGCGCCGCACTGGAGGAGTACCGGTGAACAAAGCCCAGATCGAAGTCGCGATCCGGAAACTCCACCGCGACTGCCAGGTAGCCGTCACCCACGGCGGCAGGTGGATCACCGCCGGAGAAGCCGAGAACCTGAAGGAAGTCCTAGAAGTCCTTGACCAGCGGGCGAAGCTCTGGACAGGTGGGAAGCGATGAGCCTCCTCACCGTCCATGAGGCAGCCGAACACATGCAAGTGGACCCCGAAACGATCCGACGGTGGATCAGGTCCGGCCGCATCCCGTACATCCGGGCCGGCAGCCACTACCGCCTCCGCCGCACAGACCTAGAACGCGGCGTCACCATCCCACCACCCCGTCCCGCACGTCACGACCGAGAATTCACCAAGGCGGCACGCGAAGCCTGACCACGCGCCACCGCAACCGCATCATCCAGTGACTCACCCGGCTTGAACTGCGCCTCACCAAACAGATGCCCATACACGCCGAGAGTCTGATTCGGATTCGCGTGCCCCATCCACGCCGCCACCTCCATGATCGTATGGCCAGCGGCGATCCACAGACTGCACGCCGTATGACGCAGGGAGTACGGACTGACCCGCAACCCGAGGCTCAGGGTTGCGGGACGCCACACCCGCGTCGCCCAATTGTGGTGATCCAGGAACCCACCCTTATCGCCACGCACCACCAGTGGGCCCGCACGGTCCACAGCCTCCAAGTCATCCCGGACAACCGTCGGGATCGGGACGTTCCTGACACGACCCGTCTTCGTCGCCTTCACCCCGTCCTTCCCCAATGCCCGTCGCACCACCAGGGTCCGGTCCCCGACATCCGCCCACTCCAACGCGTACACCTCCCCGGGCCTGAGGCCGCAGTACGCCATCAGGCTGACGATCAACTGGTCCCGAGGGGTGGGGAGCAGATGACGGATCGCTTCAACATGGTTGATGGGGGTGGGTTCACGGCGGACGGGTTGCTGGGGGAGTGGCCGCAACCCAAGGCAAGGGTTCACGGGTGCCACGCCATCCTGCACGGCGGCACCCAGGGCGGCGGACAGGACACGCACCGTCGCGTTCACGGTGGCGGGGGTCGCCCCCGACCGGCGGACCTCCGCCCGCCACTCCAGGACGCGAGGCCGGCCGAGCTCACTCAACCTGACGTGACCAAGGCGGGGGACGATGTGGCGGTCCACAAGGTCGGCGCGTTGAATGCGGGTGGACTTCGCCCACGCCACGCCATGCACGTCGAACCACGTCCGCAACCAGTCATGCACCGTCAACGTGGACTGGGCTTGGGGTTGGTGGACGCCACGTTCGACGTCGGTGGCGAAGTGCCTGGCGTCCCGTTCGGTGGGGAACCGTTTGCCGCGTTGGCGACCCTCATGGTCACGCCAACGCACCACCCACGGTTTGCTGGTGGACCCTGCCGGATGGTGGTGGACGCTCGCCACGACCGGGGAACCTACCGGCCCGTGTTCACGACTCTGTTCACGGAACCCGCCTCGTTTGGTGAGATCGTAGAGCGGGAGACGGGACTCGAACCCGCGACCCTCAGCTTGGAAGAATGTTCACCCGTGTAGTGCCGTGTCGTGGTGGGTTGTGGCGAATCGCATGGATTCAGGGGTTTGCAAGGATGGCGGGAAGGTTTACCCTGGGGTGACATCCACCCGGGACGACAGAAGGTGTTCACGGATTTGTTCACGGGTTGGGTCACTACCGCTGAAAGGAACGACCAGTGAGCGACAAGCTCAAGCCACTCGCCACCCCCCGTACCCGGGCCGCAGTCCTCACAGAGGAACGCCGCATCCGGGCAGCCGTCATCCACGGGGACCTACTCCCCGTCATCACCCCCGCCCGCATCGAACAACACCCATGGGCCAGGGACATCCTGGACCTCGTCGTCCTGGAACAGCAGGCACGGAGGCGACGGTGACCGCCCGCCAGAAAGACGCCATCACCTGGCTCCAACGCGTGGGGGAAGCCACCCCGTGGGCCGTGAAGAAGGCCGGCTTCCAAGTCCGCATGTTCGACACCCTCGCGGAGAAGGGCCGCATCCAGGCCACCCAAGTGGAGGGCCGCGTCAAGCCATTCAACGTCTACCGGGTCGGTGAGCCGTGACCGTCACCCAGCGTCAGGCCCAGCGGCTGCTAGACGCCTACCAGCAGGGCGCGAAACGCGAAGACCTGCTGATCGCCCAGCGGGACGCCATGCGCACCCTCCTGGAACGCCTCCTCGCGGATGAGGTGGCGCACCCGAAACGGGCGATCCGCACATGGCTCGACAGGTGCGACGACTGGGCCGAGGGCCGGGTCCCCGTCGGGGAGAACCTGCCATGACCCTCACGTTCACCGTCCCCGGCAAACCCGAACCCCAACGCCGCGCCCGAGCCACCGCCCGCCACGGCCACGTCCGCATGGTTGACGACCCCCGCAACCGGACGTACGCAGACCGCATCCGGTGGGCATGGCGCGACGCCGGCAGCCCCGCGTTCGGTGACACCCCCGTCGTCCTCGCCGTCACCGCGTACTTCCCACGCCCCGCAACCCACTTCCGCAAGAACGGCGAGTTGACGGCTAGCGGCGCGAGGGCGGGGCACTACTACCCGGGCACCCCGGACGGGGACAACCTCGCCAAAGCGATCATGGATGCACTCAACGGCTACGCCTGGGCTGATGACCGGTACGTCGTCCGGGTCGCCGTCGAGAAGCGGTGGGCAGAGGACCGCGTCGGACGGTTGCAGGTCATGGCGGAACCCGCCCTCGCAGAGGTCGCGGCGTGAACCGGCCTGCGAACCCCGATGGCACCGTCGGAACCAACCAGACACCCCGCATCCCAGACAGCGAAGCAGCCCGACAGGGCGACGTCATGCGCGAATGGTACGCCGCGCACCTGTGGTCCCCCTACGCAAGCAACCAGCGGCACCACGGGGGCAGTGAAGCCCCAGGTGAGGACACGTGACATGGGGACCGCCTGGAGACACCCCGTCCACGACGCCGGACCACACGGGGCAGGCTGGCGCATCCACCCATGGCTCGGTGAACCCATGAGCTGGGTCCCATGCTGGACGTGCGGGGCCCGGGGCCGCGTCTTCCGCAAGCAGGACGGCCAGTGGACTGAGATCACCTGCATGGACTGCGAAGGCACACGCGTCCACCTCAGGAAGGCGCAATGAACGGTCGCTGCCCATACTGCGGCGCAACCGTCCGCACCAACGAACTCACCTACCGGCACCCCGAAGACGGCAAGCGCGGCAACCCACGATGCCCCGGGTCACGACAGATCCCACGGGCACTCACCGACCACCGCCCCACATGGCGGGACGAAGACACGAACGGCGCGCTTATCGGTGAGTGGGCGGTGCGGCCGTGAAGTACCTGTCCCTGTTCACCGGAGCCGGAGGAATCGACCTTGGACTCGACACAGCCGGCTGGACCTGCACAGGCCAAGCCGAAATCGACCCGACATGCCGAGCCGTCCTCGCCCGCCACTGGCCCGACGTCCACCGCTGGGACGACGTCCACGCTGTACATGCCGTACCGCACCCTCACAGCGGACGGGACGATCGAGACCTTCCAGGAACGGCCGATCAGCGACGCCCTCATGGGGCCATCCGGGAACAAGATGCCGTTGATCTGCTCGTCGGTGGGTTCCCCTGCCAAGACATCAGCGTCGCCGGACGCCGCGCCGGCCTCGCCGGCGAACGAAGCGGCTTGTGGTGGGAGTTTCACCGGATCATCGACCTTGTTCGACCCGGCGCCGTACTCGTGGAGAACGTCGAAGGACTCCTCAGCAGTAACGGTGGCCGAGACATGGGCGCGATCATCGACGCCCTGGTTGACCTCCGGTATGGCGTCGCCTGGCGAGTACTCGACGCGCAGCACTTCGGCGTGCCCCAACGGAGACGACGCGTGTTCCTGCTCGCCCTCCCTGGCGGACGTACTGGAACCCACCGTGCCGCCCAAGTACTCGCTCTCACCCCGGGCAGCACGGGGCATCCTGCGGCGCGCCCAGGCACGCGGACGGGAACTGCCGCCAGCACTGTCTCAAGCCTTGGCACGTCTCGAGGAGGCGGGCACGGCCTGAACGCCGAGAAGGCCGCAGGCGGGCAGCTCGTCGTCAGCACGCTGCAGGCCCCGAAGGGCCGCGGGTGGCGAGTGGACGCCGAGGGCGCCGCGGGCGGACAGATCGTGCCATGCGCACCCGCATCCGTCCGCCGGCTCACTCCGCGCGAGTGCGAGCGCCTCATGGGGTGGCCCGACGACCACACCCGGTGGACCCATGACGGGCGCGAGGTCGCGGACAGCCGCCGCTACGCCATGTGCGGGAACGGCGTCGTCGCACCCGTCGCCCAGTGGATCGGGGAACGCCTCCACGCTGAACTCGCGTACCAGGCGGCGGCATGAACCCGGACCTCTCATACCCCGACCAAGCAGTGGAAACCAGGGACGTCCTGGCCCGCCGCCTGCAGCCCGTCGGGAACCCACTCCTAGAAGCCAGCGTCCTAGAAGCCGCTGACGATTTGGTGGCCCTCGTCTGGGCCGCATACAAGCGCAAGTACCAACCACCCAAGGGGGAACACCAGTGAGCGCAGACATGAACCGCTGCACCATCGTCGGACGCCTGACCCGCGACCCCGACATCCGCAACACCGCAGGCGGACAGACCATCGCCAACATGCGGGTCGCCGTCACCGGACGCGGCAAAGACGACGCCGGCAACTGGACGGACAAAGCCAACTACTTCGACGTCGTCTGCTTCGGCCGCACAGCAGAAACCGTCGAGAAGTACCTGACCAAAGGCCGCAGGATCGGCGTGGACGGGTCCCTCCAGTGGCGCGAGTGGGAGAAGGACGGGGTGAAGCGCCAGTCCGTCGAGATCCTCGCGGGGGACATCTTCTTCCTGGACTCCAACCAGCAGGCGGGTGGGGGACAGGCCCGGGATGAGCTCGCCCCGGACACGCGCGGATTGGCCAAGGCCCCCGTGGCCGACTCGGACGTTCCCTTCTAGCAGGGAAGCTGTACCCGGGGGGTACAATCCACCCCCCGCCTAAGTGAAGGCCCCGGCGACGGAATGGAGCCGTCCCGGGGCACGGACCACAACCAGACAGGCTGGACGTGACCACCACCCACACTACCGCACCACCCACCGCACAAGCCACCACCTGCGTACTCGACTGGTGCGACAGCACAGCCCGCCACAACGGCCTCTGCCACCACCACCACGTCCTGGAGACACGGGCAGCCGCCTACGCGAAACGCGAGCTCTACGCCGCCCTGGCGGACTACTACCAGGACGACACCACCTGGCACGACGCGACACCGCCCGAACGCCCCACCGTGAAACTCGCACCGCCCCCGGTGCCTGAGGTGTGGACGAGCCCGGACGGCACCCGCAAGGGCCTCGCAGCCCTCCGGGGCATGGTCGAAGACCTCAGCCTCCTATCGGGGGACGGCAGGAGCGACGCACTCATGCGGATGGGATACAGGGCCGGCTGCCTCATCGCAGAACGCCACCTCTCACCAGAAGTCGTCCAACGCGTCATCCAGGACTGCGTGGACGCCCTGTACCCGAACGGTGAACACGGCCGCAGGGCCCGCGCCCGCAGGCGTGCCATGGAATCCGTCGCAGATGGAGTCAGGAAGGCAGCAGCATGACCACCGAACCGTTCGACGTGATCGCCAAAGCCCTGAAGGAAACGGGGTACACGACGAACGGCAACGGAATGCACCAGGGAACCGGTGAACGGGTCACCACGTACCGGACGGCACTCGACATCTACAACGCCGCCCCCGAATCACCCGCCTGGCTGTGGCACGGCTACCTCGCGGAAGGGGCCGTCACCCTCCTCGCCGGCCGACACAAAGGCGGCAAGAGCACCCTCCTGTTCAGCCTCATGCGGGCATTCGTCGACGGACACACCCGGTTCCTCAACCACGACCTGAAACCCGGGCCCGTTGTCCTACTCACCGAAGAAGCCCCAGGCACCCTCCGCCCCAAACTCGAACAGATCACCCACGAAGGGATGCAGCAGCTACGCGTCCTATGCCGAGACGACATCACCCCGAACCGGCCCAGTTGGGAAGCCGCCGTCCGGGAAGCCGGGATGGAAGCCATCGACCACGGCGCACGCATCGTCATCATCGACACCTTCGCGTTCTGGTCGCAGATCACCGATGAGAACGACTCCGCGATCATGCAGAACGCCGTAGCAGTCCTCGCGGAACTCACTGCCATGGGACTCTCGGTCGTGATCGTCCACCACCACCGCAAAGGCACGTCGCTGGAGGCCGGCGACTCGATCCGCGGATCCACTGCGTTGCAAGGTGCAGTCGACCTCATCGTCGAGTTGTTCCGCGTCGAAGACGACGAAGTGATCACCAGCCAACGGGAACTCCGTGCCATTGGCCGGTACCCGGAGATCCCGGAGATCATGCGGATCCAGTTGGAAGGTGACGGCCTGTACCGCGTCGTCGCGGAAGGAACCAGGGAAGAAGTCCTGGAGCTCACCTGGAAGGAACGAGTCGCCGCCTACCTTTCCGACAACTATGCGGAGAAGCACACCCAGTCCCAGATCCGGAACGCCCTTTCACCTGAGAACCCGGAGAAGGCGAAGGGAAGGGTCCACGCAACCCTCCGTCAACTCCTGGATGAGGGGTTCATTCAGAAGGTTGGGGAGGGGAAGAACGAGGGGTACAGGTGGGTGATCAATCACTAGCGAAAACACTCACCGTTCCGCGGAACGTTCCGCCCCGTTCCGCCCGGAACGTTCCTAGCGTTCCGGAAGGCCGTTCCGTCCCCCCCCCCCCCCTTAAGGGGGGCGCTACGGCGCATTGGGGGGCGGAACGGAACGCACCAGGAGGGGCAGGTGAGGCGTGTTAAGGCCGGGAAGAACCACCCCCAGGCATCCACACCCACCACACGAACCCCCTTTGCCCTGAGAGGCCCCTCACAGCCCGTCTCAGCGTCTTACCGGGGGGGTCCGCCACCGACCACCCAACAGGGGTCCTGCGGGGCTCTACGGGGCACAGAACGCCTCCCCGGCATAAACGCCCACCCCACAACGACGAAGGGCCCCCACGAATGAGAGCCCCCCGACCCAGCACCAACCACACCCGTGACCTACCGGGCAAGCACCCGCCGCACCTCCTCCGGGTACTCAAACCCCGCCGCGAAATCCCACGGCTCCGGAGGGCCATCCTCCGACACCGCCACCTCCCCATACGCACGCACCAGAACCGCACGGAGCTCCAAGGCACCAGCGACGTCACCCTCCGCCGCCGCCCGAGCAAACCGATCCAACACCACCATGAAATCCGAACCGCTCAGACCAGCAGGCATCACGCCACCTTTCCATTGAGATCACGCCGAGCACGTGCCCGCTCCAGGGCCGGCCCAACCGTCTTATGCGACCACCCACCACCACGCGCCGTAGGAACCCCCATCGACGCCAACGTCCGGGCAATCGCCTTCACCCCAAGACCCTCATCAGCCAACCCCAGGATCCGGTCCTCCACCTCACGGCTAATGAACCCCTCCGGCCGGCGCTCACGCTGAGCATCCAGGGCCACACGCGTACGCCTAGACACCAGGGCCCGTTCGTACTGGGCCATCGCCATGATCACGGTGGCGACCAACTCCCCTTCCGGGGTGCTCATGTCCACGGACGGGTTGAGGCACACGACAGCCCAGCCCCGCTGCTTAGCCCTGGCGAGGATCCCAGCGAAGTCCACCGTTGACCGCGCCAGGCGATCCAGTGATGCGACCACCAGGGCCTTAGCCTCCCCAGCATCCAACCGCGCCATCGCCTGATCGAGCTCGGGCCGGCGCTTACCCGTACCCGCCGACGCCGTCTCCGTCACCGTCCCCACCAACGCCAACCCCTGGGCCACGCAGTGCCCCTGGATACGCTCCAACTGCGCCCCAGGGGACAGGGACTGCTTATCCGTAGACACCCGCACATACGCCAGAACCGGGGTACCCGAAGCAGGGGTCACAGGATCCCCCGGCCCTCACGGCGACGCTCCGCGTAATCCACGTCACGCCAACCCGCCATGTACCCGGCAAAGATCCCCTCCCCAGCCCACGCATGCAGGCCAACCCACACCTCACCACGCTCCCGGTCATCACGGCCACGCTCAAACGCCTCCGCGTAAGACCTAGGCTCCTCACACATCTCACCACCTCCAATCCGGGACGAAACCTGCAAGGCCCGCCGAGGGAATCGAACCCCCGGGACGTCCAACCGGGCCCACACTGCTAGAAGGCGAGCCGCCAACCAGCAGACCACACCACCCTGACCCGAAGGCCACACACCGAACGGATCAACTCCGCCTCACGCATCGCCTGATCAAAACTCACGGGACGCTCCCCTAGTCGCGGTTGACGGAGATCTGCGGAACCAGAGGCAGCCACACCACCGTGCTGCCATCCTCAAACACCCGATCCACCGGGTACCACGCCACCGACTTCCCCCGCTTGTTCACGACGCTGCGCCTCACACACGCTCCGGTGCGCCGCCGGCAGGGACAGGCGCACACGGATCCGCTTGTGGAGCATCCCCACCCCAGTGGCCATGTCCTGGAGCTCCCCACGGGTCCAAGCGTGCGGGAAGCCCTTCGCCTCGCTCGTCTCCGCGACCACGCTGGACATGAACGACCCGGTGTGCGTCGCCTCGTTCACACGCACCTTGCTCGGCGGGGAGTACGAAGCGTGCGACACCTGCTGAGCCTGGGCAGAGCCGGCGACGGCGAGAGACAGGGCAGCGGCGAGAACCGTAAACTTGGTGTGCATCAGGGTTAGCTCCTGGTGTCACGCTCCGGGGGATTGCCGTCCCGCCGGAGCACTTAACGTTGTAGGGGGAGTATCGGCCATCACTCCCCGGAAGTCAATACCCGGGGCAGAAACTTTTCCAGGCACCGCTACCATCGGCTTGTCACCTAAGGACCTCAACGGGGGCACCGCTGGCCATCGACCGCAACATCACCACGCACCCACGCCGCATCCGAAGCGCCGAACGCCAAGCCAAAGCCCTAGAGCTACGCCTGGCGCACAAGTCGTTTCGGGAGATCGGCCGTGAGCTCGGCATAGACCACACGTCAGCCAGGAACTACGTGGTCGCCGCCCTAGAAGAGACGCGCCACAAGGTCAGGGAAGAGGCCGAGGCACTACGCACCGAAGAGATGCAGCGGATGGAGGCCGTATCCGATGCCCTGTGGCACCGCGCCCTGGAAGGGGACCTGCGTGCCATCGAGACGTGGCTGA
>LNFM01003176.1_pt1 | contig 44070 bp, 44 predicted proteins | sample 596031 | NCBI WGS metagenome assembly LNFM01 (sample SAMN04254537, study PRJNA301005) | activated carbon metagenome | isolation source: dual media filters at the Ann Arbor, Michigan drinking water treatment plant | place: USA: Ann Arbor
GCGCGGCGGATGGTGAACTGGAAATCGGTTCCGGGCAGTCGCCCCGGAAAGCCACGGTGTTTCAGCATGGTGTGTGTCTCCTGGCCAGAGCGGCATCAGAAGCCATAAGCACCACGCGCATCGGGGACCAGAGGCCCCCGACGCCTTTTACCGTGCGGAACCTGCGCTCAGTTGATCGGCCGCTGCGGATCGCGCTGCGGGTCGTTGCCGTCATCGCGAGGGATCGGCGTGCAGATCGGCCACTGCCCGGGGGCGGTGAAGGTCGGACGCTCGCCGGGATCGCAGCGGTCTTCGCAGCGTGGCAGGGGTGGCAGGGTGCTGTTCGGATCGCGGATTTCGCTGTCGCTGATGCAGACAGCCTCAAGCCGACCGAACTTGTCGTAGACGGGTTCCGGGACGATGGGTTCCGGCTTGGGCGCACAGGCCGCAAGGACCAGCGTGACGGACAACGAGGATGCAAGGAAGGGAAGTCGCAGCATGAAACTACCTCCGAATCGATTGAACCTGCGCACCAAGGATGCCTTGGTACCGCACAATTCACAATCTTGAGATGAGTCAGGCTGTGGTCGGCCGCGCTTGGCAGGCCGGCGTTTGGGGCGGGCGGCGCAAACGCACCGACCCGCCCCGAAGCATTACTTGTACTTGCCGGTGTATTCGGGCTCGACCGTAACCGGCTCGACCACCATGATTTCTTCTTCTTTCTTGGCGCAAGCTGCAAGAGTTGCTGCAACTGCAACCGCCAGAATAATCCTCGACATCCTCTACTCCATCTTTCTTGGGGGGTTCTGCGGTAAACGCCGTCAAGCGCCCGCCCCCGTTCCGTTTTTAAGGCCGCTTGGGATCGACCTGCGCGCACCTTATCCGAAACGCATACGGAATGACACGGCAGTTGACCCAAGTTCTTGGCCTGTTGCGTTCCTACATCAGGGCGATTCTCGAAACCAGCCGGATTACTTGGGATCGGCGGAATGCGCATCAAAACGCCTCCCAGACGCAGACGCCGTTCTGCACCGAATAGGCCTCGAAAAACTGGACCACATCGGGCGCAGGCTGGCCGAACGGCGTCTCTTCCGCAGCCAGCGTGATGATGATCTGCTGCGGCACGGGCTGCATCGCCTCGGTGCGCGGCAGCGCGTAGCTGTCGCACAGCGCCTGCATGTCGGGCGCGGTCACCTCGATGTCGGCCTCGCTCAGCCCCGGCATGACAAAACGGAACCGCGCGGTGGCGCCTTCCGCCCCCGGCACGTTGGCTATCGTGTCCAGAAACCGCACGTCACGCCCCGACGGCACCTCGACCGCATTTGCGGCCGTCGGGGCTTCCTCGCAGCCCCAGGCCCCGGCCAGAAGCACGACCAGCGGTGCGGCAATGATGCGGTGCAGGAAACGCACGGGTCAGCCCTTCAAAGTGGAATGTTGTCGTGCTTTTTCCACGGGTTGACGAGCTTTTTGCCGCGCAGGCTGGCAAAGGCCCGCGCCACCCGGCGACGGGTTGAATGCGGCATGATCACCTCGTCGATGAAACCACGCTCCGCCGCGACAAAGGGGTTGGCGAAACGGTCCTCGTAATCCTTCACCCGCCCGGCGATCTTGTCGGCATCGCCAAGCTCGCTGCGATAGAGTATCTCGACCGCGCCCTTGGCCCCCATCACGGCAACCTCTGCCGTGGGCCAGGCATAGTTGAAATCGCCGCGCAGGTGCTTTGACGACATCACGACATAGGCCCCGCCATAGGTCTTGCGGGTCAGCACCGTGACCTTCGGCACCGTCGCCTCGCCATAGGCAAACAACAGCTTCGCCCCGTGCTTGATGACCCCGCCATATTCCTGGCCCACGCCCGGCAGAAAGCCCGGCACGTCGACCAGCGTCAGGATCGGAATTTCGAACGCATCGCAGAACCGCACGAAACGCGCAGCCTTGCGGCTGGCGTCGATATCAAGGCAACCCGCCAGCACCATCGGCTGGTTCGCCACCACGCCGACCGACTGCCCCTCGATCCGGATGAAGCCGGTGATGATATTGGCCGCGAACGCCGCCTGAATCTCGAAGAAATCGCCCTCGTCGGCCAGCTTGGCGATCAGTTCCTTCATGTCGTAGGGCTGGTTCGGGTTGTCCGGCACCAAGGTGTCAAGGCTTGGCTCCAGCCGAGCCGGGTCGTCGAAGAACGGGCGCACGGGCGCCTTTTCGCGGTTGTTGAGCGGCAGGAAATCAAACAGACGCCGGGTTTCGGCCAAAGCCTCCACGTCGTTTTCAAACGCGCCATCCGCGACCGACGATTTGCGGGTGTGGGTCGAGGCACCGCCCAGCTCTTCCGCCGTAACATGCTCGTTCGTAACGGTTTTCACCACATCGGGGCCGGTGACGAACATATAGCTGGAATCCTTCACCATGAAGATGAAGTCGGTCATCGCGGGCGAATAGACCGCACCCCCGGCGCATGGCCCCATGATCAGCGAAATCTGCGGCACCACGCCCGACGCGAGGATGTTGCGCTGGAATACCTCGCCGTAAGCGGCAAGCGACCCGACACCCTCCTGAATCCGCGCCCCTCCGCTGTCGTTGATCCCGATCACCGGCGCACCGTTCTGGATCGCCATGTCCATGATCTTGCAGATCTTTGCCGCATGGGTTTCCGACACCGACCCCCCCAGCACGGTGAAATCCTGACTGAACACATAGACCATGCGGCCATTGATCGTGCCCCAACCGGTCACCACGCCGTCGCCCGGATGGCGGTTTTCCTCCATCCCGAAATCGACGGAACGGTGCGCGACGAACATGTCGAATTCTTCGAACGAGCCTTCGTCGAGCAGCAACTCGATCCGTTCGCGCGCGGTCAGCTTGCCCTTGCCGTGCTGCGCCGCGACGCGCTTTTCACCGCCCCCAGCGCGTGCCACGGCGCGGCGCGCTTCAAGCTCCTGCAGAATATCCTTCATGGCGTCTGTCCCCCCGCACTGCCCACCGGCAGCGTCTCGCGGCGACATTAGCCGCAGCGCGCGCCTGAACAAAGCACCTTGTGGTAAATTTGCAAAGCCACAGCGCAATGCGCGCTTCAAATTGCAAATCAGCAAACCTCTGTTCGGTCGTCGCGCGCCGCGCTATCCCCGGCGGGCAAGCAATCATCAGGGCAACCATGACCAACCTTCCGATCCCGGTCGTCACGATCGGCCTTCTCATCGCCTCCAACGTCTTTATGACCTTCGCCTGGTATGGCCATCTGAAATTCAAGGAAAGCGCGCTTGTCACGGTCATCCTCGTCAGTTGGGGCATCGCGTTCTTTGAATACACCCTGATGGTGCCGGCCAACCGGATCGGCCACGGATACTTTTCCGCCGCGGAACTGAAAACAATCCAGGAGGTGATCACCCTGTCGGTGTTCGCGGTATTTTCGGTGTTTTACCTGAAGGAACCGCTGGCCTGGAACCACCTCCTCGGCTTTGGCTGCATCGCGCTCGGGGCGTTCTTCATCTTTCACAAATGGACATGACGCTGCGTCAGCGCACAGCCGAACCTGCGCCCCGAAGGATGGACAACCTGCGCTTGCAGGCGTAGCCCGATAGCATGATCCACGCCCGACCCCGCTTTCTTGACCGCACGACGCCGCCGAAGGTGATCACGCTGATCCTCATCGCCGGGCTTTCGGCACTGACGATGAACATCTTCCTGCCCTCGCTGCCGCAGATGGCCGCCTATTTTGGTGTGCCCTACGGCGTGATGCAGCAGTCCGTCGCACTTTACCTCGGGCTGTCGGCGGCCTTGCAGATCGTCATCGGCCCGATCTCCGACCGGTTCGGGCGGCGGCGCGTGCTGATCTTGTCGATGGTCATTTTCCTTGTCGCCACCGTCGGCACCATCTTCGCCCCGACCGCCACCACCTTCCTGATTTTCCGCATGATTCAGGCGGTCATCGCCGCCGGCATGGTGCTCAGCCGCGCCGTTGTGCGCGACATGGTGGCCGACAGCGAGGCCGCCTCGATGATCGGTTATGTCACGATGGGCATGTCGATCGTGCCGATGATCGGCCCGGTGATCGGCGGCTTTCTGGACGAGGCCTTCGGCTGGCATGCGAACTTCATCCTGCTCTTCGTCCTCGGGGTGGCCGTCCTCGCGCTGGTCTGGGCGGACCTTGGCGAAACCGCCACGCTGCGCCGCGTTTCCCTTGGCGACCAGATCCGCACCTATCCCACCCTCTTCGCCTCGCGCCGGTTCTGGGGCTACACCCTGTCGGCCGCTTTCGCCTCGGGCTGTTTCTTCGCCTACCTCGGCGGCGCGCCCTATGTCGGCACCGAGGTCTTCGGCCTCTCGTCGGTCGAGGTGGGCGGCCTTTTCGCGCTGACCGCCATCGGCTACGCGGGCGGCAACTTCCTCGCCGGGCGTTATTCGGTGCGGTTCGGGATGAACCGGATGGTCCTCATCGGCGCGCTTGTAACCACCTTCGGGCTGTCCACGCTGACCATCCTCACGCTTGCCGGCCTTTCCGGCCCGGTGGTGTTCTTCAGCCTCACCGTGTTCATGGGGCTTGGCAACGGCATCGGCCTGCCCTCGGCCAATGCCGGGATGCTGTCGGTTCGCCCCGATCTCGCGGGCACCGCCTCGGGCCTTGGCGGCGCGATCACCATCGGCGGCGGCGCGCTTCTGGCGGCACTGGCCGGCAAGGTGCTTGGCCCCGGCGCCAGCGAACTGCCGTTGATCCTTTTGATGCTGGCCTCGTCGCTGGCCTCGGTGGCGGCAATCCTCGCAGTGATCCGCCGGGCACGCGCAATCGGTCAGGCTTGACGCCGCGGCTTTGCAAAGCCACGCTGCGCTTTGCAAACCGGGAGCGACGATGCCTGTCCAGAAACTCTACGCCGGCGTCAAGCTGCGCGAGATTCGCGGCCGCCTTGGCCTGACCCAGCGCGCCTTTGCCGACAAGCTGACCGTCTCGTTGCCCTACCTCAACCAGATGGAAAACAACCACCGCCCGGTGTCGGCGGCCGTGGTGCTGGCCTTGGCGCAGGAATTCGGCCTCGACGTCACCGAACTGACCGTCGGCGAAAGCGAGCGTCTCGTCACCGACATGCGCGAGGCGCTGGCTGACCCGGTGTTTCCCGCCGCCACCCCGCCCCTTGCCGACCTGCGCCTTGCCGCATCGAACGCCCCGGCCCTTGCCCGCGCCTTCCTCGACCTGCACCGCGCGTATCGCCAGACCCACGAACGCCTCGCCTCGCTGGACGAGGCACTGGGGCGCGAGGATGCCACGCTGAAGCCCTCGCCTTGGGAAGAGGTGCGCGACTTCTTTCACTATTGCGATAATTACCTCGATGCGGTGGACCGCGCGGCAGAGCATTTCGCCACCTCAACCAACGGAAAATCCATCGAAAGCAACGCACAGGATCTGCTGCGCCGCGCCGGCATCAGCTTGCACTTTTCTGACAAATCGCCGTTGCGCCATTACGATCCCGCCGCCCGAAGGCTGGACATCTCGGCCCGCGCCTCTACCCCCTCGCAACGGTTTCAGCTTCTGCATCAGATCGCCCTTCTCACCCAGAACGACCTCTTGGAGGCGACGCTTGACCTTGCCCGCTTCTCCACCCCCGAGGCGCGCGATATCGCCAAGATCGGGCTGGCCAACTATTTCGCCGGGGCGGCCTTGCTGCCCTACCGCGCCTTTCAGGCCGCCGCGATGGAAACCCGGCACGATCTGGAACGTCTGGCCGACCTCTTCGGCGCGTCGATCGAACAGGTCGCGCACCGGCTTTCAACCCTGCAACGCCCCGGCGCCAAGGGCATCCCGTTCTTCTTCGTCCGCGTCGATCAGGCCGGCACCATCACCAAGCGCCACTCGGCCACCCGGTTGCAATTCGCGCGCTTCGGTGGGGCATGCCCCCTGTGGAACGTCCACCGCGCGTTCGAAACCCCCGGCCAGTTCCTGCGCCAGCTTGCCGAAACGCCCGACGGTGTGCGCTATCTGTGCCTTGCGCGCGATGTGTCGAAACCGGCAGGCGCGTTCCTCGCCCCGGTGCGCCGCTATGCCATCGGCCTTGGTTGCGAGGTGCAGCACGCATCGGCCCTTGTTTATGCCGATGGGCTCGACCTGAAAGGACGCTTCGAGCCGATCGGCATTTCCTGCCGGATCTGCGAACGCACCGCCTGCCACCAGCGCTCGGTGCCGCCCTTGGAAGGCCGCCTCAGGGTTAATCCGAACTCGCGCGACGTGCTGCCCTACGAGATCGGCTGAAACGCAAAAGCGGCGGACAATCGCCCGCCGCCCTGCATGAAACGTGAGGCCTCAGGCCTCTTTCAGATGCTGCCAGATATGGTCCTTCAGGTGCATCCGCTGCCGACGCAGCGCCTCTTCCTCCTCATCGGTCAGAAGGTCGAGCCGGCTTTCCGCCCGGTGGATCTTGTCGTTGACCACGTCATAGTCGGCCATCAGCTTGGCAAAATGCGCGTCCGAATTCTTCAGCGCGCTCATCTTCTGCGCATGGGCCGGGAATTCGTCGTGCAAGGTGTGCGGGGTGTTCGACATCCGTCTCTCCTTCTTGACTGTCCCCCACAGTCTAGACGGCTTGTCCGACCCCGGCCTTGACCCGGATCAAACCTAACGCTGCGCCACCCGCCAATTCGGGTTGACCCAAGGCTCAAGGTTCGACGCGGGCAAAGGCGTGCGGCCCAGAATATGATCCGCCGCCTTTTCCCCCACCATGATCGACGGCGCGTTGAGGTTGCCATTGGTCACCTGCGGGAAAACCGAACTGTCGGCAACCCGCAAACCCTCGACCCCGATCACCCGGCACTCCGGGTCGACCACCGCCATCGGGTCGGTCGCCCGCCCGATCCGCGCGGTGCCGCAGGGGTGGTAGGCGCTTTCCACATGCTCGCGCAGGAAGGCGTCGATCTCCTCGTCGGTTTCCACCCCCGGCCCCGGCTGAATCTCGTGACGCACGAAGGGCTTGAACGCCGCTTGCCCGAAAATTTCGCGGGTCAGGCGGATACAGCTGCGAAACTCGGTCCAGTCGTCGGGGTGCGACATGTAGTTGAACTGGATGCGCGGCGCATCGGTCGGATTGCCCGACCGCAAGGTGACCGCGCCGCGCGATTTCGACCGCATCGGCCCGACATGCGCCTGAAACCCGTGCCCCTCGGCGGCGGCCTTGCCATCATAGCGCACGGCGATGGGCAGGAAGTGATACTGGATGTCGGGATACTCGATCCCCGCGCGCGACCGGATGAAGGCGCAAGCCTCGAACTGGTTCGACGCGCCAAGCCCGGTGCCGGTGAACAGCCACTGCGCCCCGACCGAGGCCTTGCCCCAGAGGTTCCAGTATTTGTAGAGCGTCACCGGCTGGCTGGCGGCGAACTGCATGTAGATTTCAAGGTGGTCCTGGAGGTTCGCGCCCACCCCCGCACGGTCTGCCAGCACCGGGATCCCGTGTTCGGCCAGATGCGCCCCCGGCCCGATGCCCGACAGCATCAACAGTTTCGGCGTGTTGATCGACGAGGCCGACAGGATCACCTCGCGCCCCGCCCGGATCACCTGCACCTGATCACCGCGCGCGATCTCGACCCCGACAGCGCGCTGGCCTTCGAACACCACGCGCCGCGCAAAGCCGCGCACCACCTGCACATTGCCGTCCGCCACCGCAGGCTTGAGGTAGGCATTCGCCGCCGACCAGCGCCGGCCCTTCCAGATCGTCGCCTCCATCGGGCCAAAGCCTTCCTGCTGTGCGCCGTTGTAATCGGTGGTGACCGGATAGCCCGCCTGCTCCCCCGCCGCGATGAAGGCGTCGAACAGGGGGTTCGACCGCGGCCCGCGGGTGATGTGCAACGGCCCGGCCGCGCCTCGATATTCCGGCCCTGACCCGCCGTGCGAATGTTCCATCCGCTTGAAATAGGGCAGCACATCGGCATAGCCCCAGCCATCCGCGCCCATCTCGGCCCAGGTGTCGTAGTCGCGGGCGTGGCCGCGCACATAGACCATACCGTTGATCGAGGATGACCCGCCGATCACCTTGCCGCGCGGCGTCGCCAGCACCCGGCCGTTCAGATGCGGCTCCGGCTCGGTCTGAAAGCCCCAGTCGTAGATCCCCATGTTCATCGGATAGGAAAGCGCGCCCGGCATCTGGATGAACGGCCCCGCATCCGACCCGCCGTGTTCGATCAGCATCACCCGGCGTCCGGCCTCGGCCAGCCGGTAGGCCAGCGCACAGCCGGCAGACCCCGCTCCGACGATGACATAATCGGCGTGCATCAAAGCCTCCCCAGTTCCGCATCAAGATGGCGCACCGCAACGGCCACCGCTGCCGCGCCATCCGCCGGGCCCGATTTCAGCACCTCGCGCAGGTAAAGCCCGTCGATCAGCGCGCCGAGGCCCGCCGCCACATCCACCGCACGCGCCCCGGCGATCGGCTTCAGCGCGTGGACCAGGTTCGACTGCAACCGGTTCTGATAGACCGCCAGCAACCGCTTCGCTTGCGGTACGGTCTGCGCCAGCACCCAGAAGTTCAGCCAGGCGCTGACCGTCTCGCGGCGAAAGTTGCCCGGGCTGAACGACGCCCGGAGAATCGCCCTGACCCGCCCTTCGCGCCCCTCAGCCGCCGCCAAGGCGCCCCGCACCTCTGCCCCATAAAGCGTCAGCACATGCCGCATCGCCGCCAGAAACATCTCTTCCTTGGACCCGAAATAGTGATGCGCCAGCGCCGAGGACATGCCTGCCCGCTTGGCAATCTGGCTGACAGTGACGTCCAGCGACCCGACTCTGCCGATTTCGACAATCGTGGCTTTTACCAACGCATCCTTGCGAATAGGCTCCATTCCAAGCTTCGGCATCGGCGCGGCCCCATAAAATGCTTGCCAAACCGTATCAGCACGAAGTTTATTGACTCGTCAATCAACAAAAATGGGGGAGGACCCATGTCCATCCGAACTACACTCCTGACCACCGCTGTCACCTTCGCCCTTGCCGGTTCGGCCTTCGCCGAAGGCTGCGACACCGTGATCTTCTCCGATGTTGGCTGGACCGACATCACCGCCACCACCGCCGCCACCACCGTGATCCTCGAGGCCCTGGGGTATGAGACCGAGACCAAGGTCCTGTCCGTCCCCGTCACCTACACCGGCCTTGCCGAAGGCGATATCGACGTGTTCCTCGGCAACTGGATGCCCACGATGGAGGCCGACATCGCCCCCTACCGCGAGGCTGGCACCGTCGAGACGGTCCGCACCAACCTTGAAGGCGCGAAATACACGCTGGCCACCAACGAAGCCGGCGCCGCACTCGGCATTGCCGACTTCAAGGACATCGCCACCCACAAGGACGCGCTCGAAGGCCAGATCTACGGCATCGAGCCGGGCAACGACGGCAACCGCCTGATCATCGACATGATCGCCTCCGGCCCCTTCGGGCTTGACGGGTTCGAGGTCGTCGAATCCTCCGAACAGGGCATGCTGGCCGAGGTCGCCAAGGCCACCGAAGACGCCAAGCCCATCGTGTTCCTCGGCTGGGAACCCCACCCGATGAATGCAAACTTCAAGATGACCTACCTGACCGGCGGTGACGATTACTTCGGCCCGAACTTCGGCGGCGCCACTGTCGCTACCAACACCCGCGCGGGCTACACCGCCGAATGCCCGAACACCGGCAAGCTCTTGTCGAACCTCAGCTTCTCGCTTCCAATGGAAAACGAGATCATGGGTGCCATCCTGAATGACGGCGAAGACCCGACCGATGCCGCGAAGGCCTGGCTCGCCGCGCATCCCGAAGCTTGGGAACCGTGGCTGGAAGGCGTTACCACCAAAGACGGCGGCGACGCAAAGGCGGCGGTCGCAGCCGCCCTCTGAAAAACATCGGCAGCCCCGGCGAAAGCCGGGGCTTCTTCTTCACGCAGCAGAGCGGGGGCGCGGCGGCTGAATGGAATGGTTGACTGATTACAAAATCCCGGTCGGCAAAGCCGCAAAAACGGTGTTCGACTGGATGAACGACAACCTCGGCGGGGTTTTCGACGCCATTTCGACCGGCCTCGAAGCGATGATCGACGGCATCCTGTGGCTTTTGCAAACCCCCCACCCCTTCATCATCATCGCCCTGTTCGTCGCGCTGACGTGGTTCCTGCAAAAGAACTGGAAGGTCTGCCTTGGCGTCGTCATCGGCTTCCTGTTCATCCTCAATCAAGGCTATTGGGAAGAAACCACCGAAAGCCTTACCCTCATCCTGTCGGCCTGCGTTGTCTGCATGGGGCTAGGCGTGCCGATCGGCATCGCCGCCGCGCACCGGCCAAAGCTGTACCGCGCCATGGTGCCGGTGCTTGACCTTATGCAGACGCTGCCAACCTTCGTCTACCTGATCCCCGCCATCGTGTTCTTCGGCCTTGGCATGGTGCCGGGCCTGATCGCCACCGTCATCTTCGTCCACCCCGGCGGCGCTGCTGGAGGCCGCAACCGCCTTTGGTGCCACGCTAAAACAGCGGCTGTGGAAGGTGGAATTGCCCTATGCCTTCCCGCAGATCATGGCCGGCCTGAACCAGACCATCATGCTGTCGCTCTCGATGGTGGTCATCGCGGCCCTCGTCGGTGCCAACGGTCTTGGCGTGCCGGTCGTCCGCGCGCTGAATTCGGTCAACACCGCGCTGGGCTTTGAATCCGGCTTCATCATCGTTGTGGTGGCCATCCTGCTTGACCGGATGCTGAGGGTTTCAAGATGAAAGACACCCAGACCGAAGCCCCCGCCGTCATCTTCGACCGCGTTTCCATCGTGTTTGGCGATCACCCCGACCGTGCCCTGCCCTTGATGGACCAAGGCCTCAGCCGGTCTGAAATCCAGACCAAGACCGGCCAGATCCTCGGCGTGCATGATTGTTCGCTGACCGTCGCCAAGGGCGAGATCCTTGTGCTGATGGGCCTTTCAGGCTCGGGCAAATCCACCCTTCTGCGCGCGGTGAACGGGCTCAATCCGGTGGTGCGCGGTTCGGTCACCATCAATGACGGCGACTGGGAAACCAATGTCACCACCTGCTCGGCCGCCGACCTGTTGCGCGTGCGGCGCGAAAGCATCGCCATGGTGTTCCAGCAATTCGGCCTTCTGCCGTGGCGCACGGTGCGCGAGAACGTCGGTCTCGGCCTCGAACTTGCCGGCCAATCGCCCGACCAGCGCCGCGCCAAGGTCGATGAACAACTGGCCTTGGTGAACCTGGCCCAATGGGCCGACCGCAAGGTGGGCGACCTTTCCGGCGGCATGCAGCAGCGCGTCGGCCTCGCCCGCGCCTTCGTCACCGACGCGCCGATCTTGCTGATGGACGAACCGTTCTCGGCGCTCGACCCGCACAAGCTGAAACGCACCATCATCTTCGTCAGTCATGATCTGGACGAGGCCTTCAAGATCGGCAACCGCATCGCCCTGATGGAAGGCGGCCGCATCGTGCAATGCGGCACCGCGCGCGAGATCATCGCGAACCCGATCAGCGAGTATGTCGCGGATTTCGTCGCCCACATGAACCCGCTTTCGGTGCTGACCGCCCGCGACGTGATGGAACCGGGCCACAGCCCCGGTGCGCGGGTGCTGGACGCCGAAACCCCGGTGAAGGATGTGATGGCGATGATGTCGGACGGCGTGACCGAGATGGTGGTGCAGGAAAACGGTCGTAACCTTGGCCTGATCCGCACCGCAGGGCTGATGGCAAAGCTGCTCAACCCGCGCGGCTGAAGGCCTTAATGTCCACTTAACGTCGCAGCTTAACCCGTTGATTTATCAACAGGTGCCTAAGGTGCCCACCGTGGGCACCCTCACTCTTCGGTCTTTGCTGCAGCCTTTTTCGGGGCGGCTTTCTTCGCCGCAGGCTTCTTTGCCCCCGCCGCCTTTGCTGCCGCCGTCTTTGTCGCCGCTTTCTTGACCGCAGGCTTGGCCCCGGTTTCCTTCTTCGCCGCAGCCTTTTTCGGCGCGGCCTTCTTCTTGCCGCCGCTCTTGCCGGCCTTCTCCGCCACCAGGGCCAGCGCCTCGTCCAGCGTCACCGCCTCGGGGTCCATCTCTTTCGGCAGCGTCGCGTTGATCTTGCCCCACTTCACGTAAGGCCCGTATTTGCCGGGCATCACCTGAACCTCACCACCATCCGGATGCTCACCCAGAACCTTGAGCGGCCCCGCCGGCGCCGCCCCCCCGCGCCGCCCGGCCAGTTTCTGCGCCAGAACCTCCACCGCCCGGTTCATCCCGATGGTAAAGACCTCCTCGACATCCGGAATGTTCGCGTAGACCGAGCCATGCTTCACATAAGGCCCGAACCGCCCGATGGCGGCCTCGACCGGCTGCCCGTCCTCGGGGTGCGCCCCGACCAGCCTCGGCAGCGACAACAGTTCCAGCGCCCGCTCCAGCGTCAGGCTTTCCGCCGACCAGCCCTTCGGCAAACTCGCCCTGTCCGGCTTCGGCTGCGCCTCGGTCGCCTCGCCGCGCTGGACATATTGCCCGAACCGACCGGTGCGGATCGAGATCGGATTGCCCTCGGCATCCTCGCCCAGCACCTTGCCGTCAACGCCGCCCTGATCCTCGCCGCCCGAGATCGGCCGCGTATAACGGCACTCCGGATAGTTGCCGCAGCCGATGAACGCCCCACCCGACCGCGAGGTCTTGAGGTGCAGCCGCCCCGTTCCGCAGACCTGACAGACCCGCGGGTCCGACCCATCCTCCCGCAAGGGATAAAGATGCGGCGCGAGGAATTCGTCGATCTTGTCCAGAACTTCGCCGATCCGCAGATCCGCCGTCTCTGCAATCGCGGCGGAAAAATCACGCCAGAACCGGGTCAGCACATCCTTGTAATTGCGATCGCCAGCCGAGACGTCATCAAGCTCGGTCTCGAGATCGGCGGTGAAGTCGTATTCGACATACTTGCGGAAATAGTTGGTGAGGAACGCCGTCACCAATCGCCCCTTGTCCTCGGGGATCAGGCGGTTCTTGTCTTTCCGCACATATTCGCGGTCAACGATCGTGCTCAGAACCGACGCGTAGGTGGACGGACGCCCGATCCCCAACTCCTCCATCCGCTTCACGAGCGTCGCTTCGGTATAGCGCGGCGGCGGCTGGGTGAAGCTTTGCGCGGGCGTTACCGACCGCTTTTCAACCGCTTCGCCTTGCATGATCTGTGGCAGGCGGCCTTCGTCGTCACCCTCCTCGTCCCGGCCTTCATCGTAGACCTTGAGGAACCCGTCAAACAGCACCACTTGCCCGTTCGCCCGCAGCACCACTTGCCCGTCGGGCGAGGAAACATCGACCACCGTGCGTTCCATCCGCGCAGCCGACATCTGGCTGGCGATGGTGCGCTTCCAGATCAGGTCGTAAAGCTTGCGCTGGTCGGCATCGGCCAGCCGCAGCTTTTCGGGCGTTGCGGACATATCGGTCGGCCGGATGCATTCATGCGCTTCCTGCGCGTTCTTGGCCTTGTTCTTGTACATGCGCGGGCTTTCGGGAACGTAGGCCGCCCCAAACCGTTCGGTGATCTCGGCCCGCGCGGCCATCACCGCTTCGGGTGCCATGTCGATACCATCGGTCCGCATGTAGGTGATCAGCCCCGCCTCATAGAGCCGCTGTGCCGACGACATGCACTGCTTGGCGCCCATGCCGAACTTGCGGCTGGCCTCCTGCTGCAGCGTCGAGGTCATGAACGGCGCATAGGGGTTGCGGCTGGCCGGTTTTGCCTCAACCGACGTCACCTTGAGCGGGCGCGAGGTCACCGCCTGCACCGCAAGCTCTGCGGCTTCGGACGTGGGCAGGTCGAACTTGTCGAGCTTCTTGCCGCCCAGAACCGTCAGCCGCGCCTCGAATTCCTGCCCGCGTGGGGTGACCAGCACCGCCGTCACCGTCCAGAATTCACGCGCCCGGAACGCCTCGATCTCCAACTCGCGCTCGACGATCAGCCGCAGGCAGACCGATTGCACCCGCCCCGCCGATTTCGCCCCCGGCAGCTTGCGCCACAGAACCGGCGAGAGGGTGAAGCCGACCAGGTAGTCCAGCGCGCGGCGGGCGAGATAAGCCTCGACCAAAGGCTTGTCGACCTGGCGGGGGTTCTTCATCGCCTCGGTCACGGCATCCTTGGTGATCGCGTTAAAGGTGACGCGGCTGACGGTCTTGCCTTTCTTCAGGCTTGACGCCAGCGCCTCTTGCAGGTGCCAGGAAATCGCCTCGCCTTCGCGGTCGGGGTCGGTCGCGAGGATCAGGTGGTCGTCGCTCTTCAGGGCTTCGGAAATCGCCTTCACATGTTTGCGGCTATCGGCGGCGACTTCCCAGGTCATCGCGAAACCGTCGTCCGGGTTGACCGAGCCGTCCTTGGGAGGCAGGTCGCGGACGTGGCCGTAGGACGCGAGCACCGTGAAATCAGGGCCAAGATACTTGTTGATCGTCTTGGCTTTCGCAGGCGACTCGACAACAACTACTGGCATGAAATCCGTTCTCCCGAGGCCGCCCGAATGGCGCGGCAACATGGGGGCGAAGCACCGCGATTGTCAACCAGCGCGCCACAAGCGTGTTGGATAACTGCGTCCGGGGCCGGTCATGCACACAAGATTGCCCTCAATCAGCGCGCGAAAGTAGCCCACCCGGCTGGCGCAGCACCCGGCCGTCCAGTTCCAGCGACAACAACTCCGGCGCAAGCTCGGCCGGGGTGACGGCAAGGTCGCGCACCAGTTGGTCTTCGGCCAAAGGAGACGGCCCCAACCGCGCCAGGATCATGTCGTGCAGAACGCTCATTTCCTTCAGGCTGCGCTTCGGGGCGACAGGGCCGGGCAATGGGGGAAGGCGAACTGGCGGCAGCTCGGTCATGACCGGTGCCGCACCGATCACCTCCAGCACGTCGTCAGCCCCGCGCACCAGCGTCGCGCCATCCCGGATCAGCATGTTGCAGCCCGATGCGCGGGCATCGAACGGATGCCCCGGCACCGCCAACACCTCACGGCCCTGATCAAGCGCGGTGCGCGCCGTGATCAGGCTGCCCGACCGCGCCGCCGCCTCGACCACGATGACCGCGCGCGACAGGCCTGACACGATCCGGTTGCGGAGCGGAAAGTGCCGCGCCTGCGGTTCAAGCCCCATCGGCTGTTCCGAAACGAGGCAGCCCTTGGCGGCAATCTCGGCGTGCAGTGCGGCATTTTCGGCCGGGTAGATCACATCGACCCCGCCCGCGAGAACCGCGACGGTGCCGGTCGCCAGCGCCGCCTGATGCGCCTCGGCGTCGATGCCGCGCGCAAGGCCCGACACCACCACCTGCCCGGCCTGCGCCAACCCGTCGGCCAGCCGTCGCGCCATCCGCAAGCCCAGCGACGAGGCGTTGCGCGCGCCGACCATCGCCACCATGGGGCGGTTCAGCAGGGCCGCATCCCCAACAGCCCACAGCACCGGCGGCGCATCGGGCAGATCGATCAGTGCAGCGGGATAGTCCGGCTCGCCATGGCACAGCATGCGTGCCGAGCGGGCGCGGGCCGCCCGCAATTCGGCCAGCACAACCTCGACAGGACAGACGGCATAGCCTTCGACGCCGGCAGCGCGCGCCACGTCCGGCAACGCCAGCAACGCCGCCGCCGCCGAGCCATGTTCCGCGATCAGCCGGTGAAAGGTCACCGGCCCCACCCGACGCGATCGGATCAGGCGCAGCCAGTCGATCCGCTCGGCCTCGGTCATCGCGTCCCGTAAAAGTTGACCGTCCGCCATTGCAGCCCCTCGCCCATGCAGACCAGAGCCTGCACCCGGTCTGGTTAACGAAATCTGAATCCCGATTTGATCTCTCCAAAAATACTCCAGTTACAGGCTCTGACCGCAGCCCCCTGCGCATCATCGGCATTGAATCCGCCCGCTTTATTTGATCAAATGGTGGCAACACCATCAGGGAGCACGACCATGCTGAACGCCGAAGTAGCCAAGCGCCGCGACCAAGCCATTTCGCGCGGGGTCGGCATGATGACGCAGATCTATGCGGATCGCGCATTGAATTCGGAAGTCTGGGATATCGAGGGCAACCGCTACATCGACTTCGCCGCCGGGATCGCCGTGGTCAACACCGGGCATTGCCACCCGAAGGTTATGGCCGCAGTGGCCGAACAGATGGGCCGTTTCACCCACACCTGCCATCAGGTTCTGCCCTACGAAAGCTACATCCGTCTGGCAGAACGCCTGAACGCCGCCGTGCCGGGTGATTTCCAGAAGAAGACGATCTTCGTCACCACCGGCGCCGAGGCCTGCGAGAACGCGGTCAAGATTGCCCGCATCGCCACCGGCCGCAACGGTGTGATCGCCTTTGGGGGCGCGTTCCACGGCCGGACCTTCATGGGCATGTCGCTGACCGGCAAGGTCGAACCCTACAAGAAGGGTTTCGGCGCGATGATGCCGGATGTCTGGCACGTCCCCTTCCCGCAGGAGGTCCACAAGATCTCGACCGACGACGCGATGGCCGGGATCACCAAGCTTTTCAAGGCCGACCTCGACCCCGCCCGCGTCGCCGCGATCATCTTCGAGCCGGTGCAGGGCGAAGGTGGCTTCTACCCCGCGCCGAAGGAACTGGTCCGCGCCATCCGCAAGCTTTGCGACGAGCATGGCATCGTGATGATCGCGGACGAGGTGCAGACCGGCTTTGCCCGCACCGGCAACCTTTTCGCCATGCATGGCTATGACGTCGCGGCCGACCTCACCACCATGGCCAAGGGTCTGGCGGGCGGCCTGCCGCTTGCGGCCGTCACGGGCAAGGCAGAACTGATGGATGCCGCCCACCCCGGCGGTCTGGGCGGCACCTATGGCGGCAACCCCTTGGGCATCGCCGCTGCGAACGCCGTGCTGGACGTCATCGAGGAAGAAGACCTCTGCGCCCGCGCCAACCAGCTTGGCGGGCGGCTGAAACAGCGGCTGGAGGCGATCCGCTCGGTCACGCCGGAGATCACCGACATCCGCGGACCGGGCTTCATGGTGGCGGTCGAATTTGCCAACCCCTCGACCCACGAACCCGACGCAGGGTTCACCAACCGCATTCGCGCCGAGGCGCTGAAACGCGGGCTGATCCTTCTGACCTGCGGCGTTTACGGCAACGTCATCCGCTTCCTCGCGCCGATCACCATCCCGGACGAGCACTTCAACGAGGCGATGGGAATTCTGGAAGAATCGGTCGCGGCGGCGCGCAAGGGCTGAACCGGCGCGGCGCGTCACGGCACCGCGCCAAGACGCGCCGACCGGGCATCAGGATGGATCGACGTGGAGAATCCCGCCCGGAATGGGCTGGCTTCTGCCGAAATGTCCGCTTCGCTGGCGCGGGTTTACGCTGATCGCAGGATAGGCCGGTGGAACCGGTCTCACCGACATGCGTTGCTGCCTCAGCGCGGATACAAATCGCCTGGAGGCAAACATGACCAAATTTTATCTCGTTCTTCCCGTCGCGGCCCTGTCCTTGGCCGCATGCCAGACCACCGACCAGAATGCAGCCCTTGGCGCTCTTGGTGGCGCTGCGGTTGGCGCAGCGGTGTCGTCGGACGAAGACCGCACCCAAGGCGCGCTGATTGGCGCAGCCGTCGGCGTTGCGGCCTCGACGCTGATCGGCCCTGCGCCGACCCAAGGCAAGTGCTACTACCGCGACCAGTACGGCAAGCGCTTCATCGCTGATTGCTGACCCTGCCCTTGCCGGGCCGGTGGCGCAGGCCCCGGCCCGGCAATTTCCTCTTCCCCGACTTCCCCTGCACGCCTGTCTTTCCAGACCGCAGCGCAGCCGCTAGAACGGCGCGAGCTTTCGGAAAGGCCGTGCATGCTCCCCCCCACCCACACCGGGCCCAGCTTTGCCGGAATAGAATTGGACCATGCAGGTGTCAGCCTGTCTGGCCGGGCGATCTTGCATGACCTGACGCTGCACCTGACCGAAGCGCGGATCGGCATTGTCGGCCGTAACGGGTCGGGCAAGACCACACTCTTGCGGCTCATCGCCGGGCTGATCGCGCCTAGCACCGGGCAGGTGCGCATCGACGGCATCGACCCGGCGACCGATCGCAAGGGTACCTTGGCGGCGCTTGGCATCCTGTTCCAGAACCCCGACCATCAGATCCTGTTTCCAACCGCCGAGGAAGAGCTGGCCTTCGGCCTGCGCCAACAGGGGCTCAGCGAGGCCGAAGCGCTGGCCGCCGCCCGTGCAGCCCTTGCCGCCGAAGGCCGCGCACATTGGGGACCGGCACCAACCTCGACCCTCAGCCAGGGCCAGCGGCACTATCTGTGCCTGATGAGCGTCCTGTTGATGCAGCCCCGCACGATCCTGCTGGATGAACCTTTCGCCGGGCTCGACCTGCCGACGCAAGGCCGACTGACCCGCCGTCTTGCCGGTTTGCCGCAACGGCTGGTGACAATCAGCCACGACCCCGCCGCTGTGGCCGCAACCGACCGGGTGCTGTGGATCGAAGCCGGGCGGATCGCGGCGGACGGGCCGCCCTCAGACGTCCTGCCCGCCTTCACCGCCGAAATGGCCCGGATCGGGGATCGTGATGCTGACACTGACCTCGCCGGTTGAAACACCTGCCCACCACCTGCCAGCCGGGGTTAAACTGGCGGCGCTGTCGGCATGGACCGTGCTGCTGTTCTGGCTCGCCTCGCCACTGGCGCTTGCCGCTGCCTTTGGCGTGGTGCTGGCGCTGCACCTGATCGGAGGACCAAGGTTTCTGGCGCACGGGCTGCGGATGCTTCGGCCGCTCTGGCCGTTTCTGGCGGTAGTCGCCATCTGGCACGGCTGGACTGGCGAGATCGCGACCGGAGCCGCAGTGCTGCTGCGCATGCTGGCGGCGGTTGCAGCGGCAAATTTCGTGACAATGACCACGCGCCTCTCGGACATGATCGCCGTGATCGAGCGCCTTGCACGCCCCCTCGCAGCCCTCGGCCTCAGCCCGCGCAGGCTGGCACTGGCACTGGCGTTGGTGGTGCGTTTCATCCCGGTGATGCTGGACCGGATGGAGCGGATCAATGACGCCTGGGCGGCGCGCTCGCCCCGGCGCCCGCGCTGGCGGGTGCTGGTGCCGGCGACGCTGGCGGCGCTGGATGACGCAGATCACGCAGCGGAAGCCTTGCGCGCGCGAGGGGGCGCTGATTAAAGGCGGCACGCACCCGCAAGGAGATCGCCGATGGAACGCAGTTTGACCCATATCGCGCTTTTCGCCGCGCTGATCGCCATCCTGGGATTGGTGCCGAAGATTGACCTCGCTGCCGGTGTGCCGATCACGGCGCAAAGCCTGGGCGTGATGCTGTGCGGCACCGTCCTTGGTGCGCGGCGCGGGGCGCTGGCTGTCGTGCTGTTTCTGGTGCTGGTCGCCGCCGGGCTGCCGCTGCTGTCGGGCGGGCGCGGTGGGCTTGGCGTCTTTGCCTCGCCCTCGGTCGGCTTCCTGATTGGTTTTCCGGTCGCGGCGCTGGTCGCGGGATGGGTGATGGAACGCACCACCCTCGCCCCCGGCGTGGCGGCCACCGCCGGTGCCGTGATCGGCGGGATCGGGGTGCTTTACGCCTTTGGCATCGCCGGTATGGCACTGATGCTGGACACCTCGCTGACCGAGGCAAGCTATCTGGCTTTCGCCTTCCTGCCGGGCGATGCGGTCAAGGTCGTTCTGGCCGGGATGATTACCCAAAGCCTCGCACGGATGCGGCCCGCGTCACTGCTGTCGCGCAGCTAGGACGCCTCGACAAGGATTGCGCTGCCGATACCGCCCGCCGCAGCGATTGCGGCAAGGCCGCGCCCCTGTTGCAAGCCGTGAAACAGTCGCACTGCAAGGATAGCGCCCGACGCGCCGATCGGATGCCCCCGCGCCAATCCGCCGCCCTGCTGGTTGACAATGGCCGGGTCCAGCCCCGCACCCTGCACTACAGCCATGGCCTGAACGGCATAGGCCTCCATGATTTCGGCCATGACGAGCGGCTCGCCCTGCCAGACCGCGCGAATTGCGGCAAGCGGGGCTGTTCCAGGCTCGTCCGGGGCAGCACCGAGAGTGGCACCCGCCACGATGCGCAACCCTCTGGCATGGCCTGTGGCGATGCGGTCTGAGACCACCACGACAAACGCCGCAGCGTCGGCGGCCACCGCTGCGGTGGCGGCGGTTATGCTGCCTGCAACCGTCGGCGCGCGCGCGACAAGTGCAGGGGTAAGCCTGCGGGTGAAGGCATCGCAGGTCTGGCCGGCAAGCGGCGTGATCTCGGCACCGAGAACGGCAGCGCGGGCCTTGAAGTGGCTTTCAATGGCCCAGGCTTCCTGCGCCGCACGGGAAATGCCAAGGCGTCGGGCCAGCGCGTCTGCTGCCTCGGCCATGCCGGGATTGCGATCGGGCCAGGGCGTGAAAGGCGCCTCGTCGTAAGGCACCGCCGGTCCGCCGTCGGGGTCGGTTGCCGCGCGCAGTGGACGGCGGGAATAGCTTTCAACGCCACCAACCAAGACGATCTCGGCAGCACCGCTGTCAACCAGCGCACGCGCCAGCAAGATCGCATCCAGCCCGCCAGCGCATTGCCGGTCGATGGTCAGCCCGGCGACCCGGTCGGGCAGCCCTGCGGCAAGCGCGGTCCGCCGCGCTGGATTGCCGCCCGCGCCAAGGGCGTTCGACAGGATCACCTCGTCAACGGCGTCAGGCTCGATGCCGGCAGAGGTCAGACAGGCCCGGATTACCGGCGCGCCCAGATCTTCGATGGAAAGCCGCGCAAAAGCACCGCCGCGCGGGACAACGGCAGTGCGGTGGGCGGCGATCACATGGGCCATGGGGTTTCACGCTCAAGGGCGGCGAGGTCGGTCTTGCCCGAGGCGAGCATCGGCCATTCCTGTCGCCAGATCAGGGCCTTCGGTGTTTTCAGCGGACCAAGGGCTCTGCGCAAGGCGACAAGAATGTCCGGTTCCTGCGCCCGGTCGCCCTGCACCACTGCGATCAGCACCGAGCCTCGACGCGGGTCGGGACGCGGCAGGACGGCAGCATGGCGAATGCCGGGAAAGCGTTCAAGCAAAGCCTCGATCTCTTCGGGAAAGACATTCTGGTCGGCCACCGTGACCATTCGACCGGCGCGGCCCAGAAGGATCAGATAGCCAGCCTCCAACCGCCCCGCCTCGCCCACCGAAAGCCAACCATCCTGCCACCGGGCGCCACCCGGATCACCAGCATACCCCTCAAAGAGATACGGGCTTTTCACCCAGACGAGGCCGTCACGCAGGTCAAGCGTCACTCCAGGATAGGCCTGACCGACCGAGCCTTCCGGTGTCGCCTCATCGGCCAGCGTGATGAAGGAGGTCTCGGCCGCACCGTAAAATTCCACAATGCGGGCGGCGGGGGCAAGACCCACAAGCGCGGCTCGCAAGCCGGTGTCAAGCTTCGATCCGCCAACCAGAATGACCGCAAGGCTTGGGCAAGCCGCGCCGGGGCGTTCGGTGAGCAGCCGAAGCTGCGCCGGGGTCGCATAAAGATGGGTCACGCGCCAGTCGGCCAGCGCCGCGCGCTGCCGGTCCGGGCGCAGACCGTCCAAGAGATGCACCTCGGCGCCAAGGTGCATCCCCTCCATCGCCCCGTAAAGCGACAGCGAATGAACCAGACGCCCCAAGACCGCCACCCGCGCGCCGGGGCCGATACCAAAGCGCGCGGCGTTGACGGCAAAGCTGGCGATCCAGGACGCATGGCTGCGGCGGATGCGGCGGGGCGCGCCGGTGGAGCCGGAGGTGAGCGTTTCAAACATCGGCATGGAACCTGCCTCCGGTGCCGGGCCGTCGCCGCCAATCCGAAAAACGGGGCTGGCCAGTGCCGCAGCAAGGGCGGCGGCCGATCGGTGCTCGGAAATGACAGGCGCACCCGCGGCCAGCCGGTCTTGTTCGCCTGCGGCGTCAAAGAGCCGCGCCGCCGGATGCCAGCGAAACCTGGGCAGAGGCGGCTCGCTGGTCACCCTTGCCGGAAGCTGGCGGCCAGACCACGCGCGGCAGCGGCAAGCAGCCACAGATCGACGCCGACAGCCGTGTAAGTCGTCCCCCATCCGATGCATTTGCGCGCAAACTCGGTGTCCACCGACAGGATGCCCGCAGGCTTGCCGGCAGCGACGATACGCTTGATCGCGGCTTCGATAGCAGCCACCACTTCGGGGTGCGCCATGTTGCCGGGATGGCCGAGCGAGGCGGCAAGATCGGCCGGCCCGATGAAAAGCGCATCCACCCCATCGACCGCTGCGATATCCTCGATCGCCGCCACCGCCTCATGCGTTTCGATCTGCACGATCAGGCACAACTCTTCCTCGGCGCGGGTGAAATAGTCAGGCACCGTGCCAAAGCGAGACGCGCGCGTTCCACCGGCCACGCCGCGAAAGCCGCGCGGGGCATAGCGCATCGCGGCGACAAGGGCGCGCGCTTCGTCGGCAGACTGGACATAAGGGATCATCAGCGTCTGCGCCCCGAAATCGAGGAGCCGCTTGATCAGCGCCGGGTCTTGCGACTGCGGCCGCACCACAGGCGAAACCGGATAGGGCGCCAGCGCCTGCAGCATGCCGAGGACATCGGGAATATCCGTCAACGAATGTTCGGTATCGACAGTTATGAAATCGAAGCCGGTCCCGGCCAGCATCTCGCACACTACCGGGCCGGGGATCGAGTTCCACAGCCCGATCTGCTGGTGCCCAGCGCGAAGAGCGCGCTTGAACTCATTGATCGGCAAGGTCATTTTGCCACCATTGCTGCGACGTGGCGCAGCGCCAACAGATAACCGTGCGTGCCACAGCCCACGATGACGCCATCGGCGCGGCCACTGATATACGAGTGATGCCGGAACGACTCGCGCTTGTGGATGTTCGATATGTGCACTTCGAGCACCGGCCCCTCGAAGGCGTTGAGCGCGTCCAGAACCGCGATCGACGTGTGGGTCAGCGCGCCCGCGTTGATGATGATACCCGCCGATTTACCGCGGGCCTCCTGCACCCAATCGACCAGTTGGCCTTCATGGTTCGATTGCAGGCAGCGCACCGCAAGACCAAGGTCATCGGCCAGTTCGGACAAGGCCTGCGCCACGTCATCCAGCGTCTCGCGCCCATAGATTTCCGGCTGGCGGGTGCCAAGCAGGTTCAGGTTCGGGCCGTTCAGAACAGTTATGAGCTTGGGCATGGCGCATCCTTGGTGCGTGACGCGCCGACCTTACCCGATCTCGCCGGGGGAACAAGCGGCACGCAAAAAGACGGCCTCCGATGCGTTGCATCAAGAGGCCGCAGGGAGACGTCATGTACCCAGAAGGGCGAATTCAGGCGACCTTTTCCAGCACCACTTCCGGCGAGATGCCAAGCGCGCGAACAACCTCGCGCGTCAGGTGCGGGCGGTTAAGGGTGTAGAAGTGCAGGTCCTCCACCCCGCCGACAATGAGCCGGTCACAAAGGGCGGTACATTGCGCCAGCGCCAGCAGATCCTCGCGCCCGTCACGGGCGGCGGTTGCGAACGCTTCGTCCAGCTTTTGCGGAACCTTCGTACCACAGCGGGCAGCAAATTTCTTGGCGCCCTCCCACGAGATGATCGGCAGGATGCCCGGAATGATCGGCGCGGAGATGCCGGCGCGCGCGCAGGCATCACGGAACCGGAAGAAGGTGTCGACGTCAAAAAAGAACTGGGTGATTGCAGAGGACGCCCCGGCATCGATCTTGCGCTTCAGCCAGTCGACGTCGGCAAAGCTGTCGGCGGCGTCCGGGTGCGGTTCGGGATAGGCGCCGACGCGGATCTTGAAGTTGCCGGTCCGTGCCAGCGCCTCGACCAGCTCGACCGATGAGGCAAACCCATCGGGGTGGGCAGTGAAGCGGTCGGCACCCTTAGGCGCGTCGCCGCGCAATGCGACAATCTCGGTCACCCCTGCGGCTGCATAAGCCTCGGCGATTTCAAGCGTTTCGGCACGAGTGGCATCAACGCAGGTCAGATGCGCCGCGACGTTCAGACCGTAGTTGCGACCGATCGCGCTGACCGCCTCATGCGTAAGTTTCCGGGTGGTGCCGCCTGCGCCATAGGTCACCGACACGAAGTTTGGCTGCATCGGGGCCAAAGCCTGCACCGTTTCCCACAGCCGGAACGACGCATCCAGCGTCTGCGGGGGGAAGAATTCAAACGAGATGCGGGGTGTGGCGGTCATGGGCAGGCTCCTTTTATGCCCCTCTTGTCGCAGAGTTCGCGATGTGAGACCAATTCATAATACTCACGATCATTATGAGGATCAGAGCATGTATATCGAGCTGCGCCACCTGCGGACAATCCGCGCGATCCATCAGGCCGGAGGCTTGGCGCGGGCGGCCGACATGTTGAACATGACGCAATCCGCCCTCAGCCATCAGGTCGCGGGCCTGGAGGATCAGGCCGGGATGGAACTGTTCGTGCGGCGATCAAAGCCGATGAAACTATCGGCGGCGGGGATCAGGATGCTGCGGGCGGCGGACCGTATCCTGCCCGAGATTGACGCGATGGAGGAAGAGTTTCGCAGCTTGCGTTCGGGCAAGACCGGACGGCTGCACATCGCCATCGAATGTCACGCCTGTTTCGACTGGCTCTTTCCGGTGCTTGAACTGTTCCGCCACGCCTGGCCCGAAATCGACGTCGATATCCGCGCCGGGCTGGCCTTCGACGCCCTGCCCGCGCTGAACCGCGAAGAGGTCGATCTGGTGATCTCGTCAAACCCGGTCGAATTGCCGGGGATCACCTATAACCCGCTGTTCGATTATCATCCGACCTTTCTTGCGGCGGCAAGCAACCCTCTGGCCGAACGAAAAGTCATCACGGCCGGGGATTTTCGCGATCAGGTTTTGATCACCTACCCTGTCACCCGCGACAAGCTGGATGTGTTCAGCGAACTGCTGACCCCCGCCAAGGTCGAACCCCGCGCCCAGCGCACTGCCGAACTGACGGCGGTGATCCTGATGCTGGTCGGGTCGAACCGGGGTGTTGCGGTGTTGCCCGACTGGGTGCTGCGCGACGTGAAGTCGAACGCAGACTACATCACCCGGCCCCTTGGCCCCGCGACGGTGACCAAGCGCCTTTACGCGGCAACGCGAACCGAGGATGTAACCAAGCCCTTCATGGCGCATTTCCTGCGACTTGGCCGCAGCGAGCCGGTCAAGTTGCAGCGCCCCTGATCAGCCGGAGTTTTCAACGGCCAGACCGGCATCCACCCGCAAAAGATTGCTGCCGGAATAGATGTCTCCCGCCAGCTGCAAGGCAAAGCGGTCGGCGTCGCGCAGGCGCACCTCGTTCAGTGTCTCGGCTATACGTTCGTCATCGACACCGAAGTGACGCAACAGGTTGCCGCCAAGCAACAGCGCCGAATCGTAGGTTTCGCGGATCGGAGCTTCTACACCGGCCTTGATAAGCTCGATCGAATGGCGGCGATCATAACTGCGCGCAAAGACCGGGATCAGCGGACATTCATCGCGCAACAGATGCGCGATACGGGTCGCAGCGCCCTGATTGTCGATGCAGATGATGACGGCCCGGGCATGGGTCGCCCCGGCGGCGTGCAGGATATCAAGCCGGGTGCCATCGCCGAAATAGACCTTGAAGCCCATGCTGGTTGCAGTGGCGATCATCTCGGTGTCGATGTCGATGATCGACACCTTGTAGCCCGAGGCGAACAACGGCTGGCTGACAACCTGCCCGAAACGGCCAAATCCGATCAGCAGCACCGAAGCGCCGTCGTCTTCGGGCGCAAGCAAGCCCTCGCCGGTGCTGACCGCCTTTGGCATCAGCCGGTCATGCGCCAGCACGAACAACGGCGTCATCACCATCGAGATAATGATCACGGCCGTCAGCGTCGCGTTTTCGCTGGCGTTGATCAACCCGACCGACAGCGCCGCTGCATAAAGGACGAAGGCAAACTCGCCGCCCTGGGCCATCAGGACCAGCCGCTCGACCGCTTCGCGGTGGCTTGCCTTGAAAAGCCGCGCAACACCGTAGATCGCCAGCATCTTCAACAGCGTCAGCGCCACCACCGAAATCAGGATCAGACGCCAGTTGTCAGCAACCACCGAAAGATCGAGCGACATCCCCACGGCAAGGAAGAACAGACCGAGGAGCAACCCGCGAAACGGCTCCACATCCGCCTCAAGCTGGTGCCGGTAGGTGGATTCGGACAGAAGCACACCCGCCAAGAATGCCCCCATCGCCGCCGAAAGCTCGCCAGCCTGCATCCAGAGCGCAGCACCCAGCACGATCAACAGCGCAGCCGCGGTCATCACTTCGCGGGCCTTCGCACCGGCCAGCACCGAAAAGACCGGATTGATCAGGAAACGACCCGCCAGCACCAGCGCAGCAATCGCCCCAAGCCCGATGCCAACGCCCAACGCCCTGTCGGCCAAGGTCACGTCGGCGGCACCGGGGGCCAGAAACGCGACCAGCGCCAGCAACGGCACGATCGCCAGATCTTCAAGAAGAAGGATCGACACGATCCGCTGGCCCTTCGGCGCGGAAAGGTCGCCACGCTCCTCCAGCATCTGCATGACTATGGCGGTCGAGGTCAGCACGAAGCCGGTTCCGGCCACCAAGGACGGCGCGAAGGGAAAGCCGAGGGCCAGCCCGACCAGCGACAACAGCGCCATGCACACCAGCACCTGCACCAACCCAAGCCCGAAGATGTCACGCCGCATCGCCCAAAGCCGCGATGGCTGCATTTCCAACCCGATGATGAACAGGAACATCACCACGCCCAGTTCGGCCACATGCAAGATCGCCATCGGATCGGAAAAGAGGCCAAGTCCGAACGGACCAATGACCAACCCGGCGGCCAGATAACCCAGCACCGAGCCAAGCCCCGCCCGCTTGAACAACGGCACCGCCACCACTGCCGCGCCCAGCAGCGTGACAATGGCGGGCAGATCGACGCCGGCGCTTTCGGTTGCCATATATGTACCCCTTCGCCGCAAACCGTGGCGGTCGCCTCGGCAATTGGCAAGCGGGTTTCGTTTTGCGCCGGGCCGGTTTCGTCCTCGCCTCTAACGAGCGAGGCATCGCCATGCATGGGATGGGCCATGCGTTCTGCCTTGTCACGGCCCGGGCCAGCGCCCGCTTGGCCCTTGAGCGCAGGCGTCAGCCGCGCGAGCGCATGTTTTTCATGGTGGCACGACCGCGGGTGGTCGAAAGATCATGCACCAGAATGCCGACCAGCGCCGCAGCCGCAAAAAGCGCGCCGTCGCCAAGGAACTGCCCCGCAGCAACCAGCGCCGTCCCCGGCGAAAAGCCCGAGATGCCCCAGCCTAGGCCGAAGATCAGGCTTCCCGCGATCAGCCGGACGTCAATGCGGGCGATTTCGGCCGAAGCAGGCTTGCCGCCAAGCAAGGCACGCCCGGCGCGCTTGTGCCAGCGGTGCCCCGCAAAGGTCACCGCCACCGCCGCCAGGATGGCGATACCAAAGGTCGGGTCCCAATCCGGGCCGGGTCGTAGAAACCCCTGCACCCGTGCGGGATCAGCCATGCCCGAAACCAACAGGCCAATGCCGCAAATCAGCCCCGAGGTCAGTGCCACAAGACGGATCATGTCGCGGCCAGAACCGCACGGGCCGACGAGGACGCAGCCACTCCAAGCATGCCGCCCACCACGATGCAGACCAAAGCGACCAGCGACCGTTTCGACACCTGTGCAAGCCCGAGGATCGCCTGCCCCGTGATGCCGGTGCCGCCAAGCCGCGTACCGAAGCCTGCAAGCAGCCCGGCTGCCAGCAAAAGCGGCACATTGCCGGTTCCCCCCGCAGCGGGCAAAGCCGCCCAGAACTGCCAGATGGTCGGAGCCAGAACCAGACCGGCAAGGAACGCGATGCTGGTGGCGGCCAGACCTTCGTTCCCGCCTAGCAGGCTGCCGAGCATTTCCGACAGGTTCATATCGCGCCCGGTCAGCACCAGAAGCAAGGCGGCCGAAAGGCCGACTAGCCCACCTCCGATCACCGCGGCGCCATGCGCGGACAGCAGCAAGTCGATCATGTGAACTTTTCCCCATCCGACAGTCGGCTTTGTCAGCATGACTTGCTGCATCAAGGAATCAAGACAAAGCATGTGGGAAGCGGGCGTTGCGTCTGCCAACCCTTCACTTACGGGCGTCGCGCGTGTATGCCGCACCCGACCACTGCAATCCCCACGTTTGCAGATGCCGATATTCGCCACGCTGTGAACCGACCGGAGAAAGCCTATGCAAGGCAGTGCCAACCTGAACCTGATGATCAAGGCCGCCCGCAAGGCAGGCCGCAGCCTCGTCAAGGATTTCCGCGAGGTCGAGAACCTCCAGGTCTCGACCAAGGGGCCGGGCGATTTCGTGTCGCGCGCCGACCGCGAGGCCGAACGGATCATCAAGGAAGAACTGCTTGGCGGCCGGCCAACCTATGGCTGGCTTGGCGAGGAAACGGGCGGCGCCGATGGGGCAGACCCGACCCGCCGCTGGATCGTCGATCCGCTGGACGGCACCACCAACTTTCTCCACGGCATGCCGCACTGGTCAGTGTCGATCGCGCTTGAGCACAAGGGCGAAATAGTTTCGGGCGTGGTCTATGACCCCGCCAAGGACGAGATGTTCTGGGCCGAAAAAGGCGCCGGTTGCTGGCTGAACGACAACCGCCGTCTGCGCGTGTCGGGCCGTCGCACGATGTCGGAAGCGGTGTTCGCGACCGGTGTGCCCTTCGGCGCCAAGGCGACGCTGCCCGCCATGCTGCAGGACCTTGCCCGTCTGATGCCGGCCTGCGCCGGGGTGCGGCGCTGGGGTTCGGCGGCGCTGGACCTGGCCTATGTCGCGGCAGGGCGCTACGAGGGCTATTGGGAACGCGAGTTGAACGCTTGGGACATCGCAGCCGGCATCCTTCTGGTGCGCGAAGCTGGTGGCATGGTCTCGGGCATCCGCGACGGGTCCGACGCGCTGGATGGTGCGGTCATCGCCGGCAATGAGGGGTTGTTCGACGCGTTCCGCGGTGTGATCCGGGGCTGATCAGGGCTGGCGGCGACGCGGCACCAACGGAATGTTGGACCGCGCCGCCCTGAAATCGGTCTCGGCATGCGGCGGGTGGCCTTGCGTCTTGCGCCAGTAGTCCGAAGCGCCGCGCCTCAGCCAGACCGGGATTGTCAGCAACAGCCCCCCGACGAACCCGCCGGCATGGGCCCAGTAGGCAACGCCGCCGCCGTCGGTCGGGGTCGTCGCACCGGACACCACCTGCATGGCCAGCCAGAGGCCAAGCACGATCCAGGCCGGAATCGCGAAAATCCGGAAGAAGATCAGGAAGATGAACAGCACATCGACCTTCGCCTTCGGAAACAGCAGCAGATAGCCCCCCATCACGCCCGCAATCGCCCCGGAGGCCCCCACCATCGGGATCGGCGACGCAAGGTCGGCGGCCATCTGCATTCCCGCCGCCGCAACCCCCGACGCGAGGTAGAAGGCAAGAAAGCCCACGTGGCCCATTTCCTCCTCGAGATTGTCGCCGAAGATATAGAGAAACAGCATGTTGCCGATCAGGTGCATCCAGCCGCCGTGCAGGAACATCGAGGTAACCAGCGTCTCGTAGCCCTGCCCTGCCATCAGCCGGCCCGGCACCAGACCCCAGGTCTGGAAGAACCAACCTAGTTGCAGGTCGGTCATCGCCGGAAAGTAGAACAGGAAGACGACGACGTTGACCGCGATCAACGCCAGCGTAACGAAGGGCACGCGGCCCGAAGGGTTGTGATCGCGGATCGGAAACATCGGCGCAGAGTTTCCGATCCGCGCCGATGCGTCAAGCGGTGGAACAGGGGGGCCGTCTGGCCCCCGAGGATATCCTCGCAGAGAGCAAGATCAGGCTCCAACCTCCGCGAGAAGCTGCGCATTGCCCCCCGAGGCGGTGGTATCGATGCAAAGGTGGCGTTCAAGCCGTGTGTGACCCGCGTCCGGCATGTCACCGATCAAGGGCAGGATCGGCCCCTTCCGGCCAGCAAGGGCCTCGGCGCGGAGGCGGGCGTCCGCCTCGTCGCCCCACCACAACGCACCGGAAAACCCCTTGAGGCGGGTCAGCGCGGCAGGTTCCAGACCCGCCGCCTCGACGGCGCGTCCGCCAAGCCTGCGGACCGCTTCGGCCTGTGCCCGCGCCGCCACCCGCCCCGGCCCGAGGCAGAGAAGCGGCGCGCGTGCGGTCAAGGTCAGGCGGTTGGATTCGCCCGTCGGTCCGGGCAGGTCGATGCTCAGGTCGGCAACCTTCGGCTGCGGCCCGGCCAGGGCGCGGGCGACCTCGGCCTCGCTGACGGTCGCGCCATCCTCCTCTGCGCCCGGTGCCACCGCCTTGGTAAAGCGGGTCAGGTATTCCGGCCCGCCAGCCTTCGGCCCGGTGCCCGAAAGCCCCTCGCCACCGAAGGGCTGGCTGCCCACCACCGCGCCAATCTGGTTGCGGTTGACATAAGCGTTGCCGACCTGCAGCCGGTCCACGATGCTTTGCACCCGGTCGTCGATCCGGGTGTGCAAGCCGAATGTCAGCCCGAAGCCGGTGGCGTTGACCGCATCGATCACCCGCTCGATTTCGGAGGCCTTGAAGGTGGCGATGTGCAGGACCGGCCCGAAAATCTCGCGCGGCATGGCACTTATGCCGCTGACGCTGAGGACCGTCGGCCCGATGAAGGTGCCGGATTTCGGCGGGGCGAGTTCTTTCAGCACGCGCCCCTCTTGGCGGGCGGCTTCGATGTAGTTGCGGATGTCCGCCTGCGCCTCGGCGTCGATCACCGGTCCGACGTCCGTCGCAAGGTGCCAAGGGTCGCCCAAGGCAAGGTCGTCCATTGCGCCGAACAGCATTTCACTGACGGTTTCGGCCACATCTTCCTGCACATAAAGGCAACGGAGCGCCGAGCAGCGTTGCCCGGCGGATTGGAAGGCGGCAGCAAGGATGTCACGCACCGCCTGTTCCGGCAGTGCGGTCGAATCCACCAGCATCGCATTCAGTCCGCCGGTTTCCGCAATCAGCGGCGCGGTCGGGTCGCCATGGGTCGCCATCGCCTTGCGGATAAGAAGCGCCGTGTCGGTGGAACCGGTGAAGGCAACCCCGGCAAGACGCGGATCTCGGGTTATCGCCGCGCCCACCATGCCATCACCCGGCAGCAGTTGCAGCGATGCGGTGGGAACCCCTGCCTTGAGCAGCAGGTCAACCGCCAGCGTCGCGATCAGCGGCGTCTGTTCGGCAGGCTTGGCGATAACGCCGTTGCCGGCCGCCAGTGCCGCCGCAATCTGCCCGGTAAAGATGGCCAGCGGAAAGTTCCAGGGAGAGATGCAGGCGAACACGCCGCGCGCCGGATTGGTCAGTGCTTCGGCCCCATGCGCATAGTAGCGCAGGAAATCCACCGCCTCGCGCAGCTCCGACACGGCGTCGGCCAGCGTCTTGCCTGCCTCGCGCGCCAGAAGCGCGAAGATCGGACCAAAGGCTTCCTCGTAAAGCTCTGCGGCCTTCAGAAGCACCGCCTTGCGGATCGCCGGGGTCGCGGCCCAAGGTTCGGCAAGGCGCAGCGCGGTATCGACGTCGGGCTGCGACGCGGTAAGGACATGGCCCACCAACGCCCCTGTCGCGGGGTTCGTCACGGTCAGGCGCGGCCCGCCCGCAACCCGCCCTGCAAGACGCGGCGCGGCATCGAACAGGCTGTCCAGATGCGGCGCGCGGGCGGCCTCGATATTGGCAAGGTCAACCGCGTCGGTCAGGTCCCACCCTTGGGAATTCCGCCTTGGCCCGAAAAGGTCCGGCCCGGCAGGCAAGGCGGGCGCGGGGATCGGCTCCACCCTTTCCATCGCCGTAACCGGACAGGCGGCGACGGTTTCGGGTGGCACCTCCTCGTTGACGATCTGATTGACGAAGCTGGAGTTTGCACCGTTTTCCAGCAGACGCCGCACGAGGTAGGCCAACAAATCCCGGTGCGCGCCGACCGGCGCATAGATCCGGCAGCGCGTGCCGCGGTCGGTCAGCACGATGTCGTGCAGCCGCTCGCCCATGCCATGCAGGCGCTGGAATTCATACGCCATCGGATCGCTGCCCATATCAAGGATCGCGGCCACCGTATGCGCGTTGTGCGTGGCGAACTGCGGATAGATCCGGTCGGTCATGCCCAAGAGCTTGCGGGCATTGGCGATATAGCTGACATCGGTCGCCTGCTTGCGGGTAAAGACCGGAAAACTGCCCAGCCCCAGCACCTGCGCCCGCTTCACCTCGGCGTCCCAATAGGCACCCTTCACCAGCCGCACCATGATCCGCCGGTCAAGCCGCTGGCTGAGCGCATAAAGCCAGTCGATCACCGCCCCCGCGCGCCGCCCGTAGGCTTGCACCACCACGCCGAACCCGTCCCACCCGGCCAGCGACGGGTCCGACAAGACCGCCTCAATCACCTCCAGCGACAGTGCCAGACGGTCGGCCTCCTCTGCGTCGATGTTGAAGCCAAGGCCCGCCGCACGGGCAAGGCCCGCCAGCGCCCGGACGCGCGGCACCAGCTCCTCCATCACCCGGGCGCGTTTTGCCACCTCATAGCGCGGATGCAGTGCCGAGAGTTTGACCGAAATGCCGGGGTTCTGGCGAATGTCATTGCCGCGCGCCGCGCCAGCGATGGCAGTGATCGCCTTGGAATAGCTGAGGTGATAGCGCCGCGCGTCACCTTCTGTCCGCGCCGCCTCCCCCAGCATGTCATAGCTGTAGGTATAGCCCTTCGCCTCCAACTCTTCGGCGCGCCCCATCGCCTTTTCGATCGTCTCGCCAAGCACGAAGTTCCGGCCCATTTCTTTCATCGCCCGCGAAACGGCGGTGCGGATCACCGGCTCGCCCAATCGCTTCACCGCCGCACGCAGATGCCCGGCAATGCCCGGCTCGCGGTCGTCCAGCACCCGGCCGGTCAGCATCAAAGCCCAGGTCGACGCGTTGACGAGGCTGGAGGCCGAGCGGCCGAGGTGGCGGCCCCAATTCGACGGCGCGATCTTATCTTCGATCAGCGCGTCCATCGTTTCGGCGTCTGGCACCCGCAGAAGCGCCTCGGCAAGGCACATCAGCGCGATGCCTTCGTCGGTCGAAAGCCCGTATTCGGCGAGAAAAACTTCCATCAGCCCCGGCTTGGCACTGCCCCGGATGCGGCGCACCAGATCAGCCCCCGACGCGGTGATCCGCGCGCGCGCCTCGGCATCAAGACCCGCCTCGGCGATCAGACGACGCACCAGCGTCGCCTCGTCGGCAAGACTGCCGGCTTCAATGACGGACCAGGCGGTGTCGTGTTGATCGCGCGGCATGAAGACTCTCCTCTTTTGCCCAGCATATACCCTGTCATGCGGGCTGTTTTCCCGATTGATCCATGCTAATCGGGCGGAATGGCGGGAAATGGGGGAAAAGGCATGGCGAATGATCTTGACCGCTTCGATCTGGCGATCCTGCGCGTGCTGGCGACCGACGGCCGCATATCGGCAGTGGAACTTGCCCGGCGGATCGGCCTGTCAAAATCCCCGGCACAAGCCCGGCTGAAACGGCTGGAAGAAACCGGCGTGATCACCGGCTACCGCGCGATCATCGACCCGATCCGCATGGGTCAGGCCCATGTCGCCTTTGTCGAGGTGCGCCTGTCGGACACTCGCGAAGCGGCCCTGCAAGCATTCAACAAGGCTGTCCTTTCGGTGCCCGAGGTGGAGCAGTGCCACATGATGGCCTCTTCCTTCGACTACCTCCTGAAGGTGCGCACCGCCGATATCCAGTCTTACCGCCGCGTGTTGGGCGAGGTGATTTCCGCCCTGCCGCACGTCGCCTCCACTTCTACCTATGTGGCGATGGAGGCGGTGAAGGAAGTGTTCTGAGGCCCGCAACTTTCCCGCGACCGCACCCGTATCTGCGGCAAAGGGAGACCCGTAATGGACCTGATCGGACGCATCCTCCTCGCCGCACTCTTTGCCGCCGCGGCGTTGCAGAAGGCGCTCGCCCCCGCTGCCGCACAAGGCCTGTTGGCCGGGATCGGCGCGCCCGTCTGGTTCATCTGGCCCGCGCTGGCGCTGAACGCCGCCCTCGCCGTCGGGTTGATCTGGCTGCCCACAGTGCGCAAGTCCGCGATGATCGGCGCAGCCTATTGCGCCGCGACCAGCCTCTTTCACTTCCAGCCCGATGATGGCTGGCAAATGTCGATCTTCGTCAAGAACTGGAGCCTCGCGGGCGGCCTTCTGGTGCTCGCCGCCTCGCGCAAGGCGTGACGGTCAGTCCTTTGGCTTGCCCGAGGAAATCGTCACCTTCGCATTGGTCGAGGCCACCGAAACGGCAGGCTTGGCCGCCTCTTTCTTCGGCTTCTTCACTTCCTTGCGCTTGTTCATGCCCTTGGCCATGGTCGTCCCCCTGAACTGGCCCGGATCGGACCCTGCGTCCAGACTACGCCCGCGTTGGCCGGATTGCACGGGCGAAACGCATGCCAAGCCTTGTCAGCCGGGGCGGGTCGGCGGCACACTCGCCCCGACCGAAGGAGCCGCCGATGAGTCTTGACCGCACCGAGTTTGAACCAGCCCTGCAACCCTTGAACCGCGCCCGCTCGATGCCCGCCGGGTTCTACACTGACCCCGCGATCTTCAAGGCGGAACGCGACAACCTCTTTCTGAAGCACTGGTTCTTCCTGACCCGCGCCGAGGAACTCCCGAACCCCGGCGACTACCGCGCCTTCGAGACACCGGGCGGCCCGATTGTCCTGATCCGCGGCAACGACGGGCACCTCCGCGCCTTCGCCAACTACTGCCGCCACCGCGGCTCGATCCTCTTGGAAGGGTCCGGCAACGTCGGCGGCCGCATCACCTGCCCCTACCACGCCTGGAGCTATCTGAACGACGGCCGCCTTTACGGCTGCCCCGACATGAAAGACGCCGAAGGCTTCAACAAGGTTGAAAACGGCCTCGTCGCGCTGGATCTCGACCAGTGGGAAGGCTTCGTCTTCGCCCGCTTCACCAAGGATGGGCCGACCCTTCTGGAACACTTGGGCGATTTTCCCGACCGCATGGCCAGCCACAAGCTCGGCGACATGCGCTGCACCTGGAAGATCACGCTTGATGTGGCCTGCAACTGGAAGCTCATCCTCGAAAACGCGGTGGAGACCTACCACACCGGCATCGTCCACAAGAACACCGTCGGCGCGCAGCAGTCCCGCACGCCCGCGACCAAGGGCAACTGGATCACCATTCAGGTGATCTCCGGCCGCTCCATCGCCACGCTGACCGACGAGGTTCCGCCCTTCGACCCTATCGCCGGCCTTGATGACGACGCCCGGCAGGGCACCTATTTCACCGTGGTCTTCCCCACCGTCCAGTTCGCCGTGGCGCAGGATTGCCTCTGGTGGCTGAACACCATCCCCATTGCCGAAAATCGCACGCGTCTGGAGGTTGGCGGCTGCTTCCCCGAAAGCCGCCTCGCGCTTCCGTATTTTGCCACCCGGGCCGAGCCCTACTACGACCGCTGGGAACGCGTCGCGAAGGAAGACGTCGGCATCCTTGAAAAGCAGCAGCGCGCGCTCGGCTCGGCGCTCTACAAGCCCGGCCCCTTGTCGTGGCGCGATGATATGGTGCAGGCGATGGGCGTCTGGGTGGTAGACCGGCTGGTGCTTTAGCGCGGAAACGGGCGGCTAAAGCCCACGGCCCCTGCCAGCCCGAACCGCCATGGCACATCCCGCGCCTTGCTGATCCCGATACGCGGCCCGACCAACAACTCCGGCACCGCATCAGCAAGGCTGATCGCGAACGCCCCACCGTCGAACGGGACGCCATCATCCTCCAACCGGATGCCCAGCGCCTCGGCCAGCCGCCCCGGCCCGTTGCAAAGCTGCGCATTTCCCCGCCGCGCCTGCATCAGGTCGATCCCCGTGTCAGGCCAAAGTGCGCGGATCAGCACCGCCTCGCCGGGGGCCGCCACCACGTTCAGGCAAAGATGGATGCCGTAAGACCGGTAGACATAGGCATGTCCCGCCGGGCCGAACATCGCCGCATTGCGCCGTGTCGGGCCGGAAAAGCTGTGCGATGCCGGATCGTCACGGGCATAGGCCTCGGTCTCGATCACCTTTCCGCCCGCGCCGCGGACGACAAGTCGCGACCCGACCAGCCGCCGCGCAAGATCGACAGCCCCGAGCCCAGAGATTTCCTGAAAGAACAGATCGGATGCCATCGTCGCGTGCCCAGAATTCAAAGTCACGGCAGCGGGATACGTCGCCGCGCAAGCGATACGCAAAAGCCTGACGACCGCTGTCCGACCCTTGGCGTTATACGCCCTGCCCGCGTGGGCGCGCGACGTCGTTCGCCCCCTCTTCCTCGGGGCCGAGACCGTAGGACATGCGCGTCATCTGCGCAATCACCCGCTCCATCTCGTCGTCCGGCAGGACCGGTGGTTCGCCCATGACCAGCGCCTGCTGATACATCCGCGACAGGGTTTCAACTTCGATCGCCATCCACAACGCGGCGTCCAAGGTCTTGCCAAGGCTGATCTGGCCATGCTGACCCAGAAGGCAGGCCTTGCGCCCCTCCAGCGCCTCAAGCGCCGCATCCGACAGCGCCTGTGTGCCGTAGGTCGCATAGCGCGCACAACGCAGCGTCGTGCCGCCCATGACGCCCACCATGTAGTGAAAGGCAGGAATGGTCCGGTGGTGACAGGCGACAGAGGTGGCGTAAAGCGAATGGCAATGCAGCACGACGTTCACATCCTGCCGCGCCCGCAGGATATCGCGGTGAAACCGCCATTCCGACGATGGCCGACGCCCGACATAGGTTCCATCCCACCCCATCGCGACAATATCTTCGGGCTGCATGGTGTCATAGGGCATCGAGGACGGCGTGATCAGGAAACCGTCGTCGTGGCGGACCGAAAGGTTGCCGGCCGTGCCCTGATTGATGCCCTTGGCATCCATCGCGCGGCAGGTGTCCACCATTTTCTGCCGGAGGGTGAGGGCTTCGGGTGTCATGGGTCTACTCCTGCAAGGGCGCGCCAGCGGGCGGCATAATCGGCAAGGCCCGGAAGGCCGAGAGGTTGGGCGGGGCTGAGATCAAGACGCACTAGACCGGCGGGGCGACAAAGAAGCGCCGCGCCCGACGCTATGCCATAGCTCTCCGGAGAGATGCTGGTGTCCTTCCCGGGTCGCAATGCGGCGACAAGACCGGCAAAGGCCGGATCGCGCAGAAAGCTGCCGTCCACCACCCATGGCCGCGCAGCACCAAGCAGGCTGCCGCAGGTCACCGCCAAGAGCGCGCAGTAAAGAACTGCCAGCGCGTGTCGGTCTTCGGCGGTCTCGGGTGGCGGTCCGATGATGCGGCCCTGCCCGGCGCTGCCCGGAAACTGGCCGTCATTGCTGCCGAAGGTTGGCAGGGCCATCGTCCCTTGCACGATCAACCGGGCCATGCTTGCGGTGGCGACGACCGCTCCCTCCGGCTGGCTTCCCGCAACCGCCGCGTATTCCCGCCCGCCCATCGTCAGGGCTCCGCCAAGCGGCGCGCCGTCCATGTCGGCGTTGCAGGTCATGCCGCGGGCCTCGTCCAGCCGGGCAAGGTCGATCCGGTCGGCAAAGCAGACGATCCAGGTTCCGGTCGAGACAAGGACAAAATCGCGCAGCCCCGCCGCCTGATAGCGAAAGAAGCTGACCGAACTGTCATGCGCCCCCGCATGGACCCGCAGGCGCGGCAAGCCATGACGGCGGGCCAGGTCGTCGCGGATCGGGCCAAGATCGTCGGCGGCCCGCACCATGGCGGGCATCAGCCGGCCCCAGCCGCGCGCCGCCACGATAGGCGCCCAGGCGCGCTCCTTCACGTTCCACAGATGCGACTGCGCGCCAAGGATGCTCGCCTCGCTGACCGCCCGCCCGGTCAACCGCCACGCCCAGTATTGCGGGATACCAAGGCACCAGCGCGCGCGGGCAAAGTCCGCAGGTTCCGCCACCTCGGCCCAATAGATTTGCCGCGCGGTATGCGTCGCGGCCATCATCACCGCGCTGCCGCGGTCGAAGAACCCGCCCGCCTGCGGCGCATAACCGGCGTCGATGTCCGGCGGCAGCGGCTGTTCGTAGTCGATCATCGGCAGCGCCAGCCCGGTGCCGTCCCGGTCAGGATCGTCCACCACCAGCATTCCGCCCGACCCGTGCCCCGAGGCCACGAAATGCGCCAACGGGTGACGGCGCGACAGCGCCGACAGCCCCTCCAGCACAAAGGCGTTCTGTGTGGTCAGGTCGTGGTGGCGCCAAGGCGGTCCGGGCAGGACGGTGTTCGGCAAGCTCAGCGTCTCGACGACATGGCCATCGGCGGTCACCGCCGACAGCTTGACGTTCGACTTGCCGACATCCAGCACTGCGACGGTGGCGTCGCCCATCATGTCCTCAGATCAGCCGATACTGTTTGGCCTTGTTGCGCAGAAATGGCAGCCCCTTGTCCATCACGGCCTCGAAATTCTCGGCCACCGGACGCCAGACAGCAAGCCCATACCCAACCTCGGGCGGCATGTTGATGAAGCTTTCCATCGCCAGCCCGCCCCTAAAGCCGATGGCGGCCAGCGTCGCATATACCTCGTCCCAGTCGCAGGTGCCTTCGCCCGGCGTGCCGCGGTCGCTTTCCGACAGGTGGATGTAGCGCAGGTGCTCGCGCGCATCGAGAATGCCGTTCCCCGCGCCCTTTTCCTCGATGTTCATGTGATAGGTATCAAGGTGGATGAAGATGTTGTCCGCACCCACCTTTTCGATCATCCACTTGGCCTGCCAGCCGGTGTTGATCAGGTGGTTCTCATAGCGGTTCACCGGTTCGATCCCGAAGGCGATGCCCAGTTTCTTGGCATGCTTCGCCGCCGCCGCCAGAGCCTTGGCGATATTGTCATATTCCGCCATCGTCGGCGGCAGGCCGGTGCGCTGGCCGATCCCGCCATAGGTCACGCCCGACAGCGCCTCGCAGCCCATCTCGGCGGCCTTGTCCAGACTGCGCGTCAACTGCTCGATTGCGCCGTCAGGGTTTACGCTGGCCCAGTTCTGTTCCGGCAGACCAAGCGAGGCGACCGCCCGCATCCCGTGTTTTTCCAACAGCCCGCGCGTGTGCGGCGCATCGACAATCGCGGTGTTCAAAAGCGCGATCTCGATGAAATCCATCTTGTAGGCTGCGGCGGCCGGAATGGTCCTTTCCGCCCCCGCCCGGTCCCAATGCATGGTCCACATGCTGGTGTGAACGCCAAAACCTTCCATCCTCAACTCCCTTTGCGTCTTCGTTCAGATAGTCGCGCCGCCCCCCAGCGCAGGATCATCACCCCGACGAGGAACAAGCCCCAGACGGCAGTTGCCAGATGTTGGTTCGCCCCAAGCAGGTTCAGTCCCGACGACAGCACCTGCAACACGATCAGCGCGATCACCACCGGCAAGACGCGACCGAACCCGCCGAACGGATCCACCCCGCCCAGAAAGCAGGCCAGCACCGTGACCAGAAGCAGCGCCTCGCCATGCCCGACGCGGACCGAATTGAACCGGCTGAGCATCAGGATGCCCGCAATCGCACACATCACCCCGGAGAGCGTGTAGATCAGCACCAGCGTCCGCTTGGTATGGATGCCGGAATAGGCCGTGGCGCGGATGTTCGACCCGATCATCCGCACCGAAAAGCCGTGCCGGGTGTGGTTCAGGACAATGTGCCAGACAACAGCCGCGACAAGGAACAGGATCAGCGGCACCGGAATACCCCAGACCGTGCCATGGCCCAGCGTCGCCATCCACGGCGGAAAGCCGGAAATGTCGCCACCCTTGGTCAGAAATTCCCCCAAGCCGCGCAGGAAGATCATCATGGCCAGCGACACCAGGATCGGGTGTGCGCCGACATAGGCAATGACCGCCCCCATCACCGCACCGGACATGGCCCCGACGCCGATGGCAAGGACCGTGCCGATGATGAACGGCCACATCCCCGCATCGACGCCGCCATATTGGTTCAGCACGAAGGCCAGCGTCAGCCCGGCCATGTTGGCGGTGTAGATGATCGCCAGATTGAACCCGCCCGAGATGATCGGCATCAGCATGGCAAGGGTCAGAAGCCCAAGCTCGGGCAGCTGGAAGGCAATGGAACCAAAGTTCGCCCCGGTCAGAAAATTCGGCGCGAAGATTCCAAAGACGATCAGGACCAGCGCGAGAAACCCGAGAAGGCCCGGAACCTCAGGCCCAAAGGCGGTCGCAAGCCGGCGGTAAAGGTCGGTCACGCCTTCCTCCCTTTTCCGAACCACTTGGCGGGGTCGAGGTTGGAGGTCGAGATCGCCAGCAGGATGATGATACCAACCACCATCTTGAAGGCATAGGGCGACACGCCAAGGAGGTTCAGCCCGTTCTGCGTGACCGCAACCAGCAGCACACCCAAGAAACAGCCCAGAACCGACCCGCGCCCGCCGCCCAGCCGAGCACCGCCAAGGACAACGGCCGCCAGCACCTCAAGCTCGCGCCCGATCAGGGCATTCGGAACCACCTCCTTGGTGATATGCGTCTGCATCAGGCCGGCGATCCCTGCCATCATCCCGCACCAGCCGAAAGCGATTGCCTGCATCAACCCGATCGGAATGCCCGCTCGCCGCGCCCCTTCGGGGTTGTCACCAAAGGCGTAAAGCTGACGCCCTGTCGTCGTGCGGCGGATCAGAAACCACGTCGCCGCCATCGCCCCGGCCATGACCGCAACCGGCAAGGTCAGTTCCGCCCATGCGCCGCTTGCGGTCTGGTGTTCCCACCAGATCGTCCGCGTCGACCACCACGACGGCAGATTGTACAGGAAACGTCCCGACGAAAAGAACATCAACAAACCAAAAAACGCGTTGAACGTCGAGATCGTGACGACGATCGAGATGATGCGAAACTGGTGGATCAGGAAGGCGTTGATCAGCCCCAAGATCAGGCCAAAGCTGCCGGCAAACAGGAACCCTATCGCCCAGTTGCCGCCACCGATGGCCGCAAAGGCATAGACGCACAGGTATTGCACCACCGATGCCGCCACCGCGAACGAGATGTCGATCCCGCCCGCGATCAGCACCACAAGCAGGCCAACAGCCCAGATCACATTGACCGCGTTGTTGTTGAGAAGGCTGGTGAAATTGACCAGCGTCAGAAAATCGGGCGACGCGATGGAAAGGCCGGTGCAGATCACGATCAGCACGGCAAGCAGCTTGGCCTCGGTCGGATAGGCGCGCAGGAAGCTATGCATAGACCGCAGCCTCCATGTCTTGCAGGCCAGTCTGGCGCGGGTCCCACTTCGCAACGATCCGCCCGCCCGCCATGTGCAGCACACGGTCGGCATTCATGTAGACCTCCGGTACTTCATCGCTCACCAGCAGAATGGCGAGACCCTTTTCCGCCAGTTGCCGCACGATGCGAAAGATCCCCGCCCGCGCGCCGACATCGACGCCGACCGTTGGGCAGTCAAGCAGCAGCACCTTCGGTTCCGTGGCCAGCCATTTCGCCAGCACCACGCGTTGCTGGTTGCCGCCCGACAGGGTCGAGACGGCATCGGCGGGTGCGCCGATCTTCACCGCCAGTTCCGCAATCCAGTGGGCGACCGTGGCGTCCTTGCGTTGCGACGACAGCAGCCCCCCCGCGCCGGTGATGCGCCTCAGAACCGACAGCACGGCATTGTCGGCAATCGACTGCGGCTGGATCAGCCCCAGCGCCAAGCGGTCCTCCGAGACATAGGCGATGCCTTCCTGCACCGCATCACGATTGGATCGCAGCCGCAACGCTTGCCCGTTCAGGATGATCTGTCCCCGGTCCGCCTTCGTCATGCCAAAGAGGGTATGGCAAAGCTCGCTCCGCCCAGCGCCGATCAACCCGGTCAGGCCCAGAACCTCACCCGCGCGCAAGGTGAACGAAATGTCCCGGTATTCCTCTCCCCGCGACAACCCCTCAACGCGCAGCACCTCTGCGCTCGCAACGTCGCGTGCCATCACATCCTGCGCGAACGAAGTGCCGGTCATCAACTCGGTCAGCCGCGATTGGGTCATGCCCTTGGTCGGGAATACCCCGACCAGCTTGCCATCGCGCAGCACTGTCACGCGCGAGGCGATTTCCAGCACCTCCGCCAACCGGTGGCTGACAAAGACGACCGCCACGCCCCGGGCGGACAGCGTGCGGACAACCTCCAGCAGCGCATCCGTCTCGGCTTGCGTCAAAGAGGCGGTGGGTTCGTCCATGAAGATCAGTCGGGCATCACTGACCAGCGCCCGAGCAATCGCCACGATCTGCCGCTGCGCGATCGGCAGATCACCAAGGCGCGCATCCAGATCGAGGCTGACCCCCAGCCGTTCCAGCGCCGCCACCGCAACCTTGCGCAACGTGGCATAGCTGACACCGCGCGGGCGGTTCCCGAGCAGCGTCTCGAAGGCGATGTTCTCGGCCACCGTCATCTCGGCAAACAGCGCCAGATCCTGCCAGATCACCGCTATCCCCGCCTTGCGCGCCAGCGTCGGGCTGATCTGCTCGTAATCCTGACCGAAGATCGTCATCCGGGCACCCGGCTCTGGCTGGTAGACCCCGGTGATGATCTTGATCAGCGTTGATTTCCCGCAGCCGTTTTCCCCGGCCAGACAGTGCACTTCGCCGGCGCCAACCGAAAACTCCACGTCGTCCAGCGCCGTCACGCCGCCAAATACCTTGCGGATACCTGAAAAGCGCAAGGCGTCGCCGGTGCTGACATCCGCCGTCATGGTCATTCCAGATTGGTGTGATTGGCGCGCATGTCTTCGGCGCTGATGTTCAGGCGGGTCTTCAACTTCAGCACCATCACTTCAAACAGGACGAACAGCGCGCCCTCGAACAGGCTGCCCATCGGCAGTACCGAGGTCTTGGCCGGCCCAAGGTCATCGGCCATCGTCTGCGCCGGCAAGTGCAGGATCAGGTCGGCCAGCGGCGCGCAGCGGCCGTTCGGCTGCGCCGTGATGAACAGGACCTCGGCCCCAGCCTCGCGCGCGACGCCCATCAATGCCAGCGCCGTGCTGATGTAGCCGGGGCCGCAAGTGACCAACAGCACATCGCCCTTCCCGACGGCAGGGGTGGTCATGTCCCCTTCCACCGCAGCATCGAGGCCCATATGAAACAGGCGCATGGCAAAGCCCATGATCTGCAGTCGCTCGCGGCCGCCGCCGAAAACCACGATCCTCCGAGCCACCGCCAGCCGTTCGACCAGCGCATCCACCGCCCCGTCGTCCAGCCGCGCGAAAACCGCGCCCAACTCATCCAGCGCCGTCTGATACTGTGTCATGGCAATCCCCCGGTGCAAGCGTCCGGGGCCGCGCAAGCGGCAGCCCCGGACAGGTCGTCAAGCCGATCAGAGACCGAGGTCCGCCAGTCCGTCGACGGTGTCCGCGTTGATGGCGATCAGGTTGTCGGTGATGATATCCTTGCCTTCGACATCGGGCGAAACCTTGCCAAGCCCCGGAATTTCCGTGCCTTCGGTAATTTCCACCCCGTCGAGCAGCATCTTGCCCATCGTCACGAACACACGGCCAGCTTCGGCCGGGTTCCACATGAAGCCGCCCGAGATGGCGCCCGATTTCACCAGATCACGCCCCTGCCCCGGCGAGAACGGCCCGATGACATGCACCGTACCCACCGCGCGACGCTCCTCTATGGCGCGCCCTGCACCGATCGGACCCTGGCTGCCAAAGCCGAGGAAACCCGTCAGGTTGGGATTCGCGGCCATCAGGTCGAGCGCGGTCTTGCGGCTGTCATCGACCGACTCCGCCACACCGTAACGCTCGCCGATCAGCTTCATGTCGGGGTATTTCTCGCCGATGTAGGCAATCGCGAAATCGGCCCAGGCATTGTGCAACGGCACCGTCAGCGAACCGACGAACACCGCATACTCACCCTTGCCGCCCATCTTCTGTGCCAGCAATTCGGCGTGGGTCTCGCCAAAGCCCTTGGCCGAGGCCAGCTCGAAATCCCAGTCGACGTTCACCAGACCGGGGCCTTCATGCGCGACCACCTTGATGCCCGCGGCACGGGCCTTTTCCAGCACCGGCTCCAACGCGGCTTCGTCATTCGGCACCACACCGATCACGTCCACGCCCTTGGCAATCAGGTCCTCGATCGCACGCACCTGAAGTGCGGGGTCGGGACTGGTCGGGCCGATCATCGTCGCATCGATGCCCAGTTCCGCGCCCTTTTCGGTGATCCCCATTTCCATGGCGTTGAACCACGGAATGCCACCG
>LNFM01002007.1_pt1 | contig 44040 bp, 59 predicted proteins | sample 596031 | NCBI WGS metagenome assembly LNFM01 (sample SAMN04254537, study PRJNA301005) | activated carbon metagenome | isolation source: dual media filters at the Ann Arbor, Michigan drinking water treatment plant | place: USA: Ann Arbor
GGTCTTGGCTGAATACTCCAGCACCATGTGAATGTTGGGATTGCCGACGCGACGGGTCAGGTTCGAGCCTTCAAACTCCAAGCGCAGCATCGCCAAGTCTTTGACGTGGACCGTCAGCAGATAGACATCGGGGGAGCGCTCCAGCACGTAGGCCACGCTGCCATCGCCGCATTGCAACTCCCGTTGATAGAACGCCGAGATGGACTGGCGCATACCGAGCATGGCGGCTTCGGAGGTGTTTGGCTTGCGTTTGACGCCCAGATCGTTCTGTTGTGCCTGGGTGCCATGGCGCTCGAAAAAGTCCACATCCCCGGCAAGATCAAACAGCTCGGGGTGGTTCACGTAAAGCCAGAACGAGCGATGGATGTCACTTTGGCTGGCGACCAGCTCCATCAGAGCAGAACCGTCTTTTTGGGCCACCTGAAACATCGCCTGTTTGCCCGCCGCATCCCCCAGTCCAACGCTTGCCATGAGTTTGGCAATGAGTGCGTCTCGGGCAATTTCGTCGGGCCAAGACCGGATGGCCTCGATCACAGTCTGGGTGACATCTTGGCCATCCGACCAGGATAGGTCATCGGGCAAAGGCAAGCCACTGGCCGCCAAAAAGGTCTGCAAAGTGGTGTCTACGGGCAGCTCAAGCAGCACATCGACAAAGGTTTTTTTCATTTTCTTGGTCCTTGTGAAATGTCGGTGTTCTGCGTGCAGGGGATGCTGGCGCTGGCCGACGGGTGGTAAACAAATATCCCATCAAAGTAAAGTGGCGAGATACAGCGTAATTGTGTCCCGCTTATTTCCGCTTGTCAAACTACGTAGAACATCCGGGTACTTATGTATCTCAGTGCTATACTTTAAGGTTGACTTGATTCAGACAGGAGCTTTTCCATGGCATCGACCTTAGGAGCGCGGTTACGACGTTTGCGAGAGGCCAAAAAGCTGACGTTGCAGCAAGTGGCTGACGCAGTTGGCTGTACCAAGGCGTACATCTGGGAACTAGAGATGAAGGAGGGCCAACGGCCTTCCGCAGAACGAATTAACCTGCTGGCCAAGGTTCTGGGGGTCACGATGGAGGACCTCATGAACGAAACCAATGAGCAAGTGCCACAGGCCTCTGTTGAAGACGTGGCATTTTTTCGTCAGTACGCAGGCATGACGGAAGAAGAAAAGCAGCGCTACCAGCAAGCCCTCAAATTGATGTTCCCAACGGCGGGGCAAGAGGAAACTAAGAGTTGAGTGACAGTGCTCAACTGACCCCAAGCAAAGCGGCCAACACAATCCTGCGATGGATTCGTGTGGCCAGCGGAGAGGCGGCTGCATTCACCGATCTCGACATGGTTCGAGAGGGGCTGCCTGGAACGCCTTACGGCGAAGGCGTGAAGATCATCAAGCCGCCTATGGCATCCCCAATCAAAAGCTCTGAGGGGATGCTAGTTTGCAACCCAGACGATCCAACTGAGTGGGGCATCTTCGTCAATGAAGATTCAAGCTCGGAGCGTCGGCGATTCACGATCGCGCATGAGCTCGGACACTTCGTGCTGCACCGAGCCAAGCGACGCACATTCAACTGCGACAAGGCCGCTGTGCATCTCAGCTTGGAAAGCGCAGGTGTCATCGAGCGTGAGGCAGATGAATTTGCCAGCAATCTATTGATGCCTGGCGATGTCCTGCGTGATCGCATCACCAGTCAAGACGTTGACCTTTACTTGCTCAGTGGCTTGGCCAAAACATTCGGCGTGTCGTTCGAGGCCTTATGCATCCGCTTCATCAAGTTCACGGAGAAGCGTGCGATCTTGCTGCACTGGGACAACGGCTTTCTCAAGTACGAATGGCGTAGCCGCAGTGCTGTGCTGAGCAACACCCGCATTCGAAGGCTGAGTGATCCTGCTGAGCCTCTGCGCGATACCGTTGCAGCAGATGAGTCCATCGCGCAGGAGTGGAATGGGATCGACATGTCTGCTGCTGTTTGGTGCGTTGGCGAACAGCCCTACATGAAGCTGCAGGAGTTCAAACACAGCTACGGCAGTCGTGATCGCGTGCTGACGTTGTTGATCCTTGAAGAGGCTGAACCGCGCAGGTGGGATAACTCCTGGAAGGATCAAGAGAGTTTCGACAGCTTCGATCAGTTCACATCAAGCGGTCAGATGCCGATTAGAAAATAGGCATATCATGATCTCGGTGGTGTCTCATGCAGCGGCCCCAAATACCTCTGCGCCAGTGACTAGCCCAGCGATGGGTCGAATGGCTATATAGGGTAAAGGCCGACTGTGCCGAGGCTACATACTTCGCAACGGTGTGACACCACCACCCTAACTTTTATTGATTACGCGTTTCAGTGATGCAGAAACCTCCCCCCGAATTGGTCAAGCAACTGAGGCGTCAACTGGACTTCATCCGAAACTCTGCCTCTGCATACGATGCAGGTCACTCAGAGGAAGCATTGCGCATCGGCGTAGCTATCCGTGTCTTGCTCCACGACACGAAATTCAGCAATTCGTTGCTGAATCAAATGGGTCAGAAAGAATCTTTAAAGCTGATCACCACGGCCAAAGAAATTCCAGAGAATCTTCTTGCAGAACTTGATTTTGGAGAGTGCCTGGCGGGCATGGTGATCGGCAGCTCCATTGAGTACTCTCCCGTGCCAGACGGGATGCCAACGGTTAGTTGCGTCGAATGGTGGGCGCAGCCCGTCTTTATTCGCGACAAAGTCGTGTACACCCGGAAAGATGTCGTTCTGTCAGCTGCCAACAAAGACGGTGGCGCTCATGTGGATGAGCCTGACGAAAAGCTGCAAGCCCTTCAAACAGCCTTCTGGACTAAGACGCAAACTAACGCGGATGGCCAGACCACAACCATACGGATGGAAGACAATCATTTTCGAATGCTGCGCAGGTTCGCCGACGAATTGCTGTTGAGTTCAGAGTTACTTGTGTTGGCGGCTTGAGTTCTGAACAGGGCGTGTCCTGGTGGCCGTGACAGTGAGCGAGTGCAATAGGTGTACTTTGCTCATCTACGAGCATGTTGGTCCAAACACGTTACGCGAAGTGACCTTGACCCATAGCATGAGAAGCGTTTTCTACTGGAACGCTGACCATGCACAACAACGAACAAATCTCTAATTTCAGGGCTAGCGCGGGCCCTCGACACCCGCAACAAGAAGTCGTCGATCTAATCGCAGTGGCCCTGCTGCGACTGCGCGAAGCTGAATCATCTACGCAGAAACCTTCACCTATTCGCGACAGTAGGAAGGTTTCACTTGGCTTCGCTGGCCAGAAGAGCGTGAATGCAAACACCGATCACTAAGAAGGAGTTTGCACATGACGACACACGCACAACAATCAAAAGCGGTATCCATTGCGGCGCAAGTCGCGCAGCTTCCGCACCTGCCCATGCAGAACATCTGGGCTATGTGGGACGCGCATTTTGATGAACGCCCACAGCACCACCATCGCACCTGGTTGGAATCCCGCCTTGCCTACAAGATCCAAGAGAAGGCCTTTGGCTCTCTCAAGCCGACCACCCGTAGAAAGCTGGAGGAAATCGGCGAAACAGGTTTACTTCCCAAGCGATTGCAAGGTGACGCAGATCGCCTTCTTCCCGGCACTATGCTCAGCCGCTTCTTTGATGATCAAGAGCACAAGGTGGTCGTGCGTGGGGTGCGCGACTTCGAATACCGTGGCCAGCGGTTTAAGAGCTTGTCGGCGATCGCTCGATTGATCGCGGGGTGTCCGTGGTCGGGTCCTGCGTTCTTTGGATTGAAGTCCACCAAGAAGGAGGCCGCATGAGAACCTCCCGCACAGCAGTGGCAAGCACACTCTCGTTCATCACCAAAAAGCGATGCGCCATCTACACACGCAAGTCGACCGACGAAGGTTTGGACCAGGAGTACAACAGCCTGGAGGCACAGCGCGATGCAGGTCTTGCATTTGTGAGCAGCCAACGTCATGAAGGTTGGCTGGCGCTGGACGACACCTACGATGATGGTGGATTCTCTGGCGGCAATATTGATCGCCCTGGACTCAAGCGCCTGATGGCTGACATTGAGGCCAGAAAAATTGATGTGGTGGTGGTCTACAAGATCGATCGACTTACGCGCAGTCTGCCAGACTTTGCGAAGCTGGTTGAGGTGTTCGATCGCAACAACGTATCGTTTGTCTCGGTCACACAGCAATTCAACACGACCACTTCGATGGGGCGGTTGACGCTCAACATCCTGTTGTCCTTTGCGCAGTTTGAACGCGAGGTCACGGGCGAGCGCATTCGGGACAAGATCGCAGCCAGCAAAGCCAAGGGAATGTGGATGGGCGGCACACCCCCACTGGGTTACGACGTGGTCGACCGCAAACTGATAGTCAACGAGCGAGAGGCGAGCTTGGTTCAGGACATCTTCCGTCGGTACGCAGAGCACGGGTCAGCCGCGCGCCTTGTGCGTGAGTTAGATGTCGAAGGTCACAGCACAAAATCTTGGGTCACTCAATCCGGCCAGCACCGTGCGGGCCGACCCATTGATCAGCACTACCTATTTTTTCTGCTACGCAATCGCCTGTACCTTGGTGAGATCAATCACAAGGGCGAGTACTTCCCGGCGCAGCACACCAGCATCATTTCGCAGGAGTTGTGGGATGGCGTGCAAGCATTCGTCAACAAGCGAAAGCAAGGCCCCAGAGAGCGCAGAGACGAGTACCCAGCGCTGTTGGGCGGTTTGTTGTTTGCACCCGATGGGCAGCGCATGATCCATCACTACACCAAGAAAAAGAATGGCCGCATGTATCGGTACTACGTACCGTACTTGGAAAAAAGACGCAGCGCAGGTGCAACGCAGGATGGAAACGGGAAAAGCATCGGTGCGCTTCCAGCTGCCGAGATTGAGGCCGCAGTGTTGAGCCAGATCGAACTGGCGCTGATGGAGCCGGAGGCATTGATTGGTGTCTGGCGGTCATGCCTGCAGCACAGTGCCGGAGCCGATCTTCAAGAGGACCAGGTGGTGGTGTCGATGCGCAGGATTGCCGATGTCTGGAAGCAGTTGTTCCCGGCAGAGCAGCAGCGCGTTGCCCAGCTGCTCATCGAGCGAGTGGACTTCAGGGACGGTAGCCTGGACATCCATTGGCGTGAAGATGGTTGGGTTGGGCTGGATCCAAGCATCGTGGCGCACCCCTATGTGGAAGAGGCAAAAGAGTATGCAGCTGAGGTGATGGCATGACGACAGAGGCTTATCAAGGAAACCCAAGGTTGCGCAATGTGCGGATTGAAGTGGGTGGGACGGCGCGTCAAATCATGGATGGCGCGCAACGTGTGACGATGGTCCCGCTGACGATCCGCCGCAAACAAAACCGCAAGCTCTTGACCCCACCGTCGGGCTCCAGTGCGAACGTCATGTCAGGCGGCATGGACATTCCGATGATCAAAACGCTGGGCAAGGCGTTTTATTGGCAACGCTTGCTTGATGAGGGCAAGTACGCCACGGCGACAGATCTTGCTCGGGCATTCAAGCTGGAGCCAGGTTGGGTTGCGGAGGTCCTGCGCATGGCGAATTTGGCTCCGGAGATCATTGAAGCCATTCTGGATGGGTCCCAGCCACGACATCTGAATCTGCAGACGATCCGTGGACGGCGTGAGTCCATACCACGTGACTGGGAGGAGCAAAAGAGGCTACTGGCTTTAATTTCTTAAAGGGACCGCATCAGAAAAAATAAGGCATGCTAAGTAGTAGCCAACCTTTCCGGGTTTGTTTCGCCATGCAGCGATGCGATTAGCGGGCACGAAACGGTCTCTTTTCGTTCATAGCAGGCGCAGACAAGATCAGACAGTACGGTCTCCATGCGCAACAAGTCCGCAATTTTTCCCCGCACATCCATCAGCTTGCGCTCAGCTTGTTCGCGGGCCTCGGTGCAATGCGACCCATCAGCGAGCTTCAGCAAGTCGCCGATCTCGTCCAAGCTGAACCCCAGCCGCTGGGCCGACTTGATGAAGCGCACGCGTGCCAGATCCGGCTCCCCGTAGCGACGGATACCGCCAAGTGGCCGGTCAGGCTCCTGCATCAGGCCCTTGCGCTGATAAAAGCGGATCGTCTCCACGTTGACCTCGGCGGCTTCGGCTAGGACGCCGATGGTCAGTGTTTCGGGTAGTTCATTCATAGGGCTTGACTCCGTACTTAAGTACGGAAGTAAGCTTAAGGCATGAAACCAGATTCCCCAACAGATTCTCAGGGCGGAGGACGCGGCGCGCTGATGACCGGCGGTCTTGCGGCCATCCTGGCATCCACCTGCTGTCTCGGCCCCTTGGTGCTGATCTCGCTCGGCGTCTCCGGTGCGTGGATCAGCAACCTGACCTTGCTTGAGCCCTATCGGCCGATTTTCATCGGTGCGGCGCTCATCGCTCTGTTCTTTGCCTGGCGGCGCATCTGGCGACCCGTCGCGGCTTGCGCACCCGGCGAAGTCTGCGCGTTGCCTCAGATCAACCGCAGCTACAAGGTGCTGTTCGGGATCGTGGTGGCGTTGGTGATCATCGCGCTCGGCTTTCCGCTGGTTGCACCCTGGTTTTACTGAAAGGAAACTGCCATGAAGAAGCTCCTTGCGATGGCGGCGTTGACCGCTTGTGCCGCGCCCCTCTGGGCGACCACGCAAACCGTCACGCTGTCCTTGCCCGACATGAATTGCGCCGCCTGCCCGATCACCGTCAAGAAGGCGTTGACCAAGGTATCCGGCGTCGGCAAGATCGATGTCAATCTGAATCGGCGCGAGGCGAAGGTGACGTTCGACGATGTGAAGACGAGCGCCGAAGCCCTTACGCGTGCCACCAAGGACGCCGGGTATCCGGCGAGCGTGGTGGGGACGGCGAAGTGACCGCAGTGATCCTGGAGTCGACGCTAACCTGCCCCGAGTGCGGCCACGCCAAGACCGAAACAATGCCCACAGACGCTTGCCAGTGGTTCTACGAGTGCGAGCAGTGTCACGCCGTACTCAAGCCCAAGCCGGGCGACTGCTGCGTGTACTGCTCCTACGGCACCGTGCCTTGCCCGCCGATACAGGAGCGTGGCAAAGGTAGTTGCTGCAGCGGCTGACCAAGGGGCAGCAGAAGTTCGTGCTGTTCTCAACTTATGGCAATGGCTTACCAGACGCCGGGTTAAACAGGGTGACCTAGTCCGCTAGTGGTTCGTCCAGATTCACGGCTGCTTTGGTCAGCTTTTGGGTAAAAGAGAGGTGCGTGCGACAGAGTTTGCCAAGACTATGGATCATAAAGAGAAGTGAAAAATGAACAACTGTTTTTAAATCGACTGCTTTAAGTTGTTCTGAAATTTGTGAGTATCACGGTCACCTAAGGTTCAATCATGCAAGAACAGCCACCGTCCTGAAGCCCAAGAAAAATAGCCATCGGCGAGCCAAGTGCTCGCCGTTTTCATTTGTGGCGAGCCATTGGCGAACCAGAAGTTTCCGAGTAGTTCGCCAATCGGTCCCTCGTATGTTCGCCACCCGAAATCTCCAATGACACCTGTTCCTCAACAACGTCAAAGGAGTACTTCATGCCAGCAACGGCAACCTCACTCACCCGATCGACCCAAGAGGCGATCAACACCCTGTCACCCGGAGATCGCCGGGTGCTCAACGAAAACGAACTGGCTCAGCGCTGGGGCATCAGCCCCAAAACACTTCAGCGCTGGCGCTGCGAAGGTCGTGGTCCCAAGTACCTGAAATTGTCTAAGCGCGTAAGTTATGCGCTCGAGATGATTTTGGATTTCGAGAAGAACGCTCTGCACGTTTCGACGTCCGAGCGCGCGACGGCTTGAAGGGAGGACAGAGATGAACGACTTGTCCATTTTCCCTGCCGACATCGCTGAGATGTCTGTTTCCCAGCTAGCCAACCTGCCTGCGCAGCAACTGGTGGAGGTCGATACCAATTTGGATCAGGCCATTGCCTGGCTCAAAGCTGCTCGCACAAAACTGGATGGCGCTCTGGACCAACGCTTCGGTGCGCAGGGCCGCGAGAGCCTCAACGCTTCAGGGCGTGATTTCGGAACCGCACACGTCAAAGCCGATGGCTTGCACGTGAAGTTCGATCTGCCCAAGAAAGTCTCCTGGGATCAGAAGAAGCTCAAGACCATTGCCGAGCGCATCGTCGCCTCTGGCGAAGCAGTTGAGAGCTACCTCGACGTCAAGTTGTCGGTGCCTGAATCCCGGTACACGAACTGGCCCCCTGCATTGCAGCAGCAATTCGCCGACGCCCGCACGGTCGAGGCAGGCAAGCCCTCTTTCCACATTTCCCCTGACTCGGAGGTCTGATCATGAATCAGCAACTTGCCCCATTTGATTTTGAAGGTCGACAAGTGCGCATCGTGACTGATGCACAAGGTGAGCCATGGTTTGTGGCAGCTGATGTGCTGTCGACGATCAGCCTTGATCGCAAAGCTCTCGAGCGACTTGATGACGACGAAAAGGGTGTGAACTCAATTCACACCCCTGGCGGAGTCCAAGAGATGACCACGGTCAATGAGCCCGGTCTCTACGCTCTGGTGCTAGGTAGCCGAAAAGCAGAGGCCAAACGCTTCAAGCGCTGGGTCACTCACGAAGTTCTGCCTGCTATCCGAAAGACTGGCTCCTACGCTGTACCCGCAATCGCTGCATTGCCCGCACCTACGCAAGACCGTGTCACATCGTTGCTCTTGATTGGTGAAGCTGTTGCCAAAGTTCCTGGTGTGAAAGCAGGCATTGCCATGGCTGCAACCCTCACGTGCATCCATGAAAACACCGGACTGGCCATTGAGACATTGCGCCGTGCGCTGCCTGCAGCCAACGAACCGATCTGCTCCTTGAATGCCACTCAACTTGGCAAGCTGGTGGGCCTGTCAGCAAAAACCACCAACTTGCGCCTGGCCAACTTGGGTCTGCAAGTGCGCAATGAGCGCGATGAGTGGGAGTTGACCGAGATTGGTGAGGCCTGGGCGGAAGCCATGCCGTATTCGCGCAATGGACACAGCGGGTACCAGATTCTCTGGAATCCGACCGTTGCCCAAGAGATGCGGGAGGTGGCGTGATGGCACTTCCGATCATTACCGCTGATCAACGCCTGCGCGAGAAAAAGGGCGTCAAGCTTGTTCTTCTTGGCAAGAGCGGCATTGGGAAAACCACGCAGCTCAAAACCCTGCCAGAGGACAAGACGCTGTTCGTCGATCTTGAGGCTGGTGACCTGGCCGTCAAAGACTGGCGAGGGGACTGCGTTCGCCCAACCACCTGGCCGGAGTTCCGTGACCTTGTCGTGTTCTTGGCGGGGCCGAACCCTGCATTGCCTCCGGAAGCTCCCTACTCGCAGGCGCACTACGCGCATGTGTGTGAGCAATACGGTGATCCGAGCCAGTTGACCAAGTACGACTGCTATTTCGTCGACAGCATCACTGTGCTGGCACGCCTGGCACTGATCTGGGCCAAGACTCAGCCGCAGGCGATGTCTGATCGAACAGGCAAACCCGATACCCGTGGTGCCTATGGCCTTTTGGGTAGCGAGATGCTCGGTGCGCTGATGCATCTGCAACACGCTCGCGGTAAGCACGTTGTGTTCGTGGCCATCCTGGACGAACGCCTCGATGACTTCAGCCGCAAGGTGTTCGTCCCGCAAATCGAAGGCTCAAAGACGGCTGCCGAGTTGCCCGGCATCGTCGATGAAGTTGTGACGTTGGCCGAGATCAAGGCCGAAGACGGTGCGCCCTATCGCGCCTTCGTGACGCACACGCTCAATCCCTATGGCTTTCCAGCCAAAGACCGTTCGGGCCAGCTCGAAATGCTCGAACCCCCAAATCTGCTCGCACTCATCGAGAAGTGCGCAGCAGCAACCCAACCTCAAAACAACAAGGAGTAAACCATGTCCGCTTGGAACGATTTCAACGATGCCGAACAGCAACAATCATTTGACCTGATCCCCAAGGGCACGGTAGCTCCGGTGCGAATGACGATCAAGCCGGGTGGCCATGACGATGCCAGTCAAGGCTGGACGGGTGGCTATGCAACCCAGAGCTTTGAGACGGGGAGCATCTTCCTTGCCTGCGAGTTCGTGATTTTGGACGGTGCATACGCTCGTCGCAAGATGTGGTCGAACGTCGGCTTGCACAGCTCCAAGGGGCCTGCCTGGGGAAACATGGGGCGCACATTTATTCGTGCTGTCCTGAACTCTGCTCGCAATATCCAGCCGCAGGACAATTCTCCTCAAGCAGCCACCGCACGTCGCATCCAAGGCTTCAACGAGCTCGATGGCATTGAGTTTGTGGCACGCATTGATGTTGAAAAGGACGGACGCGGTGAGCTTCGCAACGTGGTGAAGATTGCCGTGGAGCCTGACCAGGCCGACTATCCGCGTGCGTCAGCGCCTGCCGCTCAACGTCCTGCTGCGACCTATCAAGCACCTCCTGCCAGCAGTGCTCCTGCACAGGCCGGGCGCGCACCTGTCTCGGGCAAACCGAGCTGGGCTCAGTAAGGAGGGTTAATGAAATGCTGGGTCTGCAACAGACAGGCCCGGGGTTTCGGCCACACCGACAACCGTCACGGTGTGGGCCATCCCCGGCGCTACCCAATCGACTGGGTTTTCTGCTCGAAAAAATGTCAGGACGTCTTCCATGCGATGTACGGGAACTGGCAGCGCGTGCTCGATGGGCGAGTCGATATGAAGGAGGTTCCCATGATCGATCCTTCTGATATCGAGCTGGCCTCCATGAAGAGGTGTCTCAAGGCATTCGGTGAGTCAGCAGGCGAAATTGGCTTTGACAAACCACTGGGGGAATATTCCGAAGAGCAAGCCCTGCGCGTTATCGATGCCATCGTGACGTGCTGGACCGATGCCATGCTGGTACATCACGAACAGACGAAGTTTCCGCCAGTGCGTGGGATGAAGCCAACGCCTGATCCTCTGGCACACCCATTCGCCGACATGGAGGATGACTTGCCTTGGGTGGTGGAAGGAGAGAAGAAATGATGGACTTCAATTCTTCTTCCAGCATCTCGGGTCAGGTCAGTGCGCTCATCGATGCCGGGCTGCAAAAGCGCCAGGCCGAACAACGTCCGAGAAGTTATCTCGGTGCATCGCGCTTAGGCGTCTCTTGCGAGCGAGCCTTGCAGTACGAGTTTGCGAAGGCTCCAGTAGATCCTGGTCGTGAGCATCCTGGTCGATTGCTTCGCATCTTTGAGCGTGGCCATCTCTCAGAGGAAAGCATGATCCAGTGGATGCGGCAAGCAGGCTTTGATCTGCGCACGACCAAACCCAATGGCGAGCAATTCGGATTTGCGGCACTCGATGGTCGCTTGGCTGGCCACATTGACGGTGTGATCGTTGGTGGACCTGACGGCTTTAAGTATCCCGCCTTGTGGGAGAACAAATGCCTTGGCTCCAAGTCCTGGCGTGACCTCGAGAAAAACAAGCTGGCGATCTCAAAGCCGATCTATCACGCACAGGTGGTGCTGTACCAGGCCTATCTGGAGCTGCATGAAAACCCTGCGGTTTTCACGGCAGTCAATGCCGACAGCATGGAGATCTATACCGAGTTGGTGCCCTTTGATGCGGCATTGGCGCAGCGCATGTCTGACCGTGCGCTCAAGGTGATCTCTGCGACCGACGCAGGCGAATTGCTCGCTCGCGCTTACCAAGACCCCACTCAATTTGAATGCCGGATGTGCTCATGGCAGGACCGGTGCTGGAGACAAATCAATGACGGACGTTAATCAAATTCTCAGCGAAAAGCTGGTCGATGCACATGAGGCGGCCTACTGCTTGAAGATGCCTTTGTACCTTTTCACACACCCCAAAGAGCGTGAGCGTCTTGGTCTGCCGCATTACCGCGTCGGGAAGATGGTTCGCTTCAAAGTGAGTGAGCTGATGGAATGGATGCAGGTGGGGGGAGAGAAGTCGGATGCTTGATTTCAATGACAACGACTCCCCTGCGCACAAAGACACGGATGCCACCAGAGAGCAGTTGCGTGCATCGCTGATTGATCGACTCGAATCGGTTCTTGCGGGATTGTTCCCTGCTGGCAAGAAGCGACGAGGCAAGTTCCTGATCGGGGACGTCTTGGGCAGTCCTGGTGACAGCCTCGAGGTTGTCCTTGACGGGGAGAAGGCGGGGCTCTGGACAGATCGAGCCACTGGTGACGGCGGCGACATCTTTGATCTGATCGCTGCCTACCTTGGCGCTGACGCTCAGGCTGACTTTCCTCGGGTGCTTGACTATGCCGCTGAACTGGTTGGACAGGCTGCGCCCACCCAAACCCGCAAGGCCAAGAAGGAAGCTCCGGTCGATGAGTTGGGACCAGCTACGGCCAAGTGGGACTACTTTGATCCCACCGGCCACCTGATCGCCGTCGTCTACCGCTATGACCCACCCGGAGGCAAGAAGGAGTTCCGTCCCTGGGATGCCAAGCGGCGCAAGATGGCTCCGCCTGATCCTCGTCCGCTTTACAACCAGCCGGGGATGATTGCTGCCGAACGGGTGATCTTGGTTGAAGGCGAAAAGTGTGCGCAGGCATTGATTGCCGCAGGCATCACGGCCACGACGGCGATGCACGGAGCCAACGCACCGGTGGACAAGACTGACTGGTCACTTCTGGCGGGCAAGGTCGTCCTGGTCTGGCCTGATCGGGATAAGCCGGGCTGGGAGTACGCGATGGCAGCGGCGCAGGCGGTATTGGACGCTGGCGCTCTCTCGTGCGATGTGCTCTTGCCGCCGGATGACAAGGCTGATGGATGGGATGCAGCCGATGCGTTGACCGAGAGCTTTGACGTTGACACGTTCATTGCGTCTGGCCCGCGCATGTGTGTGAAGTCCACCAAGGCCATGACAACGCAGGATGCCACGGTGTGGGCGACCGACGATGCGCTGACGCTGGCGTTCACCTCCCGATACGCGGATGAGTGGCGATATTGCGCAGCCTGGGGCAAATGGCTGGTATGGACTGGTTGCCGTTGGCAGCCCGATGAGACATTGATGTCGCATCACCTCATTCGTGCCATCTGTCGTGAGGCTGCGCTCAAGGTGGACTCGCATCGCCTGGCCGCCAAGTTGCTGGCCAGCAGCACCGTGGGCGGTGTCGATCGCATGGCCAGGTCAGATCGCCGCCATGCCTCTACCACCGAGGAATGGGACGCGGACCTGTTCTTGCTCAACACCCCTGGCGGTGTGGTCAATCTCAAGGTGGGCGTGACGCGTCCTCACGACCGAGCTGACCGCATGACCAAGATTGCCACGGCCACTCCAAGGGGTGACTGCCCGCAGTGGAAGGCATTCTTGAACGATGTGACCGGCGGCGACCTTCTCTTGCAGGAGTACTTGCAGCGCATGGCGGGTTACTGCCTGACCGGGGCAACCAGCGCCCACGCATTGTTCTTCTTGTACGGAACCGGTGCGAACGGCAAGTCGGTGTTCGTGAACACCTTGGCCAGCATCTTGGGCGACTACGCCACGAGCGCACCCATGGACACGTTCATGGATGCTCGAGGTGACCGCCACCCAACCGACCTGGCTGGTCTGCGCGGCGCACGTTTCGTGGCATCAGTGGAAACCGAGCAAGGCAGGCGTTGGAACGAGTCCAAGGTCAAGGCCATCACGGGTGGTGACAAGGTGTCGGCGCGCTTTATGCGTCAAGACTTCTTTGAGTACATCCCGCAGTTCAAGTTGCTCATTGCGGGCAACCACAAGCCCTCAATCCGCAATGTGGACGAGGCCATGAAGCGGCGTCTGCACCTTATCCCCTTCACGGTGACGATCCCGCCTGAGAGGCGTGACGGCAAGCTGACCGAGAAACTGTACGCGGAGCGTGACGGTATTTTGGCCTGGGCGGTCGAAGGATGCCTGGCCTGGCAACGCGATGGCCTGCGTCCACCCGAGTGCGTGGTCTCTGCAACCGAAGAGTATTTCGAAGCGGAAGACGCTTTGGGTCAATGGATTGAAGAGCGCTGCATCTTGAGCAAGACCCATCGCGAAGGCGTCTCAGATCTGTTTACCGATTGGCGTGAATGGGCTGAGCGTGCTGGCGAGTACGTCGGCTCGATCAAACGGTTCTCCGAGTTGATGTCGACCCGCAAGTTCGAGAAGTGCCGACTGCATGGCGGTGCGCGCGCAATCGCGGGCATCAGTCTACGACCTAAGCCTCATATCGGTGGCGGCTATCCGTACCGAGACGATTGAATAAACCCATGGTGACGGATTTGACAGTCTTACTGATTAACCCCTCACGCGTGCGCGTACGCACACGATAGAGAGTTAACCGTGAAACGTGTCAAACCCGTCACCCAGCAAAAAACTGGAGACGAAATGAACATGACGATTCTTGCCCTGGACCTGGGCACAACGACTGGCTGGGCATTGATGCATGCAGACGGTCAGATCACAAGCGGCAGCCAATCCTTCAAGCCTCAACGCTTTGAGGGAGGCGGCATGCGGTTCCTGAAATTCAAACGCTGGCTCACAGACGTCAAGCAATGCACCTCAGGCATTGACCTGGTTGTGTTTGAGGAAGTGCGTAGACATGCGGGGGTAGATGCCGCACATGCCTACGGTGGCTTTATGGGTCAACTGACTGCCTGGTGTGAGCATCATCAAATTCCCTACGAAGGCGTGCCAGTCGGAACGATCAAGAAGCACGCAACCGGCAAGGGAAACGCTGGCAAGGAGGAGATGATCGCGAGCGCAAAAGCACGTGGCCACAACCCTGCAGACGACAACGAAGCGGATGCGATTGCACTGGCCTACCTGACCCACGATCGCCAGATGCCACAGGAGGTGTGAGATGAAAGTCCCAGCACAACCCTATCGCTGCGCTCTTGGAAAGGTGCAGCCTGTCGTGACTGACCTGGATGCTGTCAAGCGTTCAGGCTGGCGTGAGCAACACATCCTGGTCATCTCCGATCAAGACGAGCGACTTGACTTCCTCGAGCGTGAGTTCATCAAGCGCATTGGCGAGCGTCTCTATGGAGCAGGAGGCAAGCATGACTAAGACGATCACCATCTGGACTGTTGATGATGTGGCAGCACGTTTTAGTGATGCCGCTTACACGTCCTACCGACTTCCTCCCGTGCGTGTCCAGGGATATGCAAGCCCCTGGATGAGCCTTGCCATGCAAGTGCCCAATCGCTACCCGGACCCTGAGCGTGTCTATCGCCCCATGCCACCCGGCCCTGAGGCGGTCGAACGCATGCTCGAGACGATGCGTTGGGTTCAGTGGTTGGAGGAGGAGCAACGACACCTAGTCTGGATGCGGGCCAAGCGATACGAGTGGCATCAGATCGGTCGTCGCTTTGCCTGCGATCGAAACACTGCAGCCAGACGTTGGAAGAAGGCCATGCAACTGGTCACCGACAAGCTCAACGATGCAATCAACTCATGCGCGTAAATTGGCGTGATTTGAACAAGTTGGGGGGCAATGTGGGTGCATATGAGGCAATGCGCGAATTTACCCTGTGCAGCATTTCAGCCCAATTGAGCGTACATTTTCAGCTATGGTGTGGAAAGGAGTGCAGGCCACTCCCTCCACACAAATTTCTGGGTCCTTCCTCGCCAAATCCCTATGCGGGGGGCAAAGGCCCGAGATTTCGATAGCGACAGATTGAAAAACCGGGTTTGCAGTTCGCACCGGGTTTGCACCTCCCCCAATCCCCCCAAGGAATTTATGACTCCCGAGATCAGAATGATAGCGGTGGATGCGCTCATCCCTTATGCGCGCAACGCCCGCACACACAGCGATGGCCAGGTGGCTCAGATCGCAGCATCCATTGCCGAGTTTGGTTTCACCAACCCCATCCTGTCGGATGGTGCGCGCGGAGTGATTGCTGGGCATGGCCGATTGATGGCTGCCCGCAAGTTGGGGCTCACAGAAGTGCCCGTCATCGAACTGGCACACCTGACGCCCACCCAGAAGAAAGCCTACATCCTGGCCGACAACAGAATTGCCGAGAACGCAGGCTGGGACGAAGAACTCCTGAAGCTGGAGTTGGCTGAGTTGCAGGCTGCCGAGTACGACTTGGATCTGATGGGATTCAGTGATGAGGAAATCGACAAGCTTCTCAATGGCGATGAACAAAGCGATGGTCTGACCGACGAAGACGCAGTCCCGGAAACCCCAGTGGAACCTGTCTCAAAGCCGGGCGACCTGTGGATCCTTGGCAACCATCGCTTGCTTTGTGGTGACTCGACCGTCCTGAATGATGTCGAGCGTTTGATGGATGGCCAGCTGGCCGACATGGCGTTTACTGATCCACCCTACAACGTGGACTATGGCAACAACGCCAAGGACAAGATGCGCGGCAAAGACCGCCGCATCCTCAACGATGCGTTGGGCGACGGGTTTTACCAGTTCCTGTACGACGCGTGCGTGAACCTCCTGGTTGTTACTAAGGGCGCTTGCTACGTTTGCATGAGTTCATCTGAGCTGCATACCTTGCAAAAGGCCTGGTTGGATGCCGGTGGCAAGTGGTCGACTTTCGTGATCTGGGCAAAGAACACTTTCACGTTGGGTCGGGCTGACTACCAGCGCCAGTACGAACCGATCTTGTATGGCTGGAAGCAGGGAACCGATCACTTTTGGTGTGGCGATCGCGATCAGGCAGACGTCTGGTTTTACAACAAGCCTCGCGTCAACGATTTGCATCCGACCATGAAGCCGGTTGAGCTGGTGGAACGAGCGATTCGCAATTCTTCGAAAAGTCGGGATGTGGTGTTGGACCTGTTTGGTGGATCGGGAACCACTTTGATCGCATGCGAAAAGACAGGGCGTCAAGCTCGTTTGATTGAACTCGATCCCAAGTTCGTAGACGTGATCGTCAAACGCTGGGAGGAATACACCGGCAAGAAAGCCGTTCGAGAGGCCGGTGACTCAGAGCCGGAACAAGAGCTGCAGGCCCGTGAGCATGAGGCGCTGGATCAGCCGCAGTCTTGATCCACTGCGCTCTGAATCACAAACCCGGTCAGGTATGGCAGCCCCTTGGGGATTCCGTAGTTGCGTTGGATCGTGCTCCCTATCGTCCAGCTCATCCATTTTTGGCTGGCCTGTGCGACGGCCTGGTGCATGTCAGGGCTACGCAAAAGAGCGTCTTGAACCGTATCTGCAAAGTGACGACCATGACTGCTGTCCAGGAATGCACGGACCGACTCAAGCGGCTGGCTGGTGGTCTTGGCAATATGGGTCATGGCAATGGGCCAAGCAATGCTGGCGTAGCCGCCCATCGTTCCCCAAAAGCCCCACGACTCGTTTTCGGAGGCAGGGATTTTGACCAGGTCGTGTACTTGTGACGTTTGCATAGATCACCCCAATCGAGCCACGTAGCGCGGGTAATCCCCGCCAGATGGATCGATGAACAGGTAGGGGCGACCGGGCGCGTGCACTTGGACGCACAAGCGTCCTTCTCCTAGGTAGCCGCCCTTGCCCTTGAGCCAGTCGCGGGACTTGTAGAGGTTCATGGCGAACCCGTCGAACTCTTCGGGTTCCATCTCTCGTGTCTCTGTGACGTAGACGATGTAGTCGCCGCAGCCTGCGATGTCGGTGATGTCGCTGGGTTTGCGTCCGAATGGCAGGCGGATGCTCAGCTCTTGGACCTCGATCTCTTGACCGTCAAATTTCACGGTCAGGGGTTTGCATTCGACGGTAAGGGTGATGTTCTTCATGTGAGCCTCAGGCGATGCGGTAGGTACGTTGTTGGCCATCGGCTTTCTCGGAAACGATGCTCAAACCGAGCTTCTTTTTCAGGGCTCCGGCCATGCAGCCCCTGACCGTGTGCTGTTGCCACCCGGTGGCCTGGACCATCTGCTCGAGCGTCGCTCCCTCCGGACGCTGGAGCAATTCGATCAGCGTGGCCTGCTTGGTGCCCTCTCGTTTGGAGGGTGTTGCCGTGGCTTCGATCGCAATGCCAAGGGCGCTGCGCCCTGCGTCGGTGATTGCAAATTGCGTGGTGCCGTCCTCGGCATGGCTGTGGGCGGCAATGAGATTGGCGTTGGCCAGGGATGTCAAAACCTTAAGCCGCGCACCCCCTTTTAGATTGGCCGGGAAGTCGGTCAGCAAGTGCTCTGGATGCTGGGCCGCTGCGGTGAGCAGATTGGTTTGGGTCACGGAGAGTTTCATGGTTTTTCCTTTAAAAATGGTGATGTGATGAACGCTTCATTCCGCTCGCTTATCAAGCGATTTCTGAATCTTTTTTCTTCCCCTGTGGCTTCTTCGTCTGCGCCTTCAGGCCAGCTTGATAAGCCGCTTGCAGAGCAGCCTCAATTCCCCAAACCGACACGTCGTGAAAGTCCAGCCGGTCCGAATGCTGCGTCTGCAGCGTCTGGACAAAAAGGTGCTCGCGTGCGATCTGCTCCAAAAGGCAAGAAGGCGCGTTGATGGCGTTGGTGGTTTTCTTGTGGTTCATGCGGCGCTCCAAAAAACGTTGATTGATGACCGTATGAACGCTTCATTTCCGAACAACATCAAGTCAATTTCTTAGCCAGACTCTTTCACTTGGGTATGACCGATCGACTCTCAATTCGGGCCTATGCGCGCCACCGAGGGGTGTCCGATACGGCGGTGCGCAAGGCCATTGAGGCCGGGCGGATCACCCCCAACGCAGACGGCACGATCAATGCGGCGCTGGCCGACGCTCAATGGAGCAAAAACACAGATGCCGCGCAGCAACGCGGTAAACACAAGCCCGTCTCCAATGAGGCGATTGCGGGGATACGGGAAACGCTGGGTGAGTCTGCGGGCTCGTTTGAACCCAAAGGCGGTGGCACCACGTTGCTGCAGGCGAAGACCGCCAATGAGGTGCTCAAGGCGCAGACCAACCGGGTGCGCCTGGCCCGCCTAAAAGGGGAGCTTGTCAACCGTGACCAAGCCGTCGCACACGTTTTCAAGATGGCGCGGGCCGAGCGCGATGCTTGGTTGAACTGGCCAGCGCGTGTGGCTGCCCAGATGGCGGCTGACCTCAATGCCGATGGGCATACCTTGCATGTGCTGTTGGAAAAAGCCGTGCGCAATCACTTGATCGAACTAGGCGATTTGGCTGTTCGGTTGGACTGAGCCCTACTGTGGGCTTGAGGTTTTACGGAATGCAGGGATGTGTTGGAACACTATGACGGATTTGATGCCATTGCTGAGGCGTGGCGCGAGGGGCTCACCCCCGACCCACTGCTGACTGTGTCTGAATGGGCCGACCAGTACCGAGTGCTCTCGGGGAAGTCGGCCTCGGAGCCTGGCAAGTGGCGAACCAATCGCACGCCGTATCTCAAGGAGATCATGGACTGCCTCTCCCCGACGTCTCCCATCGAGCGTGTGGTGTTCATGAAGGGTGCACAGGTCGGTGGCACTGAGTGCGGCAACAACTGGATTGGTTATGTGATCCATCTGGCCCCTGGCCCCATGATGGCTGTTGCGCCGACGGTCGAGATGGCCAAGCGCAACTCCAAGCAGCGGATTGATCCCCTTATTGAAGAAAGTCCGACGCTGTCGAGTTTGATCGCACCAGCACGGGCACGTGACTCAGGCAACACCATCCTGGGCAAAGAGTTCCGTGGTGGCGTGCTGGTGATGACGGGCGCAAACAGCGCCGTTGGCCTGCGCTCCATGCCGGTGCGCTATTTGTTTTTGGATGAGGTCGATGGCTACCCAGGAGACGTTGAGGGAGAAGGCGATGCGATTGCACTGGCTGAGGCTCGAACCCGAACCTTTGCACGCAGAAAAATATTCATTGTCTCGACGCCAACAATTTCTGGATCGTCACGCATCGAACGCGAGTACGAGCAAACGGACCAGCGACAGTTCATGGTCCCTTGCCCGCATTGCGAGCACGAGCAAGTCCTGATCTTCGAACAACTGATCTGGGAAAAAGGTCTGCCCGAGACAGCGCACTACAGGTGTGAGTCGTGTGAGCAGCCCATCTACGAATACCAAAAGACTGAAATGCTGGAGCGGGGTCGATGGCAGTCGTCGATTCCTGATTACGTGGGAAAGACGGTGGGGTTTCACCTCTCCAGTCTGTACAGCCCAGTTGGTTGGCGCAGTTGGGCCGACATCGCTGCAGCATGGGAAGCAGCACAAGGATCTGCAACTGCCTTGAAAGCATTTAAAAACACAGAGCTGGGCGAGACCTGGGTCGAGCAAGGTGAAACCCCCGAGTGGGAGCGCTTGCTCGAGCGTCGTGAAGACTATCGAATCGGCATTGTGCCAATTGGGGCGGCTTTGCTTTGCGCTGGGGTGGACGTTCAGAAGGACCGCATTGAGGTCTCGGTCTGGGCATTCGGTCGGGGCAAAGAGGCCTGGCTGGTGGAGCATCGTGTGCTCGCTGGCGACACCTCCCGCGATACGGTCTGGCAAAGACTGCGTGAAATGATCGATGAGTCCTGGACACATGCGTCGGGGGTGCAGTTGCGCCTGAGTCGCATCGGCCTGGACACAGGATATGCCACACAAGAGGCCTATGCCTTCGTGCGCAAGTTACGTGACTCCCGGCTGCTGCCAATGAAAGGCGTGGCTCGTGGTGCTGCGTTGGTCGGATTGCCGACCGCTGTGGACCTGACCGTGGGCGGCAAGAAGCTGCGCCGGGGTGTTCGGGTCTATTCGGTGGTGGGTGGCATTGCCAAGCTGGAGTTCTATAACCACCTGCGCAAGACCATGGAAGTGACCGAGGACGGCGAAATCCTCTATCCAGCTGGATACATCCATTTGCCCAAGGTCGATGCCGAATTCGTGCAGCAGTTGTGCTCTGAGCAGTTGGTCACGCGTCGGGATCGCAATGGCTATCCGGTGCGCGAGTGGCAAAAGATTCGGGAGCGCAACGAAGCGCTTGATTGCTACGTCTATGCGCGGGCGGCTGCCAGCCTGGCTGGTCTTGACCGGTATGAGGAGCGTCACTGGCGCGAATTGGAAAAACCGTTAGGCGTGGCAGGACCACCTGAAGACGCCCAATCAACCAAGCAAGAAGCCACCCTCAGCGGTGGCTTCGTTGTTTCTAAAGGACCACAACGCGGCAGGCGCTTGATTCGCAGCCGGTGGATGAACTGATGACGACCTATACCCTTGAACATGCCCAAGCACTGCGAGAGGCCATTGCCAGTGGTGAGCATCGGGTGACCTACGACGGCAAGACCATCGAGTACCGCACGGTCTCCGATCTCAAGCTGGCCTTGGCCGAAGTGGAGGCGGCGCTCGCCTCAGACAGCGGAAAAACCAAGACTCGTCAGATCAGGATCACTACATCCAAGGGGTTCTGAGATGGCCTTTTGGAAAAAACTCACAGCCTATGTGGGCTGGAATTCCGTTCACGAGGTCGCAGGCTCAGGCCGAAGATCTCGTGTCTGGAATCCTGGTGACCCGGGGGCGGTCTCGGCGATGCTGGCCACGGGCAATCAACTGCGGGTCAAGTCTCGGGACCTGGTGCGCCGAAACGCTTGGGCGGCTAACGCGGTCGACAGCTTTGTCTCGAACGCAATTGGCACTGGAATCAAGCCTCAATCCTTGGTGGATGACCCCAAGTTTCGGGAGCGAATTCACGCGTTGTGGTGGCAGTGGGTGGAGGAGGCAGACAGCAACAACCTCACCGATTTTTACGGCCTGCAGTCACTAGCCTGCCGTGCCATGGTCGAGGGCGGCGAATGCCTGATTCGTATCCGCAATCGGCGACAAGAGGATGGCCTGAGCGTGCCGATCCAGTTGCAAATTCTGGAGCCCGAGCACCTGCCTTTAAGCCTGAACACTCTCAGTGCATCAGGTAACCCAATTCGTAGCGGCATCGAGTTTGATGCCCTTGGACGTCGGGTGGCCTATCACCTTTACCGCGAGCATCCGGGTGACCCGAGTTTGACGGTCAATGGCAACGACCTGGTACCTGTTCCTGCTGAGGAGATCGTTCACCTGTTTCGACCACTGCGGCCAGGTCAGATTCGTGGCGAGCCCTGGCTGTCGCGGGCATTGGTCAAGCTCAACGAACTCGATCAATACGATGACGCTGAGCTGGTTCGGAAAAAGACTGCGGCCATGTTCGCTGGCTTCATCACGCGCCAGTCGCCAGAAGACCAACTGCTGGGAGAGGGCGAAGCGGATGAGCTGGGCGTAGCGATGGCGGGTTTGGAGCCGGGAACATTGCAAGTCCTGGAGCCGGGTGAGGACGTGAAGTTTTCTGATCCAGCGGATGTTGGTGGTTCCTACGCGGAGTTCCTGCGGGTGCAGTTCCGTGCAGTCGCTGTAGCCATGGGCATCACCTATGAGCAGTTGACAGGCGATCTGTCGGGCGTGAACTACTCGTCGATTCGTGCAGGGCTCCTGGAATTCCGTCGCCGATGTGAAGCCATCCAGCATGGCGTGATCGTGCATCAGATGTGTCGCCCGATTTGGCGTGCATGGATGGATGCGGCAGTGCTCAGTGGTGCCCTGGCTGTGCCGGGATATGCCAAAAGCCGTCAAGCTGCCAGAGCGTGGCAAGCGGCGAAGTGGATTCCCCAAGGCTGGCAGTGGGTGGATCCTGAAAAGGAATTCAAAGCCCTGCAGTTGGCCATTCGATCCGGATTGATGAGCCGCTCCGAAGCGATCTCTTCATTTGGCTACGACGCCGAAACGATCGACAAAGAGATCGCAGCGGACAACGCGAGAGCCGATGCGTTGGGGCTCGTATTGGATACGGACCCCAGGCAAGTAGCTCGCAATGGTGCGACCAACTCGGCAGCACCCTCTCTCCCTCCTGACTCACCAAGCGCGCCCTTGGTGGATCAGCAAACCTGAAACCAGAGGACTTATGAACCACATCTCGTCGATGCCACATTTGGCATCGCGAATCTTTGGCACGCCCCTGCTGATTCACCCCAGAAAGTTGGATGTGATTCTCTCGGTGCTTGGCCCCCGTTTGGGATTGGCCATGTCAGACGATTCGCAAGCACTCATCAAGCACTTGGCTGCGCAAGCCCCGCCTGTTAATTCCACAGCACTGACATCAAACATCGCTGTCATCAGTGTGTCCGGAACATTGGTACGTCGAGCGGCAGCAGTCGATGCGGCCTCGGGTCTGACCAGCTACACGGCCATCAGTGCGCAGCTTGCGCAGGCCGTGCTTGACCCTGCTATCAACGCGATTTTGCTGGACATCGATTCACCCGGCGGTGAAGCCGGTGGGGCTTTTGATCTGGCGGATCAAATCATGGCGGCTCGGCAAATCAAGCCCATCTGGGCAGTTGCCAACGACGATGCGTTCTCGGCTGCATATGCCATAGCCAGTGCGGCCAGCCGGGTCTACGTCACTCGGACCGGCGGTGTGGGGTCTGTTGGAGTTATCGCGTTGCACGTGGATCAGTCGCAGCGGGACGCCATGAGCGGACTTCGCTACACAGCGGTGTACGCCGGGGACCGCAAGAACGATATGTCTCCCCATGCGCCGCTGTCCACCGATGCGGCGCAGGCCCTACAGGCCGAAGTGGACCGGCTGTATGGCCTGTTCGTGTCGACGGTCGCAGCCAACCGAAACCTTTCTGAACAAGACGTTCAAGACACCGAAGCAGGGCTGTATTTCGCGCAAGACGCGATTGATGCCGGTCTAGCCGATGTGGTCGGGACGCTTGACGACGCACTGCTCGCTCTGAGTGAAGAGCTCCACACGCAATCGACATCCATCGCGCGAATTCAAGGTTCGGGCCGCGAGATGGGGATCTCTACGCCCGGATCGTCCATGAAAAGGAGTGTTTGCATGCAAAACGATGCAACTCAAGCTGCCGATGGGCAGACAACCCAAGAAGATCAATCTCAACTAGCCAATCAGCCGAGTGCTGGATCTGAGCCTGCCCAAGGCAACGATACCTCGCAAGACGCAGGGGGCGAAACCGGTGCGCAGGTGCAAGCAAGTGCCGCCATCCAAGGCCATGACATCAGGGCAGCCAGTGCTCAGGTGCTGGCCATTGCTGAGATGTGTCTTCTGGCTGGGAAGTCCGAGATGACAGCGGGCCTGATTGAGCGCGGTGTTTCGGTTGACCAGGCGCGCAAGGAGCTTCTGGCGGCCAAGGCCTCTGGATCCCCCGAAATCTCCAGTCGCATCTTGCCCGAGGCAGGAACACAAGCCCAAACCAAGCCCGAAGACAGCCCTGTCGTTCGAGCAGCGAAGCAGCGCGCTCAAAGCCAGCGTGACGCAGCGCAACTCAACCACCGTTAATAGGAGAACCTGATGACTGCAATTACCAACGACCTCACCTTGGGCGACGTGCTCAAGTACGAGGAAGAAAACCTCTACTCCCGCGACCAGGTCACGGTGGTGTCCGGGCAGAACTTGAAGCTCGGGACCGTGATTGGCCGAGTGAGTGCGACGCAAAAAGTCAAAGCCCTCGACCCTTCTGCGACCGATGGTTCAGAAGTCGCCGCTGGCGTGGTGCTGCAAAGCATCGATGCCAGTGCCGCAGAAAAAAACAACGGCCTGATTGTTTCGCGTCAAGCCATCGTGGCCGATCACGCGCTGATCTGGCCCGCTGCCATCACCACGGAAGAAAAAACCGCAGCTATCGCTCAACTCGAAGCGATCGGCATCCTCGTTCGTCAAGGAGTCTAAGCAATGAACAACCCTTTCCAGTCCCCTGCGTTTTCGATGACGGCGCTTACTGCTGCCATCAATATCCTGCCCAACCAATTCGGAAAACTCGATCAGCTCAACTTGATGCCTGCTCGCCCTGTGCGCTTTCGTCAGATTGCGGTGGAAGAGCGAAACGGCGTTCTGAACCTGCTGCCCACGCTGCCCGTAGGTGCGCCTGGCACGGTGGGAAAGCGCGGTCGCCGTACTCTGCGCTCGTTCATCATCCCGCATATTCCGCACGACGATGTGGTGCTGCCAGAAGAGGTTCAAGGCCTGCGCGCCTTTGGCTCTGAGACCGACACCGAAACCATCGCAAACGTGATGACCGAGCATCTGCAGTCGATGCGCAACAAGCACGCCATCACGCTAGAGCATTTGCGCATGGGCGCACTCAAGGGCGTGATTCTGGATGCTGATGGCTCGGTCCTCTACAACCTCTTCGATGAGTTCGGTATTGAGCCCAAGGAATTCAACTTCGCGCTCAACAACGAAAAAACCGATGTCAAGAAAAAGTGCCTTGATCTCAAGCGATACCTTGAACTCAACCTCAAGGGCGAGTACATGACCGGTGTTCGCGTACTGGTCTCGCCGGAATTCTTCGATCTGCTGACCGCCCACCCCAATGTGGTCAAGGCCTATCAGTGGTATCAGGAGAGCCTGGCGCTGCGTGCAGACCAACGCACTGGCTTCACCTTTGCGGGCATAACCTTCGAGGAGTATCTTGGGCAGGCCTCTGATGTGGATGGCAATGTGCGCAAGTTCATCGCTTCTGGAGAAGGTCATGCCTTCCCCGAGGGCACCTTGGACACTTTTGCCACGTACTTTGCACCGGCTGACTTCAATGAGACGGTCAATACGCTGGGGCAGCCCCTGTACGCCAAGCAAGAACCTCGAGAATTTGGTCGCGGCACGGATCTGCATACGCAGAGCAATCCGTTGCCGATGTGCCATCGCCCGGGGCTCTTGGTCAAGCTTTTGGCCAGCTGATGTCCCGCGATCCGTTTGCACTGGGTGTCAAACGGCTGTTCGCAAGTTTGGGATCCCCGGCGCAGTACAGCACTGTGACCGGGGAGACCATCGAGCTCAAGGTCATCAGTAAGGCACCGGATTCGGTACAAGAGTTTGGCCAGTCGCACCTTGCGGTGACCTCGAATCGGTTTGACTTGCAAGCGGCAGATATCACCCGACCTCAAGAGGGCGATCGTCTGACGTGGCGGGGTGTCATCTATGTCATTCAAGGCGATGGGCTTGTCGATCGTGATCGCTTGATCTGGACTGTGAGTGCCTATCCCTTACCTGACTATTCGCCGACGGCGAGCTGAGCATGAGCGTTCGACTTCTGGCTGCTCTTCAGGGCGACCTCTCCAAGATGATGGAGCAGGAATTGACCTCGGCGCGGGTGGCGGTGACCACCGGCGTTAGAGAGGCGACACAAGGGCTCAAGAGTGAGTTGCGCTCGCAAATCGAAGGGTCTGGCCTAGGCTCGCGCCTGGCCAATACATGGCGGGGGGAGGTGTACCCGAAGGGACGCCCCAGTCTCGGATCGGCAGGGCTTGTTTACAGCCGCGCTCCTGTTGTCGTCGCGGCGCATGACCAAGGCGCGTTGATACGTTCTAAGAACGGGTTCTGGCTCGCCATCCCGCTCCCTGCGGCAGGCAATGGGCCTCGCGGCAAACGAATGACGCCAGGCCTTTGGGAGCGCATGCGTGGTCAACGACTGCGCTTTGTCTATCGCTCTGGAAAACCGTCACTGCTGGTGGCGGACAACTTTCGAGCCAAAACAGGCAAACGCGGCGGCTTTGCGGCGGCATCTGCCTCTGCTCAGAAATCAGGACGGGGGCTGACCACAGTCCCCATTTTTTTGCTGGTGCCGCAAGCCCAACTCAAGAAGAAATTCGACATCGCCAGTGCCGCTCAACGGTGGCAAGACCGGCTGATGGTGTTGGTCACGCAGTCGTGGCCAGAAGAACGCTCGGACAAATGAAATGACGATGAAAGCAAGCCAACGAGAAGCGGCACTGGGGGCCTTGTTCACGCTGATGGACGGACTTCCCTTGCAGCCCAATGCCATACGCAGAAATTCATCCTTGCCTGAGCGGCTCAGTGAACACGCGATGGTGTTCCTGCGCGATGGTGACATGACGCAGGTCGATGTCACCTTGTCGCCTGTGACCTACCTTTGGGAGCACGCTGCAAGCATCGAAATATATGTCGCGCATCCCGAAGCATCTGCCAGAGACGCGCGCATGGACGAGCTGCTTCAGGCGCTTGGCACCTTGATCTTGGCGGATCCGACTTTGGCTGGACAGATCGACCATGCCGAAGTGATGCCGCCCAAATTTGAAGACGTCACCCCAGATGGGTCTGTGGGCATCAAGGCCTGCACGCTGGATGTGGTGATGCATTACGCGAGCAGCCATCCCTTGGCCTGATCGCAACACAAACCTTAACCACTTGGAGATTCACCATGGCTCGTGCTTATGGCGCGAACGCCAGCCTATTGGCTGCGTTTGAACCCACCTATGGAACTACACCGACTGGAGACTTTGGAAAAATTCCTTTTGTCTCCACCACCTTGGGCTCAGAACAGGGCTTGATTGCCAACGATCTGATTGGCCTGGGGCGAGACCCGAGTGCGCCCATCCGTGACGTGATCAAGGTCGAGGGTGACATCGTTATTCCCATCGATCTTCGCAATATCGGCATGTGGCTCAAAGCCCTGCTGGGAAGTCCTGTGAGCCTTGGAGATACCGTGCACACTCACACTTTTGTATCTGGCAACTCAGGGCTGCCGAGCCTCTCACTGGAGACGGGACTGCCGGACATTCCGGCGTACTTCCTGGCCTCTGGTGTGATGGCCAACTCGCTGCAAGTGAAATTTGCTCGCTCTGGCGCAGCGGACGCCACTTTGGGTTTGATTGCTCAAGGCGAAGTCAAGCGTACTGCCAGCGCAGACGCCACACCCACGACCTTGCCGATCACTCGCTTCAACCAGTTCCAGGGTTCGATCAAAAAGAATGGCCAAGCCTTGGGTAACGTGGTCGCAGCGCAGTTGACCTATTCAAACAATCTGGCACGCATTGAAACCATTCGCTCCGACGGAAAGATCGAAGGGGCTGACCCCACGGTGGCCAGTTTGACGGGCAACTTGGAGGTGCGTTTCGCGGACACGGAATTGATCGATGCCGCGACCAACAACACGCCGCTGGAGCTGACATTCAGCTATGTCATTGACGCCACCAAGAGCCTGACCTTCATCGCGCATGAGGTCTACCTACCCAAGCCCAAGCTCTCAATCTCTGGCCCCGGCGGCATCCAGGCCACCTTTGACTGGCAGGCGGCCAAGAACACCGCAGCCGGGCACATGCTGACCGTGCAACTCGTCAATGACGTGGTTGCGTACTGAATTTAAGAGGCAAACATGCTCAAACTCAATCTGAAACGTGAGCCGTATTGGCTCGACCTGGTCCAAGGCGTGCGCATCAAGGTCAAGCCTGCGACCACCGCACTGGTCATGGCGGCGCGCCATGCTGCAGCCCTCATCGATGGCAAAGACCATGCGGCAGCCGGAGAGCGAACCGCCACCCTGATTACCGAGCTGGCCAAGGCTGCCATCTTGGCTTGGGAGGGCGTGGGCGACGACAAAGGCAAAGCCGCAGCCGTGACGCCGGACGGCATCGCTGCGCTCATGGAGCTTTGGCCAGTGGCTGATGCCTTTGAGCGTGAATATCTGGCCGCGCTTTATCTCTTGGATGCCGAAAAAAAAGGTTGAAGGCCCGCACTGAGTGGCACCACGGTGGCGGGGCTACGTACTGCGAGGCATGCGAGACGACTTGTCCTGAGTGTCCGTACCAAGTGAATTCACCTCAGACCGAAGAGGGCTGGCAGGCCCTCGCGGTACTGGATGTTTGTTCATCCCAAGTGCGAGCAGTTCAAGGCGCAGTACTGGGCATGGACTTCAATGCGTGGCTGTCTGCCAGCCAGGCACTGGATGCAGACCCCGCTGCCATGACCCATTTTTTTCCTGCCGTAGAGGCGGGCCTGACGCAAGCATTGAACAAACCATCTCCGGATATTCCACATGGCTGAACGCAACCTATCGATTCGACTCGCTGTCATTGATGGCGGAAAAGTCAAAGCCGAACTGGCAGACGTGGGTGAGGCCGGAGAGCGTTCTCTCAAGAAAATCGAGTCTGCATCGCAACCAGCATCGGCTGGTCTGAACCTGTTGTCCAAAGCGGCCAACGACGCTTTCGTGCGCATGGAGGACGCCACTTCCCGTCTCGGGATGCTGGGCAGCGTACTCGGTCGCCTTGGTCCCGCAGGACTAATCGTGGGTGCATCTGTTGCTGCGGTCGGTTACGGCATGCATCAACTGGTTGTTCCGGTCGCTGAAGTTGGCGAAGAGCTCAACAAGCTTTCCCAGAAAACCGCAGTCTCAGTCGAGGCCTTGTCGGCGTTGCTGTATGCCTCAGAGTTGTCGGATGTGAGCGCTGAGAGCCTGACCAAGGCGCTCAAATTCCTCTCGACTGCCATGTTCGACGCCAAAGTCAAGGGTGGGGAAGGCAGCGCGGCGCTCAAGGCATTCGGAGTCTCGGCGCTGGATGCACAAGGGCAGATTCGTCCGACGGAGCAGGTGCTGTTGGACCTGGCTGAGAAATTCGCGGCCATGCCTGACAGTGCAGAAAAGGCAGCCCTGGCTGTCAAGCTGTTCGGCAAGAACGGACTGGACATGATTCCCATGCTCAACCAAGGGCGCGATGGGCTGACTGAAATGATGGAAGAGGCCAAGCGCCTCGGCCTGGTAATGTCTGCTGATGCAGCACGCGCTGCAGAGGAGTTCAACGACAACATGAAGCGCTTGCACGCGGTCAACGAAGGCGTTCAGCGCCAAATCGGATCCGCGTTGCTGCCGATCCTGGCTGACCTGACGGAGCAGATGTTTCTGGCCAAAACCGAGGCCGGAGGATTCACGAGTGAGTTGCAAGCGATCACGCACAACCGTCAGCAAGTCCTGACCTTCCTTGAGGAGGTCGCAACTGGTCTTGGGTTCATCGCCGAGTCGGCTGTGCTTGCCAAGCGCGTGATCAGCCAACCGTTTGACAGTTTGTCTGTCGTCGCCAAGGACGTCGAGACTTGGATCAAGACAGATCTTCTTCGATCCATGAAGTCGATGGGTTATGACGAGGGACAAATCAACGCTGAAATAGCCAAACTGCAAGCAGCTCGCGATCGATTTGTGGAGGCCGCCAACGATCGATTGATGAATCTCAATGACAACCCTGGGTACGTCAACCGTATCGAAAAGTTCTTTGATGAACAGCGACGCACTGTTCGAGTCATGGGTCAGAGGTTTGTTCTGGATACTGCCGAGCAAGCCGCGCAGGTCCAGAAAATCTATGACGAATTCCTTCCCAAGATGCCTCGTAAGCGGCCAAGTGGTTTAGACCTAACAGGGTTTGAGAAGAACAACGAGGGCTTGCAGTTCTTGAAACAACTTGAGCAGCGTGCGACGCGAGTAACTCAAGGTGAAGGCGCTGAACTCAGAGCGCGAGCTTTGGAGCTGGAACGCAAGGGATATTCGGGGGTGGTCAAGGAGGCCGAAAAGTACATCGACATGATCGAGCGTATAGAGAAGCAAAAGGAGGCCGACAAAAAGTTCGAGGAGTACGAGAAGGAGCTACAAAAGGCCCATCAAATCACCGAGAACTACATTGGCAACAACCGCCTCAAGCAGGAAGAGTTGCAGCTCAAGCGTCAGCTTCTGGACGTCGGCGAGATCGAGCGGGCTGCCTTGCAGACTCGCTTCGAGATGGAAAAAGCCGCAGTCATGGCATTACGCCAGGCCGAGCAAATCAACGATCCCGGGCTCAAAGCCGAGGCCATCGCTGCGATCAACGATGCCTTGGCGCGGCAGTTGCCGATCGTCGAGCAGCTCGCTCGGGCCAACGTGGAATACCAGCGCAGCTTTGACTATGGAATTCGGAGCTCTCTGCGCACCTACATTGAGGACGCTACCAATGCGGCCAAGCAGGCTGAACGTGCCGTGACCTCCGCCTTCAAAGGCATGGAGGACGCGATGGTCCAGTTTGTAACGACCGGCAAGGTGGACTTCAACAGCTTGGCCAACTCGATCATCGCGGACCTGGTACGCATCCAGATCCAAAAAATGATCACCTTGCCTCTGGCCGGTTGGATGAGTGGACTGAATTTGTTTGGTGGTTCCAGTGGCGGTAACGGAATTGGTGGGGCATTCCCTGCTGGTGCCACTGACCTGATGTCAGGCGGAACGATGGTGGCTCACACCGGTGGATTGATTGGCAGTGATGTACTGGCAACTCGATCAGTCGGACTGCATCACTTTGATGGAGCGCAGCGGTTTCATACCGGTGGAGTGGTGGCGGGCGAAGTACCCATCATTGCTCAGCCTGGCGAGGCGGTATTCACGCCTGGTCAGCTTCGATCGCTGGGAGGCGCACTGGCTAAAAACAATCCGTCACCAGTCAAGGTGCTGGTCAATGTCAACAACCACGCACCAGGGGTGGATGCCCGAGTTCAGACCAGCCAGCAGCCAGACGGAACCACCCGCCTGGATGTGATGGTTGAGCAGATCGAAGCACGCATGAGTCGATCTATCAATCAAGGTGTGGGTATAGCGCCCACTCTGGAACGACGTTATGGCCTCAATCCCGCAGTAGGAGCCTTGCGATGAGTGATGTGACCTTACCGGCGGGGATTCCCGTATGGCCGGACACCTTGCCGTTGCCTCGTATTGAGGGATATGGGTTGGCCCCGCAGTCAAACGCCATTCGAACCGACATCGATTCAGGGGCTGCTCGGATGCGATTGCGATCTACCAGCACGCTCTACCGGGTTCGCTCAGAGTGGCGCTTCTCGCAAGAGGCGTTCGCAGTCTTTGATGCTTGGTGGATGCATGTGCTCAATCAAGGGGTGCTGTGGTTTGCGATGCCACTCACGGCTGGGTTGGGCGTTCAGGCAGTTCAAGCGCGATTCATTGCGCCATGGGACACCGAGCTTTTAGCGGGAAACAGGTGGCAGGTGAAAGCGCAACTAGAGGTGCAAGACTTTCCTCGGCTAAGTCCTGATGAGGTTCAGGTGGCCGCAGTACTTGGACCAGATGCCATCGCGCTGGGGGATCGCCTACATGCCTGGCTCAATCAAACCATCGTGGCATCGGACTACTGGTAGCCATAGACACTAAGGAAATCAAACATGACCCTCAAGACCCGGCTCGATCAAGCTGTGGGAACGATCGAGGGGGATGCAGGCTTACTCCATCAGATCGTCCACGGGGATGATCAGACAACCGTCACCACGCAAGGTGGTCAGGTCAAAAGTGTGGCCAACGTCATTCATGGAGTGCAGACCCAGCTTGATGCTTCCCGACAAGATCTGACCAATCAGGTTGCCACTGCAACTCAGCAAGCCACCAGCGCCGCGCAATCGGCCAGCAATGCCGCAAGCTCTGCGACGACAGCCAGCACCAAAGCAACGGCAGCCACTGACTCCGCGACCAGTGCTGCCAGCTCCGCTACTGCGGCGGCCACGTCGGCGGCGACTGCCAGCACCAAGGCCAGTGATGCCAGTAGCAGCAAGACGGCAGCAGCAGCGTCTGCCACCAATGCTGCGACGAGTGCCGCTAATGCGGCTGGTTCTGCGACTGCTGCTTCGACCTCAGCGAGCACTGCCTCTCAAAAGGCAACCGATGCAGCTGTAAGTGCCAGCTCCGCATCTGCCTCGGCACTCACGGCCACCAATAAAGCAGCGGACGCGCAAACTGCGTTGACTGCTGCGCAGGCGCAAGCCACCTTGGCATCCGATTGGGCGCAAAAGACCACGACCACAGTCGATGGTGCCGGTTATTCGGCTAAGTACTGGGCGGGTCAGGCGGCAAATTCTGCAGCCGTGGTCACCACCAATACGGTGATTCCGGCGGAGGTGTTCACTGGTGATGGCGTCAAGACAGACTTCACTCTTTCACACCCAGTGGCGTACCCCGGCGCGTTGATGGTGACAGTGGCTGGTGTGCCTCAGGCCCCCATCGATGCCTATTCAGTCCCGACCACAACGACTCTGCGCTTTGTCTCGGCACCGACCAACGGCGTGGCGATCAGTGTTCGATATTTGGACAAAGAGTCACAGTCTGGCGCAGCAGCTGCTCAAGAATGGGCCACCAAGACAAGTGGTGTTGTATCGGGGTCGACCGAATATTCGGCTAAATACCATGCGCAGGCTGCTGCCGCGAGTGCCACGTCTGCTGCAGGTTCTGCATCAGCCGCATCGGGGAGCGCGACTGCGGCGGCGGGCTCGGCAACTACCGCCACGACCAAAGCTGCAGATGCTGCAACTTCGGCAACCAACGCTGCATCCTCGGCAACAACAGCCAGTACCAAAGCGACAGATGCAAGCGCATCGGCCACCAGTGCGGCAACCAGTGCAAGCGGGGCATCTACTTCGGCCACTACGGCGTCCAGTAAAGCCACGGATGCAGGCAACAGCGCATCAGCGGCAGCAGGCTCAGCAACAAGTGCGGCCAGCAGTGCCACTGTGGCTCAGGACTGGGCAATCAAGACGTCGGCACCGGTCAGTGGCAGCGACTACTCTGCGAAATACTACGCACAGTCGATTTCTGCCTCAGCAGCTACCGCCTCTCAAAAGGCGACAGACGCTGCAACGAGTGCAACAGCGGCGGCATCTTCGGCCACTGCGGCATCAAGCAAGGCTTCTGATGCAGCGACGTCGGCCACCAATGCTGCATCGTCGGCGAGTACGGCATCTGCCCAAGCAGTCGCGGCGGCAAGTTCAGCTACCAGCGCGGCATCGTCTGCCATGGCAGCGGCAGGTTCTGCAACAACGGCCAGTACCAAGGCTTCGGATGCAGGCAATAGTGCCAGCGCTGCAGCCACCTCGTCCAGCAATGCCAGCACTAGCGCTGCCAACGCGTCGAGTTCAGCCAGTGCTGCGTCTGTATCGGCGGCAACCGCCAGCACAAAAGCGGCAGAGGCTTCGACCAGTGCGTCGGCAGCAGCTAATTCGGCCACTGCTGCTTCTGGCAGTGCCGCCAGCGCAGCAAGTTCTCTGACTGCGTCTCAGACGCAAGCAACCTTGGCTGCTGACTGGGCGCAAAAGACGACTGGAACGGTTGACGGAAGCGGCTTCTCGGCCAAGTACTGGGCAGGACAAGCAGCAGGATCTGCAGCAGCAGTGACTGCCAATACGGTCATTCCAGCTGATGTGTTCACGGGCGATGGCGTCAAAACTGATTTCACGATCAGCCGACCTGTCGGATACCCGGGCGCACTCATGGTGACGGTGGCTGGGGTGCCACAAGCCCCCCTGGATGCGTACATCACACCGGCGACCACGACATTGCGTTTCACCTCAGCTCCGGCCAACGGGGTGGTGATCAGCGTGCGATACCTGGACAAGGAGGCGCAGTCTGGCGCAGCCGCAGCCGAAGAGTGGGCAAACAAGACGTCAGGCCCTGTTTCTGGATCGACCGAGTATTCAGCCAAGTACTACGCGCAGTCCATTGCTGCCAATGCTGCCATCGCAAGTCAGCAAGCAACCAGCGCGGCGAACTCGGCAACGGCTTCGGCGGGTAGTGCCACTGCATCAGCGAACTCTGCGACGGCTTCAGCCGCCTCGGCTACCCAGGCCCAGAGCTACATGAGCCAGGCGCAGGGATATGCCGCTGCGGCGGGCGGATCCAACGTCGCTCCGCAGGTCTTTACAGGCAACGGTTCGGCTACGGATTTCAGTCTGAGCACAGCAGCATCCAGCGTCCATAAATTGATCGTGACGGTCAATTACGTGGTCCAGGACTCGCTCGATGCCTACGTCCTGGTCAATTCCGGGGCGACTTTGCGATTCACATCGGCACCAACCGCCAGCGCGCGGATTGTGGTGCGTTACATCTAACTAGGAGAAATCATGGCGATTACGCGCATCCCCAAAGCGGGGTTGGATGATGCTCTGCAAACTGAGCTGAACGGCAAGTTGGACAAGGCTGGTGGAACCATGACAGGTTCCATCACGATGACCAACGGAGCCCTTTTCAAGAGCAGTGTGACAGGCGACGATGCTCGCAACACGGGCTACAAGATGGGCGATGGTCAGGACATCGGTGAGATGAACCGTTCGAGCCAGTATTACGACGACCGTGCAAGCAATTGCAACGGCTATCTGCCTAACGGCAACTGTGCCGGTAATGGCAACTGGAACCCGCCAAATGGCAACTGGTGGACTTGGGGCGTCAGTGGTGTTCCTACCGGCAATTGCGCCAACTGGGGAAGCTATGACGGAGCAGGCGGTACGAGCCAGGTTTTCAATGCGGTGTCTGTAGGGTTCAACTACGACGGGTACTACGAGGCGGCCAATGAAATTGGCGGATCGGAATACCACCGCTGGTATCGGAACTGCAATTGCGGTGCATTCAATTGCCGAACCAACTGCAATTGCAACTGCGCTTGCTGTGGCTGCTGCTGAGGAGGTGAGATGAAGGTCTATATCACCCGCCCCCCCGCCTATGCCAGTTCACCTGATCACGTCGTGCGTGTTTCTGTGGATTCGGCCAGGAAGCATGTCGGAGTGGAGATGTGCATTGTTTTCTCGCCCAACCCCAGCGAGCCATTGCCCGATGACGAAACCGTCCTGCAAAGCGGCGAGAAGTTTTACAAGGTCATCGCAGTCAGTGAGTTTGACTATGAGTTGCTCAAAAAAAGCACCGGTTGGGCAGATCGTCAAGCTTGGCATCTGACTTTCCGATGGGACGTTCGATCCTTTACCGATCCGATCCCACTCTATACCTACTCGATGGCAACCAAGATGTCTGCACCCGAACTGTCGCGAACGACCTATCAGAACAACCTATCCGTAGGGTTCGTGGTTCCGTTTGCAGACTCGTTGTTCGAGGAGTGCGCAGTGACCGTGAACATCAACCCCGATGTGAACAAAGGCGATTGCGTGGTTCTTGGGGTCGATACGTCGGACATTGAGCGCACAGACTATTCAGCCAGCGCCCAGGTGCGCGAGTTGATCTTGCTGCCTGGTGTTCAAGTGTCTGCTCCTGCGAGCTGCACAGCTAACGGACAAGTCGATGTGCATTTGCAGGTTGTAGATGCCAACGACCAGCCCCTTGAGCGCGATGCAGAGATATTTCTGGAGGCAATCAATGGTTACCTGCCAAAGACTCGAATTAAAACCGTCAATGGACAGGCCAACGTTGCGTTTATAGCGCTGGGATTGAATGCGGGAGATTCGGCTCGCGTCAAGGCTGGGTTCAAGTATTTCAGCGGAGCCTCTGATGCGTCCATCCAGATCCGTGACTAAGGAGCTGTTTGGCGCGCGGGTGTACGTTGGAATGCACTCATTTGATCCTGAATTGATGACGACGATGTGTATTCAGGCGCTGACCTTGCATGAACACACCAATCTGCACGGTATGCCTTGGTCGCGTGGCACGCGAGAAAGTCTGCATCTGCTGCCTGCATTTGATCCAGTCATCCGGTTGATCGAGAGTGTTGTAGCGCAGGAATACGGCTGCAGTGTGAGCGAAATGACAGGACGCGAGGTAGTGGTCAAGCGGGGTCAGTGCTTGCCATTGCACTGCGAGGATGCGGATTTGTCTGCGGTGTTCATCCTAAGCACCCAGGCACAACCGGATCCCTCGCGCAGCGACTACTCCGGAGCCTTTGTGCTGGTCAATCCGAGTGGGCCATTCGGTTTCAAGAACTTGCCGTGGGAAGGCTTGCGATCGGAATTGATCTACCCGGCATCAGGAATGCTCCTGATCTTTCCTAGTTACTTGGCGCATCACACCCACCCCTATAACGCAGAGGAGCCCGCCGTTGAGTTGCACTTTGAACTCAGGGTGGCCGATAACCATGCAAATCAACGTTTACGACAACCTAGCTTCCCCCGATCTCTTTGAAGCTGCCCGCGCGTGGCTTCTGGCTCAAAGCCCGATCTTTGGCTGGCGCGCTCATGCTCAGGCCCCTGGTACGTTTTGGCATCGAAACTTTGTGTTGCCTGGAACGCATCAACACCACTATGACGATGGTGCATGGAATTCGGATTTGAGCTATGAGTCCTTTTTGAAAAATTCAGGACCCTTTGCCGATGTAGCAGAAATAGTTCGCCGCGAGCATTTTGGAGATGTCGCCTTGACTCGTGTTTGGGCGAACTTCCAGACATTTGGCGATGAATCCGCATTTCATCGTGACTTCCCGGCGCAGTATTCAAAATCGGCCCGAACGGCGATTTGGTATCCGGTGATGCGTTGGGATCGCGACTGGGGAGGCGACTTTGTCACCCTTGATGAAGAAGGCGAGGTGAGTGCTTGTACCTTGATCAAGCCCAATCGTCTGGTTGTTTTCAACGGAACACAAACACACGCAGCTCGACCGATATCCCGGTATTGCAACGAGCTGCGCATTGCAGTCTCTTTTGGATGCGAGGTTACCCATGATTGAGCATTTATGGAGTACGCCTGTCCTGCATGAAGCGTCGCCATTCACAGCGGACCAGATCAATGAGCTGAAGACGTTCTCGACGGAGCGTTTCAAGAATCACAAGGCCCATCCTCCGCGACATGCAATGCCTGATGTGCCAGTGAAATTGCGCACCCAATTGAACCTCTTTTTGCCAGAGCATGAAATGCAGGCCCCACCTGTCTGGTTTGAGTTCAAAAAGTGGGTTGATATGACTTACCGCGCTTATTTGCAAGAGGCTCACGGGGTCAGGAATGCAAGTGAACTCGATGTGCTTGCGCGCTGCATTCCTGTTTGCTACCAAAAGGGGATGCGGGCTCAGCCGCACTATCACCATACGGGTGACCACGTTCTTTGCCTGTACCTCGACTGTGGCCGAGAGCGAAGTCCTCCTGAGGACCGTGATTGGACGGTCGGAGATGGAGAGCTGCTTTTACAGGACCCCCGCCCGATGGCGGGGTTTCCGTTTTGGGAGAAGGTTCGATACATCGAAACCACTCCTGGGTTGGTTGTTTTGCATCCCTCACGGATATGGCACGAGACCAATCCCTTCAACGCCCCCAGTGGGGAGCGCGTCCTGTTGGTCGTTACCTTCCGCGTGGCCTCCCACAACTACACAGAGCTATACACCCGGCTATGAGCTGGGCAGGAGATGACCTTGATTGAGAAAACTATTGAGCTCGTTGATGACGAGCATGTCTTTTTCACTGTGACGGTTATGGATGGTGAGCGCATCCGCTCCCGCCGTGAATATCACTTGGCCAAGTTCGCACATCAGAGTGCGCAGGAGGTCTGCCGCCAGGCTTGCCCAGAGGCATTTGCCGATGAATCGGCAACGCAAAGTGCAGGTGCATGATGGCCAGATTTACTTTGCACGCGCGCAATCGCGCCAATGAAGCGGTCCGGCTGATCTATGACAACCAAACCAGCGAGCTGCTGACAGAAGACCTTACTCCCTGGCCACTGCCCTACATTGAAAAGTCATGGACAGTTGGTCACATTGAAGCGGTTAGCCTGACCCAGCCTGGTCGAAAAACCAATCCAAAGGTGCTGAAGATTCAGCTTGGTCTGTCGTGCAACTACTCGTGCGACTACTGCAGTCAACGCTTTGTCCCCCATGCCCAGGAGACCACGCAAGCAGACGTACCTCAGTTCTTGAGGCTGATTGAGGAAAGCCTCGAGAAAGCGCCTGAGCGAATTGAGTTCTGGGGTGGTGAACCGTTGGTTTACATCAAGACCCTGCGCCCCTTGGCTGAGGCGCTCAGGCAGCGTTATCCGGCAGCATCATTTGGCATCGTCACCAACGGTTCTTTGCTGAATCCGGAGATCAATGAATGGCTGGATGCATTGGGCTTTGGCGTGGGCGTTAGCCACGACGGTCCAGGTCAACCTGCTCGTGGCCCAGACCCACTGGCAGACGAATCCAGCCGCGCCGGAATTTTGGATCTTTACAAGCGGCTCTCTCCCCAGGGGCGAATCTCGTTCAATGCCATGGTCCATCGTACGAACACCAGTCGAGAAGAGATTGCCAAGTACTTCTTGCAGTTGACTGGCGATCCGACGATTTCGATCGGCGAGGGAGCCTTCGTTGATCCCTACGATGCGGGGGGTCTGGCGAACTCGCTTCAATCGAATGAGGAGGCCTTCGAATTTCGCAGGCAATCGCTGGATGAAATTCGTCGTGGGCGGATTGTTCATCTCGATATTGCTCGTTCCCGCATGCGGGAGTGGGCTCGAAGCATCCTGGAGAGACGTCCGGCCAGCATGTTGGGTCAGAAGTGCGGGATGGACAGTCCTGACCAGATCGCCGTCGATCTCATGGGCAGTGTGCTTACTTGTCAGAACGTGAGTTCGGTGTCTATTGCGCCTAACGGTCAGTCGCATCACATCGGGCATATTTCTAAGTTGTCGGATGTGGCACTCGACACCTCGACGCATTGGTCTCAACGATCAGAGTGTCTTGGCTGCCCTGTGCTTCAAGCTTGCAAGGGCGCTTGCATGTTCTTGGAAGGACCGTTGTGGACAGCGGCCTGCGACAACGCGTATTCGGATCATGTGCCATTTTTTGTGGCTGCCATCGAACATCTGACGGGTTGCGCTGTGCATCGCATCGAAGGGGATCTGCCGCAAGCCAGGTCTGACGTCTTTGGATTCGATGCCAAAGCCAGTCAATCAGCCTCCAGAAAAGTCATTCCCATCAAGGTGTCAAATGCCTGATCAAGCTCTTTCAGCAGCATTGCGTGAGGCATATGCCAGTGCGCCCAACGACGTGGTTATTTTGCATACCTTGGAGATCCGGCACCCGGACTTTAGAGACGATGCAGGTAATACGACCGCGATCCGCGTGGTTCGTGATCAGCAAGACTTGCTTGCAAGGCTTGAGGCGTCAGCGCCAATCAATGCAGGCCAGCAGGTTCAGTTTGTAGCCATGGGATTTGAGCTGGATCTGCCGCCGGTAGATATTGCGCCTGTTCCGGAAATTGCGATCACCCTGGACAACGTCACCCGTGAGATCGTGAAGCACTTGGATGAGGCGTCAGTTTCGGAGTCACCCATTGAAGTGACCTACCGTCCGTACCTTTCCAACGACTTGAGTGGCCCACAGATGGATCCGCCCATCACGTTGGTGATCACCGAGGTGGAGGCGGACGTGCAGCGGGTCACGGCCAAGGCACGGATGGCTGACATTGGCAACAAGACCTTCCCGTCACGCCTGTACACCGCAACTGAGTTCCCTGGATTAGCACGATGACGAAAGAAGACTCGCCAAGTTGGGCGATCCAATACATCGGTCGTCCGTGGATTGCAGGTGAGAGAGGCCCCGAGTCATTTGACTGCTGGGGCCTTTTTCTTTGGGTCCAGAAGACGCACTTCAGTCGTGAATTGCCTGTGATCCCGGTGGATGCACTGAATCTTCGGACGGTCCTTCATACGTTCAAAACGCACCCGGAGAGGCAACGTTGGGCTGTGGTCGATGTGCCACAGCAGGGTGATGCGGTCTTGATGCGTCAGTCCCGACACCCTGTTCATGTGGGCGTATGGGTCGAGGCAGACGGTGGCGGTGTTTTGCACTGTGCCCAGCAGGCTGGAGTGGTGTTTCAGCAACTGAGTTCTCTGGCCAGTCACGGCTGGCAGGTGGAGGGGTATTACCGATGGAAGGAATCGCCATGACAAGCACTTGCATGTCAGGCCTACCCAGTCCTGGACTGGTCATTTGGATGCGAAATCCGTTCGAGCCCAGTGATCGGCAGGTGAGCCATGTGTTTGGATCGCCCACGATCGCACAGTGGATGATTCGTGATGGCGTTGAACTCGACCAGCCCACCTTGATCCTGAAAAACGGGCAGCCAGTACTGATGGCGCATAGGGCGGTGACGCCGATAGATGCAGGAGACGTCGTAGCTTTGGTCACACTGCCGCAAGGCGGTGGAGGTGGCGGCAAGAATCCGCTGAGAACCGTGCTCATGATCGCCGTGCTGGTCGTCGCAAATGCTTATGGCGGCGCTCTGGCTGCGTCAATGGGGTATTCAGGCACGCTAGCGACGGCGGTGGCGTCAACTGCGATTGCAGTGACGGGCTCTGTACTTGTCAATGCCCTGGTGCCGTTGCCAAATCAGGCCTTGCCCTCGGCATCAGCCAACACCACATCCCCCAGCCCGACGTACTCCTTGCAAGCGCGGGGTAACTATGGACGCTTGGCGCAACCCGTGCCTGTGATCTATGGCCGCCATCTGGTGTACCCAGATCTGGCCACCATGCCCTATACGGAGTACGAGAACAATGAAGAGTATCTCCATCAACTGCATGTTATCGGTGTAGGCCAGTTCCAGTTTGAGGAGCTGTCTATCGATGACAGCTCGATCAGCTCGTTCGCGGAGGTGCAAGCGCAGGTGATTGAGCCAGGCGGCCAAAACACATTGTTCAATCCTGATGTGGTTACGGCCCCGGAGGTCTCGGGACAGGAGTTGATTGCTGTTAGCGATACAGGAGCCATCGTCGGTCCCTTTGCCCTAAATCCGGTGGGCACACAGATCAATCAGGTCGGTGTCGATGTGGTGATGTTGCGCGGTCTTTACTATGCCAATGACAGTGGCGCTTTGGAAAGCCGATCGGTGCAGTGGCGGGTTGAGGTGCGAAGCATTAACGATGATGGGGATGCCATCTCGGGTTGGCTTCATTTGGCAGACGAGACCTACTCAGCTGCAACCAATACCGCGCAGCGCCTGTCGTTCAAGTACTCGGTGACACCTGGGCGTTATGAGATCCGCCTGCAGCGCCTTGATGCACGGGATACCAGCAATCGGGCTGGTCATGAGTTGCGTTGGGGGCAAGCCAAGGGATATTTGGCTGGATCCCAACTGCCCACTGATCTGACTTACTTGGCGCTCAGGATGCGCGCTACCGACAACTTGTCACAGCGTTCCTCACGGTTGGTCAACTGCCTGGTGACGCGCAAGCTCTCAAGTTGGAGTTCAAGCTCTGGATGGTCTGCACCGCAACCAACCCGCTCGATTGCTTGGGCCTTCGCGGATGCTGTTAAGTCCAGTTACGGCGCAGGTCTGCCTGACCGGCAATTGGACCTGTCAGCCTTGGTGCGTTTGGATGCGGTGTGGTCTGCTCGAGGGGATACCTTCAATGCAGTGTTTGATCAGAACCAGACGGTGTGGGACGCCTTGGGGCAGATTGCCCGGACTGGGCGTGCCGTGCCGTTTTTGCAAGGCGGGATTGTTCGCATCGTTCGCGATGAACCCAAGACCATCCCGGTGGCGCTCTTTTCTGCACGAAATATCGTGCGCAACAGCTTGAAGATTCAATACCTGATGGCAGGCGATGCGACAGCGGATGCGGTCACGATCGAATACGTCAACCCCAAGAGCTGGAAGCCTGACGAGTTCACAGTGGCGTTGCCTGGATCCCAGGCTGTCAAGCCTGCTCGCGTGAGATTGTTTGGCTGTACCGATAGAGATCAGGGTGTTCGAGAGGGTAAATACATCGCGGCGGCTAATCGATATCGCCGACGAATTGTGACCTTCCGCACGGAGCTGGAAGGTTTGATTCCAACCTATGGAGATTTGATTGCGCTCAGTCACGACATTCCGCGATGGGGTTTGAGTGGAGAGGTCTTGAGCTGGGACAGTCAAACGAAGGCTGTGCGGTGTTCTGAGTCGCTGAGTTGGCAGTTAGGAGCCGTTCACTACCTGGTTCTGCGAAAGCCAGATGGCTCGGTCTTCGATGCCATTGAGGTCACGCAGGGGGCAACTGCTGCTCATGCCATCCTGAAAACGCTGCCCGGTTTTGAGCCGCAGGTCAGCGCTGACCGTGAGCGAACGCATTTTGCTTTTGGTGTTGGGCAGTCTTGGTCCCAGCTGGCGCGCGTCATGAGCGTCAAGCCCAGAGCTGAGCAGGTGGAACTGACATGCGTGGCCGAAAACGCGTTGGTGCATACCGCCGAACAATTTTGATCTGAACTTGATTTTTAACCACCCGCCGAGGAGCAATCCCGGCGGGTTTCTTTTTGGAGAAATGAATGCCAGAACCGACAAGTAGTGGAGTTGCTGGAGCCGCTGTGGCTTACAAGGCCTTCGGCGGAACGGCGGCAGCAGTTGCCAGCGGAGCCACCTTGGCCGCCGTAGTGGTCATGCTGATGACCCCGCCACGAAACAAACGTGAATGGGCCGTCGGCTTGATCAGTACGGTGGTATCGAGCATTGGTGGTGGCGCGTTTACCGTTGAGCATTTCGGCCTGCATCACTGGGCGTTCTCATTTATGGGGCTATGTGCTCTGGGTGGGTTGATCTTTGCGTGCGGTTTGCCGGGGTGGGCGATGGTTCGTTGGACCTTTGCTTTCATCGACAAGCGACGAGACGATTCGATCGATGAGGTGGCCAAAGACGTTAGGGAGCTGCTATGAAGCCGATTGAATTCATCGCATTGATCGGCTCCTCTGCGCAGGCAACGGCCAAGCGCTCGGGCGTATTCGCCAGCATCACGATTGCGCAGGCAGCGTTGGAGTCCGGTTGGGGTGAGTCTGGTCTGGCCAAGGTGGGGAAGAACCTCTTTGGCATCAAGGCCGACAGCCGCTGGAGGGGGGAGACCTTGATCCTTCAGACCAAGGAATTCATCCGTGGCCAGTGGGTTGTGGTGCCTGCCAAGTGGCGTAAGTACGCCAGCTGGCAAGAGAGCATTGATGACCACGCAGCCTTCCTAAAGCAAAACCCGCGCTATCAACCATGCTTCCAATGCCTGACGGCTGAGGCATTTGCACAAGCGCTGGCCAAGGCAGGGTATGCCACTGATCCGGGCTACGCCAGTAAGGTGATTGGCCTCATGAATCAGCACAAGCTGCAAGCGCTGGATGGCGGTGCTCCATGAACTGGCTGACCAAAGTCATCCTCGCCAACTGGAATTACCTGATGGGTGGACTTGTACTGTTGATGGTTTTCATCTGCGGAGTACAGATCGGTGAGTCCCGTATCAATCGGGAATGGAGTGCCGAAAAGATAAAAGCGGCGCTGGTCGTTGCCAAGCAAGAGCAGCGTGTCGCAGACATCCGTCAATCACAAACTCAAATCAATCAGGACATTTCTTATGACTTTGAAGAAAAAAAGAAGCTGCTGGTGGGCCTTCGCTCTGCCATTCGCACTGGCACTGTCGGGGTGCGCCTCGAGCCCAGCCACAGTCTTGACGCCTTGCCCGTCATTCCCTCGGTTACCGATCGAGCTGCAGCAGTCGCCTCCGACGCTGTATCTGATCCCGCAGGCACTGCGTCCGCAACCGGCTGCGAGCAATTAGCCATTGATGCAGCACAGACCACGCTGATGGTTTTGGAGTTTCAGAGATGGCATGCCAAGCAAACCCAACAGATGTCGCTTGAAACTGGATCTGATCCATAGCGCACATTGATACCTTAGACCCCGTCTTCATTGGCTTCCCTTCATGGGCAGCGGGTGAAGGCGGGGTCTTTTGTCGTTTGTGCAAACCAGCCAGCGCATACCAGTAAAC
>LNFM01002766.1_pt1 | contig 44040 bp, 24 predicted proteins | sample 596031 | NCBI WGS metagenome assembly LNFM01 (sample SAMN04254537, study PRJNA301005) | activated carbon metagenome | isolation source: dual media filters at the Ann Arbor, Michigan drinking water treatment plant | place: USA: Ann Arbor
CCGATCTTGAAGCGGTCTATGCCATCGAGGCGATGACCAATGACCGCCTGCGCGACGAGGCAGGCGAGCTGTCGCTCGTGCCGCCTGAGGACCGAGTTTCAGGCCCCGGTTCCTCGCCGATCATGGCGGCGTTCACCCACCTCAATCCGGTCGGCGACCGCTTCACCGACGGCAGCTACGGCGTCTTCTATGCTGGAATGACACTGGCCACCGCAATTGCCGAAACCAGGCATCACCGCACGCATTTCCTCGAGGCTACCGACGAACCGGCGCAGGAACTCGACATGCGGGTTTATGCCGTCGATCTCGCCGCGAACCTTCACGACATCCGTGGGCAACGGGAGGCTCTGCCAGCTCTGTACCATCCGAGCAGCTATGCCGTGTCTCAGGAAACCGCGCGGACCTTGCGCGATGCCGGGTCGGACGGGATTGTCTATGAAAGCGTCCGCAATCCCGGCGGAGAATGTGCCGCTGTGTTCCGGCCCCGGCGGTTGTCGAATTGTCGGCAGGAACGGCATCTGTGCTATGTTTGGGATGGTAGCGGAATCAGTACCGTCTACGAGAAGCGGTTGCTGGAAAATTGAACCGTTGGCAGCTGAACGCAGTCGCGGCGGACACACTTTCAGGGCACCCGGACGAAGCCATAGCGAAGTCCTTCGCCAAGTAGGTTGAGGACGGCCTCGCCTTCCTCGCTCATCGGATTTGGCAACATCTCCACCCTCGCTTGGGAGGGAGTTCCGATATTGCTGACATAGGCGATCCAATATTGCGTCCCGCTTCGAGGGCGAGCAGCGGCCCTGCCAGCCCTGACTTCCGTTTCGCCGAGGATGAATGCGCAGGGATCGGAAAGGCTCGCCTTTACCTCTATCTGCCAGCGCTGCCCCCGGAATCCGATCTCGAAGTCGTAGCCCAAGCTATCACTTCCCTCGCGGTTCGTGATCGGTCGCGCATTTCCAGACACCCAAGCAGCATCGATGTCTTGGTCCGGCAGCCGGCGGCGTAGCCAATGATAGACGGCCATCTCTCCTAGCCGCCCGATCATGTCGGTCTTCTGGGATGGCGCTCGCGAAGGTGGCGGCGGCGGCTTCTGCTTGCGGTCCTCCTCGCGTGATCTGGGTTTGTCCCTAGCTCGCGAGGGCTTCAATTTCGCGGCGCTACCGATCGCCATGCTAAGCAGCTTCGAAGACAATGTTGCTGACAGTTCGTCGCAAACCGACGGCCAATCCGCTTCCTCGGGGTCAATCTTGCGGCCATTGAAGGAAACCGACCGGGCCTCGCGCTTTCTGGCATCCGCCTCGGCGCGGACCCTTGCATGTTCGGCGTCCAGGTCCTTGTCACCGATTCCGAGGACCTCGCGGTCGAGGCTCTCCGGCATGCCTGCCGGCCAAGCCCCCAGGATCGCGAGCCAGCGTATAACGGAGGTCTCAGATAGGATCTGAAACTCGAATGCACCGCCCTTGTCCAAAACGGTGCGTATCGAGGAATAGCCGCCATCGCCATCGATCCACGGGGCTGGAACCGTCGCGTTGTTTTTGACGCACCAAGCGCGCACGAGGGGTGTGGCCGTTGCCACGAGCTTGCGGGTCATTGCCGCGTTTGAATCCCGGACTTCATCGAGTGGCTCGAGCCCGGCGCCACCCTCGGCAAGAGCTGGCGCACGATGTGACAACAGCCAGGCATCCACATGTGCGGCTAGAATCAGCTCCGGCACATCGCGAAATTGCATGAGCCAGGCAGGATCGGTTTTGAGTTCATACAGCACGTCGCGCGCCGCCGAGTAGCCGGGGGCCGGCTCAAAGCGCGCCAACGCACCCGCGTGCGTGATGCGTAGACAGTCCAGAATCGCTCGGTCGTTGTCCCGGATGAAATGGACGAGCTGGCCGGCATGGACTTCCGGATATGTGTCAGGTGCCTCTCCGACTGCGACGAGCGCGTGGTTCAGAACTGCGAAGTCCATTCCTAGTGCTTCGCGAAGTTCCGATATCGTAAGTGAAGTCCTACACGCGTCAAGGACACGCTCGACGTCCATTTGCGCCGGTGCCAGCCACAGCGAGAGAAATGAACGAAGGCGGCTGACATCCTGCACGATGGCGGCCTCGTCCTCCTCGAAGGCGTCGATCGCCGCTTGCCCGCCAGCAGCATGCAGCACCGCCTTGAGCCAAGGTGATTGTCGTTCGATGCTCGCGCCTAGGGTGTCGCGGACAACAGATCGGGCCTGCGCACCCAGGCGAAGCCGATCCGCCAGCGGCTCAATCTCCCCCTCTAGGTCCGGTTCTTGGTCCACTGCCGCCCCGGAATATCGGATATCCGACAGGAGCAGGCGCAGATTGGGCTCGAGCGATTGCTGCTCGATGGCCTCACATATCGAAGGGAGCAAGTCGTCGACAGACTGCCAGTCGAAGGCACCGGAAACGCGCGTGACGACGACCGTGCGCTCGTCTTCCAGCTTAACCGTGAAGGCTCGGCGGTGCTCGACGTCTCCCTCGATGTCGACCCCATCGAACTTAAACCGGATCATGCCAGCGCGTTGGATCAGCAAGCGTTCGAGCTTGGCAAGGATACCTTGTCGATCTGCTGGAAGCCGCTGGTAGTCCGCACCCTTCAATGCCTCCAGTGCCACCGCGACAAGCAGGCGCAAGCGTGGGCATAGAGAGAGTACGGGCACGGTTTCGCCCTCACCAAGCGCTTGGCCGTCGGCGATCAGCTCGAAGCCGACGCCGGAAAGTAGGCGGACGCGGTCGCCGTTGAGTGCCGCCATGAGGCGACCGATCGCTTCCGCATCACCCGAACCCGCATCGAACAGACTCACCCCAGCGGCTTCCGCAAGGCTTACGACCGTGTCGTCGCGTGTATCCCGCACGTAGACCGCTGGCGAACCCGCCGGGGTCAGGTCGGCGGTGCGGAAACCGTTGCCCTCCTTCACGACGATCAGGCTTGGGGCCTTGGCTGTCGCCGTGTCTAACTTTCCCGCAGTGTGACGGGTGGCGAGTCGGTGCCAGCCGCGATGATAAAGGTTCAAGAAGTGTCGCTCGAAGTAGCGATCAAAGCCAACGCTGCCAAACTGGGTGGCGAGGAATGCAGCTTGCTGGACCAGGGTGTCCGGAGCGAAAAGCTGACTCATCCCAGTCCGCTTTAGGAGCTCACCAGCTTGCCCCTTCGTGACGCGTTCGAGCGCACGCATCACCGGGATGGTCGGGCGCCTCAAAAACGGCGGAAAGCGCTCCCCGTCCTCGGTCCGCCATATATCGCGAGCCCGGACGGTCACATGCTGCGTGCCTTCCGTCGAAGGCTGATCAGCGGGTATCCATGCGGATGAGCGCAGGAACGATCGGAGCGGGGTAGGCCAGTCGCGGGCGTCGTCGTGTATGAAATGATGGTGATGGACGTCGATGGCCCAGCCCTTCGCAGGCGGAGCCTCCAGCCATGCGATGATCAGCTGGGCGAAATGCTCCAGGCAATCGCGCGTGAACCGCTCGACATCGCCCTGTCCGGGAAGCCAAAGGATTTCGCCTCGCAGGATATAGCCGCCGGTTGAGGACTTCAACTTGAACGCATCGGGGACATGCTCGGTGATATCGGCGCGCCATGCCTGGGCAGCTGTTTCGGGAATGCCAAGATCTTCGCAGAACGAAAAGTCCTTCAGTCGACGAGCGGGAATGCTTGCTGGTGGGGTCTTGCGGATGGGATGGAGGCCTTTCTGGACCCCAAGCTCGGCGAGGAACTCTGTCCACAGTTCGCCGCTCGATCCTTTGAAGCAATAGTGGTTTCGATCCCCCAATCGACGCGCTGCGAGTGCGTCAATGTCGGCCGAGCCGGTGGGTGCGCTCCCGATGAACCGATGGATGAGCGGCCCAAGTGTCTCGTCCGGCCAACTACGCGAGAACACGGCTTCCCGGGCATCGACGAATTCGCCACCCACCGTCGGCACCATGAACCGATGCTGCGCCTGCAACTTGAAAGCACGGCCTTTGGTGCGGGGCCCGCGCCAAATTTGGAATGCCAACCGAAGGCCAGCCGCCCGCGTGGCATTCCTGCCATCCGCACGGACGATCCGAGAGAGCTGCGCAAGGATAACGTCGCGGTCGAACTCCAAGGCAAGTTTGTGTTTCTCTAGGTATTCGCGGGCTTCGGAGAGGTCGCCGTACCAATCGAGGCCGTGCGACAGGAAGGCGAAGTTGTCGGCAAGGCTCGCGGGCAGGACAAGGTCATCTTCGTCCTGGGCTCCTCCGCGCCGCGCCGGCGGGAAGAACACCGACACCACGACCGTGCCACGCTTGCGGCGGACCGCCTTGCCCTCAACCTCGCCAGCAGGCGTCATCGCCTTTCGCAACTTCCCGTCGGCATCGAGCAGGACGAGCGCTCCGGCTAAGCCAATGCCCGCTCGATCCAGAAATTTTGGAAGTTGGCGATAGAAACCGGACCAACGCGACATGGTGGATTGCTTGCCGCTCGCAATCTCCCTTGCAATTGCGACGACAAGGGCGACCCGCTCTTGGTCTCTGGGCCTATCGACATACCCGATTATTGCTCGTGCCAGGAACTTCTCAAGCCGGACGATGCGCGGGCCCAATCCCGGCCAGATGGGCGATACACCTGTGCTTGGCGCGTTTCGAGCCGCAGCGTCGGCACCGAAGAACTCTCCCTCTTCAGTCCAGTGGCGAGTCCTCGTGGCAGACGACCAACCGAGAAGCTGAGCATCCTGCAAAAGCGCCGGCACGATCGGAGCATCGCCGAGACATTCGACCCCTAGGATAAAAATCAATTGTTCGACGATGATGTCTTCGAGCGGTGCGTCGGTTGCCAAACTGTCAACCGGCTCCCATGCTAGCAGGTCAACAACCGCGTTAGCACGGCACGCGTGGTCCAAGCTTGGCGATGCTCCATCCGCAGCAGGGGAGACAAGCGTCGCTATGGTCGCCGCAGCAAGGGCTGCCGCTGTCTCGGCGAGCAGGGCGTTCAACCTTATGGACGCGTCCACCGCGGTTCTGCTCGAGTTAGGAAAAAATGTACCGTGGAGGAAGCCATTGAACGGCGAAACAGCCTGCGTTCCCATTGGCAGGTAGGTGTAGAGGCGGGTTTGAGGGACCATCGCATCAAGGCGGACAGCCAGGGCGACTTCGCCATCGCCCTCCCATTTTTCCCAATGCTTGTGGAGTTGCTTGGTCTCGATGCCATCCTGAATGGCGCTGAGCATCTCGGTCTCTGGAACCGATCTTCTGGCGATCAGGTACTTACCCGCGCTTCCCAAGTCGGCGACCGATAGCAATTGGCCGCCGATTTCGACAGGGTCTTCCGTCCGTTCGAGAATGATCTTGTCCTCGACTGTGCCGTCAGGCCCCAGAACCTTGACGGTCAAACTTGCGAGTCGAGACAGGAACAGCAGGAGTGGCACGCCGCTTTCGCGAACGGAGGCAAACTCGCGCCGGACGTCTGCCACGGCGTCCGCCGATCTCAGCGGCAGTGCGATCACGCTCGAGTAACCTTGCCTCGCGAAGTGGGCAACAGCCTCGGGCTGTTCGCTCACCCAGACAGGGATATGGAAGAGCGGCAGGTCGCTTTTTGCCAGTTCTCGATGTCGAGGATTAGCGAATAGACGGTCCAGATCGTCGCTTCCTGCGAAGCGGAAGCAGAAGCCGTCGAAGTGGTCAGCCTTAGCGTCGGATGCGCGGGAGTAGACGTGCGGAACATCCGTAACGTGGTGCACGCTGCGAAACCCCAGTCCCTTGTTGCCAATGGACTCGCCTGGCGGCTTACTGGAAAGGCCCATATCGCAAAGCGCGTCGACGTTCTTGGGTCGGAAGGGCGTGCCGCCGTTTGCCACGTAGAGAACACCAAACGGCCCCTCCGCTAGATCCAAGACGACCTCGATCGCGCCGTCGGATCGGTCGTCGGGATGCACGTCATTCGCGTTCTGGATGAGCTCGATCAGGAACCGGCCATGATAATCCGACGCGATGCTTTCACCCATGCTGGCGCTGCCGGCATAGATCTTAGAATAGTATTCCCCGTCCTCGTCGATCGTGCCGATGAAGCCAGTGACCTTACGACGTGCCACTTCATCAATGATTCGTCTAAAATCCATCGGTTACTTTCGTCATAGCCGTCTTTCTGTGACCTCACCCATACACGCGATGGGTTCACAAACGACTCGCCAATTTTAACGAAGATGAAAAGCGAACTGCGGATGATTTCAGTCTAAATCGAACCATTGGGACGGGCCCGTTGCTGCCCAGCTAGCGTCACACCTCCGAATGGCAGGGTTCGGCGTATGCCGACATTGCACTTCGCACATGTGAGGGGAGCCGCCTCACTTTCTGAAACTTCAACCGGCCATTCTAAGTGAGACTGGACGAAGCTAACGGTCTCACCGCTTCTCGCGGAAGTCCCAGAGCGGAATCCCCATCTTGCGGGCTTTGTCAGCCAAGTTGTCCTGAATGCCAGTGCCTGGAAAGACGACCAGGCCCACCGGCAATGCTTCGAGCATCCGGTCGTTGCGCTTGAACGGCGCGGCCTTCTTGTGCCGGTTCCAGTCGGGACGGAAGGCGACTTGCGGCACACGGCGCGTATCGGCCCAGCAAGCGGCGGCGCGTTCGGCACCGGTAGGTGTGGCACCGTGAAGCAAGACCATGTCGGCATGACGCGCATGAACCCGGTCGAGGACGTCCCAGATGGCCGAGTGATCGTTGCAATCGGGGCCACCGGTGAAGGCAATACGGGTGCCTTCGGGCAGCAGCACGCGGGCATTTTCCCGAGCACGCTTGTCGAGGAAGTCGCGGCTGTCGATGATGGCCGAGGTCATGGCCTTGCGGTTGACGCGGGATCCGGTGCGGGGTGTCCAGGCCTTGCGGGCGTGGATGCGGAATTGATCGGCGGCGGCTTCGCGGAAGAATTCCATCGTGTCGCGGCGTTCGATGAGCGAGATGCCTTCGGCAATCTGGCGCTCAAGTTCGACCGAGCGCACTTCGCTGCCATCCTGTTCGCGCTGAAGGCGTTTTTGCGCCTGTTCATTGTCGTCGAGATCGCGTTCGACCCGCTCGCCGGCGCGGTGGAAGATGTTGACGACGTTCCAGAGCAGGTCTTCGAGATCGGGTTCAATGCGGGTGTCGATCAAAGCTGAGACAAGCCCGTCGAACATGTCGGCGACCGCGCCACCGGCAAGGCGGGCATCTGGTAGCGGCCTGCCATCGGGTTCGTCCTCGAAGGGCCGATAGCCGTAGAGCTGCATTTCCTGGAGGAGATAGGCGGTTGAGCCGAGTTCGGGGGTGGTGTCTTCAAGGGGAAGATCTGGGGCGCTTGCCATGATGGTCTCCGTGTCCTGAGCCGCGCCTCTCGCGGCCTTCGTGGCGACGACCAGCGGCGGCGGGCACGGGTCTGCACCGCGCGGCAACGCGCGGCCGGAGCGCCAGCGGAGGATGGCGAAGCAAGGCTATTTTGTTTCGCGATGCAAAGGGGCGCGGCCCCGGCGGAAAATAGCCGCAGCGCAGCCATTGCGGTGCCCGTGTTCGCTGCCGCAGTCGCCCCCTCCCGAAGGCCGAGGGCGTGGCGACCTTCAAGGACCGGGAGAGGTGGCCATGCGCCCCACTCTTTGAGAAACTGCACGGCATCGGCGGCGCTGAGCTGGACCCGAATGGCCGCTGCCAACCTTTCATGGCCATAGGCGGTAAGATCGCTGTTGAAATCGTCGAGCCGGGGCTCAAGCGGTATGACCGCAATACCCAACGGCTCGCAACGCTCGATCAAGGTCGACAATGCTGTTGCCCCGGCGGGATCATCATCGCGCGCGACATAAAGACAGCGCAGCGCAGCAGGGAACTGGATGGCAGCGAGATGGGCGGCCGATAGTCCTGCGATCATGGGCATGGATGGCATCACCTGTCGCAGCGACAGCAGAGTTTCGAGGCCTTCACCGGCTACCATGACACCGTCCGCTTTGCCGAACCGGACGCCCGAGCCGAGCAAGTGCCCCATGGCGCGTCGTGGATATGCGACAGTGGCTTTGTCGTGGGATTGTGGATCAAGCCAAGTGCGGTGAACCCCCGTGATAGTGCCCTCATTGTCGGTGACTGCAGCGATCATGGCGGGCCATGCCTCCCGCACACCAGGGACATCATAATGCCGGACAGATCGATGATCGACCGGCGACCAAGATAGCGCGCTGCGATGCTGTTCATGATCGGCTTTGAAGCGGCCCATAGGCGCCGTGCCGCTTCTGGTGTGCCGGTCGGCGCCTTGCGTATGGTCGGGTTGCGCGGCGCGGTTTCCGGTGGCGGTGGCAGGCTCAGGAATTGGCGGGCTTCATCAAGTGTCTCGCGCATGGTCCGGTGGGCGCAACTTGCCGCGATGATGTCGAGAAGATCGCCATGGTCGCCGCTTTGCGCGTCTGTCCATTTGCCTGCGCTTCCCCGGCTCTCGGTTGTCGCAGACAATCGGACGTAGAGACTGCGACCTGGCGAATTGTGAACATCGCCAACTAGCCAGTAGCGGCCTTCACGGCGACCATTGGACAAGTAACGGCGGCAGACCGCCTCGGCTGAGGCGGCAAGGCGGCGGGCGATATCGGTGGCGGGACTGTCCATGCGGGGCTCCTTCAGGCGGCTTTTCGTGCCGCAATCCGCTGGATCGGAAACCGGTCCAGTAGCTTGGCGAGCACATCCACCCCGACAGCCCCTGTCGGTATGTAGAGCTTGAGTTTCCACGAGACGATCTCGGAGATCAAGCCCATTGCCTTCAATCGCTCGATGCCAAGATCGTTGAAGCCGGTCAGTTCGATCCGCCAGTCATTCATGGCGCGGACGCGAGCGAGTGTCTGATCTTCGGCCAGATGCAGTTTGGCATCTCCGGCACACAGCATCGCCCAAGCATCGGCAGGCACGACGGACGCCGTGTCCTGCTCAATCACCGTGGCGACCCAGGCGGGCGAAACCTTGCGGCCGATGACGCGCTCGCCAGCATCGGTTTGCAGGCGGTAGACGCGGCTTGATTCATTGGGGAGCCGCCGCCAGATCGGCAGCAGCAGGCCTGAAACCATGTGCAGGGTCGAGGTTTCGAACTCAGGCAAGTCGGCAAGTTCGGCCTGCCAGACTTCGCTAAACCGCTCACGGTCCACCGGCTCCCAATGAGTCGTCGCAAACACCTCCGCGAGGATATTGGTCGCCTCCAAAGGCCGGACGAGGCGGACGCGTGGGTGAATGCCTCCATCATCGTCGATCAGACTGCGCGCGCGCAATTTGACTGCCGCGCGCCCGGACCGGGTGTTGATCACCAGTTCGGCATCGCGATCCACTGCCATGGCCAGCGCCCTCTCAAGCACAACCGGCTCGATCCGGTCTTTGCGTTCGATGGTCAGGAGGTGGGTCACCGCACCGGTGCCGGGATGGGTGTAGATGGTCTTGCGGTCGGAGACCGAGAAGCTCTCGGCGCGCAGGGTTTCGAGGCCCATTTCATAGGTTCCGCTGGCGATTGCGCCTTCCACCCGGGCCGTCAGCAGACCCTCGAAGGCCTCGAACAGTATGTTCTGCATGGAAATGGTGAGCGCCAGCATCCGGTTGAGGAAGGTCGTGATGGGCGGAAGCTCGTCCTTGAGCCCGCCGTCACTGTCGAGCAGCGATAGGCCGGTGGCGGTTTCAAATTGCCCCAGCGAACAGCCATCAACCTTGCCGCGCACCAGCAATTGGTAAAGCTGACGCAGGGCATCGCGGGCATAGAAGGATTCCAGATTGTCGCTGGCGCTGAACATGTTCTGGCCGCCGGTTTGCCGCTGGCCGCGCGTGATCGCTCCGAGACTGTCGAGCCTTCGGGCGATCGTCGAGATGAAGCGCTTCTGCGCCTTCACGTCGGTCGATACCGGGCGGAACAGCGGTGGCTGCTTCTGATTGGTGCGGTTGGTGCGGCCAAAGCCCTGAATGGCGGTGTCGGCCTTCCAGCCCGCTTCGAGCAGGTAGTGGACGCGGCGGCGCTGGTTTTTCACGCCCAGGTCGGCATGATAGGACCTGCCCGTCCCGCCAGCCTCGGAGAAGACGAGGATGTGCTTCTTGTCATCCATGAATGCATGGGTTTCGGCAATATTGGCTGAAGCAGGCCGGTTTTCGACGGCGAAGCGCACCGAACCATCGCTGCTGGCGCGGGGCACAATGCGACGGGAACGTCCGGTCACCTCGGCAACCACATCGCTCCCGAAATGCTGGACAATCTGGTCAAGCGCGCCGGGCACAGGCGGCAAAGCCGCAAGCCGCTCGAGCATCGCATCACGGGCTCGGCAGGCTTCGCGATTGAGGATGGGGTTGCCGTCGGCATCAAAAGCAGGCCGTGAGGCGAGATTGCCCTCGCTGTCGGTGAACGGCTCATAGAGCTGCACAGGAAAACTGTGCGCAAGATAGTCGAGCACATATTCACGAGGCGTGATGTCCACGGAAACGTCATCCCACTCGTCGGCCGGGATTTCGGCAAGGCGGCGTTCCTGCAGGGCTTCGCCCGTCGATACGATCTGCACGACACAGGCGTGACCGGCCTCAAGATCGCGCTGCATCGCCTGAATGGTGCTTGGCGTCTGCATTGCGGTGATCAGGTGGTTGAAGAAACGCTGCTTGGCGCTTTCGAACGCTGATCGCGCTGCCGACCGGGCCTGTGCGTTCAAGGTCCCATGGGATGCACTGGTAACGCCCGATGCTTCGAGCGCCGCATCGAGATGGGCGTGAATGACCTGAAATGCCCCGGCATAGGAATCGTAAATCCGCACTTGCTCAGGGGTCAGCTGGTGCTCGAGCAGGTCATATTCGACGCCGTCGAATGACAATGAGCGGGCGGCATAAAGGCCGAGTGCTTTCAGATCGCGGGCCAGAACTTCCATGGCTGCGACGCCGCCATCCTCAATCGCGGCTACGAAGTCGGCGCGTGAGGCGAAAGGGAAGTCTTCGCCGCCCCACAGCCCGAGCCGCTGGGCATAGGCGAGGTTCTGCACCGTTGTAGCACCGGTGGCCGAGACATAGACGATGCGGGCATTGGGCAGAGCATGTTGCAATCGCAGGCCCGCCCGTCCCTGCTGCGAGGCTGAGACATCGCCGCGCGCGCCCTTGCCGCCTGCGGCATTGGCCATGGCGTGCGCCTCGTCAAAGATGATGACACCGTCAAAGTCACGGCCAAGCCATTCGACGATCTGCTGGACCCGGCTCGCCTTGCCGCCCCGCTCCTGCGAACGCAGCGTCGCATAAGTCGTGAACAAGATGCCTTCCGCCAGCTTGATGGGCGTGCCCTGACGGTAGCGCGACAAGGGTGTCACCAGCAGTCGTTCCTGCCCCAAAGCCGACCAGTCGCGCTGAGCATCCTCAAGCAGGCGGTCCGATACCGAAACCCAGAGCGAACGGCGGCGGCCTTTGAGCCAGTTGTCGAGAATGATGCCTGCGACCTGACGACCTTTGCCCGCGCCCGTGCCGTCACCCAGAAACCAGCCCCGGCGAAAGCGGAGGGCAGCCTCGTTTTCCTCAGCCGCCGCCGAGACGAGATCCCATGTGTCGTCAATGGTCCATGCCCCTGCCAGATGCCCGGAATGAGCCTCGCCAGCGTAGATTACGGATTCCAGCTGCGCGTCGGACAACACACCGTCACGCAACAGGTGCTCGGGCAAGTGCGGACGATAGGTTGGCTTCGGCGGGGCCACCGAGGCCATCGACGCGGATTGAACCAATTGCGTCGGGTGCGGTAATGCTCCGGGAATGACGACCAATTGAAGTCCATATCGTTCGTAGATGCTGTCACCGAGTTGCCCCTCGGGCGGAGCCCAGTCAGCAGTCGAATAGGTGAGTTCAGGCGCATCGGCATCGACCAAGGGATTGGTCGGGGCAGTTCGAGCAACCGCGCGGCTCGCGGGCGACGACGACGAAGCGCAATGCAGTCCTGCACCGGGCAATGGGGCGATCGGTCCGCGCGGCGGCACCTGGGCTTCGACCCATTTGAGCAAGGTCGCGGTATCAGAAGCAGTCCCTGCACTCGGAACGAAAGTCGTGGGATCGGAAGCTGGCAGCTTGTCGATCACCGTCAATCGCGTGTCGATCGTCGTGCCATGCTTGCGATAGACCTTGCCGTCGATGGCGGCGGTGAAGACCACACGTCCGGTCCCCTGCAACCGGATGAAGGCATCGCGCCATGCTGGAGCATCCGGAGAACAGCCAGCGCCGGTAATAACCACAAGCCGACCCCCATGCTCGAGCCGGGCCAGGGCGGAAGCGATATGGCGAAGCGCGGCGTCCTTCATCGTCCGCTCCACGTGCGCGACGGCCGAAAACGGCGGGTTCATCAGGATGACGCTCGGGCGTGCCGAAATGGGCAAACGATCATCAATCGACGCGGCGTCATGCCCGCTGACGGCCACGCCTGAAAACAAATGCGACAGCAGTGCTGCCCTGCCTTCAGCGAGTTCATTCAGCACGAGCTGTGTACCGGCCAGTTCGGCCTGGATCGCCAACATGCCTGTGCCAGCAGAAGGTTCGAGCACAGTTTCGCCTGCGCCAATCGAAGCAGCGACAACGGCCACGAACGATAGGCCCGCAGGCGTCGAATATTGTTGCAAGGCCTGGCTCGTTTCAGAGCGCCGGGTGTGGGTCGGCATGAGAGCCGATACCCGCTCAATCAGCGCAAGAGAGCGAGATCGGGAGCCCCCGCGTGACAAGATTGCCGGGCCAAAACGGCGCAGGAATAGGATTTGTGCAACCTCACAGGCATCGTAGGCGCTCTTCCAATCCCATGCGCCTTGAGCATCGGTGCCGCCAAAGGCTGCCGTCATCGCATCGCGCAAATGTGCGGATTCAACGGGCCGCCCGATTTCGAGCAGGGGTAGAAGCGAGGTTGCTGCGGTCAGCAGCGCACGCGCACGCGCGTCAAATGCGCAATGCGGGGCGAGCGGCGCAGCGCCAAGCGCTGCGTCCGTAAGGATATGGGCCATTGGTGAGATCTCCGGGAGAGCAGGAAGGGCGGATCACGCCCGGACACTCTCTCAACCCCGGGCGGTTCGCCCGCTCCCGGCAAGGCTCTGCCTCGAAATCCGGTAATCTCAAGCGTCGGGTTTTGCCGAAAACTGTGGGCGCCGCTGAGGAGCACATAAGGGTTCTTCGGTCAGTTGCTGTGATGATTGTCAGCGCTACCGCGTTGATTCGCTCGACGGCGGCGCAGTTAGCGCCTCTCGAAGGTTCAAGGCATCTGAGGGTGGACGCGATGGACATTTTACGGCAAACAAGAGCTTATATGCAGTCCGCGCGCGGCTATCGCAAAGGGAGCTCGAATAAAGGGGGGAAGTAAAATTGCAGACGGCGATCAACACGCGTGCTGAAACTTTCCCGTTTGGGCAGAATAAAAGTGGCCAATCTAGACTGAAATTGAGCCACGCTTCGTTCAAGCCATATCCTGTCGATACCAGTGTAGCGCTTTCAGGATTGCTGGAACAATTTAAGCGCGACCAGCAGGCTGCGGCGGTCTCCTTTCGTCAGCTCGTGCCTTGGCTGAAGGTCGGCGAACGCGCCTCACACTACCTGCATCCCTATCCTGCAAAGTTACTACCGCATATTGCGCACTTTTTTCTCGCCAATCGAATTCTTGTAGGGGCCGATGAGTACGTACTCGACCCCTTCGGCGGTTCAGGCACCGTGGCGCTTGAAACCATCCTTTCCGGTAGGACCGCAATATACGCCGACGCCAATCCGTTGGCCCGTCTCATAACGGCAGTCAAAACCAAACCGATCGATCCCACGGCGCTTGTCGCCGCCAGCTCGGAGGTCCGGGAGGGCTTTCGCCGGTCGCGGGCGCGGAAGCTGCCCGACGTCGTCAATCTGGAAAAGTGGTTCGATCCCCGCGTTGCGTCCGATCTCGTCCGCCTTCGAGCGGCTATCAGCGCGTTGAAGGACGAGACGCTCCGTGAATTCATGCGCGTGACTTTTTCCGCCGTGACACGCAAGGCTAGCAACTCGGATCCGCGATTTTCTGTTCCCGTTCGCTATCAAAAAGGCGAAGCCCGCAACGATACTTCCGTCGCCGACCTCTTTGATGCTCAACTCGAAGCGAACATGACCAGGATTTCGGCGCTTTGGCAGGTCGAATCCTTGGGCACAGCCACACTTGCCGGAGTCGACGCGCGCCAATTAAGGACAGCCGAGGAAGAGCGGATGCCAGACGGTTCGGTCGGAATGATCATCTCGTCTCCACCCTATGCCGGCGCACAAAAATATGTTCGCTCTGCGAGCCTGAGCCTAGGCTGGCTGGATCTTGCTCCTTCCAAAGGACTTCGGCAACTCGAAGAGCAAACCATTGGTAGAGAGCACTACGCAAAGGCGAGCTGGGCCAATGTCGGCTCAACGGGCATCGACGAAGCCGATGCGCTCATTGCGGCGATCGCTCAGGAAAATCAGTCGCGTGCGAAGATTGTCGGCACTTATTTAGTCGAAATGCGCGCGGCGCTGTCGGAAGCAGTGCGTGTGCTACGTCCCGGTGGCTGCTTCGTGCTGGTGATCGGCGACAACACGGTTTGTGGTCGCCGTTTTCCCTCGTCTGACTATCTGCGGCTCATGCTGGAGGAAATGGGAATGACGACGATCCTCTCCTTAGTCGATCAGATTCCCTCGCGCGGCCTCATGACACGGAGAAATAAGACGGCGGGCATCATCGCAGCAGAATCAGTTATCGTTCTCCGCAAGGATGCCTGCCCAAGATGACGGAAATCGACGAACCTTGGGCCGCGGAGGAGGCAACACCCGAGCAGACTTGGGAGATGCTGCGTGTCCGAATTACGGTATTGAACGAGCGAGTGTGGGAAAATCGGAACCAGTGGCCCCAAGTCGAGGCCTGGCTGGAGAACTTCGACGGTCGCGCTGGTTTTGATCCCGAAGTGGAGCAGTTGCATGCGCTGTTCCTGCTTTCGCAATTCCTGTTCATCGGCAGTGCGGAAACACGTGTTCTGTTGCAATCGGTCTACCGTGACCTTTTCCTGATCCCGTTGATCCAGGAAGTTAGGGCCACGCTCGGTGGCTGCCGAGACCCGCTCATTGTTGAGACGGCGGTCAACGAGGCCCTAGCGAAAACGCGCTTTCTAGGCGTCGGCAACCCGTCCGAAAGCGGCGTCCATCTGCTCTATTATTTCCGGCAGGAGAACCGTCTGGGCAAGTCCCTGTTCCTCGACTCAGCAGCCGTCTTCACGTCGACTCTGGGCGAGGACGGCAAAATCAATCGCGCTCTCGCCCACCCTGATGTCGAGCGGTATATCTTTGTCGATGACGTTTGCGGTTCAGGCGACACCGCAGTGAATTATTCGGACGGGATCGTCACCGAGCTGCTGGCGCTGAAGCCCGATGCAAAGCTCCATTACCTTGCCATGTTCGCAACGCACCAAGGAATCGAAAAAGTTCGCTCGACCAAATTTGGAGCCGGCAGTGCGGCCGTGTTCGAACTAGATGATAGCTATCGTTGCCTCTCGCCCGGAGCGCGTATCCTGCTCGATGCGCCGCCGCACATCAATGCTGCGACGCTCGAGAAGGTAGCAATGAGCTACGGTGCCTTGCTTCGGCCGGGATTTCCTGGTGGTTGGGGCGACAACCAGCTTCTTCTTGGTTTCCAACATAACACGCCTGATAACTCGCTGCCGATCATGTGGGCCGAAGGGGATGCCAGCCATCCTTGGACGCCAGCGTTTAAACGCTACGCCAAATTGTAGGTCCTATGAGCCGTTCATCACAAGAAAATCCCTTCGACCTCAACAAGGCGTCCGACTTTACCGATCAAGAGATCGCCGAGCAGTGGGTCGATCTGGCCAATACCGCAGGGGGCCTTGTCGACATCCTTAATCCCAAATCGCGAATGCCGATGCTTCTACTAGGCGGCAAGGGCAGCGGGAAGACGCACCTTATGCGCTACTGCTCTGCGCCCGTTCAAGCCGCGCGTCATTCCGGCGATGTTGCACAGGCCGCCATCGCAGATGGCTACCTTGGGATCTATATTCCGCTTGATGCGCTCAACACTGATAAATTTGCGCGCGAAGAGCCAGTAGAAGACCATTGGAGCCTCGTATTCGCGCACTATTTCGAGCTTTGGCTTGCGACAGCACTGTTGGCTACCATCCGTGATTGCGCTCGATCGCAATCGCTGGCTTTCAGTGAACCTGAGTTCGTCGGCGCAGTTGTCGAATTGTTTGATATAGAACCGGCGGGTATGCCAACCAGTCTGGACGAACTGCTCGATCATTTCACGCGCACCAGAAAGAATATCGACAGCGTCGTCAATAATAGTCGTCTTCGCGGCGAACGGCCGCTTTTTGATATCACTTTCTCCGCTGGACGGCTGGCGTTCGGGATACCCGAGCTCGTATCTCGGCATGCTCCTGATTTGGACGACGTCCTGTTCGTCTATCTGATTGACGAGGTTGAAAACCTCACCGCTGATCAACAGCGGTTCCTGAATTCATTGATCCGTTATCGGCGGGGGAGTGCGACAATCCGGGTTGGCGGTAGGTTATATGGAATGAAGACCTTCGAAACGACCGGCGCGGGCGAGCCGATCCGTCTGGGTGCGGAATTTGAGCGGGTCGTGTTAGATGAGATTCTTCGCGAGCAGCCCGAGCAATATGACGGACTTGTCCGCAGGCTAGTGGCGAAGCGACTGGAGCGGGTGGGCTACGCCACAGCTGCACTGTCTTCGATCGATCGCTATTTCGAAGAGGTCGACAATCGCGATTATTGGCGATCAGTGGACCGCCATCTTCCCAAGCCTAAAGAGAACCAGCTCGCGCCTTATCACCGGAAGCTTGCGACGGACCTCAAATCCAACCTTGATTTGGACGATCTTACGATCACTACCATCATCGACGCGCTTCAGGTACCAAACCACCGGTTCCTGGAGAAAGCAGCCGCCTTTCAATATCGCAAATCATGGCCAGCTAATCCTGACGGCGCCGCTTCGCTTGCGATTGAGGTCGGCAACCAGGCGCGCGCTTTAGATAAGGGTGACCGTGATGCCGGCGGCGATCTTGCAAACCTCATTTCTCACTTCTCTTCGGACATCCTTGCTCAGCTTTTCCACGATTACGCGCGCCGCCTGCCGTATGCGGGCTTCGCTACGATGGTCGAACTTTCACAGGGCATCACGCGCAATCTGCTGGTAAACTTAAAACATATTTTCAGGCGGAGCCGTTTCGCGGGCGAGGAGCCGTTCATAAGCGGCGCAATATCGATCAAATCTCAGTCCGATGGTGTGCGCGACGGCGCCTCTTGGTTCTGGGAAGATGCTCAGCCGCCAAGCGGCGGCCTACAGGTCCGGGACGCCGTCGAGAGCATCGCAGTGCTCTTCCGCACTATCCGCCTCAGCCATTCGCCGTCCGAATGCGCGTTGTGCGCTTTTAGCGTTCCCCTCGATTCTCTCAGCGAGAATAGTAGGCGGACCCTTAGCGTCGCGGAAAACTGGTCTTATCTGGTCAAACTACAGGAAGGCCGACGGAACAAGAATAGCAAACGGATTGATGCGTTGTATCAGCTCGGGCCGATGCTGGCTCCACGATGGGAGGTTTCAGAGAACCGTCGCGGCACCATCGAGTTACAACAGGACCTCGCTAATGCGATGCTAGATCCCGCACATCGCGCCGAGCTCCCGAACCTAATGAGAAAGCGTCTGGCCCGTCTTATCGCTCCGTCGGACTCGGGTTTGCCAACGAACCCACGGCTGATCTGACATGCAACACGACATTGAAGCGCTTCTCGACGCTAAAATCGAGTTGTCGGAGTTCGCTACGCGCGGCCAAAGCTGGGATCTGTTCATTTCGGCCTATAATGACAGCCAACGAGTTCAGACCGTCTTCCCAAAAGTTCCGGCCGCGCGTCGAAGCTGGTGGGTTATTCCCGAATATGGGTACGATCCCGCCGACCTCGCGGACCTCGAAGAACCCGTTGTGCTGGAGCGCGGATCGGAAGCGCAGGTGATGAAGGCCGGCCTTGCCGGGAGTTGTTTTGACCCGACTACCGATCAACGGCTATGCATCGACATCACTGGCTTGATGCGACCCCACATCCTCTTCCTAATGGCGCATCTCCAAGACATAGGCGTCACGCAGTTTGACCTCCTTTACACCGAGCCAGCGCAATATTCGCGTCGAGCCGAGACACGCTTTTCCATTGGAGAGGATGTCCGGGTGGTTTCAGTGGAAGGTTTCGTTGGTGCGCACGATCCAGATACCAGTGGCGATCTGCTGGTCATCGGTATCGGCTATGACCACCACCTGATTTCGCACGCAATCCAAGCGAAAGAGAATGCTCGAGTCGTCGAATTGCACAGCTTCCCGTCCTTGAGCGCCGACATGTACCACGAAAGCATTTTGAGGCTCGACCGAGTGAGCAGCGAACGGTCGCGTGTCGCTGGCGAAGTCCAATATAGCAGCGCCAACGATCCGTTCGTCGTGGCCGCCTCATTGGCATCGGCCGTAAGGGTTGCCGAGACACGTCGGCGCGTTACTAACGTCTATTTTTCGCCGCTCGCGACAAAGCCCCAGGCCGTTGGTTTCGGGCTTCACTACCTCAAGCGGATGCGTGGGACAGCGACGTCAATCATTTATCCGTTGCGCCCTAGTTACGAAAAAGAGACATCTACAGGGGTCGGACGATCTTGGATTTATCCCATCCATCTCTGAAAATATGGTCTCCGATATCGGCCGACTGAACGGCAGCTAGCGGCCAGTCAGTTTTTTCAAGGAAAAGTTCAGGACGGTCCGAACGCTCTATCGCTGGCATGTCCCCGGTTTCCGAGCGCAATCAAATCTTATGATATGCCTTGGTGTAGCGCTGGTATGATAACAAACCCATGGCGTCCGGCTGCATATTCTCCGACCCGCACCAGAAATCGTCGCGTTTCTTGGCTATTCCGATCCCCTCCGACGGTGGCCAGCGCCTCAACCATGCCAGAGTGTTCGGATGATCGAACGGCAGAAATGACCACCCAATCCTTTGCGTGGCGGCGGGCAAACTGCTGGCGGTCGCGGGTGAAAGATTCTGCCGCTGACAACTCGCGGCCATGGAGGGCCTCCCAAGCATCAGGATACCAATCTCGCAACGACCTGTCTGCCGTTGCCTGTTCGCGGTAGGTGAACAGGTCCGGGTAACCTGCGGCGACGAGCGCCCATTCGGCGTCTTCTTCATACCAGCCGCCAGATAGTCGCAACGCGGGATCCATCCCCGCATTGCGCGCCCGGTCGAGCTTGAAGCCGCCATGACCGGCAGTGGAATGAAAGACGACCCCCTCAGCGTAGATGGTCGCCGATTGAGACATGCCCCAAGGCGTGGAAACGCGCATGATCGTATCGACGCGACCGAGCGCGTTGCGCTGGCGGACATGCAGCGCGATGTCGGCAATGTAGGCACGGAAGGAGACTTCATCAGTCACGGCGCCTTCGGCGCAATAGACATCTGACCGGGACCATTCGCCAATCGGCCGGTTGAGCTTCCAGCCGGACACGATCGAGAAGCCTTCCTTGAGCGGAATGGCGATATAGGCGAGCCCATCGACCCTTGCGGCCATAAGGCCGTCGCTCGTCGTGCCATATTCGACACTGATGTCGTTCATGCTGCCCTCCTGAGTTCAGAGGGCAGAACGGCCAGATCAGCATCGGTCACAATCTCGGCGCGCATCCCGGAATAGGGATTGTCGCGCATCCATGCTTCAGCCGATGCCATGTCGGCTGCGAGGTGCCGCAATTCGTCCTTATCCCGAAACGTGGTCAAGACGCGCACTTGCCCCGGTTTCGGCGTGTCGATGATCTCGAAGTTGAGCGAGCTTGCGACGCTGTAGGCGCGGCGCACGGTCATGACGATGACGCCCTGACTGCCGTAGGTTGCCAGATGGAGCATGAAATGCGCCGGCGAACAGTAGATGTCGGTGACCTGGCCGGGGTAGCGTTCAACGAGCCGGCCGGTGCCATTGTCGTTGTTCCAAGCGGCAAGTTTGCGGCGGAAACGCTCGGGCGGGCGCGGCTCGCCGTTCGAATAGCGGATGAGGCTGCCCAAGGGGGCGGTGTCGTAGATGTATTGCGCTGACATTTTCAGGTCTCCTTGAAACGCGAAAGCCCGGCTCAACGGCCGGGCTTCGTGGGGTGATTGGATAGGAAATTTCAGGTGGAGGGCGGTGGCTCGCCCAAACGCCCGAGCACCTCTTCGATGTAGGACGCGGTCGACATCGAATGGACCTCGTTAGCCGTTATGACGGTCGCCATCCCGCCAAAGCCGTCGGGCCGCATCTTCGTGCAGGTCCACGCTGCGATGATCTGCACATGGTCAAGGTCAGGCGATCGCCGGACAATATCCTGGAAGATCAGGTCATAGCCGATCATCGAGAAATCGAGCTCGAACTCGTCTTCGCCAAGATCACCCTTGGCGATTTCTGCGCGCACGACGTCAGCGATGCGACTGACCATGCCATTATCCCGGCCAAGCAATTCGACCAGCTCAGCGGTCGCGATCCAAGCCGTATCGGCGACATTATCGCTGGCGAAAAAGTAGACCGCTTGGTCATTGCCTTCATGCTCGAACAGTTCGCACAGCAAACGGCGTTCGAGCGGGGTCATCGCCGCGACTGGTATGTCGGGTTGCACGACCGTTGGTGAATGATAGTCAGCCATGGCGTCCTCCCCAGCAGGGCACGGGAGCACTGGTTTTCAGCATGTGAGGTCTCCTCAAAAAGAGGAGGCCCGGCGTGGTGGCCGGGCCTGAGTGACGGAAAAACGGTCGGGATGTTGAACCCGCGCGGTTCGGATCATTCGGCGGCGATCGCGTAAGCCGCCTCGTCATCATCTAGGAACGCGGGTAATTCGAGCCCTTCCCGATCAACGTCAGGCGCAGCGCCATGACCATCGTCGGCGTCAGGGGTCCGCAGTGGCTCGGGAAGCCAGTGGGCATCTTCCAGCAGCCGTTCCGCTTCGCGGGCCATGTCGCCTTTTTTCAGGTGATCGATCATGCCAGCGAACTGCTCCCCGCGCGCTTCGGTCACATCGGCAAGGATGCGCGGTTTGGTCACGCTGCGGAAATATCCATCGACTGTGGGCTTCCAGCCTGCCGCCACGACATCAAGACCAACGGCATGCGCCAGGACATGGCTGTGAGCGATGCGGCGTGCAACGCTATGCGTCGATACTCGGCCATTGTCGTATTTGGGGACGATTTCGGCCTGAGCGTTCACCGCCAGCGATGTGCAATGGGCGAACAGACTGGCCTGCTCATCGGCGTCGAAGGCCAGAAGCGCGTCCCAAAGTTCCTTGTCGGACTCCGGCAGCCGCTCCTCCCAGCGCTTCATGCGCTCGGCGATGGCCCGCGCGGGCGCACTGTCGCGCAGACCTGCAGGTGGATTGGCAAAGGACACCCGGTTCAGCGACAGTTGCAGGCAGCTCTCGCGGCTGTAGCTGTAGAAGGTGTCGAGCACGAGCGCGTGCAACACCGTCGCGAAGGCTGTGGCGGGGCTTTGGGCAAAGGCATCCTGCAACGCGAGTGTGCGCCAGGCGGTCAGGTCGGCAACCAGCCGGTCGGGCAACGGCTTGAGGATGTCATCGTCGGCATCCTCTTCATCATTTCCGATAGGTGCCGAACCGCTGGCGCTTGGTGCGGTCCCGCTGTGGTTTGCGCTAGGTAGCGGCTCGCCCGAAACGGGAGCGACCCCAGTGCCATCATCTTCGCCGCCCACTTCCACAATCGGTTCGTCTTCGGCTCGGACATACCCCCGCTCTATGCAAAGCGAACCATCCGCCTCGATAGTCACAAAGGCACCGGCGATTGCCATTTCGGCAGGATCGAAAATCATGGGCCGGTCGACCAGCTGGCCGATTTCGGTCTCAAGCCCTTCGATCCGTGCATAGACGTCCTGCGGCACATTGGGGTCATCAGCCCATTCGGCCTCGATCTGCTCGATTTCAGCCTGAAGCGCCGTGAGCCTTGCCTGCTCATCCTCAGTCATGGGCAATTCTGCGCCAACGATCTCACGGTGTCCGTTGGTCGCATTCCATGGCAGGTCGACGGCAGTCGCCACCCATTTCCAGCCTTCAGCGCCAATGCGGTTGCCCTCGGCTGCAAGTTTCGCGTTGACCAAACGGTCGAGCAGTGCGGGATCGGTGAGCCAACCACCGTCATCGTCTTCGAACAAGTCGCGCATCACGCCGCCGCCTGCTGCGACATAGGCATCGACGGTCACGAACCGCACCCGCTTGTCGGCAACCCGGACGCTGTTTTCCGTCAGGCGCTGGCGGATGTAGGCGGCGGATTTGTTGAAGCTGTGAGTGAGCATTTCCCACACCTGCTCCTGGCGCTCATGATCTTCGGACACGGTGAACGCCATCAACTGGTCCAGCGACATGCCGTCCTCGGCATAGATTTCGTGGAGCTTGGGCGAGACCGACGCCAGTTTGAGACGCTGGCGGACGACAGCGGGCGTGGTCATGAAATGCGCGGCGATGTCTTCGGCGGCGCTGCCCTTGTCGACCATGGCCTGCATTGCCCGGAACTGGTCAAGCGGATGCAACTGCTCCCGGTGCGCGTTTTCGGCATAGCTGTCTTCTTCCGCCGAAACGTCATTGTCCGCCGCTTTGACGATGCAGGGAATGGGAGCAGTGCGCGCCAGGCGCTTCTGTTTCACCAAATGCTCAAGGGCGCGATAGCGGCGGCCACCGGCCGGAACTTCGAAGATGCCGGTCTCCTGACCTTCAGCATCAAGTACCGGGCGCACGTTGAGGCTCTGAAGCAAAGTCCGGCGCGCGATATCCTCGGCAAGTTCGGGGATCGACACGCCGGCCTTCACGCGGCGGACATTGGATTGTGACAGGATCAGATGGTCGAAGGGAATGTCACGCGAAGGGCTGAGGGTGATTTTTGCAGGCTGTCTGGCCATGGCAGGTCTCCATGACGGGCCGCCGCGAGACACTCTCTCGGCTTCCAAGCCCGTCACGAAGGCCCTGGCCTTCCTCTTGCTCTGGGGCCGCCGCAGGCGGACCAACCCGCGATCTGGCAGGCCGCATGCTGCCAGATTTCAGCCATCCCCTTCTGGCATGGCGCGCTCCCTCAGCAGCTTTTCAGCGCCCGGGATCGAACCCGCCTGACGGGCTGCCGCGACGTAGGCCGATATGGGCAACGCGGTGTCGAAGAGGATATCCCGCTCGATACCAAGGCCGAACGGCAGGCGCAGCGACTGCAATTCCCGCAACGAAAAGCTGCCGAGTTCAGGGCAGCCAAGGCCGAGATCGGCAAGGCCGAACAGGATGCCGTCCTCGTCGAGTTCGGTGGCAAGCCAGGTGGCCGCGCCAAGCGGATTGAAGAACCGGGCAACGGGAACCGGATCAGGCTCTCGTTCGCCTTGTGCCTGCGCATTGCGGCGCGCGCGCATGTTCGCGAGCAAGGCCGCGCGGATTTCGGGGGTGAGCAGGTTCATGCCGCCAACCTCCCTTCTAGCTCGAAGCCGTCGGCTTCGTCCTCACCAGCGACATCAAGGTCAGTCGATGCGGTGTCACGACAGGCGAGGATATAATCTGCCGCCTTGGAGGCAGCGCTGGCGGCGCGCAGGATGGCGCGATTGTCTTCTCGGATAATCTGGAGCCACGAGCCGATGTAATCAGCGTGGCGAACGCTTGGCACAATCCCAAGCGCGGCGCAGACGAAGGCACCCGCCATTTCGGCGACCAATTCTTCGCGGCCATAGTCCTTGGAGCCGAAGCTGCCGGTCTGATCGCGGCCAAGTCGGGTGGCATGGCCAGTCCAATGGCCCAGTTCGTGAAAAGCCGTGCGATGCCAGTTGATCGGCTCATGGAAATCGTCGGGCCGTGGCACCGCAACATAGTCGTGCGCCGGGCTGTAGTAGGCGGACGGGCCACCGATGCGAAAATCGGCACCCGTCGCGGCGATCAGTTCCTCGGCGTGCGGCAGGATCAGGCCATCCGGGATGGGCGGCGGTGGGAGACAGATATGTTCGGGCAGGTCGTCACACTGGTCGACCGAGAACACCGTGAAATGCTTGAGGAACGGAATCCCGCTACTGGTTGCGGTGCCTTCGGTATCCGCTCGGCGACGTTCGCTGCTGGGCACAAAGCGGCGGGTGTAGATGATACCGACACCGCGTTCGCCGCGACGCACCGAGCCCCCCAAGGCCGCAGCTTGCCGGAACGTCAGGAACGCATGGCTCGAAAACCCTCGGGAGACGACGGCATGCCAGAGGGTAAGCACATTGATGCCACTGTATCGGCGGGAGCTGACGGCATTGTGCGGCATGCCGATGCCGGCTTTGGCCGTTCCCCAGGGCTGAACCCATGGGACGCGCCCAGCCTCGAGATCAGCGATGATCCGGTCGGTGATTTGCTGGTAAAGATTGATCCGCTCAGGGTTTGAGCGGGCAACATGTCGTTGCGCCATGGCAGGTCTCCGCGACGGACCCGCAGCGAGCCTCTCTCGCCGCTCTCAGCCCGTCACGGGGCCACCCCGTTCTCTTCCTCTTGCGGGGCGTTGCGGGGCAGCAGTCCCGCACGAAGGGGTCTGATGAGACCGGTGGGCTCGGCAGCAGGGGAATGCTTTCCCCTAGAATGCGGCAATTTTGCTCAGGGCAATTTTGAACAGAATGCGAACAGTATTGGGATATCAAAATCATCCAAAATTTCGAGAAACGACAATCTTTTACTTGCACGTATGGACCGGGCTGACCTAGATATCGATACATCAAGTTTCTGGAAGGTTCCGGAAAATGATTCGGGGGCGCCATGGCCGGAGACAAGCCAAATCTGCGATGGGGCGTGGAGCAAAAGCTCCAGTTCATCGAGTTCCGGTTGTTCTGGGAAGGTCATGTCAATCGAAGTGATCTGATCGAGCAGTTTGGCGTCTCGCCCAATCAGGCATCCGGTGATCTGAACCGCTACATCGCACTGGCACCGGACAATATGGTCTACGACAAGAGCGGCAAAACCTATGTCCGCTCATCCGGTTTCATTCCGCTGTTTCTCAAGCCAGACGCCACAAGCTATCTGTCCCAGGTGCGTTCTGTGGCGGAAGGGATTGTCGCGAGCCATGATTCCTGGATCGGCAGTCTGCCTGCATTCGACGCTCCGCCTGCGCCAGCACGCGGGGTAGACCCGAAGATACTGCGCACGATTGTGATTGCTGCCCGGCGAAAAGAAGCAGTCGAAATACTGTATCAGTCCATGGCGTCGCCGGAGCCGCAGTGGCGGTGGGTAGCCCCTCATGCCCTCGCTTTTGATGGGTTCAGATGGCACGCCAGATCCTTCTGCGAGAAGAGTGGCGAGTTCCGGGATTTTGTTGTCTCCAGAGTGATCGAGACACGCCATACAAGGCCGTCATCTTCATCGCCTTTATCCGATGCAGCCTGGCATGAGATGGTGGCGCTGGAGATCGGCCCTCACCCCGACCTCAGTCCGAACCAGAAGCGCGTGATTGAGCTAGATTACGGGATGCACGAAGGTCGGGTCAGCATCACCGTTCGGCGTGCGCTCCTTTATTACGCATTGCGGCGGCTGGGCCTTGATACGGACCCTGCGGCTCGCGCTCCGCAGGACCAGCAGATTGTTTTACTGAATGGCGAATCCGTCAGGGAGTTGGCTGCGTGAATATCTTCGAACTCGATAAAGCGCTCGTTGACCGATATGCCTCGTTCGCTCGTTCTTTCTCTGCCATCCGTGCGCCGGAAATCGATCAGCAGGTCCGGTCCATCTATGAGCAGGGCCGTTTCTGGCCCGACCCCCTGATCACGATCAATCCACGCTTTGAGGCCGGAAAATCGATCGATGAGCTGGTCGTATCGGGTGACGTTGCGCCAGAACTGGCGTCGATCTTCGCCGCTGGACCGGATCGAACACCGATTCGCCTGCATCGGCATCAGGAACGGGCCGTTGCGAAAGCCCGGAACCGTGAGAGCTTCGTTGTCACGACCGGAACAGGTTCGGGTAAATCACTGTGCTTTTTCGTGCCCATCGTGGATGCCATCGTCCGGGCAAAGAAGGCCGGGGAAGCCCCGCGTACCAAGGCTATCATCATTTATCCGATGAATGCGTTGGCAAATTCGCAGCTGGGAGAGATCCGTAAGTTTGTCGATGATGCTGGTTTGCCGGCGCACCTGCGTCCTACCGTCGCGCGTTATACCGGTCAGGAAACGGATGAAGAGCGTCAGCAGATATCGCGGGACAAGCCCGATATCCTGCTAACAAACTTCATGATGCTCGAACTGCTGATGACTCGGCAGGAGCGCCTTGATCGGGCCGTCATAGACAACGCCCAGAACCTTGATTTCCTCGTTCTCGATGAACTTCACACCTATCGTGGTCGGCAAGGCGCCGATGTCGCCATGCTGGTTCGGCGCGTAAAACAGCGCCTCACGCCATCGAAAGATCTGATCTGCATCGGCACGTCAGCCACCATGTCGAGCTCGCCCGACGAAGCCGAGAGAGCGGCAGCAGTTGCCGAAGTTGCGACCAAGCTGTTTGGGCAGTCTATCGGTGTTGGTAGCATCATCGATGAAAGTCTCGCCCGCGCCACGTCTCCCGCAATCAAGGCAGAAACGCTGGGCGAACAACTTCGCCAGGCTGTGCTGCAGCCGCTTGCCGGCAGTCTCACGGATGCTGATCTCACGCTTCATCCGCTGGCGTGCTGGATCGAGACTCAGGTTGGTCTCGACGACGCCGAGAAGCTGCGGCGCCGAAAGCCGATGACCCTTACCACTGCAGCGCAAGCATTGAGCCTTCAGACGGGCGCATCCGAAGAGGATTGCAGTCGCGCGATAGCGGATATGCTTGCCATGATGGGCAAGCCAGAGAGTGAGCGCGGAGGGACTTCTTCAAGGGCCTTTCTTGCGTTCAAACTTCACCGTTTCATTTCTGGCGCCGGTCAAGCTTATTCGACATTAGAACCATCCGAACAGCGTCGGGTCAGTCTCGAGGGACAGAAGTTCCATCCCGATGACCCAGAGGCACGCCTTTACCCATTGTTCTTCTGCCGCGAATGCGGTCAGGAACATCATAGCGTGTCCATCACGAATGCTGATGGCGCGCATCGCGTTATTGCTCGCTCTATTGATGAGGCTGCCCGCGACGAGGCAGAGCCTGATGGCACGGAAACGGGTTATCTGGTGCCTGCGGTCAACGCAGGTTTCCGGTTTGCAGGCAGTCCGGATGACTATCCTGACGAATGGCTGGAGCCTACGGCAAGCGGTGAGATTCGTCTGAAGTCCGCGCATCGCGGAAAGCATGAAGGGCGGCTTGTCATGGTGCGCCCGGACGGCAGCTTTGGCGACGAGGGCATCCCGGCGTGGTTCTTTTCAGGAAAGTACCGCTTCTGCCCGGAATGCGGTCATCAGCCAGCATCACAAGCGCGTGAAATCAACAAGCTGGCCGGTCTGTCCGCTGAAGGACGAAGTTCGGCTACCACCCTGATCGTTGCTACCATTCTGGCATGGATGGAGCGGGACGGGTCGCTCGACCCACATACCCGCAAGTTGCTCGGCTTCACCGACAACCGGCAAGACGCAGCGCTTCAGGCAGGTCACTTCAATGATTTTATCTTTGTCACCCTTCTGCGAGCAGCGATCCTGCGGGCGGTCAGGAATGCCGGTCCTCAGGGGCTAAAGGCAGACAAGTTTGGTGAGGCCGTGCGGTTGGCTTTGGGCTTCGACCTCGACGATAAGGAACGCCTTGGCGAATGGATGCTCGATCCGAACGCCAAGGGCTACCAAAACCGGCAGGAGGCCCAAGAGGCCCTGTCCGAAGTTTTGGCTCACCGGCTTTGGGCAGATTTGCGCAGAGGGTGGCGTTACACAAATCCCAATCTGGAAGAAGTCGGTCTGATCACGGCGCACTTCCCTGGGCTGGATGATCTGATTGGCGACGACGAAGAGTTTGCCGGCAATCCGCGCCTGGCGTCGGCAACGCCAGACCAGAGACGTCATTTGTTTGAAATCCTGTTCGATCAGATGCGGCAGGGTCTCGCGGTTGCAACGGACGCGCTTGACCGGGGCAAGGTGAAGCAATCGGCAGAAGTATCACGCAACCGCCTGCGGCTTCCGTGGGCTATCGACAGGGAGGAGGAAAACACGCTGCGGGAGTGTGGTTTCCTGATGATTTCGCCTCCTCGAAGCGGCACCATACGAGCTTCTGAAGCAGCCTTGATTCTGCGGGCTGGCCGCCAGAGCAAGCTCGGCAAAGCCCTGCGCCATCCTAAGCTTTGGAACAACGAACAGGTTCCAGCGAAAGAGTATGACGAACTGATCGAGACCTTGCTGAAGGCTGCCGAGGCCCATCAGTTCGTTCGACGGGTCAATGTCGGTTATGAGGCGCCGGCATGGCGCATGGCGCCGACAGCAATCCGCCTGATCCCTGCTGACGCACGTCGTGATGGCAAGCGGCAGAACCTTTTCTTCCGGGATTTGTACGAGCAGGTCGCAGACATGCTCAGCCATCCCGGCGATCTTCCCTACAGTTTCGAGGCCAGGGAACACACGGCACAGGTCGATCAGGAAGTCCGGGCGTGGCGGGAAGATCGCTTCCGCTTTGAGCAGCCGGATCGTGAAAGGTTGAAAACCAATCTTGAGCAGATGCGAGAGCAAGGTGAGCCGAATAGCTTCCTTCCTGCTCTGTTCTGCTCACCGACAATGGAGCTTGGCGTCGATATCAGCGCATTGAATGCTGTTTACCTGCGTAACGTGCCTCCGACTCCCGCCAACTATGCCCAACGCTCAGGCCGAGCAGGGCGCAGCGGGCAAGCGGCGTTGATTGTTGTCTATTGCGCTGCCCAATCGCCTCACGATCAATATTATTTTGCGGATCAGCAGGCCGTAGTTGCAGGTGCCGTGCGACCGCCAGCGCTTGATCTCGCCAATCAGGATCTGCTCCGCAGCCACCTCCACGCCGAATGGCTGGCTGCAGCCAATGTGCCGCTGAAATCCTCCATTCCGGAAAACCTGGACATGGGCGGAGATGGGAAGCCGTTGACGGTAGAAATCAACGACGGCTTACAGGTGCTTGCAGCAAGTGGGGCAGCGAAGCCAATCCTGCGCCGCCTCATCGATTCCATGCTACCTGCAGTCAATCTTCGTGATGCACCCTGGCTTGCGGACGTCGATGCCTTTGTCGAGCGGACCGATAAGGAGGCCTTGGCCTCGTTGAGTGAGGCCTTCGATCGCTGGCGCAATTTGCACAGCAGTGCGCGCCGCGAACAGGAACTGGCTCACGCCATCCAGAATAAGGTGGGGCTGAAGGCTGGGGAGAGAACTGCAGCAGCAGGTCGGTATCGCAATGCATCCAGGGAGCTTGAGATCCTTGAGTGCGGGAAGGCATCCAACAGTTCGGATTTCTACACCTATCGCTACCTCGCCACCGAGGGCTTTCTGCCGGGCTACAACTTCCCCCGCCTACCACTTTACGCCTTTATCCCGGCTGCCAAGAGCGCGGTTTTGCAACGTCCGCGCTTCCTCGCGATCGCCGAATTCGGTCCGAACAGCATGATCTATCATGAAGGCCGGGCCTATCGCGTAACCAAAGCAAAACTCCCCGCCGAGGGCCGAATGGACAACGGACAGCTGGCGACGTCGACACTGATCCTGTGCCCTGAGTGCGGAGCTGCGCATACCGATGAGCTTCAGGAACGTTGCCACGCGTGCCACACTTCGCTGGGTGGTGCGGAGCGGCTCGATACCGTTTTCCGCATCGACAATGTCGAGACCGCGCCCGCTGAGCGGATCACGGCCAATGACGAGGATCGTCAACGCCGCGGTTTCGAGATCCAGACGGTCTTTCAGTGGCCAGTCCATAATGGTGCGCCAGACATCCGATCCACAGTGCTTGGTCACGCTGGAGAGGACTTACTGAGACTGGACTATGGCGCTTCAACAAAGCTCTCGCGCATCAACAAGGGGCTGCGGCGGCGAAAATCGAAATCGATCTGCGGATTCTTCATTGACCCCAATTCGGGACGATGGCTGAAAGATCCTGCCAATGGTGACGATGATGATGGCATGGGCGATCCGACCCAGGCCAAACCGCAGCGGATCGTCCCGATGGTCGAGGATCACAAGAACGCACTGTTGTTGCAACCACAGGTCTCCTTCAACACCGAGGAAATGGCAACATTCCAGCACGCGTTTATTCGCGGCACACAGCTGGTTTTCGAGCTGGAAGAGGGTGAAATTCTCGGCGAATCTTTGCCGAGCCGCGACATTCGCAATGCCATTCTTCTTTATGAGGCGACCGAGGGCGGCGCTGGCGTGCTGAACCGGCTGGTGGCTGACCCCAAAAAGGTTGCCGAAGTCGCACAGGTTGCGCTCACACTCATGCATTATCGCGAGCCGTTCGAGCCCGCCGATATGCTGGAGACCGATGATGCCTGCGTTGCAGGATGTTATCGCTGCATCCTGTCCTATTTCAATCAGCCCGATCACGAGCTGATTGATCGCCGTCACGAACAGGTGATCGAAGTCCTTTGCAAGCTCGCACATGCGACTGAAGTTGGGCTGGAAAACACTGGAACGGAGCATCCATGGCTGGCCGCAGTTGAGCAATGGGGTGTTCCAACACCTTCCGCGATCACCATCGACGGATCGGTGCAGGAATTGTTCTGGCCCGCGCGAGGCGTCCTCGCAGTGCCTGGCGGCCCGACGCCCGGTCTGGTGGCTGAAGGTTCTGCGCTTGGAATTCTCGACATCATATCCTTGCCCCTGACGCCTGATGAGCAGGCTCGGCACGAACTCCTTGCAGCTTTGGGAATTAGCGCATGAACGCGATTGTTTTTTCTCCCGGAGACATGGTGCGCGCGCGTGGCCGCGAATGGATTGTTCTGCCTTCCCCGTCGGAAGAGTTGCTCAATGTGCGGCCATTGTCGGGTACGGATGATGACGCTCAGCTGATAGCGCCCGCGCTGGAAACATCTCCAGTTTCGGCCGCAAGCTTTGCCGCACCGACCTCTGATCGCCTGGACACGCAGGACGGTGCCAGATTGCTGGCGGATGCTTTGCGGCTGTCACTTCGCCGCGGAGCTGGGCCATTTCGAAGCGCGGCCCATCTCGGGGTAGAGCCTCGCGCATATCAGCTTGTTCCGCTCATGATGGCGCTCAAGCAACCGGTTGCTCGGCTGCTGATCGCAGACGATGTCGGCATAGGCAAAACCATCGAGGCGGGTATGATCCTGCGCGAATGGCTGGATCGCGGGATCGTTGATCGCTTTGCCGTGCTCTGCCCGCCGCATCTCGTCGACCAATGGGTTAGCGAACTTGGCGAAAAGTTCGATATCGACGCGGTTGCTGTAACTGCTGCTAGGGCGCGCGGTCTTGAGCGCGGGCTGCCCACCTCACAAAGCCTCTTCGAGGCCTATCCCTTTACGGTCGTCAGTCTCGACTACATCAAGGCCGACAGTCGCCGGGACGATTTTGCTCGGGCGTGCCCCCCCTTTGTGATTGTCGATGAGGCGCATGCCTGCGTCGGCAACGAACGTGGCAAGCATCAACGCTACGATTTGCTTGAGCGACTTGCCGCAGAAGGCGAGCGGCACATGCTCCTGCTCACAGCCACGCCACATAGCGGCGACACTGTGGCCTACGATCGTTTGCTTGGCCTTGTGCACAAGGATCTGCAGGGCGGACCCGATGCGGGCGACAGCAATGCCCGAGAGCGCTACGCCCGACGTCTGGCGCAGCATTTTGTACAGCGTCGCCGCCCAGACATTCAGGACGGCTGGGACGAACAGCGCGCCTTTGCGAAACACGAGGCCAAGGAAGCGCCGTTCACGCTGACAGGAGACTTCGCGGCATTTCAGGATGCTGTGCTGGACTATTGCCTGTCGGTGACCGAGCGCGCCGGTTCTGATCAGCGCCATCGCCGCCTTGCCTTCTGGGGAACGTTGGCCCTGATGCGCTGCGTTGGCTCATCGCCCGCTGCGGCCTTGAGTGCCCTTCGCAATCGGCTGGGCGGGATGGCCGAGGAGGAAGCAATCGAGCCGGTGGTCTTCGATGCTGAGGACGGCGTGCTCAATGACAGCGATGTAGAACCCGCGACGGCGAGTGAGCATGGCGAAGAGGGAGCTGCGCTCCGCGGTCTGATCGACCTTGCACAAACCTTGTGCAGCAGGCGTGATGACGATCCGAAGGTGAGGCAGCTTGTTGCCGAACTTCGCCCCCTGCTGAAGGACGGCGTGAAACCGGTCATTTTCTGCCGCTTCATTGCAACGGCTGAAGCGCTGGGGGAAACGCTCCGCACAATCTTCCCAAAACATCAGATCGCGGTGGTGACTGGCACGCTGGCACCCGACGAACGCCGGGTTAGGGTGGATGCGCTGGAGCCGCATGAGAACCGTATCCTGGTGGCGACGGACTGCCTGTCGGAGGGGATCAACCTCCAGAGCCTGTTCGATGCGGTGGTCCATTATGATCTCAGCTGGAACCCGACACGGCACCAACAGCGCGAAGGCCGGGTCGACCGGTTCGGCCAGCGGGCGAAGGTCGTGCGCTCGATCATGATGTATGGCGACAACAGCCCCATCGACGGTGCCGTTCTCAACGTGATCCTGCGCAAAGCTGAAGCCATCGAAAAAGCCACCGGCGTCAGCGTTCCGATGCCGGAGGATCAGGAGAGTGTGACTTCGGCGCTGATGCAGGCGGTTCTGCTTCATCGCGGCGGTAGCGCGCGCAGCCAGATGGCTTTTGATTTCGGCCCGGGGGCCGAGCTGTTCGAACGCCAATGGCGCGATACGGCGGATGGCGCCAAAGCCAGCCGCGCACGCTATGCCCAAGGCGCGCTGAAGCCAGATGAAGTGCTGCCCGAATGGCGTAAGATGCGGGCGCTCAACGGAGGCCCGCAAGAGGTCTCCCGATTCACAGAGCGAGCTCTGAAGCGCTTGCAGGCCCCGCTTGAGGCTTCAAAGGGCCACTCCCTTCTGCACAGCGATTTCCTGCCTGACATGATGCGCGAACGGCTCCAGCAGCGCGGGCTAAAAGGGACAAGGTGGATCAGCTTTGAGGATGATCCCCTTCCCGGCGTCACCTATGTCGGGCGGGTGCATCCCATCGTCGCGGTGCTGGCCGAAACACTGGCCGAAGGCGCACTCGATCCTGCGGGCGCAGACGGCAAGGCCCTTGGCCGCGCCGGCGTCTGGCGGACCCGCGCGGTCACCCAAATGACGACGCTGCTCGTCCTGCGACTGCGCTACAAGCTGGTGACGAGCGGACGTCTGAACCGGCTACTGCTGGCCGAAGAGGCTACAGGGCTTGCCTTCTCTGGGCTCGGTCAGGATGTCGCGCTCAATGCCGAAGACGCGCTGTCGCTGCTTGAGGCCGAGGCATCAAGCAACATGGATGAAAGCGCCCGCATTCGGCAGATCGAGGCCGCGCATGAACGTCTCTCCGCCTATCGCCCGGCCATCGAGGCCTTCGCGCATCAAAGGGGTGAAGCCCTGTCTCACGATCATCTGCGGCTGACCGAAGCGGCAGGCGGCGGTGCAACCGTCAAGGTGACCCCAGTCCTCCCGGCGGATATCATCGGCCTCTATGTCCTGCTGCCGGAGGTGAACTGATGTCCCGGCACACCAAACGCTCAAGCGACACCGGCTTTGCCGCGCTCACGATTGAGGGCGGGCTGATTGCGCCCGATCAGGTTCAGGCCATCGCTTCCGCCGCGCCGGACCAGAAGACTGCGGCTGATTATGGCTGCCCCAAGGGCACAGGTCTGCGCGACGAGATCACGCGCTATTTCCGTATCGCCCAGGCCCATTGGCAGAGTTACGCACGGCTCGAACAGCCGACGATGCAGCAGACGGCGGAGTTCGCCTTCAATCTGCTCGAGCAGGCATTCGGCTTTGAACTGACCGGGCCGCACCATCACATGCGTGAAGACAGGCGCTTTACCATTGCATGGGAAGCCAAGGGTGGGCGTGTGCCCATCGTCATCGCGCCGCCCGCTCCGGCGGACAAGGGCAAGGCCGGCGACGGGTTCGCCCGCGCGCTGCCCGAGTTCGGCGATGGCGCCGACGGCCGCATCGCGCGCCGCTCCCCTACCGTGTTGTTGCAGGACTGGCTCAATGCCAATCCGGACTTCTATTGGGGCCTGGTCTTCGCGGGCGACCGGGTGCGGCTGATGCGGGACAATGCCAGCCTGACCCGGCCTGCATGGATTGAGGCAGACCTCGGCGCGATCTTCCGCGACGAGATGTTCGCCGATTTCGCGGCGCTGTGGCTGCTGATCCACGCCAGCCGTTTTGGAGCAGAGGGCGCAGCGGCCAGCGATTGCGCGCTGGAACGCTGGCGCGAGGCCGGGATGCGGGCAGGCACCTCCGCCCGTGAGCGGTTGCGCGTCAATGTCGAGGAAGCGCTGATGGCGCTGGGTCAAGGCATCCTAGATGCCAACCCCGCCATCCGCGACCGGCTTGATACCAATCAGCTCACCATGCCGCACCTGTTCGAACAGATGCTGCGCGTGGTCTATCGCCTGATTTTCCTTGGCGTGGCCGAGGACCGCGATCTGCTGCACCCGCCTGCAACGCCAAAGGCGGTACGCGACCTCTACAGTAACAACTATGGGTTCGCCTGGGCACGGGACAGGGCGACGCGCCGCAACGCGCATGATCATCACCATGATGCCTGGGAAGGCATGAAGGTGACATTCCGAGCGCTGGAACGTGGTGAAAAGCTGCTGGGCCTTCCGGCACTCGGCGGCCTGTTCGACCGTGCGCTCACCCCTGATCTCGATGCGGCGCAAATCCCCAATCGCGCACTGTTGGCCGCTGCGTTCAAGCTGGGCTGGCTGATCGAAGATGGCCGGCGCGTGCGGATCAACTGGCGCGATATGGCGACCGAGGAACTGGGCAGCGTCTATGAAGGGCTGCTCGAACTCGTGCCGGTGCGCGAGGATGAGGGGCGAACATTCAGCTTCGCAGGCGGCGCGGAAGCGCGCGGCAATGCGCGCAAGGTTTCGGGCAGCTATTACACGCCGGATAGTTTGGTGCAGTGCCTCCTCGATTCCGCGCTCGATCCGGTGCTGGAGCGGGCCGAGGCAGAGGGCGGCGCGGAGGCGATCCTTGATCTCAACGTCATCGATCCCGCCTGCGGATCAGGCCACTTCCTGCTGGGTGCGGCGCGGCGGATGGCGACGCGGGTGGCGCAGCTGCGCAATCCCGATGCGCCCGATTACAATGCGGCGATGCGCGACGTGGTCCGCAACTGTATCCACGGCGTGGACCGCAACCCGATGGCGATCGAGCTAGCCAAGGTCGCGCTGTGGATTGAATCGGTTGAGCCGGGCAAGCCGCTCGGCTTCCTCGATGCCAATATCCAGTGCGGAGACAGCCTGCTGGGCGTGTTCGATCTGAAGGCGCTGGATGAGGGCATTCCCGATGATGCCTACAAGCCGCTGACCGGCGACGACAAGGATACCGCGAAATACTTCGCCAAGCGCAACAAGGATGAGAAAAAGGGCCAGGGCACTCTCGATTTCATCGGCGGCGGCGGCACGCTGCCACCAGCGAAGCTGGCCGCGACGATGGACGATCTGCGCCATCTGCCAGAAGACAGCGTGAGCCAGATCGCGGAAAAGCGCCGCCGCTTCGCTGCGTGGGAGGCAGACCCGAAGCGTTATGCCACCAAGGTCGCTTGCGATCTCTACATCGCTGCCTTCCTGCTGCCCAAGAAGGGCGGCGTGCCCGCCAATGCTAACAGCGTGACGGTGCCCACCACGTCGCATCTGCGCACGCGGCTAGACGGCGGGCAGATTTACGGCCCGATGGAGGCGGCCGCCGTTGATGCCGCTGGTTTCGCCAGAGCGTTTCACTGGCCGCTGGCCTTTCCGGAGGTGATGATCGGCAAGGGCGGTTTCGATGTGGTTCTCGGTAATCCGCCTTGGGAACGGATCAAGCTGCAGGAACAGGAATTCTTCGCCAGCCGCGACGCCGACGTTGCTAAAGCCCAAAATGCGGCCGCACGCACGAAAATGATCAAGGCATTGCCAACCGCCGTGCTGGCGGATGGATCACCCGACTTGCCGCGCCGCCAGCTTCACGCCGCGTTCGAAGTAGCCAAGCGCACGGCGGAAGCGTCGTCGGTCTTTTTCTCTTCGCCCAAGGACGAAGACCCAACGAAGATCGACATTTCCATGGTTTCCGCGGCTCGGCGGTTCCGATGGACGGGTCGCGGAGATGTGAACACCTACGCCCTGTTTGCCGAGCACTTCTTTAACCTCGTCAACGCCAAGGGAGGCACTGGCATTATTGTGCCAACCGGCATTGCGACCGATGCCACCACAGCACCTTTTTTTGGCCATCTAGTGTCGAGCCAGCGGCTGGCCGGACTGATGGATTTCGAGAATAGCCAACCGCTGTTCCCCGGCGTCCATCGCAGCTTTAAATTCGCGCTGTTAACCTTGGGTAGCGGTGTAGCCGAGGCGAATTTCGCGTTCTTCCTTACAGATCCAACCCAATTAGAGGACAGCCGCCGCCGCTTCACGCTGTCGCCCGCACAGATCGCCGCGATAAACCCTAATACAAAAACCGCGCCCGTATTCCGCGCCCGCCGTGATGCAGAACTGACCGCCGCCATCTACAACCGCGTCCCGGTTCTGATTGAGGAGGCAAAGGGGGCATCAGGCAACACGTGGAGTCTGTCGTTCATGGCCATGTTCCACATGTCGAACGACAGCGGCCTGTTCCGCACCGCTGAGCAGCTGTCCAGTGATGGCTTTGAGCGTGATGGTACCGATTGGGTGCGAGCTGGCACCAAGCGATATGTCCCGCTCTATGAAGCCAAGATGACAAACTTTTTTGATTATCGCTATGCTTCGTATGGAGAGCGGCAAGATCGCGGCTATCGAGTTCTCCCGGAAACGCCTGAGGTAGATCATTCCGATCCGGCATTTGAGGCTCTCCCGTTCTATTGGGTGCCGCAAGAGCACGTGATAGAACGCTCTGTGGGGCACAAACCCAACGTCTGGATACTCTTCAATAAAGTCACGGGGATTGGTAACGAAAGAACATTTATCCCATGTCCCATTCCTTGTGTCGGTTCAGGCGACAGCCTGAACCATGTTGTTTTTGGGGGCGAGACTAGAGACTACGCATGTCTATTAGCCAATGTATCAGCGTCGATTTCCGATTACATTGCTCGGATCAAGATTGGCGGCGTTAACATCAATTTTTTCCACGTTCGCCAACTCCCCGTTCTCCCCCCGACCGCCTATTCCGCAGCCGACCTCGCGTTTATCGTCCCGCGCGTACTGGAGCTGACCTACACCAGCCACTCCATGGCCCCCTTCGCCCGCGATCTGGGCTATGATGGCGAACCCTTCGCGTGGGACGAAGACCGCCGCGCCCATCTGCGCGCCGAACTCGATGCCTGGTATGCACTCGCCTACGGCCTGACCCGCGACGAGCTGCGCTATGTGCTCGACCCCAAGGATGTAATGGGCGCAGACTACCCCAGCGAAACCTTCCGCGTCCTGCAAAAGAACGAAATCGCCAAACACGGCGAATACCGAACAAGGCGCCTCGTCCTCGCCGCCTATGACACGCTGAGCGCGGCTGCGCCCGAAACCGCAGCGGTCGCGGAAGGTGACTGGGATTACGTCATTCGTGATGAAGCCGATGTGCGGCTTTTGCTGGCGGCCATCGTCAAACGGATGCGTCAGCCCCGCCCAATTCAAGAGGTGATCTTGGCATTCCTGTATGCCGCCCAACCACATCTTCTGATGCCGCACCTAAGTGCGGATCGCCAGGCTGAGTGGCGACGGCTGATTGGCCCGAGTGCGGACATGTCCAGAATTTCTGTCGCCAGCTTCGCCTCGTCTCATCTGGCGCGCTTCACGGAAGCAAAGGGCAGGCTCGCCGCTGACGGCGCATGGCGCTTCGATCTTGCGTCCAATGCTGTGGATCGCGGAGCTGCGATATACAACACCAGCCTTCCTCCTTCGACCGAGGGCCGCGCCGATTTCGTGTGGCACGCCATGCGTTCCATCAACCAGCAGAACGCGACCAGCGCGCTGTCCAAGGAGGAGCATAGCTTCCTTGCCCAAGCCATCGCTGCCTGATCTTTTCAGATCCTCAATTGACGAGATCATCCCGGAAGCAGGGAGGAGCGAACCTCGTCTGTGGGTGCGTCGACTGATCATCTGGAGCGAGCGCGGGCAGGTCGTGCGCGACATTTCGTTGCGCCCGGGCCTGAATATCGTCTGGTCTCCGGATGCTGATGCTGATGCTGATGGCAATCCTATGGGGCATGGCGGGGGCAAAACCAGCTTTTGCCGCCTGCTGCGCTATTGCCTGGGAGAGGATAGCTTCGGCACCATCGACCAACGGCAACTGATCGCAAACGCAATGCCCGACGCTCATGTTGGTGCGGAAATCATTCTCGATGGCAACCCGTGGGTTGTTGTGCGGCCGATTGGTAACCCGCGTGGCAGGCATTTTGCTCAGAAGGGCGGAAATCTCGACGCTGCCTTCAGTGACGATATGCCCAACACTACCATGTGTCCGCTCCGGCAGGCGATTGCAGAATCAATCATGCCCGAGGCAACGCCGCATATGCCAATTGGTAGCAGTGCCGACGATGCTTGGGAGGCGGCTCTGGCGTGGATCAGTCGCGACCAGGAGTGTCGATTGCTCGACATACTGGAATGGCGTGCCGCAGAAACGCAGTCACGTTCGCCATCGCGCGCCATGTCCAAGGCTGATAGATTGGTCGTTGTCCGACTGCTGATCAATGCTCTTCAACCGACTGAAATAGAGGCAAGTCGCCGCGCTCAAAGCCATCGGCGTGCCGCCGAAGAAGCCGAGAAGAAGAAGATTCGCGTCGAGGCCACACGAGCCGATGTCGCACGCGGTCTTGCTGCTGCATTCGGCGGCGATCCGGAAGATTCAGATTCGCCGGAATTGTGGTCGCGGACTGCCGGAGCGGCCGCGCAGGCGGAGGGGACTGCAGCCGATCCGGATCTCGGGCAAAAGCTCAAGGATGCGCAAGAGGCCGTTGCCGAGAAAGATTCCGAGATCCGCAAAGCCGAAAATCGGTTGTCATCGATAGAAGGCGAGCAGGCTGGCCTCGTTGCACAATTGAAGACATTGGCTGAAGTCCTGCCAAAACGTGAAATGCTTCTGAGCGACGCAGAAAATCCCAAATGCCATGCGTGCGGGCAGCCAATCAGCGCGCATTCGGAGGCGTTTATCGCGGAGCGGATGGCTGAGCGCGATGTGCTACTCAAGCAAAAGAATGATGCATTCGGGCAGCAGCAGTCGCTCAAGAGTGAGCAAAATAGCCTGAACTATGACGTTACGGCGGCTAGGCAGGAGCTCGAACGCCGAAAGACGAAATTGGCGGAACTCACAGTTGCGGCCGACAGGCTTGCCTCTGCCCGCGGCTATGTCACGTTGACGGCTAATTATCGCGCCTTCGGAGCGGAAATCGCTCGTCTGGACGCACAGGCCAAGGCGGACTTGGAAAAAGCTTCCAAGGCGGCGCGTGAAGCGGATGAGCTTCGAAAGGCTTCACAGAACGTGGTCAAGCGCCTGTCGGAGCATTTTGATACAGTTATCCGCGTAATCATCCCGGACAATGCTCACGGCGAGGTAGTGTTATCCGAAGGCGGTATCCAGCCCTCGGTAAGGCTGCATGGCAATTTGACGACAGCGGCTGTTGACTCGCTCAAAGTCGTGGCATTTGATCTCGCAGCGCTGATTTTATCGATTGAAGGAAAGACCCAGCTTCCAGGATTTTGGCTGCATGATAGCCCCCGGGAGGCTGACCTTGGCCTGCCGCTCTACCACCGCTTGTTCGACCTTGTCAGGACATTGGAAGGGCTGACGACGGCACCGCTCTTTCAGTACATCATCACGACAACCACAAGGCCGCCGACGGACCTTCAGGTAGCGCCTTGGCTGGTTTTGCAGCTTAGCAGCGCACCCGCAGAAATGCGCCTTTTTGAGCGGGATCTATAAGCGGTGGCCGGACCGAGGAATTTCCGATCTTGCCACTGCGGCGAGACTTCGCTCCCGCAAGCTGAAGGGGATGACTGATGGTAGCACCGTCGCCAGCGCCTGCCCTCCTTTGCGATGGATCGAGGTCGATCGTTATTGATTTGTTGGGAATTGCGGCCTACCTGAGTGTCAATCGCACCCGCCCGGCCTCTGTCCGCAAGGATATGCACACTGGGCGGGTCTTTTGTTTTCAGCCTCTTGCATACGCTCGTTTTGCCTGCACAAGATTTGCGGCATGACCCGCGTCTACACCAAACCCGCTCTGACAATCGATCAGCAGATCGCCCATCTCCGTGCAAAGGGGATGACAGTCCAAGACGAAGATCGCGCCCGTTATTGGTTGCGCCATGTCAGCTATTATCGCCTGAGCGCTTACTGGCTGTATTTTGAGCATCCAAAGGACACTCCTGGCCCGCGATTCAAGCCCGGCGTCACGTTCGATAATGTGACCGCCCTTTATGATTTCGACCGCATTTTGCGGCGATTGGTGATGCGGGGCACAGAGCATGTGGAAGTCGCCCTCCGAGGAAGCTGGGCCTACCAAATGGGGCAGCTTGGTGATGGGCACAGCTATCTCGATTCCGGCCTTTATGCAGACCGGAAGGAGTTCCACAAGAATCTGGCGAAACTGGCTGGTGAAGTTGGGTGGTCGCGGGAAACGTACATCAAGCATTATCGTGACTGCTATGATAGCCCCGCACTACCGCCGGGATGGATGGTGGCAGAAATGATGTCGTTCGGGCAACTGTCGAAGTGGTTCTCGAACTTGTCTGATCGAGCTTTGCGCACACGCATTTCCGAGCCGCTTGGGCTTCCGGAAACCGTGCTGGTGCCGTTGATCCGCCACGTGACAGACGTGAGAAATATCTGTGCGCATCACGGGAGACTTTGGAACCGTGGGTTCCTGCAACCTCCAAAGCTTGCACAAAAGCCGCAGGATCTCATGCAGACACTTGATCAGGGTGCGACACAGGCTCCTGCTAAGCTTTACAACGGACTGACCATGATCGCGCATGTGGTGCGAACCGTTGCACCGGATTCAAGCTGGCTTGGGGACCTCGCGAACCACCTGAAGTCTCATCCGACAAATGATCTTGGTGCCATGGGCTTTCCTGTGGACTGGGTACAACGACCCTTGTGGAACGTAGAATGATCGACACCGGACAGCGCTTGTTTGACTACCCTTTCGCGCTGGAATCCGAACTCCGCGATTCAGCCAATGGGCAAGGGTATCGCATTGCCCAAGGTCAGGCCGCTGGTTGGCTGTTTTATTCGTCTGCGTCTGCACCGGGCGAGATTGCTGTCGCTGCGACGGCATCTGGCTTGAATGGGCCATTTTTCTTGTCAGTCGCTCATCCAGGTGCAGCCAGGGAACTCAAGGCAGAGTCTGCCGGACCATGTGCGAAGGGGCATGCGGCGGCCTTTGCCTTCATGACCAGAGAAGCCCTCTTTGCAGGCGTCAGTGCGGTCTACCGCCTTTCGCTGAGCCTGCCGACATTGCCCTTTGAAGACTTCATTCGGGAAACCGCTCACTTGGGCGACACAGAGGCTGAACGCGCGCAGAAAGTCCGGATCGGTCAGGATCGATTCCGGGCAGCAGTCATGGACTACTGGAACAGAACCTGTCCCTTCACCGGCGCAGTGGAGCCGCAACTGCTTCGCGCTTCACATATCATCCCTTGGGCCGATTGTGAGAGCGATCAGGAAAGGCTGAATGTCCACAATGGTTTGCTGCTGTCGTCGTTGTGGGACGCCGCATTCGACAGCGGCCTGGTGACTTTCGACGACTTGGGCAATGCTATAGCCTCGCCCAGCCTTGGCAAATCAGCGCGTCTTGCACTGGCGCTGGAAAAAGCGCCGCCGTTGCAGTTGGTGGATGAACAAAGAAGCCGTCTGGCTTGGCACCGCAGCGAGATATGGGTGGCCGATTAAAGAATCCAGTTGGATGAGTATCGAAGGTCTGTGCCGAAGGGCTGCTGATACGCCTTGATTGAGCTAGACCAACGTTCATTTTTTGATCGCCTTTCCATCGGTTTTCAGCCGGATTTGAACATGCCCTGACTCCGTTCTCCGAGATTCGAAGGCACCCGCCTTGTCGACGAGATCGCTGAGCTTGGCCTGACCATAGGTGCGCGGATCGAAATCCGAGGCAAGTTCAGCGAGACGCTGACCAACTCGGCCCAAGGGAACCCAGCCACCGTCATCGTCCAGCTGCGCGATGGCCTTGCGAATAAGCGGGGCAGCCGCGCTTGGCGCTTGTTTGGCTGCCGCAGGACGCAGATCGGCGCGTTCGGGCTCTTCCGAGGTCGGAGCCTCCGGCAGGAGATTTTCCGTGTAGATGAAGCGTCGGCAAGCCTGGCGGAAGCTCTCGGGGGTTTTCTGCTCGCCGAAGCCATAGACATCGATGCCTTGCTCGCGGATGCGGGCCGCAAGTCCTGTGAAATCACTGTCAGACGATACCAGACAGAAGGCGTCGAAGCGCCCGGTATGCAACAGGTCCATGGCGTCGATCACGAGCGCAATGTCAGACGCATTCTTGCCGGTGGTGTAGGCGAAATTCTGCTGCGCCCGGATTGCGTGGGTCGAAAGCACCTCGGCCCAGGATTTGAGGCGGGTTCCAGAAAAGTCGCCATAAATCCGGCGCACGCTGGCTTCACCGATCTTGGCGATCTCTTCGAACAGACGGGTAGCGATACGGGAAGAGGCATTGTCAGCGTCGATGAGGACAGCCAGACGCGGAGCACGGGGTTCATTCGACATGTCGAATGCTTACCACACCGCCGGTAAAATTTGTCTCCAAAATAGATCAAACAGATTTGAAGTTAAATTCCGGCATCCATCTGACTGGGCAAGTAAATTTACGGATCGATCTCTGGCCTCATTCCATTATCGCGAATTTATATTGCGATTTCAGTCCGATTGCGCCTCAATGTCGGCAAGAAAGAGAACGGGGGGAGCATTAGCAGCATGACGATCGAGGTTCGGCAACTCCGCTACGCCGTTCTGACCGCAGATACTCGAAGCTTTTCCCGTGCTGCCACGGCGCTCAACATGAAGCAGGCAACGCTGAGCCTGCGGGTTACGCAACTTGAGGACAAACTCGGCATCAAGTTGTTTACGCGCTCGACGCGGGGAGCTGAGCCGACCGAGATGGGCCAGGTCTTTCTGGAGTCCGCGCGGCGCATCATCACCGACATCGACAATCTGCAGACCACCGCTCGCGCGGTCAGCTATGGCGAACAGGGGCGTCTCGCGGTCGGTTACAGCTCGTCACTGATGGCGGGCAATCTGAAGCAGACCTTCTCCGAGTATCTGACCCGATTTCCTGACGTCCAGTTCGATGGCGAGGAAGCCGCCCCTGAAAAGCTGCTGAATGCCTTGCAATCGCGGACCATCGATGTCGCGGTGGCACCGGCCGGGATGGAAGAGAGCGGCATTCTGGCGCGCTCAGTCTGGTCTGACAGGCTGATGGTCGCCTTGCAGTCGGGCCATCGGCTTCTCGAAAGCGAGCGGATCTACTGGAGTGATCTGCGCCGCGAAGTGTTCGTGGTGCCGGGCGGCGGCATTGGTCCAACTCTTGCCAATCTGCTTGCTGCGCGGCTGACCGGACAGGGCGGGCGGCCGAACATCATCGTACAGAATACCAGCCTAGAGAGCGTGCTGAGCATTGTGTCGGTCGGCCGCTTCATATCTATCGCAACCGAAGCCTCGCAGGGGGTGACATGGCCGGATCTCCATTTCCGCGATGTCCACGATCAGAACGGCACGACGCGTCTCGAATTTTCGGTTTACTGGCGCGAAGACAATGACAATCCGGCGCTGCAACGCTTCTTTACCCTGATCAACGAGCGTTACCCGGTCTGAGGTGTCTTCCTCGCTTTGGCAAAAGCCCGATCAGTTGCGATAAACCGCTCAAGCATGGGCGGAATAAGCCGCTCGGCGGTCGGCGCACCTTTGGCATCTCCGCCGTTTACGGCGAGTGCATAAGCCACCAGATCGCGGTGAAGCCGGGCAGAGAGCTCCAAGGTCAGCCGCACCGGCTTTTCATCGGCCAGATCAGCCAGTTTGAGACGGG